>Ga0256407_10000912_pt1 | contig 66661 bp, 45 predicted proteins | sample RumenRJG_04DNA_FD_193489 | JGI IMG/M metagenome (GOLD analysis project Ga0256407, IMG submission 193489) | Bovine rumen microbial communities from Lethbridge, Alberta, Canada - RJG_04 | ecosystem: Host-associated > Mammals > Digestive system > Stomach > Rumen | place: Canada: Alberta... | reverse complement strand
ATAGATTATTACAACAACAAACGCATCAAGCTGAAACTAAAAATGAGTCCGGTGCAATACCGAACTCATTTCTGTAGACAAATTAACTGATTTTTTAATCCGTCCAACTTTTTGGGGTCACTTCACTAATAATTATTTAAAACGGCGTGGTATGCCTGCGAATACATAATGAATAAAGAAAATGCAATGAGCAATTGTACGAATTAAACGAATTGATATTTATAAATTTGTTTTGCAAACAAAACGCGAACGTTTCGCAAAGCGAGAGAAAAGAAAACTTGTTTGCTTTTCCGAGCCAAAGAAATGTCAACGAAGATAATTAAACGAATTTTAGAGGTTACCTAAAAAAATAATAATATGAAAAAACTGACAATGATTATCGCGGCTTGCTGCATGATGCTGACAGCCTGCGCACAGAACAACACAGAAAACAAATCAAATCAGAAAGGAAAAAATATGAACAAGACACTTGTGGTCTACTTCTCGGCCACCGGAACCACCAAGGCCGCCGCACAGCGTCTGGCCAAAGAAATGAACGCTGACCTCTTCGAAATTGCACCCCAAGTGCCCTACACTTCTGCCGACCTCGACTGGCGCGACAAGCAGAGCCGTTCCACCAAAGAGATGCAGGACAAGTCGTCGCGTCCCGCCATCAAAGGCAACTGCCCCAACATCGCCGACTACGACACCGTCTGGATCGGATTCCCCATCTGGTGGTACACTGCTCCCACCATCATCAACACCTTCATCGAAGCTCACGACCTCAGCGGCAAGACCCTCTGCGTCTTCGCCACCAGTGGCGGCAGCAGCGTCAGCGGTTCTGCCAAAGACCTCAAGAAAGCCTACCCGCAGTACACATGGGGCGAAAGCCGTCTGATGAACTAACACCTGTAGCAAACATACAATTAACATGAACAACGAAAAACCGACAGGCAAAGACTACGTCGGCAGCGACACCCTCTATGCCGATGTGCAGCGCACCATGCAACTGGCTGCCGAGATGAATACCGGCTGGCATTCAGAGTCCGAAGTGCGCGACTGTCTGCGCAAAATAACCGGACACGACATCTCAGACGACGTGCGCGTCTTCACCCCATTGCACATCAACTACGGTCCCGGCGTGACTTTCGGCCGCGACTGTTTCCTCAACTTCGGCTGCACCCTGCTGGCTCTTGGCGGCATCACCATAGGCGACGGCGCCTTCATCGGCCCCCACTGCGTGCTGGCCACCGAATATCACCCCGAAGAACCAGCCCGCCGTCACCAACTGCTCACGAAACCCATCGTCATCGGACAAAACGCGTGGTTGGGTGCCAACGTGACAATTCTGGCCGGTGTCACCATCGGCGACAACGCCATCGTCGCCGCAGGCAGCATAGTCACCAAGGACGTGCCTCCCAATGCCGTTGTCGCCGGAGCCCCGGCACGCTTCATCAGGGAAATCAAGAAATGAAAAAACAATTCTGAAAGAGAATAAAACACATTTCGAACAAGAGGACACCACGCAAGAGGCAGTCCTCTTTTTCGTATGCTCAAAAATATTTTTCTCCGTATCAGAAAAAATTTGTAATTTTGCAGTCGGAAAAAAGTGTAATCAAATACGATGACAGCAACACAAATAGCCACATCACAGATGCATCTGCTCAAGTTCTCAGCCTTTGAAAAGAGCGAAAATCTCACCGTGGAAGTGGATGTCATCGGACTGATTAAAACAATGAGAATCATTAACAACAAATAACATATTAATTTTATGAGTATAATAAAACCTTTCAAGGGCTTCCGCCCGCCCGTCGACATCGTCGAAAAACTGGCTTCACGTCCCTACGACGTACTCAATAGCGAGGAAGCTCGCAAAGAATGTGAAGGCAATCCCTACAGCCTGCTGCACGTCACCAAGGCAGAAATCGACCTTCCCGCCGGCACCGACGAGCACTCGCCCGAAGTATACCTCCAGGTCGTCAAAAACTACAACAAGTTCAAAGACCTTGGCTGGCTCGTAAAAGACGAAGAGGAAAAACTCTACATCTATGCCCAGAGCATGAACCCCAAGGACAAGGACGCCAAGTGGCAGTACGGCATCGTCGCCTGCGCCTACAGCGAGGACTACGTCAACAAGGTCATCAAGAAACATGAGCTTACCCGCAAGGACAAGGAAGAGGACCGCATGAAACACGTCCGCATCACCAACGCCAACGTCGAGCCCGTTTTCTTCGCCTATCCCGCCGTCAAGCGCATCGACGAAATCGTGGCCAGCGTAACCGCACAGAAGCCCATCTATGACTTCATCGCCAAAGAGGACGGCTTCGGTCACCGCTTCTGGGTAATCGACGACAAAGCCATGATTGCCGAGCTCGTCGAACTGTTCGACAAACAGGTTCCCGCCATGTACATCGCCGACGGTCACCACCGCTCAGCAGCTGCAGCCCTCGTGGGACAGGAAAAGAAGGAGCAGAACCCCCGCCACACCGGCAAGGAGGAGTACAACTACTTCATGACCGTCATCTTCCCCGACAACCAGCTGAACGTCATCGACTACAACCGCGTCGTCAAGGACCTCAACGGCCTCGACCCCAAGCAGTTCTTCGCAGCCCTGCAGGAAAACTTCGACATCGAGTGCAAGTGCGACTGCACCAAGAACGGCGGCAAGTGCGAGTGCGAGTTCCCGTGCCACTGCGAGTGCAGCGAGCCCTACAAACCCGCCAAGCTCCACAACTTCTCGATGTACTTCGAGGGTGTATGGTACAGCCTGACCGCAAAGCCCGGCACCTACAATGACAACGACCCCATCGGAGTGCTCGACGTCACCATCCTCTCCAACCTCGTCCTCGACAAGGTTCTCGGCATCAAGGATCTCCGTACCGACAAGCGCATCGACTTCGTCGGTGGCATCCGTGGTCTCGGCGAACTGAAACGTCGCGTCGACAGCGGTGAAATGAAAGTCGCTTTCGCCCTCTATCCTGTTTCGATGAAGCAGATCATCGACATCGCCGACACTGGCAACATCATGCCTCCTAAGACCACTTGGTTTGAGCCTAAGCTCCGCTCTGGCCTCGTGATCCACGAACTCTGCTAACAGATATTATTCTATACAAAAAAGGTTGCCCAGCAAAGGCAACCTTTTTTATGTTTTCTACTACAGCTACAGGTATGCGGCCGGCTCCGTTATTTGTTTTCTATAAGCGGAACTATCACACTATCATATACATCTCGACGGATTATCCGATAATGCTGATGGTAAGTGGCATTGAAAAGCCTACTGTGGTGGAAAGCATACTGACCTTCGGACAGCGCGTTGGCTATCAAAACACTATCCTCCTCAAAATTGAGCGGCAACGGTTCGACACTGCGAATGCAGGAAAGAATCTCATTCCATTTGCGCGACCACTGCGAAATCGACTCGTCTGATATTTCATGCCATCCTTGCGCACTCTCTACAAAAGCCGATGCAAGTACACCGGCAGGAATCACGCCCTGACGCACGTAGTTCAAGTCGACACGCACAAAATTGCTGTACATACCTACCGGGTAGGCAAACAACGGATACTGCCAATCCGCACTGTCGGCCCTCTCGATCTCGGCAACAATATAGTCTGCCACCGAAGCCGAATCGCTCACAAGGTGTTCTGGACCGAACCAGTCCTGAAAACAGAATTTGTAGACATCGCACAACTGCGACTGAGGGTAGGCATCCATATATCCCTGAATAATCTGCACAATTTCAGAATGTTCAGCATCCACTGTCTCATTTTTTTCTCGTCCCGAACACGCCGTGAAAAAAGTCAGGACTATAACCAAAGCATAAAAAAGATGTTTCATCGTTAATGTTTCATAAAATAAGAATGCAAAATTACACAAAAAAAAACAAACTACGTAATTTTGCATCCGGTTTTTTAAAACCATAACCTAAACCTTAACGTTAACTTCAGAATGATTTTTAAAACTTTAGCCCTCGGCACGAAAACAAAAACGGGAACGAAAAACTTCTTGCTGACGCTCTTGTTTATGCTGGCGGGCAATATGCTTTACGCACAGACATATACCATCAGCGGCAGCGTGACCGACTCGACCAGCGGCGAAACACTGATAGGCGTTGCCGTGATGGATATGCGAAGCGGAAAGGGAGCACTGACCAATGCACAGGGACGTTTCTCGCTGACACTCAAAAGCGACACTGTCCAACTAAGAGTATCGTACGTCGGCTACAAGCCTTTTTTCGAAACATTTGTATTGAAAAAGAACGAGAAGCGCAACATCGCGCTCCAATCGAGCATCGAACTGAAGACCGTCGTCATCGAAAGCAGACGCATCGACGACGCCAAATCGTCACAAATGAGTGCCATTCAAGTTCCTATCGAACGTCTTAAGGCAGTGCCTGTCCTCTTCGGCGAGGCCGACCTTGTAAAAGCGCTTCAACTTCTGCCGGGCGTCCAAAGCGGTTCGGAAGGCAACAGCGGCTTCTACGTGCGCGGCGGTGGACCTGACGAGAACCTTTTCCTGCTCGATGGGGTGCCGCTCTACAACGTCAGCCACATGGGAGGCTTCTTCTCGGCCTTCAACACCGATGCCGTCAAGAACGTAACCCTCTACAAAGGCAGCTTCCCGGCACACTATGGCGGCAGGCTCTCGAGCGTGCTCGATGTGACGACCAACAACGGCAACGACAAGCAGCTGCACGGCAATGCATCGATAGGTTTCATCTCAGCCAAACTGAACCTCGAAGGCCCCATCAAGAGCGAGCGCACAACCTTCTGTCTCTCAGGACGGCGCACCTATGCCGACTTCCTGCTGCAGCCCTTGGTCAAACGCCTTGCCGACCGTCGCGAATACAAGCTGAGAGCCGGATACTATTTCTACGACGTGAACGGCAAACTGACCCATCGCTTCAGCGACCGCAGCCGCCTCTTTGCAAGCTACTATATGGGCTCCGATGTGATATACACACGCATCCGCACCCTCGCCACCGACGTGCAGGAACAATACCTGAACTTCGACACCCGGTGGGGCAACATCGTGGCATCGGCACGATGGAACTACGAGCTTACGCCTAAGCTGTTTATGAACGTCACGGGTGCCTATACACGCTACAGCAACAACGTAGGTGTAAAATACGAGACCGAAACGCTGGCCACGGAAGACCGCGACAGCGAAACCTCCGAATTCACAATGGACTACTTGTCGAAAATCAACGACCTGACCCTCAAGGCCGATTTCGACTTCACGCCCAACCCCAACCACCTCGTAGGGTTTGGAGCGTCATTCACGCACCACATTTTCATGCCCGAAGTGGCCGACGCACACCTCAACGCCTACAGTTCTGATGTGATGAACAGCTCGTTCCTCATCGACACATCAGTCAACTCAAGTGTTGTGAAAGCGGAAGAAATCACCGCCTACATCGAAGACGACTGGAGCCTTAGCGATGCAATAAAGATAAACTACGGCCTCAATATCAGCGGTTTTGCCGTCGAGAATGCCTTCTACCCCACCCTCCAGCCCCGTTTGTCGGGACGCTTGATGCTCGGCGAAGGGCTCTCCCTGAAAGCCGGCTATGCCTACATGACCCAGTTCATGCACCTCCTCTCGACAACCAGCGTCAGCATGCCCACCGACCTATGGGTCCCTGTGACCAAAAACATTGCTCCGATGTATGCCCATCAGGTGGCAGCCGGATTGTTTTACGAAATCAGGGGATTAGCCGACCTGTCGGTCGAAGGATACTATAAGAAGATGAGCAACTTGCTGGAATACAAGGATGGTGCCACATTCTTCGGCAGCAGCGAAAGCTGGGAGGAAAAGGTCGTCATGGGCGACGGCTGGGCCTACGGTGTGGAATTGCTGCTGCAGCGCAACTTCGGCGACCTGACAGGATGGATTGGATACACATGGAGCAAATCGATGCGACAATTCGACCGCCCGGGACAGGAACTCAACGACGGCAATCCGTTCCCAGCCAAATACGACCGGCGCCACGACATCAGCATTGTCCTCAGTTACAAGGTCAACAGCAAGATAGACCTCAGCGCCACATGGGTGTTCAGCTCCGGAAACGCCGCAACACTTTCGCTTCAGGAATACGCTCAAGCTCAGGAGACTGCCAACGAATATGCCGACATTGACCCCGAGGGGTGGAACGGCTATCTATCATACTCTTCGGGACGCAACAATTTCCGTATGCCCAACTATCACCGTATGGACATCAGCGCCAACTTTCACCGCACATTCAAACGCTGCTCCAGAACGATCAACGTCAGCGTTTACAACCTCTACAACAACAAGAACCCCTACATGATATACGAAAGTCACGAACACACATGGAACGGCTACAACGGTGCCCTCGTCCAGCTCTCCATCTTCCCCATACTGCCTTCCGTAGCCTACACCCTAAAATTCTGAGTCAATGAAGAATAAAACAACTTTACATCTTTCCCTATCAGCATTTCTGATGCTGACACTGCTTTTCGGCTCTTGTGAAAAAGTGGTGGAATTCGACATAGAAAACACAGAGCGCCATATAGTTGTCAATGCCCTCCCCTGCACCGACAGCCTACTGTTCGTCAACATCACTTACAGCCGTTTCTTTCTCGACAACAAGCCGTTTGAGCCTGTTGCCGACGCGACAGTAAGTGTCGATATCAACGGAACAATATACAATGCGACTTCACGCGATGGCGCCAACTACCTGTTCGGACATACAGTCACGTCCGGCGACACGATGACACTGCGGGTTGAAATCCCCGGTCGCGACGCCATTGTTGGCGGCACCCGCATTCCTGCCCTACCAGCCATGATGCCCCCGACCGCCGAAATCGACACCCTGCAGCCGATAAGCATGGGCAATGTGACGTTCGCTCTCGACGACCCCAACGGTGCCAACTACTACTACGTCTACCTGATGGAGCGCGACAGCGGCACACGTTGGAACCAATGGGAGTCAAAATGGGACACCGTCGACACCGTGAGGCACGCATACTTCAATTGTCTGAACAAAGAGGTCACTGCGCCCGAAGTCAACAGCATTGAAGGAATGATGGACTATTACGACGCACTGCTTTTCAGCGACGACAACATAGACGGCACAAACTACGAGATAACCCTGTCGCTGATGATGTTCAAAGACACCGCCGAGCATCCGCTGCTGCGCGAATACACATTAGTGGTGGAATCGTTCAGCAAAGAGGCGTACACCTATATCAAGGAAAGCATTGCTGCCGGCGGGATAGGCAGCTATTTTGCCGAACCTGCACGCATCTACAGCAACCTCAGCAATGACATTGGCATCTTCGCCGGCATAGCGCGACGCCAATACCCTCTGACGTTCACATACAAAGAGCAGGAAGAAGAATAAGTTCCTAAATGCGCCTTACATACTGAGTTTCAGCGACTCTACATAGTCGTTGATACGCTGCATCTGTTCCGGTATGTTGATTCCTTGCGGACATTCACTTACGCAGTGGTTGCACCCGATGCAGTGGTCGGCCTGGCGGAACGACGGCACAGCACGGTCATAGTCGACCAAGAAGGCTCTGCGTGCACGACGGAATTGGCGTTTCTCTTCGCTGTCCGTACCTATGTCGTTCATCACATGACCCTCATTGAGACATTTGTTATAGTGCGCAAAGATTGTCGGAATATCAATGCCATACGGACAGGGCATGCAGTATTTGCAGTCGGTGCAGGGTATCGTTTTGAAGTTGGCAAAGACATCGGCAATCTCTTCGAGCAAACGCAATTCTTCATCCGTCAGCGGTTTATGCGGCGAATATGTTCGTATATTATCCTGCAGATGCTCCATGTAGGTCATGCCGCTCAGCACAGTGAGGATGCGAGGCTGGTTGCCAGCGAAACGGAATGCCCACGAAGCGATGCTGGCTTGCGGGGCGCGCTGTTTGAGCAGGCCGACCGCGTGGTCGTTCAAGTTTGCCAGCTGGCCTCCGAGCAGTGGCTCCATGACAAACACTGGAATATTGCGTTTTGCCAACTCTCCATAGAGGTAACTGGAATTGGTGTTGCTTTCATTGATGAGCTTTGAGTGGTTCCAGTCCACATAGTTATGCTGGATGAGCACGTGATCCCAATGGTATTTGCCTTCATCCTGCAGCTTAAGCAGATAGTCGAACACCCGTATGTCGCCATGATAGGAGAAACCGAGGTTGTGGATATGGCCTTTCTCGCGCTCCTCACACAAGTAGTCGAGCATGCCGTTGTCGAAAAAGCGGCGATTTAGAGTCTGCATCGGATCGAGCTCAACACCATTCTCGTCGCGGCGTGTACCGCCAATACTGTGCAGCATATAGTAGTCAAGATAATCCACCTGCAGTTCCTTCATCGAATTGTGGTACATCTTGATGCTCTCTTCGCGGCTCCATGTGCTTGGCAAAAAATTGGAGAGTTTTGTCGAGACAAAATACTCGTCGCGTTTGTGACTGCTCAATGCGATTCCGACAGAATGCTCCGAACGGCCCTTGCAATATGGCGGTGCAGTGTCGAACAGGTTGACGCCATGGCCTATAGCGTAGTCGACGAGGCTGTTGACGGCATCCTGGTCCAGTTCCTGGTCCTGCTCGCGTCCGCTTTCGCCGCTAATGGTCGGGAAACGCATGCATCCGTAACCGAGCAGCGACACTTGTTCGCCATGCAGGTTTTCACGCATAGTCATCTTGTCTTCCGGCACTTCGCCAAGGGCTACACCTTCGGCTTTCGTTTCGTTGCCGGACTTGCATCCGGCCATAGCTGCCGCACCTGCGACAGAAGCAGCACCTGCCACTTTAAGAAATTGTCGTCGTGAGAGTTCTTTTACCATTGTGAATCAAATACAGAGTCATACATATTGAACATGCTGCCATGAGCGAAACCATGGAACGAGCCATAAGGATAGCCGAGCATATAGGGAGTCAACGCGCCAGTGCGGTCGTCGACAAAAGTCATGTGGATGTCGAGGAAATTGTCGTCTCCGATGCGGTAGCGCATTGCCGCAGAGAATGCTGTTGCGTTGAGATTGAGAGGCATATCGCCATAAAACCAAGGATTGAATACGGCACCCGAAGCCAAATCGCCACCCACATGGTAGAGCGAAGCACCCAGCATCAGGCGATCGTTCACCTTGTAGATTGCAGAGACCGAAGCCGATGCAGCCACACCGGTAGGGTTGCGGAGCGGAGCCATGCTGCGCGGCACACGGCCATGCAGGGTATAGCCTCCCGGCGAAAGCGAGTAGCTGTTGAGCAGCGATGCCGATGCCTTGACCGTGAAGCGCTCGCTCGGCTTGTATATCACCGAGGGGGATATTCCGAAAAGCGACGCCGACGAATGGCGGCTGCCGGTAATCGCGGTTCCCATCGAGACATGGAACTCCCAACGCTCGAGCGTGTCGGAAGCAATCTTGGAAATATCATCAAGTCTGTGCATCGGGCGTGAAGAGGCGGGCAACGGCGCGACCGTTATGTCGCCCGACGAGGAGACTATGCTGTCGTTCTGCGCCGACACGACATGCACCATCGCGACAGCCATCAGCAGTATATATATGTTTTTAAAATATCTCATTGTTCATATTGTTTTCACTATAACGGACAAAGGCTCGAAATATTCTGTCGTGGGGCGAAAAAACTTTTCAGACTTCGTTTTAGGCAAAAAGAGCCCTGAATGCATCTTCAATGACAGAGACCTCTACAATTTCAATTCCGAAACGTTTCTTATTGAGAGAGCGAGCGTTATATTTTGAAACAAAAATCTTCTCAAATCCCAAACGGTCTGCTTCCGCAATGCGGTGTTCGACGCGGCTCACAGGGCGCACCTCGCCGCTCAATCCCATTTCGGCGGCAAAACAGTGGCGCGGCGATATGGGGATATCGACATTGGACGACAGTATCGAACATGCCACAGCAAGGTCTATGCCAGGGTCGCTCACACGTATTCCTCCGGCAATGTTGAGAAACACATCCTTTGCTCCGAGTTTGAAGCCACAGCGTTTTTCGAGCACAGCCAGCAACATCGACAAACGGCGGAAATCGAAGCCGTTGGCATTGCGTTGAGGGGTGCCGTAGACAGCCGACGACACAAGCGACTGGACCTCGATGAACATCGGGCGCGCACCCTCCAAGGTGGCAGCAATGGCGCATCCGCTGAGATTCTCGTCGCGTTGCGAAAGGAGGAATTCGGAAGGATTGGCCACTTCGCGCAGTCCGTCGCCCTGCATCTCGAAGATGCCGATTTCGGCAGTGGAGCCAAAGCGGTTCTTGAGCGAGCGCAGCATGCGATAGCCGTAATTGCGGTCGCCCTCGAACTGCAGAACGCAGTCGACGATGTGTTCCATAACCTTCGGGCCGGCCAGGTTTCCGTCTTTGGTGATGTGTCCGACAAGGAGTACCGGCACCCCGCTCTCTTTGGCAAAACGTTGGAATTCAGCCGTACACTCGCGAATCTGCGAAATGCTGCCTGCCGACGAGTCAATATTCTCAGTGCAAATGGTCTGAATCGAATCGACAATAAGCAGGTCGGGCTGGACGGAATCGACATGCTCGAAGATGCGCTGCGTCACCGTTTCACTGACCACATATAGCTCGCCGCCCTGAGTGCGCCGTTCGTTGTTTTCCAAGCGGTCGGCACGCATCTTGATTTGCTGTTCGCTCTCTTCTCCGCTGACGTACAGGACTTTTCTTTCCGGAATCGACAGTGCCGTCTGGAGCAGCAACGTCGACTTGCCAATGCCTGGTTCGCCACCCAGCAGCAAGAGTGAACCAGGAACGATTCCGCCACCGAGCACCCGGTCGAACTCGCCGCACTGCGTGGGAATACGCTGCGTCTCGTTGGTGGTAACGTCGCGAATCAGTTTGGGCTTGGACGCTCCGGCTGCCGACTTGTTTTTGGCTATAGAGCCCGTTTTCGAGGCTTGCACAACCTCTTCCTGAAAGGTGCCGAACTTGCCACACTCCGGACAACGTCCGAGCCACGAACTACTCTGGTAGCCACACTCGCTACAGAAATAAAATGATTTCGGTTTCGCCATACTCTTCAAGCAATTATCTTGTGTTCCAAAAATTTATCGTATAAAACCAACATTATCCGCCGGCTTTTTTCAGAAAACAAACATTGACCGCCCGCTTCTTTTCGTCTGTCATATATGCGGATATTACATTGTCAGAATTCGTCAGCTACTGTGTCGACACGATACAGTTTGTCGCCACGGTGGAGCTGCTCCGTTGTGGCAAAGCTGAAACGGTCGCCTTGTCGCACCTCGGCAACGGGATCGCGCTCCAGTCGCAATTCCTCGACGGTGGCACGATAGACACCTGTTGTCTCGCCGATGACCATCACCTCGTCGCCAGGACGCAGCACCTCGGCGGTCTGCATCTGCGCTTCGGCAACGCCGATGCGGTTGAAGTAATTTTTAATCAAGCCCAGATAGACTTTATTCTCAGTAGCCTGACTACCATAGCGTTCAGTCCACTCGCCCATCTTGCGGCCCATGTAGTAGCCATCCCAAAAACCACGGTTGAAGACCGTCGACAGCCTCTGTTTCCATCCGGCTATGCGCTCCTGAGTGTAGCTGCCGTCGGCTATGGCGGCAACAGCCTCCTTATAGCACTCCACCACCGTCTTCACATAGTCAGCACTACGGCCTCGGCCCTCAATTTTGAGCACCCTGACGCCGGCTTTCACTATCTTGTCGAGAAAGTCGATAGTGCACAGGTCTTTAGGCGACATGATATATTTGTTGTCGACTACCAGCTCTATGTCCGACTCCAGGTCTTTGACCAGATATTCGCGGCGGCACAGCTGCAGACAGGCACCGCGGTTGGCGCTGTAGTTGTAGTTGTCGAGGCTCAGGTAGCATTTGCCGCTGACGCTCATGCAGAGGGCACCATGTGCAAACACCTCAATCTGCACCAGCTCGCCTTTGGGTCCGCGGATGTCATTGTCGCGGATATATTGCGTGATTTCTGCCACCTGACGCAGAGGCAACTCGCGAGCCGTAACCATAACATCGGCCCACTGAGAAAAGAAACGCACAGCCTCGGTGTTGCTGATGTTGCACTGGGTTGAGATGTGCACCTCCACACCGACGGAACGGGCGTAGGTGATGACTGCCATGTCGCTGGCAATGATGGCGCTGACCCCTACCCTTTTGGCTGCGTCGACGAGCTGACGCATTTCGTCGAGTTCGTGATTGTATATTATTGTATTTAGCGTCAGGTAAGTACGTATGCCGGCTTGCTTGGCTATGGAACAAATATTCTCGAGGTCGTCAATCGTGAAATTTGCCGCCGAGCGACTACGCATATTCAGGTTGCCTATGCCGAAATATACAGCGTCTGCCCCTGCCTGGATTGCAGCCCTTAGGCTCTCGTACGAGCCCACAGGGGCCATGATTTCTATTTTATCTTGCATCTGATTTTCTGATTTACAATCTATTTTCCCTTGTATAGGTCAAACACATTCATTGTGGTCCATTTGGTGGGCTTCACGTCGTTATCCCTCAACGTGGCATCGTAGTGCATCTGACGCCCTTTGAGGGTGGCATTGACAAAAGCGTCGAACTCCTGTATTGTATAGCTCATCAAACCTGAAACCTCGTGGCCAATGCCATCGAATATGAAGTACCAGTGTGCATAGTCATTCTTCTCGAAAAGCTTGTGCAGCTTTTTGGGGCCATAGAGTCCGCTGCGCAGCACTGGCGGGAATTTCTTGTAATTCACAATTCTATCTGCATCTCCATGCAAAAAGAACGTCGGTGCAGGCGGCGTGCTGTAGTTCGGACGCACACCGTCGCAGTATATGGCACCCGAGTAGGCCACCACTGCCGCCGGTTTCCATCCCGACGGAAGGACAGCGGCCGGGCGCAACTGGTTGCATCGGCAATAGTCGAGTTGCATCACGCTTATTGCTCCTGCGCTGCTGCCACAAAGCACTATACGCTTGGTGCTGATGCCCAATTTGGAGGCATTGCTGCATAGGAATGCAACTGCAGCGGCACAATCTTCGGCACCTATATTGATGGCGTCGCAGAATATGCTCTGCATGTTTGTCAGCCTGATGGTGTCAGCATCTACCTGTTTCAGGTGAAGGCGATAGTCGATGGCTATGGCCGTGTATCCGCGTTCGGCCAAAAGCTGACAGTACTGGCGGGTACTGACATTATTGCGGGCACCACTGACAAAGCCACCTCCGAACATGAATACCACACAGGCCGAGTCCTGACGCGGCGTGGCCGGTGTATATACATCCATCAGCAGCGGTTTGTCGCCTCGCTTCACAAACTCGTAGGTCTGCGGCACAACCGTGTCTTGTGCCACTGCCACGACGGTGGCAGCAACAAGAAATAAAGTATACAATATTATTTTTTTCATTATTTATTATTAGTATTCGGTTTTAAATTTAAGAAGGGGGAGTGAAGGGGGGAGTGATGAGGAAGTGAGGGGGGAGTGATGAGGAAGTGATGAGGGAGTGATGAGGGAGTGATGAGGGAGTGATGAGGGAGTGAAGGGGAAGTGATGAGGGAGTGAAGGGGAAGTGATGAGGGACAATAGTTTTATATCTGAAGTTAAAGTTATGGTTAAAGTTAAGGTTAAGGTTAAAGTTCTGGTTAAGGTTAAAGTTAAAATAATATTAAAATTCTCAAAAACAATAATTCACACCTATACCGACACTAAAACGCTCGTAGTTGAAGTAGCTATTGTCCGTAGGCCATCCGTCGATAAAGGAGTATGCCATATTTACAGAGAATTTCACTTTTTCGATTCCAAAGCGGAACACCAACTGCGGTTCGAGCAGGAAATGAGGATCCTTCAACTCGTCAACCACCGTTTCTGTGCCGTCGTCGGCAATCTGACGCTTCTCCCACGAGGGGTTAAGCACTCCCGCCTTCATCGCCATTCCGACGTCAATCGAATTGTCGGCCAACTGACGCCATCCGAAATCCACCTGTCCAAACACCAGCCCATAACTGCCATCAACGCTATACGAATTCTGGTTCAGGTCGTTGTTTTTGCCACCACTCGACACTCCGCGCCCGTAGCCGACATAGCATTCAAGCACCGAGCTGCCAAATGTATGGAAAGTTCCGGCAGCAACCTGACCAAACATATTTTGCCCGTCGGTAAAACTGCCCGAAGCTTGCAGCCCAAGCATGTTGATTGGAGCGTAAGCATACGACGCGTTAAGCGACGGCGACAAGAGGAACGGTATTGTTGTCGAAACATTCGCTTCCAACTGCATCTCGCCCCTCTCGCGAAGCAATGGCACATTGACATTATGCGGATGGTACACCACACATGACGAAAAAGATGACATTGCAACACATATTAATATCAGTCGATTAAAAATAGACTTCTTCATTTTTTGTGACTTTTTTGACATTGCAAAGGTACATTATTTTATAGAAACTGCAAAAAGTGACAAAATGTCATATTTGGTATTTCTTTTGAATTTGGCACTTTTCTTGATGATTGAAAAATGGTTTTCGCTCTCCGAAAACAATAAATTAAAGTTGAATAAAAAAATAAAAAATACAAATCATGGGAAAAATAATAGGAATAGACTTAGGAACGACCAACAGTTGCGTCAGTGTCATGGAAGGCAATGAGCCTGTGGTCATTATGAACAGCGAAGGCAACCGCACCACTCCGTCGGTGGTCGGATTCCTCGAAAACGGCGACCGCAAGGTGGGCGACCCCGCCAAGCGTCAGGCCATCACCAACCCCCACAACACCGTCTACAGCATCAAGCGCTTCATGGGCGAGACCTACGACCAGGTGACCAAGGAGATTGAGGCCGTGCCCTACAAGGTGGTGCGCGGCAACAACAACACCCCCTGCGTCGACATCAACGGCCGCCAGTACACCCCGCAGGAGATCAGCGCCATCGTGCTGCAGAAGATGAAGAAGACCGCCGAAGACTACCTGGGTCAGGAAGTCACCGAGGCCGTCATCACCGTCCCCGCCTACTTCAACGACAGCCAGCGTCAGGCCACCAAGGAGGCCGGCGAGATTGCAGGCTTGAAGGTGCGCCGTATCGTCAACGAGCCCACGGCAGCCGCCCTGGCCTACGGCCTCGACAAGAAGGCCCAGGATATGAACGTCGCTGTGTTCGACCTCGGCGGCGGCACATTCGATATCAGCATTCTGAACCTCGGCGACGGCGTCTTCGAGGTGAAGAGCACCAACGGCAACACGCACCTCGGCGGCGACGACTTCGACCGCAAGATTATCAACTGGATGGCCGACAGCTTCCAGAGCGACAAGGGCATCGACCTCCGCAAGGACCCCATGGCCATGCAGCGCCTGAAAGAGGCTGCCGAGAAGGCCAAGATTGAACTCTCCAGCTCGATGGAGACCGAAATCAACCTGCCTTACATCACCGTGGCCGACGGCGTGCCGCAGCACTTGGTGATGAAGCTCACCCGCGCCAAGTTCGAGCAGCTCTGCGACGACCTTATCCGCGCCACCATCGAACCCTGCCGTCTGGCTATGCGCGATGCAGGCCTCAGCAACAGCGACATCAACGAGGTCATCCTCGTGGGCGGCTCCAGCCGTATCCCCGCTGTGCAGAAGAAGGTTGAAGAGTTCTTCGGCAAGGTGCCCAGCAAGGGCGTCAACCCCGACGAGGTGGTCGCCATCGGCGCTGCCATCCAGGGCGGTGTGCTGACCGGCGAGGTGAAGGATGTGCTTCTGCTCGATGTCACTCCTCTTTCGCTGGGTATCGAGACCCTCGGCGGCGTGATGACCCGTCTGATCGACGCCAACACTACCATCCCGACCAAGAAATCGCAGGTCTTCTCGACTGCTGCCGACAACCAACCTGAGGTCGAAATCCACGTGCTGCAGGGCGAGCGCCCGATGGCAGCCGACAACAAGACCATCGGCCGCTTCCACTTGGCCGGCATTCCGCCAGCACCGCGTGGAGTGCCCCAGATTGAGGTCACTTTCGACATCGACGCCAACGGTATCCTCAACGTCAGTGCCCTCGACAAGGCCACCGGCAAGAGTCAGAACATCCGCATCGAGGCTTCGAGCGGCTTGAGCGACGACGAAATCAAACGTATGAAGGCTGAAGCCGAGGCACACGCTGCCGACGACAAGAAGGCCAAGGAGGAGATTGAGAAGATCAACGCTGCCGACAGCATGATCTTCCAGAGCGAGAAGAACCTGAAGGACTACGGCGACAAGCTGCCCGCCGACAAGAAGAGCGCCATCGAGAACGCCCTCAACGAACTGAAGGCCGCCCACAGCGCCCGCAACGTCAGCCAGATTGACATCGCCATGGAGAAAATCAACGCCGCTTGGCAGGCCGCCAGCCAGGATATGTACAACGCCCAGCAACAGGCTGGCCCCCAAAATCCCGGCACTGGCTTCCAAGGCAACCCCGGTGCCGGCCAGCAAGGCCCACAGGGCAACAGTTCGAAAGGCAACGACGACACCGTAACCGACGTCGACTACGAAGAGGTGAAGTAATCCTCTAAATACAATCAATAACAAAGAGATGCAATCGCAAGGTTGCATCTCTTTTTTTTGCTGTCAAGGCAATAATGCCAAACAATTTGCGTTGTACAAAAAAAAGAAGGAGTATATATAATGACATCGGCACAACAAAATGCGATGAACACAGAACTGTGGCAAAGTATCGGCTACATTGCCAATGACGATGCTCTTATGCGCCGTCTGACTCGTTACGCCAAGAAACTGGCCAAAGAGAAGGATCCGTCTCTTTTGACCAAAGAGGAGTTCTTTGTCCGTGTGGATGCAGCCAAAGAAGGCCCCTCATACGAACTGCAAGAAGGTGAGACTATTGAAGACCTGATTAAACGTGTTGGCTAATGGCGTACAAGATCAAGTATCAGAAACAAGCCGTCCTTGATGCTGCAAGGTTGCAGAAGACCGAGCCGAATGCCTTTAAAAACTGCTGAAGCTGGAATCCGAACTGCGATAGCATCCGCGCACTGGTACCGGCCATCCCGAGCAGTTGCGTGGTGATCGTACCAATCAGTGGAGCCGCCATATAACACAGAAGCACCGCCTTGTGTATGAAATCTATGACACCGAGGTCGTAGTCCTCGTCCTCACTGCTTACGGTCACTATGAAGACAAGTAAAGAAAAAAATGAGTTACAGACCAAAATAGTGAAAGATAGTCTTACTACGGCTTTTGACGAGTTGTATGCCGGCAAAGCCCGTAAAAACGCAAGAAATTTCTTCTCTGTTATGTCGGATCTGCAATCCGACACTTGTTACTGTCAGGATCTGTAATCCGCCAATAATCAATTATGTAATAATTTGTTTTTGCAGATTGCAAATCTTTATATTAATTTGCGTCGGATTGCAAATCCGCCGCAACGCTGTCGAACATCCGCCGCGTCGGGGTTGAAATGACCCATTTTACCAACTACAAAAATTGTTTAGGTGCTTAATGACTCATTTCGGCCATTGTATAATTTGCACGGTAATAAAATGAGTCATTTCAGATATTGTAAAATCTGCATGAAGATGCTATGACTTACTACTGCCGTTTCCAAAACGATTTATTACAAAAAAATATCACATCGACTTGTACCGTTAATATTTATTAGAAGCATTTTGTAGATGTGTACTATTCAGAATCAGTATCATCCATATCCCAATAATCAGTCAGTATTGTCTCCAACGCTTCGCGTGTATGCTTGTCTCTCGAACTCTCAGTATCCTCACAAATATATACTGTCTTGAAATCTTTACTAACAACATATCTATAATGTCCAATTTCTGGGCTTCCTCCGCGAGTTTTGCACCTAAAATCATGGATGACCTCCCATCCGATTACCTGTGAGGTATCAAGTGCATTTACTGAATCTTTCAATTCGTCAGCTATTTGCTTATTTACCATCAATGCCGCCATAGCGTGTGTTACTGCATCTTCTGCCTCTGCCTTATATTTGTAATATTTGTTGTCAGAATATGAAGAGGAATAATAAGATGGTCTTCCCCAAATGCTCATATGTTCTCTTGCATCCTCTATTTTCTCTTTATATTCAAGAAACTGCTCCATCCCGTATGCCAAGGTATGTCCCAACCTCCAGCATGCGGTATCGTTGTACATGTTGCACTTGGCAACACTCACTTTCGTTTCGATCGTCTGGTAGCTATCAAAGTCATATAACGTTTTTGACAGTTCTGTCCGGATTAATTCCTCAGCCTTCTCTTCTTTAGACTTGCATGAACAAACGAGAAAAGGGGTTGCTGCAATAATGCAATAATAAATAATTCGTTTCATATTACTATGGGTTATTTTTGATTGGACACTCGATTGTACGCATTTGTGGAGCCAGTCATGTTGAAAACATATTCTTCGTAGGTATCGTATGTAGTTCCCCTATAGGGCACAGCATATGTAATTTTCACCTTCACCAAACTTGCATTCTTGAAGTCGGACAGGAACTCATCGGTAAACACTTTTCCAAGGTCATTATGACCTCCATTCTTGGGAACAAGAAGGAGAAGGCTTGCCCCTCTACTTGCACAGCCTCCGATTTCACATGTTTTGTTTTCCCCTTTTATCTTGAATGTAAATTCAACCTTATTGTAGTTTTTCATATATGATATTTCGGGTGTTTCCATATCAAGTATAACACTCCCATCATAAAGAATTAGGTTCATCTTGGCTTCACCATCTTTTGACATAACCGAAGCCACATAATGCTTGTCATCGAATCCATCGTCTTCAACTTGCACTCTCCATTGAGCAAAAGCAGATGAGGATAGTGCAAGCATTACAAATACAGTAAGTAGTCTTTTCATTTTCTTTTTTGGCGGTTTTATCCTGTTGCCTCTTCAGTTTTATAAAGGTTAAAAACATTTCGGCTCCCGACTATTAAGCTGGAAGCCGATGTTTGAATAAGGGGCATGAAGAAAGGCGCAAATCCTTTCGAGTTAATTGTCACTTATTCTTACTGCAGGTGTCTGGAAATACCTTGAACTAAATAAGTGGGAAAGAATCCACGCCATCGCGTGAACTATCCGCAATCTTATTCCCAGTTCTTAAATTCGTTTTCCAGACGTTTGCAGTAAAGGAAACAAGAGCGTCAAGCTCAATATGTCTTTGTTATATTTCTACGTTTTATGTCATATTATCCAAATAATATACCAGCTGCTCCTTCAACGGGAGCAAGTCGTCTTTCAGTGTTTTCCATAGTACCGACGGCACAATGTCGGCATAGCCGTGAACAAGAACATGGCGCATGTTGATGATGACCTTCCAAGGTGTCTGAGGATGGCTGTCACGAAACTCATTGGTGAGTTGGTAGGCGGCTTCGCCGATAATCTCCATGTTCTTTACAACAGCGAAATAGGTTCGCTTGTCGGCCACAAATGCCTTGTAGTCGTAGCCCTCAACAAAGGCGAGAGCGTAATCAATGGACTCGACCATGTTGCCAAGCAGGCTCTTGTCACGCCGTGGGTGGCTATGCCTGCGCTGCTCCATCTCGGAAGAATGAACGAGTTCTTCTTCTCTCGACTTCCGCAGCTTCCTCTCATAAATCAATATTTTGTCCCTGTCTGCGGTAGCAGCGGCATAGGGCTTCAATGCCCCTTCCTGTACCAAATCCACCTCGCGACCAAGGAGTTCCTTCAGATCGGTATAAATGGCAGCATATTTGAACAGTCCAACAGACGGGTCGAATGCAACCAGAATATCGATATCGCTGTCCTCGCGCTGTTCTCCACGGGCGAAAGAGCCGAACAACCATGCACGTTGCACCGGCTGAGTGGCGAGATATCCACTTATCTGTTTGCTAATATCTGCGACTTTCGCTGTCATCTCATTTCTATTTTCATTTCAATTTGCAAAATTACGAAGAATATTCTATTTGGCAAAATTATTTTAGAACAAGCATCCAGCCAAACCCAATCACGCCGCTTCAGTCAACGACGGCAGAAGAGTGACACGAAGCGTAATATTTCTACGTTTTATGTCATATTCATTTTATCATTTTCACGTTGCAAAGAAGTATTATTTTGTCATAGAGACAATCTTGCTGACAAGTGCCTCTACGCGGGGAAGATAGCGTTTCACATCCTCTTCTGTTGCATCAATAAAGTCATCATAGTCACTGCCTTGCCTGAACGCAAAGACATTCGAGAACAAAGCGCCATCTTCTCTGGATAAAGGACCTTCCTTAACATATTTGAGGTTAAAGAGGGCTATAACGCCTTTGTGTGTGCCAACTTTATGCCCATCGTGAATAAGCAGAGCAGAAGCGGCATAGTACAGCGCATAATACATCCGGTTGGCAATTATGCTCCACAATTCCAATGGCAGAACTTTACGTATGTCGTCCAATGCGGCATTCGCTTTCTCTATGCGATAGAGTACAATCGCGTGGCGTTCTTCGTCGGATAAACTCATAGCTGTATTCCTTCCTCTCTAACGTTATATTTGAATAATGATGGCGGGGCGCTGTCCCATTGGTCTTTAGTGTATACCAGAGTGTTGATCTCTTCACCAATATCCTGTCCTTTGTCCCATAACTCGTAGGCAATCGCATAGCGTTCGTCGTGAGGCATCGGAGGCTTGTTGAGTAACACCACAATATCCCAGTCCGAATCTTCGCGTGCATCACCACGGGCACGAGACCCGTAGAGTATGATGCTGGCATCGGGTTCGGAGCTACGTACTGTGGTACGTATCAAATTCAAAACTGAACTCCTAGAATTCACAATGCTATGTTTTTTATTATGTCGTATTAATTTTATCGTTTCACGCTGCAAAGATACGAAGATTATTTTATTCGGCAAAATTATTTCCAAACCTTCCCACTTGCAGAAGGCGAGCGCGATGCAGATAACGTTTACAGAAAGGATAATTATGTTGATTTGTTGTTATTTATAATCGGAATATTGTTCGCGTTTCTGGTTTTGGCGTTTGTCGTAGAGTTCGGCGGTGGCGGTGAAGAAGGCGTCACCACTTGAGTTGAGAGCTGTCTCGACGCTGTCCTGCACCACACCGATGATGAAGCCGATGGCTACAGCTTGCATGGCCACGTCGTTGCCTATGCCGAAGAAAGAACAGGCCATGGGTATGAGGAGCAGCGAGCCACCGGCCACGCCAGAAGCACCGCAGGCTCCGAGGGTGGCGATAACACCGAGAAAGAGTGCCGAAGCAAAAGAGACTTCTATGCCTAAAGTGTGCGCCACGGCGAGGGAAAAGACGGTGATGGTGACTGCCGCACCGTCCATATTGATGGTGGCTCCGAGGGGTATGCTGACGGAATAGAAGTCCTCGTCGAGGCCCATCTTTTTGCACAGGGCCATATTGATAGGTATGTTGGCTGCCGACGAGCGGGTGAAGAAAGCCTGCAGACCGCTCTCCTTAAGGCAAGTGAGGAGCAGCGGATAAGGGTTGCGGTGCAGCATGACGAAAGAGATGAGTGGATTGAAAACGAAAGTGTTGACCAACATGCAGCCCACAAGCAGGAGGAGGAGATGCCCGTAGGTGGTGAACACCGACAGGCCATTCTCGCTGACCGTGGAGAAGACAAGGCCAAGTATGCCAAAGGGGGCGAACTGGATGACCCACTTGACTACGCGCGATACGACGTCGCTCAGGTCGTGTACCACCTGCACTGTGGCCTTCGACGCGGTAGTTTTGAGGGCCACTCCGAGAATGATGCTCCAAAAAAGGATGGCAATATAGTTGGCATTGGCAACGGCTGCAATGGGGTTGCCCACCATCGAGGTGAGAAGGTTAGTAAACACCTCGCCGAGCGACCCTGCCGCTTCGCCAACGGCGACCGTGCCGACGTCGCTGAGTTGCAGTGTGACGGGAAAAAGAAAACTTCCGCAGACGGCACAGACGGCAGCGATGAAGGTGCTGAGCAGATAAATGACAATAAGCATGCTGAAGCGTCGTCCAAGTCCCTTGCCAGCCTTGGCGATAGACGATATGACGAGTACAGCGACGAGCACAGGTGCTATACCCTTGAGGGCACTGACAAAGATGCGTCCGAGAATGCCAACGGCAGTCCAGCCGGGGAGCAGGATGCCAAGGAGGGCACCAATGACAAGTCCGACAAAAATCCTAAGCATCAAGCTTATGGATATATATTTATTCAGCAGATTCTTAAACAATTCCATGTTTTTGTTATTTTGATTTGGGCCTACAAAGGTACGAAACTTCGTACGAAAACGAAAACCACTTCGTACGAAAACGAAAACGAAAACGAAAACGGAACTTCGTTGTCGGCTGAGCCGACGGCACACCAGTCAGCCGAGCTGACGGCGCACCACGAAAACGAAACTTCGTACGGAAACGAAAACGAAACTTTAACGTTTGCTCCACAAGGTCGCAGGCCTGCAGAGCAGGTAGAACTTCAGATACAGATCTATTGTCCCTTTCACTCCCCTTTCAGTCCCATCTCACTCCCCTTTCACTCCTCTTTCACTCCCCTTTCAGTCCCCTTTCACTCCTCTTTCACTCCCCCTTTCACTCCACTCTCACTTCACACTTGAATAAAAAACGAACAAAGGCCTTCGGGGAAGGCCTTTGTATGTTTTTATGTGGGCGAAACGGCATCAACGTTTCACAACTTTCTGTACATAGCCATCGGCGCGGAGGATATAAACACCGTTCGACAAATTGCTGATGTCGACCGAATTGATGCCACTATGGAGCTGGATGTCGCGAATCTTGCGGCCACTCATGTCATAAATAACAGCATTGACGGTTTCTTCCTGGTCGAGGACGATGTTGATATTGTCGGATGCCGGGTTGGGATATACATTGATGCGAGTTTGGCCGTCAGCCATGTCGACAGCGTTGCCGCTGGCAGTGTTCAGCACGGCGATGCCGTCGAGGTCGAATCCGGCACTATAGCTGAGTGTCGGGAAGGGGTCGTTGATCAGGTTGCCATGAGCATCGCGAGTACCGAACTGTGGGTCGATGCTACCCACGGCGTCGACGATACGGACGTGAGTGATATTGTTGATGTCGATGGCCGAGCTGTCGCGCAGTTCTTCGAGGTCGAAAGGAGTACCGAATCCGACGCGATATTTACCTGCCAGGTTATTGATGTAAGTCGGGTCGACAGGGCCGTTGCCACTGATTTGGCGAGCGGTCTGCGTGAGCGACGTTGCGGGGAAGCGCACGAAGCGGTTGCCGTCCGAGCTAACTTCGACGAAAGCCAGTTCGAGGAAACCGTCGCTGAACGAGTTTTCGAAGACAGCAAAGTCGTATCCGTTGCCGTTGGCGATGGGCTTGTCGAAGGTCAAAGTAGCCGAGCCGCCGTCGCCGAGGCTGACGACATCGGTGGTGATAGCCGTTGCGGCGCCGACAGCCTGCGACGCGTCGCCAAAGGTTACGTCAGGAGCGTCGGGGTCGCTGAGGTTCTGCGAGCCGCGGACCACGGTGCATTCTGTAGCCCAAGCCTTGATACGGTTGTCGTCGAATCTGACGGCAGTGCAACCCTCGGTACCCACGGCGCCGCAGAAGGGACCGAAACCGGCAGGCTGGCTGGCAGCATGGATTTCCATTGGGTAAACGTAGGTGTACCACCAATATTGATAGGTCTCATCGTAGGTGCTGTCGACGATGATGCCGGCTGCGGGGTCGGCCCATTTTTCGAAGTCGCCGTCAGCGAGGGACTGGGCGAGACCCATATCCATCATGCCGTTATTGGTGCTGCTCCAGTAGTTGCCAGGAGTGATGGCGAAGGTACGGTTGGATGTGGTGAAGTTGATGTCGGTGATGAGACCGCCGTTCTCAGTGAAGCTGAAACGCGGGTCGGCGGCAGCGATGTCGGACATCATGTCGGACACTGACTTGCTGCCGTTGAAGCGATAACCCCAAGCGAGAGCGGTGTCGGCCCAGTTGACAGCGAGGATGGCACGCGACGCGCCGGTTCCGACCCAATATTCAATTGCAGAAGCATCGATGGTAGCCTCTTCAGGAGTGGGTTCGACGACATTGGGGATGCTGACCGGATTGATGGTATAAGGCCAGACATAAGTATAGTTCCAATATCCGCCATATTCGCTGACCCAAGAGCTGTCGGTCACGACAGCAACGCTGAGGTCGCCCCATTTGTAGAAGTCGCCGTCGTGGAGCATGTCGCCCATGCCCATACCAGCCGTGTGGTTGAGGAGGCTGAACCAGTAGTTGCCCGGAGTGATGGCGAAGGTACGGTTGTCGGTGGAGAAGTTGATGTCGGCTATGAATCCGCCGTTCTCAGTGAAGCTGAAACGCGGGTCGGCGGCAGCGATGTCGGCCATCATAGTTGCACACGAGACACTTTCGCCGTCGAAGCGATAGCCCCAAGCGAGGGCGGTGTCGGCCCAGTTGACAGCGAGGACAGCTTCGTTGGAGCCGGTACCGACCCAATATACAATAGCCGATGCGTCGATGGAGGCGTCTTCGGGAACAGGTTGCGTGCCGCCGGGGATAGTCACGGGGTGAATTTCAGTGTTCCACACCACGCCCATAGGATACCACGAGCCCATGTATTCGGTCGAGTCGTAGCCTACGCCGAAGGCCGATTCGCCGATTTTGAGCTGGTCGCCATTGGCGAGAGAGGAATTGGCGTTAACATTACTGTTGTTGCCGACGATGAACTGCATGTAGCTTGTCGGAGCCGGCTGGAATGCGAGCGAGAGGGAGCCCTCGGTGTAGTTGATTGTAGAGTGAGCAGCATCGGTGGAGACGCGCGGGTCGGCAGAAGCGATGGCATCGATAGCCTGGCTGATGGTGATAGAGCCGTCGAAGCGGAGGCCCCATGCGAGAGCGGTGTCGGGCATACCCCAGTTGACGACGACAGCGACCTCGTTGGAGCCGGTTCCAACCCAATAGATGATGTCGTCGGTCGAAATAGTGGAGTTGACCGGCATGTGCTTGACCGTGGCGGGCGTGATGGGCGTCTGCCAAACTGATTGAGTTTCATTGCTGACGACAATGAATGAGCCGTTTTCGAGGTCGTAGTCGGCGAGCGTTTCGTCGGAGTCGGCGAGGGTGCCGTCGACCTTGAAGCGAGTGTCGGGGATGCTGATTACGACAGGGCCTTCCTTATAGACGAAACCCATGTCGTAGGTCGACCAGTCGGTGATGGTGTATGCCAAGCGGGGGTCGGCGGCATCGATGTCCGAGGCCATATCGAAAGCCGTGGGAGCGTCGTCCTCGTCGAAGAGGTACCCCCAAGCGCGTGTTGCAGAGCCGTTCGAGATGACGAAGATAGCCGAGTCGGGGCCGTTGCCGACCCAGTAGAGGATGTCGGCGGGTTGGATAGTAGCATCGGCAGGAGCGTTAGGGTTGGAAGCATAGATAAGGTTGTTGACGCCAGTGAAGTTGTAGTTGTCGCAGGTCGATTCGGAGATGCGAAGCCAAGTGGAAGAGAGGTTAGTGCTTCCGTAGACACCGTTATAGTTGTTGCAGTTCCATCCTTGATAAGGGGTGAGGCTTACGCCGGCGGCAGGGTCGATATAGCTGAGAGACTGCAAGAAAGAGCCGCTGATGGTGTAAGAGAAGCGCGAATCGTAGAGAGCGATGCTGTCGAGAGCATCGAGGAGAGTGATGGTGCCGTTCCAGTGGATACCCCATACGACGACGGTGGGCGTATACGATGCACCGGTGGCATCCCAGCCTATGGCGACAACGGTGCTGTTCGAACCCGTTCCGACCCAGAACTGGATATTGTTCTCATTGATAGTTACCGATTTAGGGACAGGTTGAGCCATCAAAGACGATGCTGCAATCAGCCCGATTAGAAATAGTTGTACTTTTTTTAACATTTTGATATTGTTTTTAATTGTTTTGGTTTCAACAATATCGGCAACGTAAAGGAGGGAAAAGAGAGACGACAGGAACAGCGTTGAAAGAATTTTCGTCATCGTCGGAAGAATTTCGTTTTCGCGCGAAAAACTTCGTTAGCGATTGCTGTCCATCGGGGCTTTTTCCTCGAAAAGCGGTACCGATTTTTCGGATTTGGCAGGTCTTCTGACTTGTTCATTGCCGTCCGAGCCTTCCCATGCGGCTATGGCGCCGTACAGTGGCTAACAATTTGGTTGGCAATATACTGAACTTACAGCAGCGGGACTGTTCAGGACTTTCACCTGCTTCCCTTTTCACGCCTTAAAAGGCGACCAAATCGGGTGCAAAGATACACAATTTTGCGAATCTGCAAAAAAAAGAGAGGGGAGTGAGAACGGAGAAGTGAGAAGTGAGAAGTGAGAAGTGAGAACGGAGAAGTGAGAAGTGAGAACGGAGAAGTGAGAAGGGAGAACGGAGAAGTGAGAACGGAGAAGTGAGGAGAGGGACAATAGTTCTGTGGTTGAAAAAAAATTTAAGGCAACCACTAAAAAAATCGTTTAATTCGCGTTTTGCTTGCAAAACAAAATTTTTATTGTCAACAAATTAATTCGTTAAATTCGTACAATTCGCCGTTTATAAATAATTATTAGAGGTGTCGTTAAGTATTAAAACGGCATCGATAAAGTTCGAAGCTTATTCCGTTTACATACAGTGTTTGGGGGTTTAGGGTTAGAGGGTTAGAGGGTTTGCTCCACTTCGGTCGCAGGCCTGCAAGCAGGCAGGGAGGGTTTGCTCCACTTCGGTCGCAAGCCTGCAAGCAGGCAGGGAGGGTTGGAGTGAGAGGGGAGTGAAGGGGACAATAGATCTGTATCTAAAGTTAAAGTTAAGGTTAAAGTTAAAGTTAATGTTAAGGTTGGGGAATTGCCTCAATTTTCTTGAATGTTCCCCATATTGGATGGTTCCGGTATGCATCTACAGCGTTGGAAGGGACACGCAACACTGCCGTCGACGGTAGCTGATAAAAAGTGGTCACTGCAGCCTCTGGTGGTACTGTGGCCCACATCCACACCTCGCGCAGGTGGGAGCATTCGGTAAAGCTGTAGTTGCCCACCTTGCGGACGTTCGGGCCCATATACACTACTCGCAAGCTGTCGCAATAGGCGAAGGCGTAGTCGCCGACAATTTCAAGGCTATCGGAGAGGACAAGTGTATCTATGGCCGTTTCGTAGAAGGCGCCGTGACCTATTTCCCTCATCTGTGGCGGCAGCACCAGCTGTCGCAACTGGCTGCTTTTGGCGGCGAGGTTGTGGACGGCTGTATGGGTGCCGCCCTTAAACTCTATACGTTTCAAACCAGCCACATTGCTCAAAAAATCAACTGGCAACTGTTCGACACCGGTGTCGATGATAACGTTGGAAAGGGCCATACAGCGGTAAAAATAGCTGTACTTCATTATCGAGTCGTGATGCGCGCCCTGGCAGTCGCGAGCCTTCCATATCAGTGTGGTAAGACTTGTACAGTCGTTGAAAGGCATAATGCCCATCTGCTGCAAGCCGTAAGGGATCACCAATGTATCACGCAACGATATGCAACCGACAAAGGCTTCGGTACCAATGCTGCGGAGGCTTTCGGGCAGCTTGACAGAGGTGAGTTTTGCATTGTCCTTGAATGCACAGTTGTCTATGGCGACCACATCCCACGTAAAGCCCCGATGGTGCACACTGGCGGGGATGACCATATCGCCTTCGGGCTTGACGATTCCTTCTGGCCAGGGCGCCCATTGACTGGAAGTGGGAGGAACGACCTCTACCAACCGTTGTGGTACACGACACACCTCCCGCATCCATATTGTCTGCCCACTCTGCAGCCGTACTTCAAAACGTTTGGATGACGGAAGCAACATAATAACAATCAGCATGACAATCATCAGAGCAACGAGCATCCAGATGGACCAAGTGGGGAACATCAGCCTGCGCAGCGATGCCACCGACTGGGGACGACGGTTGGGATCCAGCCTTGTGGCGCAACGCAAAGCCACAGAATAACGTTTTCCAAACAGGAACTCCATCACGCACCCCAACGAGTAGATGTCCGAGCGGCTGTCGGTCGCGCGTCCCTCGCGTTGTTCGGGCGAGGCATAGTTCTCTGTCCCTGATGCCTGTTTGAGGGTCGCATATTGTGGGCCGTCACTCAATCCGAAGTCGATAAGTTTCACTCGTCCGTCAGCGGTGACGATAATGTTCGAAGGCTTTATGTCACGGTGGTAAATACCTCGGCTGTGAAGGTACCCAATAGCGTCGAGCAGCTGAGCAAACACGCGCTTCAGTTCTGCCTTGCGCCTGCCGTTTTTCCACTTGTCGAGGGGCTTGCCGTCAACCCATTCCATCACTATACAGCGGCCGGCAATAGCATCGTCCTCCAGGCTCTCGACGCGAACCACATAAGGACTGTCAAGTCCCACGCCGATGCTATACTCCTTGTACAACCACTCTTCATAAACAGGATTTCCCCGAAATTCCTCTCGCAAACCTTTAAGAACATACCATCGTCCAAAGCGACGCGCACGCCACAGGGTATGGCTCTCACTTAGTCCTATCTCTTCGTATGACGAGAAAAAAGGCTCGGTGATGCCGGCACCGCCCGACACAATTCCAGAAGGAGCATTGCTCAGCATGTGGCACCTCCAGTATTAATTATGAGTGCGTTATATTGATATGCCATAATCTTATTCTTTCTGTTTCAGTTCGCAAAGGTATGATTTTTTTCGCATCTTCAATCGTCAACCTTAGTCTTTAATAGGCATAGAATAGAAGCGGACCAAAACGGTTGTGCTGTATTTCAGATATTTTTAGTACTTTTGCATTCGATTTATGAACCATTTAGACAATAGTACCATAGAAACTTTGCGACGCCTCATTTGCGAGGCTGCGGGCTGTGAAGCTGGGTCGCCTGCCGACTTCTACACCCTTATGCTTTTCATTGAAAGTCGCACACGCGAAACTGTCGGCCTCTCCACTGTCAAACGTTTCTGGCAGTATGGAGGTCTCAGCTCCAAGCCACGCCAAAGTACTCTCAATGTTATGGCTCGATCTATTGGTTACCGTAACTATGACGACTTTTGTGAGCATTACGGCGACTGTACGCCATCGAGCGACATTGTGTTGGGAGAGGGGATTAAAGTGGCCGACTTGAAGCCTGGCGACAGACTTATGCTGCGCTGGAACCCAGGGCGAGAAGTTGTTCTGGAATACTTGGGTAACAGCACATTCCGCGTGCTAAGCAGCGAAGGCAGCAAACTGAAAGCCAACGACACATTCCAAGCCGCCTTTTTCGCCTTGGGCCACGCTGCAATGCTTGCCAATGTGATACACGGAGACTCCTCCTGGCCCCTCTACGAGATAGGCCAGCAGGGAGGCCTGACCTTAGTCCGTCGCCTCTCATCAGTAGGCGAATAGTTCACAAACATCATTATAAAAAACGATAAACCCCGATAGTTGGAAAAACCATCGGGGTTCATTACTTTTAGGTTATCATTCTATAACATATGGTAATCAGTTAGAGATTAGCGGACCACCACCTTACGTGCGGGTCGTAAACCGACCTTGACCAGGTAGACTCCACACGATAGTGGGGACGAAACCTCCGCCCCGTGACTATGCGCCACAATGCGACCTGTTATATCGTAGATACTGTATTCCTCGGTAGTCCCATCGACCACGATGCGTCCATCCTTTACATAGATGTTGACACCGTCGGCGTTGATGTCCTCAATACCCTCGGTGCCACCTTCGCTGACGAAGTAGGCAGTGATGACGGTGTCGGTGGTGACAGTCAGCGAATATGGATTCTGCGTGCTGCCGGTGCTCCAATGGTCGAAACGGTATCCGCTGGCGGGAACGGCATTAAGCACAGCATTGGGATTGGTGCACGTGGGTTCGTTGAGCACCTGCACGGTACCCATACTCTCGTCGGCCGATTGAGCCGCGAAGGAGAGAGTGGTCTCTGTGTAGTTGTTCCACGTGGATGGCAGACGAGACATATACAACGCTAGCGTTCCACAGGGAATTGTAACAGACACATTCGACGGGACTCCATAAAAGGAATATTCTCCAATGATGGGAGGAATCCGCCCCTCAAACGTAATAGAAGTTAGACTATTACAACCACAAAGAAAATATTCAGGAAGATGTGTTACATTTTCCCCAATATTCACTGTGCTTAGACTATCACACGCCCCAAACACAGGGTATTGAGAATCTGTAAAGTACCAGCCTGTCACATTATAATTGACAGTAGTAAGGCTGGTGCATCCATAAAAGGCTCCTAGTGAAATTTGATACACAGAGCTTGGAATTGTAATGGATGTCAGGCCGCTGCAGCGCAAGAATGCAAAGTCGCTAATACAGGTCACCGAGTTGGGGATGGTGATGGATGTCAGACCGCTGCAGTCCTGAAAAGCGTGATGGTCAATACCGGTCACCGAGTTGGGGATGGTCACCGAGGTCAAGCCACTACAACCATAGAAAGCCTCGGAGCCAATTCGAATGACGGAATATGTATTTCCGTTGTACACTACGCTGCTCGGTATAGTCAAGGTGCCTGTTGGTGCATTAGTATATGGTGCATCAGTATAAAATTCAAAAGTCACCTCAACACCATCACTTATAATGTTATAAAACAATGTATGTCCGCTAGGGGACACTGCAGAAAAATCATAGGCCCACGAGGTTGCGAAAAGGCCCATAAAGAGGGCAAAAAACAATAATACTTTTTTCATAATAACTATTATTTGATGTTTTTACATTTGTTTATTTATCTATCTTTGTGGGAAATATTCCTTGCCGGCAAGCCACAGCATAATGTCCACCTGTCGGAAAGAGAGCTCCTCTATCCGATATTCTTTCTGCATATGCCGGATGACGTTCACGAACTTTCTGTAATCCTTGAGTTCATCGTTGCGGAATTGGATTTTCCGGTCTCGGTTGCGCAACTCGCGCAGCATTCGATCCACATACGAGTCGTAGATGGGGTATGCTTCAGGATTGTGGTGCGCACAGAACTTGGTGGCGAAGGAGTAGAAATCCTTTTCGGAAGTTGACTGATCTTTCTTTTTCACCTGCACCTTACGCAGATCCTCGACGAGCGACAGGTCTCCCTTAGCCAGTCGCCCCTTTAGGTCGCCCACCTCAAGATAATGTTTGACCACATTGTATACAGCATAAATATTCGTGCTGTAGAAGTCGTTGAGCGTCGAGCACTTGATCATCAGATCGCTGGCATCGAGATAATTCTTGTCACGCATGCCGAAAAGTCTGGCCAAAGCATCCTCGGCATAGACATAGGAATCCTTCGTCAACCATTCCTTCCAATAGCGATCGGCTTCTGCGACGCTGGGAATAAATTTTTTAAAATCTTTTTCTGCCATAACGGGTATATTACGTTTAACAATTTTATATATGCAAAATTAATGTAATAAATTCCTCCGGTCAAAACCGTTTTAGTCCGTTTTATAAACAGCTATAGATCATTGGTCTACAAAGACGTCTTCTCCATCCGATACGGACAAAGGACGCGCCCGGTCACACATTGTAAGCGACTTTTATGATGGAAAACTCACGGAGATACACTGGAAATGAAACTTCCACGGGCTGAGTTGTTCGACATCATTATGAACCCATCCGACTTTACTACCGAATACGAAAGCGGCACTTGGAGCCACGAACTCACCAAACCCATAAAAGAACGAGCAAAAGCTGATTTGGAGAAGAATGCCATTGATTACGGCATCCTCCAAAAAGCCGAGGAGAGCGGTTTGAAACGTCTCGAGATACTATTCAAGACTTTCGGATTCAATACCGTCTTACTTACTGTACGTGAGGAATAAGAAGGGATAGTAAACATTATTCATTGTTGCGTGTCTCCGACACGCGATTGGTAAAGGCGTGATAAATACCCCACACTGCGCGACTTGCAGTCGCTTAGTGTGGGGTTATTGATGTGGCGTCTCCATCTTACTGCTCGTTACTGCAGATTCTTCTTGGCTCTCACGACGAAAACGCGAATTGAACGAATTTTTAGATTTGACCTATACTTCATTTTATTTGTTTCGTTTCACTACGATCGAAGCCTCTTTCTCTTTTGGCGAACAATAGGATGTGTACAGGTCCTCGTGCTCTTCCTTGAAGGCTTTGCTGTCGAACTGCATAACGGTTCTGGCTGGATAATAGCTGACGCTGTACCTCGCAGAATTCAGTTTTTCCATATCTCGTTGCTCCATTTCCTGTAGTATCTGCGAACGGATAGCGTCAATCCTTTCTTCTATTTCTGCCTTTTCGGTCTGAAGACGATACAATTCCTGTTCATAATGTTCAAACCAATCATCCTGTGGCTCATCCTCTTCTGTCGCAATATCCAATTTTTTGATTCTCGATTTTATGGCTCCGTTGTCCCGCTCCATCATTATAGCGATCTCTTCTACAGAACGTCCTTCGTCGACATACTGCCTGAGTTGGTCGTCATCCTCTTCCGTCCAAGGGGCGTAGGCTTTGGCGTGAAGCAGCTTCTGCTGTTCCATATAAGATAATGGTTTCTCTGTGGTTGCTGTTGCCGCATCGGGAAACGGGTGATCATCCTGCTCAGTGGCATATTCCTTGATAACTTCGAGAAACTCAGTTCCAAAGCTGTCTCGTTTGTGTTCTCCGATGCCAAAGGTGTTTCCAAAAGCGGCGAGGGTGGTGGGCTTTTCTATTGCCAGATGATGCAGCGAACGGTCGGACAGAACAATATAGGCGGGCCAATGATGTATGTCGGCAATACGTTTCCTGACTTCTTTCAGCTTGTTGAAGAGTTCTGTGTTTTCGCTTGCACCTGCATTCCCGATGCTCTCCGGGCTCTCTTCGCGTTGCCTCTGCCGTCGCGCCTTCACGCTAAAGCTCTCACGGCTGATTACGGCTAGTTGAACTGCCCGCTTGCCGTACAGCACTTCCTGCCCCAATTCGGTAATGTGAATATGCCGGTCGTCGTTGTAGGCAATCTCGATGAATCCCATCTGGAGCATCTGCAACAGGTAGTCGTGCCAGTCGCGAAATGAGATGTCGCGTCCGGCTGCAAAGGTTTTCAAAAGATTGTATTGGTGCGAGACTACATCGGGTGACATCGCGCCTTTCAGAATGTCGATTGTTGTGTTAAATCCAACGTTCTCGCTTGTTCGCATAATGACGGACAAGGCCTTTTGTACAATTATCGTGCCGTCGAACATTTGGGGAGGTGTATGACACACATCGCAGTTGCCACAGCCTTTGTCACTTGTCTCGCCAAAGTAATTCAGCAGGATGCGACGTCGACAAACCCGAGCCTCTGCATACTCCTGCATTCGGTGTAGTTTCTCCAGGTTTATCTCCTGCTGACCACTCTCGTCTGCAAACTTCCGAAGCGTGATGATGTCCCCCAGATTATAGTAAAGCACTGTTTCGCAAGGCAGACCATCACGGCCGCCGCGTCCAATCTCCTGATAGAAACTCTCGATGCTTTTTGGTAGGTTATAGTGCACCACAAACCGCACATTGCTCTTGTCGATACCCATCCCGAAAGCAATAGTGGCACAAATAACCTGAATGCGGTCTGCTACGAAATCATCCTGCACGCGGTCTCGCTCCGAGTTCGGCAATCCGGCGTGATAGACACCAGCCGCAATGCCTTCCTGCTGCAACTTTTCCGTCAACTGTTCCGCTGTTTTGCGTGCCAGACAATAGATGATGCCGCTCTCGCCGGGATGTCTTCTTATGAGTTCCACAATAGAACGCAGTTTCTCGCGAGCCGAGTAACCTCGCTTCACGTCGAGACTCAAATTCGGACGATTGAACGAACCGATAAACGTCCGGGCATCAGTGATGTCCAACTGTTTCAGGATGTCCTGCTTGGTTATCTTGTCGGCTGTTGCCGTAAGTGCCATAATGGGCACACCCGGAAACAATTTGCGCAACTGGCCCAACTGCGCGTATTCTGGTCGGAAATCGTGTCCCCAACTAGAAATGCAATGTGCCTCATCTATGGCAATGAGCGATAAATGTGCCTGTTGTAGGATGTTCATCATACTGCCCACCAGTCGTTCGGGCGATATATAAAGCAGTTTTATCTTTCCTTCCAAACAGCGGTTGATGATGTCACGATTCAGTTCCTCGTCGTTGCTACTGTTCAGCGCCTCTGCCGCAATGCCATTAGCCTGCAAAGCCCCCACCTGGTCTTTCATCAGCGAGATGAGTGGTGACACCACCACAGCCAACCCTTCCATTGCCAGAGCAGAAATCTGGAAACAGAGCGATTTGCCGCCTCCAGTAGGCATTAGCACAAGCGAGTCGCCGCCACTGATTGTATGCTGGATAATCTCCTCCTGCATCGGCCGGAAATCATCATATCCGAAATGAGTTTTTAATATCTTGTGCAAAATGTCGTTGGTCATACTGCTTTATTTAAAAACGTTTTTATTTTTGTTATTCTCGGCGTGGTCGAAGGATTATTGCAAAGCATCTGAGGAACAATAGTGTCTGTTTCCGATATTGCCTACAGGTTTACCTTAAACTTATGCCGTCCGCTCCCCACGCTTTTAACGCCCGAAGGCAGGTAGACTTCGGCGGAAGTGTTGGGCGGGATGACGACGGTCCACTCGATGCCTTTGCCGGTACGGTGCCAGTGGCTCTCGATGGTGCCGCTGACGGAGCGGTAGGTGCAGTCGACGCGGTTGAGGCCTTCGACGAAGGTGGGGCGGAACTGTATCTTGGTATAGCCTGGCTCGAGGGCGCGGATGCCGGCGAGGTATTCGTACTCCCAGATGAGCAGGTCGCCGAGCAGCATCACGTGGTTGGCGCTATTCATGCTGGGGTCGCCCGTGTCGCCATTCCACAGCTCCCAGATGGTGGTGGCGCCGCGCCGGGCCATGTAGCCCCAGGAGGGGTAGGTGGTGTCGGTGGCCAGACGGAGGGCGAGGTCGGAGCGGCCGTAATGGGTCAGGGTGCGCATCAGCTGCTGTATTCCGACAACGCCGGTGCTGACGTGTCCGCCGAAGTCGCGCTCGGTCTTGCTGATGATGTTGGCAAACACCTTGTCCTCAAGCTCGCCGGGCACCATGCAGAACCATAGCGGCAGGATGTTGGCGGTGACGGTGCCGTTTGCTCCACTTCGGTCGCAGGCCGGCAAAACGGCCACAGGCAGTTTCGCTCCTGCGGTGCCAGGCAGGGCGTAGTTGGCGGTGAGGGTGTCGAGGTAGCGGGCGTTGTAGGCGGCGGTGACGCTGTCGTATTCCCGTTGGAAGAAAACGGCATCCTCGTCTTTGTCGAGCCGGATGGCAAAGCCTCTCATAATGTCGCAAAGATAGGCATAGAAGGGTGTGCTGATGGCGGCGGCCTCGGTGATGCGGCTGGGGTCTTTGGAGTGTATCATCTCGGGGCTCTCGGGCGGCATGCACCAGTCACCATAGCAATCGCGCGTCATGATGCCGTCCTTGAGGTACCACAGGCGCATGTGCAACAACCACTTCTTCATGGCGTCGTAGTGGCGGCGCATGGGCTCGATGTCGCCGAAGCGGGTGTAGAGCATATCGGCCACGGTGACGAAGGCGCCGGGCCAAGTCATATTGTCGGTGTAGTTGCGCCAGTAGGCGGGTGCGACGTCGCTGAGCTGTCCGTTGGGCCACTGGCAGTCCTCGAGGTCCTGCAGCCACTTGGCATAGAGGCGGTGGTTGTCGAAGAGGAAACTCTCGCCGTAGCAGCCGGTGGTGCGGTCGCCGGTCCAGCCCATACGCTCGTCGCGCTGGGGGCAGTCGGTGGGCATGGAGTGGTAGTTGCCGCGGATGCCCCAGAAGGCGTTGCGGTGGACGGCGTTGATGACGTCGTTGTCGGTCTCAAATGTGGAGGTGGATGCCATCTGGTCGTAGATGACGAGGCCGGTGAAGTCGCTGAGACTGGGTTTGCTGCCTTCGGGCAGGCCGCTGATTTCGACGTAGCGGAAGCCGTGGTAGACAAACTGCGGGTGCCACGGAAGTTCATACTTATTTAACCTTAACCATAACCTTAACTTTAACTTCAGATACGGAACTTTTCCAGCAATTTTGGCGAAGGCGATGTAGCGGTCGGTGCATTCGGCGGAGCGCAGGTTGTCGATGTAGAGTGTGCTGTCGGCTGCCAGCAGTTCGGCATAACGGAACGTGATGGTGTCGGTGCCGTCGCCTTTTTTAGCAAGCAAAGAGGATATGTCGTTCACTTGCAGAACGCCTACCATATTCTGTCCCATGTCGAGAATCCATTTGTCGCCCTTGCGGAAGATGGCCTTGGGTTTGAGGCGCTCCATCACGCGGATGTTGGGGTTGGGCTGCGGTGTCAGTTCGTATTCCAAGCGCTGGGCGGCAATCGCGGCGCTGTCGGGGAAAGGCATGGAGGCGTCGTAACGGTCGTCGCGGCGCTTCCAGCGGGGATTGAAGCGGTCCTCGAGGTTCATGTTCTGGCGGTCGTAGTCGACTGTCACATCGTCCCATTCGCTGTCGTCATAATGTGGCATCGTCCAGTCTCCAAGGTCGAGGTGCTGGTCGAAAGTCTCGCCATCGAACTCGTTGGCCTTGCGGATGGGGCCCTGATTGGTGATACGCCAGCCTTCGCCAGACACGATGGTGTCGGTTGTGCCGTCCTTGTAGAACACTTCCAGCTGCATCAGCAGCTGCGGACGTCCATAGTGGGCGGCGTGGTTGATGCCGCACCATTCCAGGTAATTGGTGTCATGGCGCACGGTGGTGAAGCGGCCTGGGGCAAGGATGACACCGACGGCGTTGTCGCCCGCTTGAAGCAGGTCGGTGACGTCGTAGGCGTTGAAGTAGACGCGGCGTGTGTAGTCGCTTAGGGCAGGTTTCAGCAGTTCGTCGGGGGCAACTTCGCGACCATTGAAGAAGGCCTGGTATTGCCCGAGACCGCTTATGTAGAGGCGGGCGTGGTCGATGTCGTTCTTCAGATTGAATTCCTTGCGCAGATAGCGGGCGGCGACCACGGTGTGGCCCTCTATCTTGTCGTCGGGGTAGTCGCGCCCTATCCAATGGGCGTGCCAGTCGCTGCGGTCGAGGAGGCTGAGCTCGAAATACTGCACAGGACTCTCGAGATCTTTGCTCTTGCCATTGCCGTAAGTCACAGTAGTATACACTCGCCACCAGCAGCGATCGCGGCTTTTCAGAGGTTTGCCCTCGTATGGAATATATAGCATCCTATTTCCGTTCTCAGTTCTCACATCTCCGTTTCCCGAGTCCCACAGGTCGCCCTCGCCGCGGCGGGCCTTCTCCTCGCTGCTGGCCACGATGATGCGGTAGCTGGTCTGCATGACGTTGTCCACCTTTGCTTCGTAATTCCAGCTGAAGCGGGGCGTAGCAGTGGCCAAGGGCATACTTCCGTCTTGCATCTCGACGGTGAGGGTGGTGATTTCGACTTTGCTGCCGCAGGCGGCGAAGAGAGCTGCCATAAGCAGCAGAGGGATGATGCGTCTCATAATATTCAACGTTTAATGTTTAATTTCCATTGTCCGGGTCCGAGCGTGTGTTCGTTGGGGGTGCCGGGGAATACGGTGGCGGTGGTGCCTTCGGGAACTGTGACATCCAACTTGTCGCCAGTGATTTCCACCCGTATGTCGCCATATTGGGTAGGCTTGGTGCATTTGACCCATTCAATTCCGTTGCATGGTTGCGGGTCGACGAAGAAATGCTTGTAGCCAGGTTGGTTGTGGTCGGGGCGGATGCCGGCGATGGCCTGGTAGAACCACGTGCCGATGCCGTTATAGCAGTTGTGTACGCGGCTGCGGTCTTCCTTGCCCGGGCGGCCGCACCCCCACGATTCCCAGGTTGTGGTGGCACCTTGGTTTATCATATTCAGATATCCAGGGTAGTCTGGCTGACGCAGCAGCGTGGCCATGAGGTCGGCCTGCTTTTCGCGGATGCACCACTCTGTGAAGACAGGGGTGCCCATGAGGCCGAAGGCCACGTGGTCGCGGTAGCGGCCGTGAATGTCTTTGATTAACTGCGTTTTTACAGCAGCAGCGGTGGCACTGTCGGGCGGTACGTCCATCAGCAGGGCGTAGGCCATATCGAGCGGTGTGCCGTTGGCGTAGGTGTGTGTCTCGGGGTGATAGAAATGCCGGTGGATGGCGTCGACAACGAGCTGCCGCCTTTCGGCGAAGCGTTCCGCATCGTCCTGATGGCCGGTCAAAATAGCCATTTGTTCCATATTCAATAGGCATTCGGCGATGAAGCAGCTGCTGGCATGCAGCACGCTCTCGCCACCGATATCGACACCTTCGGGTGCCAGCCAGTCGGCCAGAAACCACGAGTGCCGCTCGGTGTCGCCCCACGGCTGCAGGATACCGTCCACGCTGTGCTTCTCGATGTATTCCATCCAACGGCACATATCGTCGTAGTGGCGGTAGACGAGCGTGGGGTCGCCGTAGTTGACCCAGGTGCGCCAGGGGGCTTTGACGATGAAGCCCTGCCAGTAGGGGCCGCCGCCGGTGCGGAAGGCTGGAGCCACGTAGGGCAGGTCGCCGGTGCTGTCCAGCGCGTCGTGCCAGGCTTGCATCCAGTTGGCATAGATGGCGCGCACATCCCAAAGGGTCTGCAGGGTGTTGGTGCTGCTGTTGCCGTCGCCGCCGTAGCCCATGCGCTCTATGTGCGGACAGTCAACCATGTAGCCGCTGAATGTGAGGCAGCTAAGGGTATATTTCACCATGTCGTGAATGGCGTTAAGGCGCGGGTCGCTGCACTCGAAGGTGGCGCCGCCCGCAGGATCGACGGCAGAAATCTGCACAGCATGGGCCATGGCGATGGGAGTATCTTTAACCTTAACCATAACCTTAACTTTAACTTCAGATACGGAACTTTTCAAGTCATAGGCGAAATAATGTCCAAGGCCGGAGACCTTGACATAACGGAAGGCGTGCATGTGGAAGCGGTTGGCGAAGTGGATATCTGAGGATGAGGTTGCTCCCGTTCGGTCGCGACCTATCAGGATGAGGTTGCTCCCGTTCGGTCGCGACCTATCCTCGACGGTTCCGTCACTGACGTAGATATCGGTCTCTGTATGAGGAGGCTTGGCATCGAGATGGTCGAGGTATTCCATGGTTATAGAGTCGCCTTCGGGGATAGGCAGGCAATCGAGTTGGAACCAGCCTGTCACCACGCGGCCGAAATCAAAGATAAGCGTGCCGTCGGGCAGGGTATCGACCGACTGCGGGGATAGCACATTGACGATATGGTTGCCCTCATACTCCTGTCGCGAGATGGTGATGTCCTTTGCGTCATAAACTGCCGCCGGACGCCAACGCTCCTTTACTCGCGCGTCGTAGCGTTCGCCGCCGAACTGCAGGGGCTGCCAGCTGCCGGTATAGCTATATCGCGACGGCGAGGCCTCCCATGTGCTGTCGGTGCTGGCAAGGATATAGATAAGGCCGCATTCGCCGTCGCTCTCCGTCTGCTCTACCTCGGCACGGGCTACCGCCGGAGTGCCGTAGATGCGCCCCCACCCCTGCCCTATCCAGAGCATCAGCTCGTTGTCGCCCTCGCGCACCAGGTCGGTGATGTCGTAGATCACCTCGAGCGCCCGCCGGTCAAGCTGGCTGACGGTAGGTTGCAACACGCAGTCCCCCACCCTGGTACCATTGAGGTACACCTCGTGGTAGCCGAGCGAGACGACGCGGAGGCTGAAGGTGACGCTATGGCCGACGGGCGCAAGGTCGGTGTGCTCCAGCTCGAAAGAGGTGCGCAGCATAGGCGTCTCGGCCCAGCCGCTGTCGGTGCGGCAGCCGACAAAGTGCTGTGCAGACAAATGCAAGACTGTCAGCAGCATGGTAATCAGTATGGCAATCTTCCGCATAGCAATGTTTTATTTAACCTTAACCATAACCTTAACTTTAACTTCAGATACGGAACTTTTGTCCCCTTCACTCATTTAACATCAATCCGGGCAACGAAACCGCCGCCGGGGGCGAGGTGGACCTTTAATGCTGAATTTTGAATTTTGAATTTCGTGCACCTATAGTCGCTGCCCTTGCGATGGGCGTTGACGCCGTCGGTGTACAACTCAATTGTTGATTTGTTACCGATGTTCAGGTCGACAACCGGCAGAGCAATTTCCACATCGCGTTCCGTCCAGTTGGTGATGCCGCCGATGTACCACGTCTTGCCTTTGCGACGGGCGGTGACGATGTATTCGCCCACCTCGCCCTGCAGCACGCGCGTCTCGTCCCACACGGTGGGTATCTCGGCCACGAAGCGGGTGTAGTCTGGCTCGCGCTCGTAGTGCGTGGGCGAGTCGCAGAGCATATTGAGCGGCGATTCCAGCACGATGTACAGCGCCAGCTGGTGGCAGCGCGTGCCCTGGCTCATGGGCTCCATCCAGCAGGGGTGGTAGTTCCACTTGCCGCCGTTGAGCATCGCCCCCTGCGTGTAGTCCATCGGGCCGGCGGTTTGGCGGATGAAGGGAATCTCGCAGTCGTAGCGCATCTGGTCCACCGTCGTCGGGGCCCATTTCATCTGCTCCAGTCCGAAGACGCCTTCGAAGTTGAGCACATTGGGGTAGGTGCGCGTGAAGCCCGCGGGCTTGAAGGCACCGTGGAAGTCGACAAGCAGGTGGTGCTCGGCGCAAGTCTCCGCCGCGCGGCGGTAGAAGTCGACAGCCAGCTGGTCGTCGCGGTCCATGAAGTCAATCTTGAAGCCCTTGACGCCCATCTGACTATAGTGCTCGCATACGCGTTTCATATCCCTTTCAAAGGCGTAGTAGCCGGCCCAGAGGATAATGCCGACATTCCTTTCTTTGGCATACTGCACCAGCATGGGCAGGTCAATCTCGGGCACTACATTTAGTAATGGTGAATTTTGAATTGTGAATACTGAATTGCTGTCGCCGTCGTGTTCAACATTCAAATTTCTAAATTCATAATTCAAAGGAACGGCCCAGCCTTCGTCGAGGATGACGTACTCGATGCCGTACTTGGAGGCAAAGTCGATGTAGTGCTTGTAGGTGTCGTTGTTCACTCCAGCGGGGAAGTCCACGCCGCTGATGTTAAAACAGTTCCACCACTCCCAGGCCACCTTGCCAGGGCGAATCCAAGAGATATCATCCACTCGCGAAGGCTCGGCGAGCAGGTAACTCATATTGTTCATCGCTATCTCCGTGTCGGTGCCCACCATCATAATGCGCCAGGGGAAGACCTTGCTGCGGTCCATCTCGGCGATGTAGTCCTCGCGCTCCTTCACCAGCAGCTGCAGGTTATTGTGACCGCCCTGCTCCACGCTACGGGGCAAGGGGGCGTGATCACCCACCAACGGGCGGCCTCCCGTGCCATGCAGATACAGGCCCGGATAGTCGAGCAGCGCCGACTCGGTGATGCAGACCTTCACGCCATTGTCGCAATGCACCATCAGCGGCAGGAAGCAGAGCCTCCGCGGGTCGAGTTGCGAGAGGGATAGGGTTGTGTACTGGTTTTCGAATGAGCTGCTGTACTGCACCTCGTGGTGAAGCGAGTCGAATTGGCTGACGTATGGGGCGGTGACAGTCCAGTCGCTGGTGAAGTTTAGTTGCACCTCTTCGTATGTAACCACCCCCGGAATGCCATCCCACACGTAGCGATAGGCCACACCCTCGTTGTAGGCGCGAAAGACGACAGAAAAGCCCTCATACAGTTTTAGCGTCAGCTCGTTGCAGTGGTTGCGCATCGTAGTCTGATGGGTGAAAGGCGAGGCTATGGTTTCATCGACGGTGCGTTGCAAGGCGCGCTTAACCGACATTGTCCCATATACCGCGCGTTTGGGCGATGAACAGTAGAGGGCGCTGCGCGACGACGACATCAGCGGTTTGCCATCGTATACGAGATCATAAGACATGCCTTCCCAGTCGGCGGTGATGTGCGTCACCAGCCGTCCGTCGGGCGAGGCAAGGGTGTAGGTTTTCTCTTTGGCGACGGTGGAGAGCGACAGCAAAAGCAGGAAACTCAGGAGGATGGGCTTGATGGGGTTGATGGGGTTGATGGGTTTCATGGGTCTAATGGTGGGGTTATTTTATCTCGCGGATGGAGATGGCGAAGCCGCCGCAGGGGGCCATGCGGAGCTTGAGTTTGCTCTTGCTGGTGACTTTCTTTTTGGTGATGGTGTAGGCCTTGGGGTTGTAGCCCTCGCGCTGTGCGGCTTCCCAGCCTATATGCACATCCGACACGTAGCCGGAGGCGTCGTTGGCGTCGGCGTAGATGGTGGCTTCGTAGCGGACGCCGGGCTTGAGGAAGTCGAGCCGTACTTCCACCTCGCGCGCCTGCTCGTCGGTGATGCCGCCAATGTACCAGGTGTCGAGGGGAGTCAGCCCATCCAACCCATTAACCCCATTGGCCTCATCCAACCCATACACGAAGCGTGCGGCGTTGGAGATGACGCCTTTCTTGCCGTCGGGCAACTCCCCTACCCCGTCGGCGGCGAGGTTGAGGGTGGAGGTCTTGGGGTGACGAGCGGTGACGATGTAGTCGCCAATCTCGGCGGCTATATAGATGCTGGTGTCCCAGTCGACGGCGACGTCCTTGATGAACTGGAAGGCGTCGAGGTGGGGCTCGTAGTGCTCGGGGAAGTCGGCGGCCATCTGCAGCGGCGAGTAGAGGGTGACGTAGAGGCCGAGCTGGTTGCAGATGGTGTGGCGCATGAGGTCGCGGTTCCAGGGGGCATTCTTCTCCATGTCGGTTTCGAAGATGCCGGGGGTGTAGTCCATGGGGCCGCCCTGCAGCCGTGTGAAGGGGAGGATGGTGGTGTGTCCGGGGAGGATGCGTCCGCGGAACTCGGTGCCCATGGCGCTCTCGTTGCCAATCATGTTGGGCCAGGTGCGGCAGAGGCCTGTGGGTCGGACGGCTTCGTGGGCGTTGACCATGATGTGGTGCTTGGCGGCTTCGACGATGGCGCGGTGGTAGTGGTTGATGATGGGCTGGCTGTAGTGGTGCTCGCCGTGTGGGACGATGTGGCCGACGTAGCCGCTCTTGACGGCATCGTAGCCGTAGCGGTTCATGAGGTTGTAGGCGGGTTCCATGAAGCGCTCGTAGTTGGTGACGGATGAGGAGCTTTCGTGGTGCATGATGAGGCGGATGCCCTTGCGGTGGGCGTACTCGTTCAGCGCCGGCAGGTCGAAGTCGGGATAGGGAGTCTGGAAGTCGAAGACATAGTCCTTGTCCTTGCCGTACCAGTCTTCCCAGCCGATGTTCCAACCCTCGATGAGGAGGGCGTCGAAGCCGTGCTGGGCGGCGAAGTCGATGTAGCGGCGCACGTTGGCATTGTTGGCTCCGTGGCGTCCGTGGGGACGGGCTTTGGAGTAGTCGGTGATGGAGCCTTGGAGCGAGGGCGGCAGGGAGGGGTCGCCGGGGAGACGGACGGAGGGGAAGTCGTTGGTGTAGCCCCAGGTGCTGTGGTCGGAGATCATCTCCCACCAGACGCCCATGTACTTCACCGGGTGGATCCAGCTGACGTCGTCGAGGGTGCAGGGCTCGTTGAGATTGAGGATGAGGCGCGAGCGGAGGACGTCGGTGGCGCTCTCGCACACCTGGACGGTGCGCCAAGGGGTGTAGCAGGGCGACTGCAGTCGGCCCACATAGCCTGTGGCATCAGGCGTGAGGTGAACCCTCAAAGTAATGTGGGATGTGAGATGTGAGATGTGAGAACTGTTTTCCGCGTCAGCCCCGCTCTCCGTTTTCCGTTCTCCGTTCTCCGTTCTCACGTCGAGGTTCATGGTGGGGAAGTCGAGGACGGCGGCTTCGTGGATGTTGATGTAGAGGCCGTCGTCGGTCTTGAGCTGGAGGGCAGTCTGGACGCCGCTGTCGGAGAAGCTCTTCCAGGGCCATCCGCCGGTGAGGTGTGGGTTGTTGTGGAGGCGGCTCACTTGGCTGAGGCGGCTCTTGGTGTAGTTGAACTCCTGCGTGTCGTAGTCGCCGGGGATCCACCAAGCGGTGTGGTCGCCCGCCATGCGGAATTCCGTCAGCTCGTCGGTGAGCCAGAAGGTGACGAGTGAATTTTGAATGCTGGATGTTGAATGTTGAATTTTCTGCGGGAACTCGTAGCGGAAGCCGAGTCCGTCGTCGTAGAGGCGGAAGCGGACTATCATTACCGTTGGCTTGTCGACGCGCTGGCCTTCGTGGTCGAGGTATGAGTCCTGCACCAGCGTGACGGCGAGTTCGTTGTAGTGGTTGCGGATGTTGGCTTCCTCGCCCCATACGGGATGCCAGGTTTCGTCGAAGGTGGAGCGCTGCACATGGCTCACGCTGAAGTTGCTGGCGAGGTCGCTTTTGCGCCACTCGAGTTTGAAACCCATTGGTGAGGGCAGGACGACGGGGGTGGCGTTATGGCTGAGGGAGTAGAAGGGGCAGCCTTTTTCGTCGAGCCAGAATTGCAGCTGGTTGTTTCGTGCGGGGCTGAGGAGCGTCAGTGTGTCTGAGTGAGGGGGGAGTGAAAGGGGAGTGAGAACGGAGAAGTGAGAAGTGAGAACTGAGAACGGAGAAGTGAGAACGGAGAACTGAGAACGGAGAACAACTGAGGAGAGGGACAATAGTTCTGTGTCTGAAGTTCTACCTGCTCTGCAGGGCTGCAACAGGAGGATGCAAAGTGCGAATAACAAACGGATTTTCATATATCTAATCTTTTTAGCGTCTTGAAGACATTTTTGCAAATATACATAAAATATATTAACAATTGGTGATTAGTGATTGGTGATCGGTGATTGGTTAAACTTTAAACTTTTTTGTATCTTTGTATTGTGATTTCGAACCGCCATTACACTCTAAGATTCTATTTTTCAATACATAATACATAAAACTTAACACTTATCGCTTATGAAAAAAGCATTTACTCTTTTTGCGGCCATGGTTCTGATGGGTTCCATGTGTTTTGCACAGACGGCTCAGCGCAGCTATGCCGTGAAGACGTTGAACAAGATGCATCGCACGGTGAAGCCGTCGGCATCTGATTTTGCAGCAAGCGGGAAGGCTGCGGGTGACACGATTGTGTCTTTCCCGTGGACGGAGGGGTTCGAGAACGGGACTCCCGCAGGCTTCTCGTTCGTCGACAACGACGGTGACGGTCAGGGATGGTATGTAGCGACCCAATCGTCCAACAACATGACACCCCATAGTGGCGACGGTCTTGTAACATCGGCTTCGTGGACAGAGGCTACAGAGGCTCTGACTCCGGACAACTGGATGATTCTGCCTTCGGTAACACTTCCTGCCGACGCTGCAGACTTCACGATTTCGTGGTATGAGGCTGGTCAGGATGCCAACTATGCCAGCGAATACTACAGCGTATACGTCTGCGCTACAGGTCGTAGCGTGGCCGACTTCACTGCCACGACTGCTGTTTTCAGCAGCACCTCGACGGGCTCGTACGTCAAGAAGACCGTAAGCTTGGCCAACTACGCTGGTCAGACGGTCAACATTGCTTTCCGTCACCACAACTGCACGGACATGTTCATGCTGAACATCGATGACATCCGCATCGGTGGCGGCGAAGCTCCGGAGGTGGTCCTCGCAGGTCCTACGGCTGTGGAGCTTGGAGTAGAAGCGACATTCACGGCAAGCGGTGCGTCGACATTCAGCTGGAGCGTCGACGGGACACAGCAGAGCGAGACCGGTGCTACGCTGGCCTATACGTTCACGACCGTTGGCACACACACGGTGGTAGCATCCGCCACGAACAACAACGGAACGAGCAGCGACACTGTCGTAGTCAACGTATACGACTGCTCAGCTGCCATTACGGCCATGCCGTGGGAGGAGAGTTTTGAAGGCAACACGGACTGCTGGCAATTTGTTACCCTCGACGCCACATCGACCGGATTCTCCATCTACACCCAGATGGGTCATACTGGAAGCAACAGTCTGATCGGTGCCTACAGCGATGACAGCGACGTGGACCAGTGGGCCATTTCGCCGATGATTACGCTTCCGACCGATGCCAGCAACTTCATACTGAAATACTACGTCTTGATGAGCGAATGGGAAGGTGTAGAGACCGAATATGAAGTACGCCTTGCCACCGTTAGCGGCAACAGTATCAGCACCAGCGACTTCACGACGCTGCTCTTCACCGAGACCGGTACGACCGAAGACTTTGCACCTCGCACGGTGAGCCTGGCCAACTATGCCGGACAGACAATCCGCATCGCATTCCGCAACATCACGGCTCAGGAGGGTGACGCCATGCTTATCGACGACATCTACATCGGCGCTCCTCTTCTTCCCGACCTGTCATTGGACGGTCCTGAGCAGGTGCGCATCAACGAGCCCTACACTTTCACTGCCACCAGCGACGCAAACAGTTTTGTTTGGACTGTCGACGGCAGCACCCAAAGTGCCACTGGCAACGAGCTGAGCTACACCTTCACAACTACGGGCACACATACCATTGAGGTCTCTGCCACCAACAATGTGGGAACGGCAAGTGCCGAGATGCAAGTGGAGGCCATCGAGTGCACCACCCAAAACATGCCTTTCGCTTTCGACCTGAGCCAGGAATTCAGCCTCTGCTGGGATATGCGCGGCGAAGGCTGGAGCACCATTGATATTGAGTCAGAACACTGCATGTACTCGATGTCGAACCTGTATGGCATCTTCGACCTGGATCCTGACAACTGGATTATAAGCCCGAGCATCGCCATGCCCGCTACAGGCGAATATGAAATCTCGTACAAAGTGAGAGCTTTCGAGCCCTCTATGCCCACGGACCACTATGGCGTATACGTCATCAGTGGCGGTCAGGAGACCCTCCTCTTCGAAGAAACCCTCGATGCCAGCATGTCCACATGGCGTTCGCGCTTTGTCACCATCCCCTCGACGGTAAGCGGCGACTTCAAGGTGGCATTCCGCCACTTCAACACGACGGGCGGATACGTCATCCTCGTCACGGACGTTAAGGTTGACGTGTTAACGGAGCACGAGGGCATCGAAAATGCCGACAAGAGCAGCATCGCCGTCTACCCCAACCCCGCACGCGACATGATCAACGTGGAGGGTGAAGGCATCGTTTCGGTCCAGATTATCGACATCAACGGCCGTACCGCCATCAGCGCCACAGCAGGCAGCATCGACATCAGCAGCCTCGCCAAGGGTATCTACTTCGTACGCACTATCGCCAACGACGGTGTATACACTACCAAAATCGTCAAGCGATAAACTTAGGACGAAAACGATTTCGGCAAACAACAAAAGCCACACTTCAAGGGTGTGGCTTTTTTATTTTAAGGGCACCAATTGTGGAGTGAAGGAGGAGTGAAGGGGGAGTGAAGGGGGAGTGAAGGGGGAGTGAAGGAGGAGTGAAGGGGGAGTGAAGGAGGAGTGAAGGGGACAATAGATCTGTATCTAAGAAATTTGTTTTGCAAGCAAAATGCGAACGTTTCGCAAAGCGAGAGAAAAGAAAACTTGTTTGCTTTTCCGAGCCAAAGAAATGTCAACGAAGATAATTAAACGATTTTTTAGAGGTTACCTTAATATAGTATACAATAATCAAATTAGTAATACGTTATTAAATTATTTCAAAACAGAGACCTTTGCTTTCAGCGGAGGAGCAACTAAAACATTAACTCAGTATAAAACATGTTCTTAACAGACGACAACACAAATCTTTTGGCCGCTGCACAGGCTTCGGTCCCCATCCAGCCCGACTCCACCATCGTGGAAGGAGGTCTCGCTGACGTAACCATCAAGGCCGACAGCATCAACAAGGCAGTGAAAGACAGCTTAGCCAACATGCAACTGTCCGACCTCAAAGATGTGGTGACAGGCGAAAACACCATCTTCAAAGATGCTCTCCACGGCCTGATGGACCTCACCGTATCGTTCATTCCCAAGCTGATAGCTTGTATTCTTGTCCTATGGATAGGTTTCAAACTGATAAAATTAGTGAAGAAAGGTCTGAGCAAGATGCTCGACAAGCGCAGTGCCGAAGGGTCACTGAAAGGCTTCCTGACCTCGCTCGTCGACGTGCTGCTGAAGGTGATGCTCGTCATCATGGCAATGGACATCATCGGCATCAAAGCCACTTCGTTCATCGCCGTCCTCGGTGCTGCGGGTCTCGCTGTAGGTATGGCACTGCAAGGCACGCTGCAGAACTTTGCCGGTGGCGTGATAATACTGCTTATGCGTCCCTTCAAGGTGGGCGACTATATCGAGGCCAACGGATACAAGGGCTACGTGAAGGATATCCGCATCTTCCACACCTTCATACGTCCCTTCAACGGTCGCATCATCATTGTTCCCAACAGTGAACTGGCAACGAAAAGCCTTATAAACCACACCAAAGAGCCCGTCATACGACTGGACGTTACGGCGAGCGTGGCATACGGTACCGACCTCGACAAGGCAATGGCTGTACTGAAAAAGGTTGTTGACGACGATGAACTGATTCTCAAAGACCCCATACCGAAAATATGCGTCAGCGAACTGAACACCAGCTCAGTAGACTACTCGATGTGGCTGTGGACAACCGTCGACGACTACTGGACCGTCTGGATGCGCATACGCGAGAACATCTACAAGGCATTCAACGAGAACGGCATCTCTATCCCATTCCCGCAGTTGGATGTCCACTTCGACCCGACAAAATAACTTCGCTGTCGGCCGAGCCGACGGCATACCACGAAGACGAAAACGAAAACAACTTCGTACGAAAACGAAAACGAAAACGAAAACGAAAACGAAAACAACTTTTTGGATTAGTATATTATGATATCTAAAGTCAAAGGCAAGGTTTTTATACTCTTCGTTTTCCTACGGAGTTTTTTCTTCGCTGACTCTGCTGCGCAAGGACAGGAACTCGTTATCCCCGAACACGGCAACACGGTGGTTCATGTGCAATCAGGGCAAAACTACACTCTCTACGACCCGGGCTACACCTCCTACTACGGGAGCAACTGCGACGGCTCGATCACCATCGTTTCCGACGACAGCAGCACCATCAATATCTCGGGCTACTTCTCGACGGAATACAACTGCGACTTCATCAATATACATGAGGGGACTTCGGCAGACTGTCCGATGATTGGCTACTTTTCGGGCTTGAACGTACTGAACGTCACCTCGCACACTGGGGCCGTCACCGTCCGCTTCTACTCTGACGCTCTTATTAATTGGGGCGGATTCGCCCTGAGCGTATCGGTATGCAGTCGCGCTGAGGGTCAGCCCTATAACGTCGCCGTTACGGACATCACCACCAGTTCGGCAACCATTGCATGGGACGACAGTACTGCTGCCTCGCAATGGACCATCCTCTACGGTTCGGCTCCAAACAGCCTGAACCACGACACCACCGTATCGACAAGAACGGTGACAATCAGCGGACTAAGCCAATACTCGTACTACTACTACCGCGTTTCGAACGGAACGGACACGGTGTGCCCATCAATCATGCGGCGGTTCAAGACCGAATGCAGCGAGGAGCAAGGCGGCTGCATTGATTTCAGCAACCTTAATTCGTGCTACGTCACAGCACGCTACGGCATCTATGCACATCCCGACAACAACGACGGCATAGTGGACTACGGTCCGGCAAGCAGCCTGTCGCGACACACCGTACATACCGATACCAACGAACGCGACAGCCGTACAAACAACCAACTGCGCACGATACCCCAAGGCTACTCCTCGTCGGTGAGGCTTGGCAACTGGAGCTCTGGCGGTGAAGCCGAAAGCATAACCTACGAATACATGGTGGACACCAACATCGGCAGCATGCTGCTGCTGAAATATGCCGCCGTTCTCGAAGACCCATCGCATCCCGTAGCCGAACAGCCGATGTTCACCTTCAAGATCCTCGACGAAAACTGCAACCCCATCAACAGCAGCTGCTATTCGGCCACGTTCGTCGCCAACGAGGATCTGGGATGGAACACGATACACCACCACGGCATCTTTGCGCCTGCAGACGTGCTGTGGAAAGACTGGACAACGGTAGGCATCGACCTCGCTCCGCTGCACGGACAGCGCATCCTCATCAAGCTGACGACCTACGACTGCGCGCGGCAGCAGCATTTCGGCTACGCATACTTCGTACTCGACTGCGGCGAAAAGATTGTCTATTCGTCCGACTGTGGCGAAGCCATTGAAAACACATTCTATGCGCCCGAGGGCTTCGCCTACAGGTGGTTCAATGTCGACGCGCCCAACACAACACTCTCGACCCAACGTTCGCTGCACGTCACTCAGGCCGGCGAATACCACTGCACCCTGCAGTTCGTAGGAGCCCCGACAGGAGCCTCGTGCTCGTTCGACCTCGTCGCTCTGGCTGGCGAACGCTATCCGGCGGCATCGTTCACCTGGGAGCAAGCAAACGACGACTGCTCGGCAAAAATCAAACTGCACAACACCAGCGTTATATGCCGCGATTCGGCCAAGCAGCAACCCACCCCCTACCCCTGCGAGAGAATACTGTGGCTCGTCGACGGCGACAGCGTTTCGACCGACAACAGCACGACTCTCGCCATCGAACCCGGACAGCACACCATCCGGCTCGTCGCCTCGATAGGCAACGGGAATTGCACCGACACAGCCTCGCAACAGATCCATATCGACTACCCTTGTATGGTGTACGACACGGTCAGCGCATACCTTTGTCCGAACGGCAGTTACACCTTGTTCGACACCACAATAACACAATCCGGAAACTACCAGCGCGACAGTGCCAACCTGAGGCGCACACTGCTGCTCAGCGATGCTGCAAACGACACATCGATGAGATATGACACTATTGTGGAAAACAGCCTGCCTTTTGGTTGGAACGGCATGAGCATCACACACGACAGCCTTGCCGATGGGTGGCAGTCTGATTTCCTGCTGCGCTTCGACACCCTCAACCGTGCCGGTTGCGACAGCATCAGCTTCCTCGCCCTGCATGTATGGCACAACCGCCAGACCTCGCTGTTCGACACCGTCTGCGACAACCAGCTGCCCTACTCCTGGAACGACACTACGGTATACGAAAAAGAAAATGAAAACGTTCTCAGCGCACATTTTCTGACCTCACATGGAGCCGACAGCACCGTCAGCATGACGCTTACTGTCCATCCCTCATACCACCACCTTCTCCGCGACACCGTTTGCGACAGCCAGTTGCCCTACTCCTGGAACGACACTACGATATACGAAAACGAAAACATTCTCAGCGCACATTTCGCGACCATAGACGGCTGCGACAGCATCGTCACCATGACGCTTACGGTGTTTCCCACATACCACCATCATCTCCACGACACCGTCTGCGACAACCAGCTGCCCTACTCCTGGAACGACACTACGATATACGAAAACGAAAACGAAGACGAAAACGAAAACGAAGACGAAAACGAAAATGTTCTCAGCTCGCATTTCGCGACCATCGACGGCTGCGACAGCCTTGTCGACATGACACTTATCGTCAATCCCACAAACACTATACATCATAACGACACCATCGTCGAAAACCAGTTGCCCTACACTTGGAACGGCATGAACATTAGCAAAAACGAAGAACAAAACCAAAACAATGAATCGCCGCTGATCCTCGACACGACCATCACAAGCAACCGCTACGGCTGCGACAGCACCGAGACGCTGACCCTGCTTGTATGGAACAACTTACACATATATCTTTACGACACCGTCTGCGACAACCAGCTGCCCTACACGTGGAACGATACTACGATATACGAAAACGAAAACGAAAACGAAGACGAAAACGTTCTCAGCGCACATTTCTTGACTATTCATGGTTCTGACAGCATCGTGACAATGACGCTCACCATACACCCAACAAAGAGCACCGACCTCCGCGACACCGTCTGCGACAACCAGTTGCCATACACCTGGAACGATACAACAATAAACGAAAACGAAAACGAAAACGAAAACGAAGACGAAGACGAAAACGAAAACGTTCTCAGCTCGCATTTCTCGACCATCTACGGATGCGACAGCCTCGTCAGCATGACGCTTACGGTAGTTCCTACATACCACCATCATTTCCACGACACCATCTGCGACAACCAGCTGCCCTACACATGGTACGACACTACTATATACGAAAACGAAAACCAATACGAAAACACTCTCCCTGCGCATTTCGCTACCGTATACGGATGCGACAGCATGCTCACTATGCACCTGACGGTCTATCAGACATACCACCTGTTCGATTACGCCAAAGTGTGCGACGGAGTGCCCTACACCTGGACCGACGGCAACTCCTACAGCCATTCGACATACGAGCCCACAATAACATATAGCGACATCCACGGCTGCGACTCGGTGCGGCATCTTATACTAAGTCTCGACAATGGCTTCCAAGCTTCGCTTTCGGCAACACCCACAACGGTGAGCATCAACAATCCCATCGTGCGTCTGACAGACCGCTCCGAGAGCCTGTCGCGCGAGTGGTATTTCGGCCATTGCGATGTCGGTGGCAGTACTTTCCTTTACAATCCTTCAGCCTTCAATTTCATCGACACCGCCCGCATCACCACCTTCACGTTCCCGACCGATGCCGACTCGGTAGCAGTACTCTTGGTAGCGCACAACTCAACAGGCTGCATCGACAGCGTATGGGCTACCGTGCACTGCGACCGCGCTACGGTATGGACTCCCAATGCCTTCACGCCCGACGAGCCGCAGAACAACCGATTCTTCGTTGCCGGCAACGACCTCGCCTCGGGCGAAGTGTGGGTCTATACCCGCCAAGGACAGTTCGTGGCGCATTTCGATGCCCTCGGCGGATCGTGGGACGGCACAAAGAACGGGCGCGCATGTCCGCAAGGAACATACACATGGGTTCTCACCTACACAACCAAAGCCAACCCTCGCCAGCAATTGCAGACCAAAGGAACAGTGACGCTGATAAAATAAAAAAACACCGCCAATCGAGGCGGTGCTTTTTTTTCGTATAGGAAAGGATTTATTTAACCTTCATTGCGTTGTCGGCAAATTTAGCATAGGATGTGGTGCCGCCCTTGGCATCTTTTCCTATCTTGACATTGTCGATAGACATGATATACATGTCGGTGCAATTGTAGTGACGGAAAGCGATGCAGACTTCCTGACCCTTATACTCGCTGAGGTCGAAAGTACGGGTGGTCGTGGAGGGGCTGGGAACATCCTCGTCGACAAGGGAGCCTTTTGATACGAAGACACCGTTCTCGACAGTACCTACGAGCACTGCATAGTGATCCTGGTAGTAGTTTGCGTCGACAGCACCAACTTCGTAGGTAAGCTTAGCACCATCTTCAATCCAGAGTTTCGGGGTGACTAAATAGTTGTCAGGAGTCAGAGCTCCAATGCCGTTGAGGTAGGAAGCCGACATAATTACACCATCGCCCTGCATTTGTTGACCCTGTTGGTCGTTGAGCCAATCCTGCCATGCATAGCCATCACCGTCGGCATCAATGTTGGTCCAGCCAGAAGGAACGCCATTAGCAAAATCCTCACTCAGAGAAGTGGGCAGATTGTTGGGGTTTTCAGTCGCGGTGTTATTGTTGTTTTCCTCTTCTTTTTCTTCGTCTTTGCAACCAACGAAAGTTGTAACGCTTAAGGCAACTGCTGCCAGAGCAAAAATCTTAAACACTTTTTTCATGATAATATTGATTTAGTTAATAAATTGTTTGTGAATTACGAGATGCAAATTTACACAAATAATTCCACTCATGAAAAAAAATATGCAATAAAAAATAATCAAAAAACAAGAAAGTACAACTTTTCAATAAGTTACAAATCGGACTTAAAACCATAAATCATTCGAAAAAGCTCATTTTTACACATAAAACAAGCATTCGCATTTGAAATTTTAAAAGATTTAACATTCCGTTTTAAAGAAAAAATTCATCATTCTAAAAAAAAATGTATTTTTGCATCGGAAAAGAAATTAATTACTTTATTTTTTAAAAACCGATGTGCCTGATGGTCAATAACAAGGCAAAAAAATACATGAAAAAAATATTATTCTTTTTGGCTTTAGCTTTCACAAGCATGGCCGTCAATGCCCAGACCGCATGGTCGGAAGACTTCTCTAACGTCACCGATCTGGAAACCTCAGGGTGGACTCTCTATTCTGACGGTCTGACCAACTCGGACAACTACTCTTCTTTCGGCGACAGCTGGTTGGTAACAGAGGTATCTGCCGGCAACAATGCCGCCGTCTCTATTTCGTGGACCGTTCCCGAAGGTACCGATTGCGACCGCTGGATGATTACACCTGCAATCAATGTTCCAAGCGCCGACTACAGCTTCTACTGCAAAGTGTGGGGTCGTGACGCAAGCTACCCCGAAAAGGTTAAAATCATGATTTCCACCACCGGTACTAACAAAACCGACTTCACCGAACTTGTCGACATCGTCATGGACGGTTCCAACTACACTCCCGGCTGGAACGACATCCTCCTCAACTTGGCCAACTATGCCAACCAGAACGTCTACATCGCCTTCGTCAACCATGGCGACGGCTACTACACCATTGTCGACGACCTTTCGCTTGCTGTATACGAGAACAACTCGATCGCCTGCAACAGCGTCGATGCTCCCGGCTTCGTTGCCCAGGGTGCCAACTTCAATGCCAATGTGACTGTTACCAACACCGGTGCAGCTCCCCTCACCTCTTTCGATATTGAATACACTATCAACGGCGGTACCGCCACGACTATCAATGTGACAGGTATCAACGTCGCATCGTTTGCCACCTACACCCACACTATCAGTGCCACCAGCAGCACTCTTGGCACCAACACCATTAGCGTGACCGTTTCAAACCCCAATGGTGAAACCGATGTCGACGCCGCCGACAACAGCGCTACCACAACCACCACCGTCTACGACCCGAGCACCGCAACTCAGCGTACCTCAGTCATGGAGCACTTCACCACTGCTGTTTGCCCCAACTGCCCCAGTGGTCACAATCGTCTCGAAGCCGCTATCCAGGGTCAGGAAGACCGCGTGGTTTGGATTGCTCACCACGTAGGTTACTACACCGACAATATGACCATCGACGAGTCGAACGAGATGCTCAGCTTCTTCAATGACGGTGGCAGCACCTTCGCTCCCGCATGGATGATCGACCGCAACTATGACAACGTCGATGACAAGAGCGAATATCCCGGCCCCGCATTCTTCCCCGGTGCCAATGCACGCCAAGTGCTGACCAACGCTCTCTCTGCTCCCGCCTTCGTCAACGTCAGCGTCAGCGACGTCAACTACAACACCGACAGCCGCACTCTGACCGTCTCCGTCAGCGGTAATTTCACCAGCGACATGACTTTTGCAAGTCCTCGTCTGAGCGTCTACATCATGGAAGACGGCATCCAAGGCTCACAGTCGGGCGCAAACGGTACTTACACCCACAACCACGTTCTCCGCGGATGCATCACCGATGTTTGGGGTGACGCAAGTGCCATTACCAGCACCAACGCTGGCAGCACCTTCAGCAAGACCTACACATTCCAGGTTCCTGCTACTTGGAAAGCCAACAAATGCTGGGTTGCCGCTTTTGTCAACGACTACGGTTCCGATGTTATGCACCGCACCATTGCCAACGGCGCAAAGAGTGGCTACATCACCAATGTTGCCATCAACGATGTCGAGAACACCACCATCACCGTTAAGACCTATCCTAACCCCGTCAGCGAAATCGCTGTCGTCGAATCGAGCAGCAACATCAGAAGCTACCAGTTGGTCGACGCCACCGGTCGCGTAGTGATGCGTGCCGACAACCTCAATGTCACCGCTCTCGAGCTTGATGTCAGAACTCTTGCACAGGGTGTTTACTTCATCAACCTCTCTACCGACAACGGTACCTATACCCAGAAAGTTGTCAAGAGATAAGACCTCATTAATCCCAAAAATAAAAAAGCAGGCCACAAGCCTGCTTTTTTTTCGTTTCGCAATAACGTAATAACGTAATACCGAAATTACGTAATCACGGTATCACTGCGTCATCCTGTTCCTTATTGCATTTATAACATTATTAATATAGAAGCGTCGGAACATCGACTGTCCATATATCTTTCTGTACTCTCGCCCATAGCGCAGATATTTCCAGCTGCGGCGCGCCACGCGCACTATGGCGAGACGATGACGCTCCGGACACTGCATATATAGCCGTTCGAAGACATGAGGCGAAAGCCCGTTTGCGGCTCCGCACTTTATTCCTATTCCGAACAGCTCATTGCAATAGGCGGTCATCAAATCGGCAAAATGCTCGACATCGGTTCCGCGTTTCAGTTCATCGAGTCTGTCATGGTCAAAATTCTCAGAAGCCAGAAGCATCGACCAGTCTATAAGGTCGCGCAGTCGGACAGGTTCGTTGAAGAACACCGCATGGTGCTCAATATGTTTTGCAACGAAGAAAGCCTCCTCCTCCGCCGGCAGGTGCATCAGACCATCTCGTAGCGGCACAGACGACCACTGCGGGTCGTCGTTATGATACAGCAACTGTCTGTGACACTCAAACATCTTGCCTCCAAAGCGGAACGCGGCATGGCGCACATCCTCATTGTCTATTTCATATCCCCTATCCCGCATGTATTTTTCAATATCATCTGTGCGCGAACCTGTGTACAGGTCGTTGTCGCCACACTCGCGATGCCCTGGCACAGGATAATAGCCTGCCAGCGACGAACCTTTGACAACCACGGTAGGCACCGAGAGCTCTTTGTCAATAAGGGCCGCAAATTCGACGAGCGCCCGTTCGCGGTTGGCGTTGTCCTCCTCTATGGTCTGCACTATGGAGACAAAATGGAACAGCACCTTGCGCGGTGGACGCATCCCTACAGGCAGTTTCAGCAACGCATCGTATGTGAGGGCTGTCACAGCCTGCTGCCGCGAGCTGACAAAAACATCCAGCCAATCGCTGTCCGACATACGACTCATTGCAAGGGGAATCTCGCCACCGAACAATCCATATCGGAGCAGTGCGACGAGCGTCGATTCCGTTAACGTCTTCTCCTCAAAGCGCGGCATAACAGTGATATTGATTTATGGATAGGTTTACAGAACAGTAGCCGCTCAGCAAAAACGTATGGGTCCTCCATCCGCACTGCATCGCGCAGCCGGACAATGTCGCACCACGGACAGCCTTTGACGGCCAGCGTCCTAAGATACACGAAACGGTAGCAGCGATAGAGGTCGTACAGCACTCCTCCGCTGTCGTTGGCATCGACATATCCTTCCAGAAAGCGGAAAAACTCCACCACGTCGCCAATAAAAAGCGAGCTGCGTTCGTCCGACCAGGCTCCCGATGTCGTGGACAACCCCTCTGTATGGAGACAATACAGCCGTAAGGTCGGGTTCTCCATTATGCAGTCGGCTTTCTGCACCACCCTGAGTGCGAACTCGGTATCCTCGAGCAGTGCACATCCTTCAGGATAGCGCAACGTTTTGTCGCCCATCAGCCATGTTCGGCGCAACAGGAGCAGCGTGTGGTTTGTGGCTCGCGGAAAAACGGTTCGTACCGGCGCATGGGAGACGACACGCAACATGTCTGGGAAATCTACCCTGCGCATTGCGTCGCCGTCAAACTTCTCGCAACCTTCACCTCCTCTGCCATTTGCCACCATCTCTCCTATCAGCAGCACATGTGCCTCGGGAGGCATGGCGGCAAGCGATGAGATGAGGAATGGCAACGAAGCTGTCACGACCGAGTCGTCCGAATCGACAAACCATACGAATTCACCCCGAGCCGCATCGAGTCCGGCATTGCGGGCTGCAGATGCTCCTTGGTGCGGCAAGCCGACGAACCTGGCGCTGAAACGATCCGTCATCTGTTCAACCGCTTGCCTGTGCACAGGGTCTGAGCCATCGTCAACAACAATCAGCTCCGCCTCGTTGTCCGAGAGCAACGGACCGAACGACATGAGACACTCGTTCAATTCCGCACTGCGGTTATAGACCGGTATGACGACAGAAAGCAGCATTGTCGTAGACTTTGGGATATTCGGCTGGGTATTTTTGCTTTGTTCAACAAAAAGGCTGCGACGTCGTAGCCGCAGCCTTTATCGTTCGTTCGTATACAGTTGTTACTTCTTTTCCGGTATTGCTTCGAGAGCGGCGACGAGGAAGTCGAAGAACTTCTTGCTGCTCGGGATGTTGGCACGCTCGTCGGGGCTGTGGGGGCTCTGCAGCGTGGGGCCGAAGCTGATCATGTCCATATCGGGATACTTGCCACCGAGCAGTCCACACTCGAGACCGGCATGGATAGCAACGACAGCAGGCTCCTTCTTGTAGAGCTTCTTGTAGGTCTGCTTCATGGTCTTCAGGAGCGGGCTCTGCATGTTGGGTTTCCAACCCGGATATGCACCGGTGAGTTTGCATGTGCCGCCAGCCATTTCAGCGAGGCAGACGAGACGTTCGGCAAGGGCATCCTTGGCAGTGTCGACCGACGAACGGAGCAGTGCCTGGACGGTGAAGTTCTTGCCAGTAGTCTTGACAATGGCGAGGTTGAGCGATGTCTCGACAAGACCTTCCATGTCGCGACTCATGCGGATAACGCCGTTGGGGGCTACCATCATGAGGTTGATAATCTTCTGAGTGTCGGCGTCGCTGATGACGTTCTGCGTCATGCGCACCTTCTCATACTTCATGAAGAAATCGGGCTCAACAGAAGCGAGCTCTTTCTTGACCCATCCTGCAACCTTGTCGAACTCGGCAAGTATGCAGTCGGTATGCTCCTTCGGGAAAGCAATGACAGCCTCGGCATCGCGCGGAATGGCGTTGCGCATATTGCCACCGCTGATGCTTATCAGACGCAGACCGCATTCTGCCACCCAACGCAGATGGCGGAACATCAACTTGTTGACATTGGCGCGGCCGGTATTGATTTCCATACCGGAGTGACCGCCCTTCAGACCGCCAAAGGAGAGCTTGTAGGCGCAATAGTCCTTAGGAGCCTTCTCAGTGCTGTAAGGAATGTTGAGAGTGGCATCCACACCGCCGGCGCATCCCACATAGAGTTCGCCTTCGGTTTCGGAGTCGAGGTTGAGAAGGAATTCACCCTTCAGTTCGTTGGCTTTCAAACCGAAAGCACCGGTCATACCAGTTTCCTCATCGGTAGTGATAAGAGCTTCGAGCGGACCATGCTTGATGGTCTTCGATTCGAACACTGCCATGATTGCAGCTACGCCAAGGCCGTCGTCGGCTCCGAGCGTGGTGTCGCAAGCATAAACCCAGTCTTCGACAATCTTGGTTTCGATAGGGTCTTTAAGGAAATCATGCACCTTGCCGGCACGAGCCTGAGGCACCATGTCCATGTGAGCCTGCAGGACAACAGGACGACGTTTTTCCATGCCCTTAGTGGCAGGCTTGGACATAATGATGTTTCCAACCTTGTCGACACGGCAGTCGATTTTTTTGTCCTTGGCCCATTTTACTAAGAAGTCACGCACGGCCTCTTCATGCTTTGAAGGACGCGGGCAACGTGTAAGGGAGTAGAAATTGCTCCACAATGCTTTTGGTTCGAGATCTTTGATTGTCATAGTATTATCTATTATTTATTGTATATATTCTTTCTTTAGAGGATACAAAAATACATTTTTTTCTTTTCTCCACAAAATTTTTTTTTCAACACATCGTTGATTGAATCAGACAATATAAACTAAGACGAAGACGAAAAAAGGCCTTCGGCACGAAAACGATAACTAAAACAAAAACACCAATCTTTCTCTCCAAACTGCATCAACCGCCATGTCCTGTAATAAATGTCCACGCCAGTGCAGCACAATAGCCGGATTCTGCCATGCCGACAGCAGCCATCCAGAGGTGGCCGCCGTCTATGCCCATACAGGCGAAGAGCCTCCGCTGTCGGGCAGCAAGGGCATTAGCAACATCTTTTTCGCCCACTGCAACCTGCAGTGCTGCTACTGCCAGAATCTCGAAATATCGCGTGCAGAAGTCAATCCGTCACTCATCGCGCTGCACAGCGTCGACCAGATTGTCGATGCCGTAGCCGAGTCGCTCACCCGCACCGAGAACATCGTCGGCTTTGTCAGCGCCACGCAGTATTCCGACCTTGTCAAGCCTATTGTTGACGGACTGCACGCACGCGGGCTCTTCCCAACAACCGTATACAACAGCAACGGATACGAAACAATTGACGTTCTGCAAGATATAGCACCCTATATCGACATCTACCTTCCCGACTACAAGTACTCCGACTCGCAAATCGCGCAGCGTTATTCCAATGCAGTCGACTATCCCGAGGTGGCACAAAAGGCCCTCAAGGAAATGTACAACCAAAAGGGCTCTTCGCTTCCGACCGACGACAATGGCATTGCCTTCAGAGGACTCATCGTGCGCCACCTTGTCCTGCCCGGACAAGTCGAAAACTCAGTTCGATGCCTTGAATGGATTGCCGACAACCTGTCGGTAAACATCCACGTTTCGCTTATGGCACAGTACTTTCCTCCCGAGGGAACGGCTTTGCCCGACCAACTGAACCGACGCCTCACCGCCGACGAATACAGCCAAGTCGAAGAGGCTTTCTACAATCTCGGATTCCACCGCGGATGGGTGCAGCAACTCGAGGCTGCCGACAGCTACAGGCCCCATTTCAACGACAAAACAAAATTCAAATAAAGCCACTTAAAAAAACAATTGATTCGAACGCGAATTGCACAAATAAAACGGAAACAAACACCAAGACGGAATAACAAACCATCAACACAACCATGGCCAAACAAGAAATACTGGATTACGACTTTGAAGAATTCTTCAACGAAACATTCGAACGCACATCGGTACTGATGTTGAGCACACACCACCAGGCGTTCACTTTCGCATTCTATATCAACCAACTGTACAATCTGCGTCTCGAAAGGCGCGACGACATCGTCATTCAGCGCAAAAAGGGCGACGTGAAATATTCGGTTTTTTACTATCAGGACAACATCTCGCACATGGTGTATTTCCTTGTCGACAGCAGCAGTTCCATGCTCGCCGCACCCTCCACGTCCACAATCTTCGACAAAACCATGCTCATCATCGGACCTGACGCGTATGCCAAAGCCCAATTCATCTACGACGACCTCAACCAAAGCAACATAAATTCCGAAAGCTTCGTCGGACAGCAACGCGACGAGTTGCGCAACAGCTTCGTCAACACCGGCATTCTGGAAAGTGCACTCTTTGACTTTTCCGACCCCGAAAAACCGCGGACAACGTATTTCGCCAACAGCAGTTCACCAGAAATCGAGAAAAAGAGAATGCGCTTTCTGAACGAACAGCGCGAATTCGTAACCGACCTCTTCATCGCGCTCGACGACATGATGCCCGATTTCGAATTGCAGGATGAGGAATGATATTAATTCGACAGGTCCTTCTCAAGAGGACTTATTCTCATCCCTAAACAAGAAGCAAGTTTCATCTATATTCGGTTTGCTCTGGAAACCTTGATTAATTTTTTATTCATATTTCATTTTTTTTGTATTTTTGCACCTCGATATCAATTCCTACAAGAATTGAGACAAATGATTATTCTACTAAAAAACAAGCAATTGTAACACAAACACTTTTCTAAAATGGAAGAATCAAACGAAATGCAGAACGAGTTGGCAAACACCACCGCCAACAACGTAGAAAACGAACTCACTACGCCCGAACCTGCAACTGAACCACTGGCAGAAACCCCTGCTGAATCCAACCAGGCCGAAAGCCTGACCGAAGTACCCGCTCCGGCCGAATCACACACACAAACCGAAGAACCGACGCCCGAACCCGAAAAAACGGAGGAAATTGCAGAGGAACCCATTGTCGACTACACAGGAATGAGCCGCGAAGAACTCACTGATGCCCTCAAAGAACTTCTGACCACCGACGACATCACCAAAATCAAAAACCGTGTAGCCGCCATCAAAGAACACTTCAACGAGGCCGACAAAGAAGCCAAGAAAGCAGCCTTCGACAAATTCATCGAAGAAGGCGGCAACAAAGACGAATACGAAGCCGGCGACGACGCAATAGCAGAAGCCTACCGCAAGATATACAACGTCTACCGCGAACGCAGACAGAAACACATCAACGAGGTTGAGGCCGCAAAACAGCACAACCTCGAACTCAAAAAACAAATACTCGAAGAGCTCCGCGCTCTCATCGACAACGAAAACGAGAGCCTGAAACAGTCGTACGACAAGTTCAACACCATACAAGAGCGCTGGAAAACCATAGGCGAAGTGCCACGCGCCGAGCTCAACGGCCTTTGGCAGAACTACCATTTCCTCATCGAACAGTTCTTCAACAAGGTCAAAATGAACAAGGAACTGATGCTCCTCGACCAGAAAAAGAACCTCGAAAGCAAGACGTTGCTTTGCGAAAAAGCCGAAGAACTTATCGTTGAGCCTTCCATCGCAAAAGCCGCCAAAGAGATACAGAGCCTGCGCGAACAATGGCGCGAAATCGGCCCCGTTCCCGTCGAACAAAACGACGAAATCTGGACCCGCTTCCGCACAGCAGCAAGCAAAGTCGACGAACGCCGTCGTGAATACTACGAACAGCGCCAGGAAGAATTCGAGAAAAACCTCCTCGCCAAACAAGCCCTCATCGACAAAGCCAACGAGCTGACTGCCGAAGCTCCCACCACGACAAAAAAATGGAACGAAACATCTAACGAGCTCGACGAACTGCTCAAAATCTGGAAAAGCATCGGACCGGTGGCTCGCGAGAAGAACGAAGAAATCTGGAACGCCTTCAAAGGACAGATAGACCGCTTCTACGGTGCCAAGAAGCAATACTTCGACACTATCAAGGACGAACAGAGCGAAAACTACAACAAGAAAATAGACCTCTGTCTCCAGGCCGAAGCCATCGCCAAACGCGACGACTGGAAGAAAGCCACCGAAGAGCTGCTGAAACTCCAGAACGAATGGAAACAGATAGGACCCGTCAACCGCAAGGTCAGCGAGAAAATATGGCAACGCTTCCGTGGCGCATGCGACGAGTTCTTCAACCGCAAAGCAGCCTACTTCACCGAACTCAGAAGCTCTGAGCAAGACAACCTCGCCAAGAAAGAAGCCATTCTGACCGAGCTCAAAGCCCATACTTTCGGCGACAACAAAGACGAGAACCTCAACGCTCTCAAGGATTTCCAACGCCGTTGGATGGAAGTAGGCTTTGTCCCCATCAGCGAGAAACAACGACTCCAGAAAGATTTCCGCGATACCATCAACGGAATCTTCGAGCAGCTCAGAATCAGTGCCAACGAAGCCGAAATCAACAACTTCCGCGACTCATTGCAAAACAGCAAAGGCGGACGCCAGACCATCAGCGACAAGCGCGAGCACCTGATCGACCAAATCCAGAAACTCCGCGCCGACATCAGCCTGTGGGAGAACAACCTCGGATTCCTTGCCAACTCCAAACAAGCCGACCTGCTCAAAGAAGAGTTCGACAAGAAAATGCGCAACGCCCGTCAGGAAATCGCCCTCCTCGAAGCAAAAATCAAAATCATCGACGAGGAAAGCAAAGCCGAAGAAAAAGCAACAAACGACAATAAACAAGAGGGAACAGGAATGTAAAAAGATCCACCACGTTTGTCAAAAACACACATATTGACATAATGCGAGAGGCGTACCAATCTGTTGGCACGCCTCTCTTGTTTATGTATTGAAATAGGATGTGGATCCGTTTATCTCAACGATATAGAGAAGTATTTATTTCAATACAACTTTTTTGGTACAAACGCCCTGCTGGTTGTCAACAAGCACGACATACATACCTCTTGGCAATTTACGCACATCTATTATGGCCGAAACTCCATTGATATCAATGTCGGTGTCGACCCTTCGACCTTGCAAATCGTATAGACTCACCTTATTAATAGAGAAACAAGACATAACCTGTACAAAATCATTAGCTGGATTAGGCATCAGTTGAACAAACTCGTTCGACTGGTCGACTGCTGTAACGTCTACGACAGTGTACAAATCGATGCCATTACTCCAGTCACCATACAAGGTATCGTCATAGTGTATACACATTGCGCGGGCGTATGCCGTATAATGAGTATACGGCTGCAATCCATCGACAGTGAAGTATGGCACGTCAACAGTAGTATCCACAAGATAGTTGTCGCTCGACTGGCCTTCCGGACAAATCCTTATCTGCCATTTGCGGTGACGCGCATGAACATCCCACATCAGCGTTCCTCCTGTTTCCCATGTCATCGCAGCACGGAAGTTCGAGACCTGCGGACACTCATATTCTCCCGTCGGATTAGCGAATGTCGTATCAATCAGCAGAATCGGGAAAGTTAACATATATGCATATCTCTGTATCCAAAACACATCTCCAGCAGGATGGAATGTATAGGTCATCTGGATAGGCTTACTTAATATTGCCTTAAATAAACGTTTCGGCATAAAACAACTTGAGCATCCTTCAACTGGTTCTTCACCAGCCCCACTTGCGAGGAATACATATTTTAAGCAGTCTTCATTTAACTGACCATCATCATCACGCATACTATAATAAGTAGCTCCAACATAGAAAGAGTCTGTAACTGTTATAGGTTTGTCAATATATTTCTCATATATGCGATAATAGGGCGCATAAGAAGGTCTCGTATTACAACAATTATAATTTTGACGAGGAGAAGTCACTTTTAGGATCCTATATGGATCAGTTAAAGATATAGGAAGTTTAAGTTTCAAAATCGTGGTATCAGGATACGCTTGGTACAACAACATAAATTCTTGTGTGTTTGTTTGTGTTATTGGCCAATTTTCAGAGGGATGTGTTTGGGTTCCTACAGGGTAAAAGGTAGAAGCCATACCAATAACTTGAATAGGGGTCTCAGTATAACATCTCATCAGCGCCTCGCAAGAAGCACCCACTAAAGAAGTAGTAATATCTCTTTTAAATTTGGTAGTATCAATCACAAACGATCTGAACCAATCCTCTGTCCAATATATTGTATCAAGATTGTCTATGGTGTCACCCGAATTATGATAGATTCTTCTCTGAGCACTAATATTTGTAGTGATGAACATCAATAAGGCTAATGCAGCAAGTTTAATTACAGTATTTTTCATAATTCTATTGTTTTTTTTTATATTATTCCATACATTCCATATCAATTGTGACACCACTTGGCTCTGGAGTATATTGCACACTCCCAATTTCACAAGACGTTACACTACTTTCATCTTCTACATCCACAACTTTGGGAGATGCCAAATAGTATTCTTTCATATTGTAGCTGGCACACATTTCAGGATTTAGAGAACCATGTTTCTTGAATGTTGTCATTATAGCACCATTACTGCCTACTGTTTGAAATCCACCCGAGGCCCACAACCCCAACCCAAAGAATTTGTTGCCTGAAAGCCACGACGACAGAAGATTACACGATGCAAAATTAACAAAATCATACTCGTCCACAACACTTTCTGAATTTGACGAGACAGTAGGCTTCGTCTGATGCAACAAATAGATCAATCCTGAAGACGGCTCATACTTCATTTCACGCAAATCCCATGATTTGTCTATCACCGGAATAGTATTCTGTACTTGACGAGAGGCAAAAGACAGTGCCGGCGCAACAGAGCAACAATTGAACAGCATAACACTGGTGCCAGCCTCTGCTGCAGACACATAATGACTCGCAAGTGCAAATTTATCGTCCTGCAATGATTCTGCGAGAACCTGATTGCCAAACAATTCATCTACAACATCGAATCCTGTTCCTGCAATAGCATCATTACTCACAAACGGACTATTTCTTGTAAAGAGATTTAAATGAATATTGTTTGTTGACTGATTAACAGCAACAGCAACCACATAATTGTCCATCACTGCCAGATCCGTATAGACTAAATTTGTATCTTTGTTCAGATAAACATATATAGTCCATTCATAGTTGTTATTGTTGTCATAGACCGCTTCACACAAAGCAGTAGAACTTGTTGTGTCCGACCCACTCGACACTAAACAATCAGCAACACAGGCAATCCTGAAATGGGACAGGGTACTTTGTTGATCCACTATTTTCTCGATCCTCTTAATATTTGTCACCAACACACTTACCCCATTATCAAATGATATCCAATCGAAAACAACATACTCCACATTCTGCCCCCAATCAAATGAATTTGGAATAAACAATCGCCCAAGCGCACCCCTCTCCTGTCCAGCTTTAGTGTAATGGCCTCCAAAGATCAAATTCTCAGAATAAAAATCCATATCCCTGACTTTCAGTTCTTGTGGCAAAGGTACAGTTCGACCTCCAGGATAGGAATTAAGTTCTGCCATGAATGCACCCTGACCAGTAGCCGATATTTCAGAGTACGTGACAGTAAGGGTGCAATAGTAATCAAGTATTAACGAATTATTCCCTGACAACGACACACAAGACTTAACTTGCTCATTTTGGGCACACAAATCGCCCAAGATAAAATAAGCAAGCGACAAAATAAAAATAAACTTTTTTTTCATTGCTAAAGTGTTTAGGTTAATATTCAGTTTTTTTTATCATTAGAGCACCTCTAATAATTATTTAAAACGGCGAATTGTACGAATTAAACGAATTGATATTTAGAAATTTGTTTTGCAAACAAAACGCGAATTAAACGAATTTTTAGAGGTTACCATTATATGTCGCAAAAATATAATCGCATTACACCTCAAATCAACTAAAGATTAATATTCAATCATTTACAACTATACCAATAATATAAACTACAATGCAAATATAATAAAAAATAATTTAATATAAAATAATTAAAAAAAAATAATAATTCATCAAAAAAAGGTTCTGTTCAACCTAAGTTCCATTAAGAAACGCAACTTTTGAGGATAAAAAAGTGCGTAAAAACAATTTTTTTTCCAACAAAGGGAGGGAAAAATTCCCTCACCTTTGTGTGGATGGAAAAAAGTTGTTATTTTTG
>Ga0256407_10000911_pt1 | contig 66686 bp, 59 predicted proteins | sample RumenRJG_04DNA_FD_193489 | JGI IMG/M metagenome (GOLD analysis project Ga0256407, IMG submission 193489) | Bovine rumen microbial communities from Lethbridge, Alberta, Canada - RJG_04 | ecosystem: Host-associated > Mammals > Digestive system > Stomach > Rumen | place: Canada: Alberta... | reverse complement strand
ATGATGCCCCTGTAACAAACGCAATGCTGGAAGGAATCAACAATAAGATAAAGGTAATGAAGAGAAGAGCATATGGCTATAGAGATGATGAGTATTTCACACTGCTACTGCTCGGACTACATGACAATACCAACGCAATTCGGGGATGAACCTGCATTATCTGAATATAATCATTCAAGATATTTCTCATAATCACAAAGCAGTTGGTCGAAGTCGCGAGCACCACCAGTTCTATTAAATAATTTTTGCAATAATCTTACACGCATATTTGTAATTGCCTGTGGAGATGAACATGTAAGAATAGCTATCTCTGACGGAAGAAAATTCTGTCTGATAAGCAAACAGACATTAACCTCACGCTCACTTAACGAAGAAAATAGTGACTGCAAATTGGGGCGGAGAGCAAACGAAATTTGTGCCAAAGTATTCCAGTCATCGCTGCTTCCCTCCCTACCCTTCATTGCAAGGTTGTGCAATCTGCTAACTATTTCCTTCAATTGCTTTGAATTTTCTCTTTCCTCTCTTTCTTTAGCTTTACGCATCTGCGTAAGTCGCTCACGGGTAAGGAAATATGCCTCTTGACTTTCAGTAAAACGCGAATTAAGTTGGTCTACCCTTCGGAAATGATACCAAACAAATAAACCTATAACAATAGAAAGACCAATGAACACAAAAAGCATTGCAATTGTTGTGCGATATACCTTACGTTCATCTTGCATTTTGTCAAATTGCATCTGAATATCAATTGTATTTGCTGCAGTTCCACTTTCAAATATATTGTCATAGTAACGATTAAGTTGCATGCTAAGCAATGAAGCAACACGCGGAATATCCTTTTTAAGATGAAAATCAATCAACGACTTGTAGGCATTTATGCGAATACTTGAACTGAAAGCATTAATATTATGATACCATAATTCCACTGCACGCATAGTATCTCTTTCCTTCATGTAGACATCAGCCAACAGCTTGTATCCTTTCTCTGTTGGAAAAACTTGTCGTGCTTCTTCAAGTGATCTTTTTGCCTGTTCTCTCCGGCCTAAATTCAGATAGTAACTTGCAAGGTTGACAAGGAAAGTAGAATAAATCTCACTATTATCTTTTTTCAACATAGGTCTGGCAGTAATTAAATATTTTTTCAGACTGTCATTCTTCCCTACAAGGTCAAATGTTGTAGCAATATTATTTAATGTCTGAACTATTCTGGTTGTATCGCCAAGATGCTTTGCGGCTTTCAAAGCACGCCTATAGTAAGAAAGAGTTAATGACACATTGCCTGCGTTATCATTAATATCACCCAAAACAGAATATAGATAGAATTTGAATGCGTCATTATTTATATTCTTTGAAAGCAGCTCCGCTCTCTTCATATTCTGTATGCCTTCGCTCAAGTGCTACTTCTTATAGAGTATAATTCCATGATGCAACAAAGCACGTGCAAGATGTGGATTGTCGCCGATGCGCTCATAATATTTGCTACAAATAGAAATAAGTGAATCTGACTCTACCGACAATCCACTACAATGTAAAGATTCTATAAAAAGCAGAATATACAGAGCTCGGTCACCTTCACGCTCAAACTGCTCAACATTATAATTACTAAGAATACCTACAACAGTATCAGGCTTGAAATTGATAAGAAGTTCTGCCTCTTTCAAAACATCATTGTGAGGCTGTCGCAAAGAACAGCTCACAATGACAAAACATATTATAAATATTAAATAATACCGCATTAATAACCAATTATTCTTGTATTAAATATTATTAGAAAATATCAAATAAATGTTTTGAAATATAAAACACTATTTTTCCTTCCCATTCTCTAATTTTTTCATCTAAGTTTAAAAGTTATTGGCAATGTAAACTTCGTACGCACAGGCTTACCATCTATTTTACCAGGATTCCAGTTAGGCATTCCTTCAATAATCCGCTTTGCTTCTTTGTCTAGTGATGGATGAGCATTACGAATAATGTCTACATTAGTTATACTACCATCTTTCTCAACTACAAAAGTAACTACAACCCGACCTTCAATGCCTTGTTTTTCTGCATCCTTTGGGTACCTCATGTTTGATGCTAAATAAATATTTATTCCATTCCCATTAGAAGGAAAAGATGGCATTTCATCAACTTTGAGAAAAATTTCATCTTGAGTTGTTTGCTTTGAGACCACAGTTTTCTGTGCATTAATAGTCATTAGACCGAAAACAGCCATCAGACTTAATAAAAACATTTTCCTTTTCATGACTTCTTTTGTTTTTTTTAAATTAATAATTGAGCATATTGTCCGGACGATGCAAAGTTATAAATTGGCTGATTTCAGTGCAAAAAAACTATTACATCAAATTACACACAATCCGATTTTTGTCTTATTTTCTAACAAAAAGAGATGAAAAACATTCAATCTGCATATAATAAGCAAAACTATGCAAAGATATAAAGAATAATAATGTAAAAACAAAACACTTACACTTGCAAAGAATAATTATCACTTACAAAGTAAAAAAGAATGTACGATACATTATTATATAGTAAGATGTCAAAAAGGCACAATGACACGCTGACAAACTGTAACTTTTCACATAATATATTCACTTTGGCACAGTTTTCGTATTATTGGTAAGTAGAAAATTTAAAATAATAAAATATTACAACTATGAACATTAAACCATTAGCAGACCGCGTGCTTATTTGCCCAGCACCGGCAGAAGAAACAGTAGGTGGAATTATTATTCCAGACACAGCAAAAGAGAAACCACTTCGTGGAAAAGTAATTGCTGTAGGCAACGGAACAAAAGACGAAGAAATGATTCTGAAGATTGATGACGAAGTTCTATACGGCAAATATGCAGGAACAGAACTTGAGTTTGAAGGAGAAAAATTCTTAATGATGCGCCAGAGTGATGTGCTTGCAGTTATCAAATAAGGAATCATTTAGAAAAAGAATATAAGTTTAAACACAAACAAAAAGGTTAACTTGTAAACTCGTTAACTAAATTATTTATAATAATAAAAATTATGGCTAAAGAAATAAAATTCAATATTGAAGCTCGCGATCTTCTAAAAAATGGTGTTGACCAGCTTGCAAATGCAGTAAAAGTTACATTAGGTCCTAAAGGTCGCAATGTTGTAATCGAAAAGAAATTCGGTGCTCCTCAAATCACAAAAGATGGCGTAACCGTTGCAAAAGAAATTGAACTTGAAGACAAGTTTGAGAATACAGGTGCTCAACTCGTTAAGAGTGTCGCTTCAAAAACTGGCGACGATGCTGGTGACGGAACAACTACAGCAACTATTCTTGCTCAGGCAATTGTAACAGAAGGTTTGAAAAATGTAACAGCGGGAGCAAACCCTATGGACTTGAAGCGTGGTATTGACAAAGCAGTTAAGTCTGTTGTTGATTTCATTGCTGAGAGTGCTGAAAAGGTAGACGACAACTATGACAAGATTGAACAAGTTGCAACAGTAAGTGCAAACAATGATGCTGAAATAGGAAAACTCCTTGCAGACGCAATGCGTAAAGTATCTAAGAACGGAGTTATCTCTATTGAAGAAAGTAAGAGCCGTGACACACACATTGATGTTGTTGAAGGTATGCAGTTTGATCGTGGCTATCTTTCTAGCTACTTTGTTACAGATGCAGAAAAGATGGAATGTGTTATGGAAAATCCATATATTCTCATCTACGACAAAAAGATTAGCAGCGTTAAGGAATTCCTGCCTATACTTCAGCCTGCAGCAGAAAGCGGACGTCCATTGCTCGTAATTGCTGAAGATGTTGACTCAGAAGCCCTAACAACTCTTGTTGTTAACCGTCTGCGCTCCAACCTTAAGATTTGCGCCGTTAAAGCTCCTGGATTTGGAGACCGCAGAAAAGCTATGCTTGAAGACATTGCAATTCTAACTGGTGGTACTGTAATTAGCGAGGAGAAAGGTTTGAAACTAGAACAAGCAACTCTCGAGATGCTTGGTACTTGCGAAAAAGTTGAAGTTTCTAAGGACAACACAACAATCGTAGGTGGTGCTGGTTCAAAAGAAAATATTGCAGACAGAGTTAGTCAGTTGAAGAATGAAATTGCAAATACTACAAGTTCTTACGACAAGGAAAAACTTCAGGAACGTCTTGCTAAACTCGCTGGTGGCGTAGCTGTTCTCTATGTTGGTGCTAACAGCGAAGTTGAGATGAAAGAAAAGAAAGACCGCGTTGATGATGCTCTTTGTGCAACTCGTGCAGCAATTGAGGAAGGTGTTGTTGCTGGTGGCGGAACGACATATATTCGTGCACTTGCAGCTCTTAAAAAGATTAAGGGTGATAACGCAGACGAACAAACTGGCATCAATATTGTTGAACGCGCTATAGAGGAACCACTCCGTCAGATTGTAAAGAATGCTGGTGGCGAAGGTGCTGTAGTTGTTCAGAAAGTTAGCGAAGGTAAGGGAGACTTCGGTTACAATGCACGCAAGAATGAATTCGAGGACTTGCGTAAAGCTGGTATAGTAGATCCTGCAAAGGTTGCTCGTGTAGCACTCGAAAATGCAGCTTCAATTGCTGGCATGTTCCTTACAACAGAATGCCTGATAGTTGATAAACCAGAAGAACATCCTGCAATGCCAATGGCTAATCCCGGCATGGGAGGTATGATGTAATTCAGACAATAATAGAAATATAAAGCTTTGACAAATAGTCCAAAAAAGGAAAAAGAGCCATACAAATTGGCTCTTTTTTCGTTTTTATTGTTCGTGAAGTTTCTTTTTATCTAAAATATTTTGTGGTTTAATAAAAAATATATACCTTTGCACTCCGATTTAGAAAAGGAATAAGAACATTTTTTTGATTTGTTTTAGTAGATTAGTTTTTAAGTAGTTTGTTTTTTGGAAATCGGGTGTCGTGATGACATCCGGTTTTTTTATTATAACAAATCAAACAAGAACAACGGTAACACTTCTTGCTGCTTGTGCTCCCATTACGAGAACTTGTGCAATGTCTGCTGTCTTAGAAGGACCACTTATAAATGTGCCATATCCATAATCATTGAACGCTATCTGCTTATATGCTTCATGCATATTATTTAATATCCTATCTTTTTCCAATATAATTATTAGATTCTCAGAAATGAAACATACAGCCTTTTCTTTCATTGTCTGCGGAATCCATATACATCCATTTTCGGCAACACCAAATTCCCCCTTAATGACACCTACGTCTGTTCCATTAAGAGTTTGAGCATCTTCCACATCATCGGGATTGCTAGTAGCAATGGTTACTTCTGGAAGATTGCTCGAAATAGTCTTAGCTTCGGGATAACATTTCTTTATTAAGTCATTAATACTTTCATAACTTTCAATCTTAACAACCTTGGCACCAACACTTTCGCTAATATCTATAAACTGCCTTAAAACATCTTCATAAGTTACAGACTTGATGTCATTGAGGTTAGGCATGTCAAACTTTTCTTTTACGTTTGCACGAAACCTTCTTAAAATATCTTCTTTATTACTCATTTCTTTTCAATATCTTTAAAAATTGCATGGAATGGTTTCTTTGGGAATTTCATCATAGTGTGTCCTTCTGCCCATGAATTAAGAGGCATATTTATTATAAAAGAAGGCACATAGTTTGCTAACCACGCCATAGACGTAGCTGTATTATATATAAAAGGGCTGTCAAATACAACCTTCATACCTTTACACATAAGTTTCTTCTCTGGGTTGGCAGTGCCAAAATCGTCTAACTGCTGACGCCATTTGTATATCTGGTCACCTAAGTCAATCTTAACCGGACATACTGACTGGCAACTAAGACACAATGTACATGCACTAACATTTCCTGAATGCATTTTTTTATCTCTGAGCATACCAAGATTGATTCCTACAGGTCCTGGTATGAAATAACTATATGAATAACCGCCAGAACGACGATATACAGGACAAGTATTCATACATGAACCACATCTTATACATTTCAATACTTCCCAATGCTCAGGATTTGCAACCCATTCACTACGACCATTATCTACTAGAATAATATGCATCGGTGATGCTGTTGGTCTAGCTTTTCTAAAGTGAGAAGTGTAAGTTGTTGTAGGCTGCCCTGTTCCAGCCCTGCACAACATACGCTGGAATACGGCTAGACAATCATAATCAGGAATCACCTTTTCCAAACCAATAGCTGCTATATGAAGTTTTGGACATGACGTTGACATATCAGCATTTCCTTCATTTGTACATACAACAATATCACCCGTTTCTGCAATACCAAAGTTTGCTCCAGTCATGCCTGCATCTGCGGTCAGAAACTCGTTTCGTAAACTCAGGCGAGCTTTATATGTAAGATACGTTGGATCATGGTTTCCAATTTCGTCAGATATTCCTTTTTCTTCAAATAGTTCACCTACATCATCATGGTTCAAATGAATTGCAGGCATAACAATATGACTTGGTTTCTGTCCTTTAAGCTGAATTATCCTTTCCCCTAAGTCTGTTTCAACAACCTCTATGCCTCTCGATTCAAGATATGGATTCATTTCGCATTCCTCCGTTAGCATAGACTTAGACTTAACCATCTTTTTAACATTATGCTCTTTGAAAATCTTATATACTATATCGTTGAACTCCTCAGCATCTTTTGCCCAGTGAACTATTGCACCATTATTTTCTGCATTTGTTGCAAACTTATCAAGATACTCATCAAGATGACTTATAGTATGACGCTTGATTGCAGATGCTTTGTCGCGCAACTGTTCCCACTCACCTAGAGCATAAGCCATGTTGTCACGCTTAGTCCTTACCGACCAAAATGTTGCATCATGCCATTTCATATAGCCTTGATTTTTTATAAAATCCTTAGCCTTCTTGCTATGCTGTGTACTCATAAAATCTTCTGTTTTAAGTTTATTATTTTACTAAAACTCATTAAAAATACTATAATCCAGATGCAAGTATTTCCACAACATGCTTGAACTTCATTTCAAGTTGCTGCTTATCTGCTACACCTGCCATGTGCATAAGACAAGAGCAATCAGGTCCAGTAACATATTCCGCACCAGTTGCGATATGGCGTTCAACTTTCTCCTTACCCATTTGCGCACTAATACTCTTCTCTTCTACAGAAAACATTCCGCCAAATCCACAGCATTCGTCAGAACGCTCTGGCTCAACAACAGTAATTCCATCTACAAGTTCAAGCAGATCTTTTATTTTATTAAACTTTTCTACATGCATTTCACTAGGCGACGAAAGCCCCAGCTCTCTTACACCGTGACAAGAATTGTGCAAACTCACTTTGTGAGGAAAACTTCCTAATGGCGTGTCAATCTTTACAATATCGTGCAGAAATTCTACTACATCCATTATTTTTTCACTCGTAACACACTCGTGCCTGCCTTTAAGCAGTCTAGGATAATTGAGCTTTACGAAAGCAGTGCAACTTACTGAAGGTGCAACAACATAATCAAAATCTCTGAATTTATCCTCAAATCTCTCTGCTAATCCCACAGCCTGCTTTTCAAAACCTGCATTTGCCATTGGCTGGCCACAACAAGTCTGATTAATTGGATATGTCACATCAAGATTTAGATGCTTTAACAATCTATATGTGGCAATACCTACTTCAGGAAAAACGGCATCAACATAACAGGGTATAAAAAGTCCTATCTTCATAATGTTTCTTAAATATTATATCAACTATTTTGCTTACAGAATAAATTATTGTCCAGTTAAAACATCAAACTAGCGACATTTAACTATGCAAATATATAAATTTAATTTCATTATAAGCAAAATTCAGCAAAAAATCTTTCATTTTGTCATTTTACATCATCAAAGTATATTGTTTCTGATGTTTTTTGTATCTTTGCAGCAATAATTTATACAAACTAGTCAAATATATTTATAAAACAATCAAAATAATAATCTATGACAGCATTAGTCTCTATTATCCCTATTGCACTGCTTTTTGTATTAATGTTAGGCTTTAAGATGCCTGGACACAAAAGTGCATTCATAACTCTGATAACAACAGTATTACTCGCGCTGTTTGTCTCTCCGTCAATGAACATGATTCCAGAACCGTTGTCCAGTTTCTCAACCTCTGGCATTGTTTGGTGGTCATTCGTAGAAGGTGTACTTAAAGCCATCTTCCCAATCCTTATTATTATCCTAATGGCTATATACAGCTACAACATTCTTGTTGAATCTTGCGAAATAGAGGTTATAAAAACTCAATTTACTTCTTTCACAGAAGACAAAGGAGTTTTAGTTTTAATGCTTGTATGGGGATTTGGCGGACTACTTGAAGGAATGGCTGGCTTCGGAACTGCTGTAGCAATACCTGCTGCCATACTTATCGGATTAGGTTTCAAACCTTTATTCTCAGCATTAGTTGCACTTATCGGTAACACTGTTGCTACAGGTTTTGGCGCAGTCGGGGTACCTGTAATGACACTGTGCAACGAAGTAACTCCAGGCGGAAGTGCATCAGCGGAGACAATCTGTGAAATTTCTTCATACGCTGTTTTCCAGTTAGCACCATTATTCATTATCTTACCATTCATCATATTAATGCTAACAGACAAAAAAGCAATTGTAAAGAATATTACTCTTTCACTATGGGTCGGAATAATATCACTAATAGTACAATACATGTGCGCCAGGCATCTTGGAGCTGAAACACCAGCGATAATAGGTTCGGCAGCAGCAATAGTTGCAATAATTGTGTATGAGAAATGCTTTGGAAAAAAGAAATATGAAGCAGACAAAGCTAATGCCAAACGCTTTACAATGGGCGAAACATTCAGAGCATGGAGCGTATATCTCTTTATTCTTGTTTTTATCCTTTTCAGCGGAGCCCTCTGTCCTCCTATTAACAGTTTTCTGAAATCACACCTCGTTTTTACAGTCCATTTACCCATTATTGGCTCTACATTTAAATTTGGATGGATTTCAAACGCAGGACTCATGCTTTTCCTTGGTTCCACCATCGGAGGACTTATTCAAGGTCTATCATTTAAGAAGCTGATGGTTGTACTGGCACACACAGTAGTAAACCTGCGCAAGACCGTTATTACGATAATATCACTTATTGCTTTAGCATCAATAATGAATTATAGTGGCATGATTGCAGCAATCGCTTCTGGACTTGTCGCAATAACAGGCAATTTATATCCTCTCTTTGCTCCGCTTATTGGTGCTGTAGGCACATTCGTAACAGGTAGCGACACTTCGTCTAACATTCTATTCGCTAAACTGCAAGCAAATGTAGCAACTCAACTAAACTATCCTAACAGCAACTGGCTCGTGGCAGCAAATACAACTGGTGCAACTGGTGGCAAGATGATTTCTCCGCAGAGCATTGCAATAGCCACAGCATCGTGTGATATGCAAGGTAAAGACGGACAGATTCTATCTCAAGCGTTACCATTTGCCATTATGTATATTATAATAAGTGGACTTATGGTATTTTTCGCTGTATAGATTTAAGAATGAAAAAAATAGGCTCACGCACATTGTTGTGAGCCTATTTTGTATATGTAGTATGTTATGCCCTTACTAGCAGGAAAAAACAACAGTCAGTCTGCACAAATAACATATATCAATTAAAATAATAGAGAAATGAAGAAATACCCTCGAGTGCTGGTTTTCGCTGACCTTCAATCTCTATTCTAAATGCGATTTCAGCTTTGCATATTCCACGAAGATTGGTTATCTGATGCAATTTAGTAACAAGCCTAATTCTGCTACCAGTTATTACGGGCTGACCAAATCTCATCTTGTCCATACCATAATTCACAAGCATCTTGATATTATTCACTTCAATAATCTGGTCCCACATATAAGGCAGCAATGAAAGTGTCAGATATCCATGTGCAATTGTACTCTTATAAGGGCTTTCTTGCTTCGCCTTCTCTGTGTTTACGTGAATCCACTGATGGTCTAGTGTTGCGTCAGCAAACATGTTTATCCGTTCCTGATCAACCGTCAACCAATCAGAACAACCTAACTCCTCACCAAGATGAGATGCAAACTCATCATAAGAATTAATTACTAATTTTGACATAATACATTGAATTTAAGGCTGCAAATATACTAAAATAAAATTAAAAAAACAAAAGAATTAAGATTCAATAATTATGATTTTAATCTCTAAGATTTACATTTTGAAAATAAATAATATGTTAAAAATATTCTGTCTGAAATAGAAATGTAAATTCTAGAGAAAATATGAAAAGTTTTGACAGAACACCCTTTTTCTTGTCTGAAAAAATCTTTTAGAATCGGTTGTTTTTCCATCTACCTCACAGTTGTCCATCCGTCAAGTTTTACGCGCTTAGAAAAGAAATTTTCTGTAAATACCTATCATTCAACGATTTGCAAAAGGCGAAAAAACGATGAGTATTGTCTCGTAATGCGAAAGGTGCCCTTTCGCACTGTCATATGTGATGGTTGACCATGTCAAACGTATCGTTTCGCATTGTCATATGCCACATATCGCAAACGCTAACAAACCTTTCAATCGTGAATGTCGGTTAAAATTATTCACATCCTTTAAGTGTATTGATTAACAACTTCATGGATTTTAAGTTTTAAGCGTGCCAAACTAAAAAATCAATAAATAGTTCCAGTACCCTTTATCGTTCTCGTTTTTTATTATGAAATATTTTGACAAAATTGCAAAAAACGGAGTCTAATTAAGTTATTTAAAATCGCATAAAAAAGAAAAATAAAATAGCTTAAAAATAAACCAATTTGTAATTTTTCATTTTCCAATTACCAATTATCAAGCAAAAAATTGTACCTTTGCACATCATGAATAACAATTATAACATAAAGCATTTCATTCTTTTCTTTTGCGTGAGTCTGGCATTGCTCCTGCTTACTGACTCTTGGCTGATGACGCTCGGCATACTTATGCTGTTGCTGCTGATAGACCGTCTGCTCATAAACTATGACAACAAGCGTAGACACAGACAAAACCAAGATAATGAAAACGAAAAGGACAAGGACTCCCAACTTGATTAAAAAAGAATATAAAGAAAATGAAAGAACTCATTCAGCTCTATAGAAAATGGAGTGGCAAAGAGCCTAAAGATATAGAAAGAATAGCCGATTCGGGCAGCAATCGAGAATATTTTCGCATAACCAACGACGAAAATAATAGTGTCATTGGCGTCATCGGTACAAGTTTTGACGAGAACAAAGCTTTCGTATATCTTTCAAAACATTTTGAAAAACGCAAACTACCAGTTCCACATCTGCTTGCAGTGAGCGACGATTCTATGCGATACCTGCAAGAAGACTTGGGAAAGCAATCACTGTTTCAGGCGCTGAAAGGTGGCCGTGAGTCAGGTGGCAGATACAATGTAAAAGAGCGCGAAATGCTTATCAGGACTATCCGCGAACTGCCTAATGTTCAGATTCGAGGTGCTCGCGGTCTTGACTGGTCGAATTGCTATCCACAACCAGAGTTTGATGAAGAAGGTGTTATGTTCGACCTGAACTATTTTAAGTATTGCTTTCTGAAACCTTCTAATATTGACTTCCATGAACTGAAACTCGAAGCCAACTTCAGAATGCTAACTAAAGACCTAACTGAAGAAAAGTTTGATAGTTTTCTTTATCGCGACTTTCAAGCTCGAAATGTAATGCTTGATGCAAATAATAACCCCAAGTTCATAGACTATCAAGGTGGAAGGTGCGGACCATATTATTATGACGTAGCTTCTTTTCTTTGGCAAGCCTCAGCCCACTATCCCAGCGACTTGCGTACAAAGTTGATTGAAGAATACTATAACTCACTAAAAAACTATACTGAAATACCGTCAATAAGGCATTTCAACGAGCGACTTAGCCTCTTTGTGTTGTTTAGAACTATGCAAGTTCTTGGCGCATACGGCTATCGTGGGCACTTTGAGCGCAAGCAACATTTCCTGCAATCAATTCCATCAGCGATAGAAAATCTTAGAAATATCATTTCAGAATCAGATTTCCCTTATCCTTATCTTGTAGAGACTCTACAGCATATTTGCGATCTGCCTATATACAAAACAGCAGAAAAGAAAACAGCAGAACGCTCGGACGGATATAAGACAACAGATCATAATGTATATAAGGCACATCCATCAGATGGACCTGCAACTTTTTCAAAATACGACAATCGTGGACCACTCGTAGTTAGAGTCTACAGCTTTTCATATCATAAAGGTATTCCTGAGGATAGCTCAGGCAATGGTGGAGGTTATGTTTTCGACTGCCGATCTACACATAACCCTGGACGCTATGAGCCATATAAGAAACTGACTGGGCTTGATGAACCTGTGATTCGTTTTCTTGAAGACGATGGCGAAATACTTGCCTTTCTAAATCATGTATACGCTTTAGCAGACAATCATGTTGAGCGATACATGCAGCGAGGTTTCAACAGTCTGATGTTCTCCTTCGGTTGTACAGGCGGTCAGCATAGATCTGTCTATAGTGCGCAACACCTAGCAGAGCATATCCACGATAAATATGGGATTGAAGTTCATATCTGCCATAGAGAACAAGGCATATCACAAAAACTCATATAGAGCAACGCCCCAACAAAGCAGAAAATCTTGTATTATGTAAACAAATTTATGAAATCAAAATAAAAAAACAGACCATTTCTCTTTGTTCTCCGTCGGGTTTTCATTACCTTTGCAAACATGAAGCAAGCAATGATATTTGCAGCAGGATTAGGTACAAGACTCAAACCTCTTACCGACACAAAGCCAAAAGCACTGGTAGAAGTCGGTGGAAAACCACTGCTAGAGCACATAATTGAAAAACTAAAGGCTGAAGGCTTTGAAAGAATTATTATTAACATTCATCATTTTGGACAGCAAATAATAGACTATCTGAAAAATAATAATTATTTTGGAATAGACATACGCATAAGCGATGAAAGTCAGCAACTGCTCGAAACTGGTGGAGGGATAAAAAAGGCACAATATCTTTTCGACAGCAACACGCCAGTTCTCATCCACAATGTTGATATTCTTAGTAATGCCAATCTGAAAAGCTTCTATGAAAAAACCGATTCGGAAGCTGCACTCCTTGTCAGCAATCGTGATACAAGCCGCTATCTACTATTCGACGATGAAATGCGACTTGCAGGTTGGACAAATATAAAAACAGGTGAAATACGTTCGCCTTACAAAGACTTTGATATTACTAAGCATAAAGCTTTCGCTTTTTCTGGAATCCATGCTTTCTCTCCTAAACTCTTTAATGAAATGGGCAGTTATCCTGATAGATTCGGAATAATTGATTTCTATCTTGATCAATGTGCCAAACATGTTATTAAAGGTATTATAGACAACAATTTACAACTAATAGATGTAGGAAAACTTAATACACTTGAATTAGCAGAAAAATGGATAAGTCAGAAGCAATAAAGTATGAATATATTTAAACTCATAAACTAAAGAGCTTAGGAACTAAATAACTCAAAAACTCATAAACTAAAATATATGCAAAAGATTATAATTCTCGATTTCGGTTCGCAGACCACACAGCTCATTGGTCGTCGTGTAAGAGAGCTCGACACCTTCTGTGAGATAATGCCCTACAACAAATTTCCGAAAGACGACGACAGCGTAATTGGAGTAATTCTTAGCGGTTCACCTTATTCTGTACACGACAAAGAAGCCTTCAAAGTTGACCTCAGCCAATTTATTGGCAAGATACCAGTCTTAGGAATATGCTATGGTGCACAGTATATATCACACCATAACGGCGGAAAAGTTGAAAAAACAGATACGCGAGAATATGGACGTGCTCATCTACAATGGTTTGACGAAGAAAATAAACTTTTCAAAGGATTCTCACAAAACTCACAAGTATGGATGAGTCATGGAGATACCATCACTGCCCTACCCGATGGGTATAAGCCAATAGCCTCAACTGCAGACGTGAAATATGCAGCTTATGCAAGCAATAATAGTCCTGTATGGGCGGTTCAGTTCCATCCTGAAGTTTTCCACTCTGTTGAAGGAAGTCTGCTTCTGAAAAACTTTGTTGTAGACATCTGCGGATCAAATCAGGACTGGAGTGCAGCATCTTTTATTGATACAACTGTAGAAGATATACGCAAACAAGTTGGTTCAGACAGAGTAATTCTCGGACTTTCGGGTGGTGTTGATAGCAGTGTTGCTGCCGTACTCCTGAACAAAGCCATCGGTGATAAACTGACTTGTATTTTCGTTGATCACGGAATGTTACGTAAAAACGAATTCAGCGATGTCATGCACGACTATGAGTGTTTAGGACTTAACGTAATTGGAGTTGATGCAAGCGAGAAATTCTTCAACGACCTCAAAGGAGTTAGCGATCCTGAGCAGAAACGTAAGATTATAGGAAGAGACTTCGTTGAAGTATTCAATGCAGAAGCAAAAAAAATAGAAGATGCCCGTTGGTTGGCACAAGGCACAATCTATCCAGACCGCATAGAGTCATTAAACATAACAGGAAAGGTTATAAAAAGCCATCATAATGTAGGTGGACTTCCAAAAGAAATGCACCTCGGACTATGCGAACCTCTGAAATGGTTATTCAAAGATGAAGTAAGACGTGTAGGTCGTCAACTCGGAATGCCAGAACATCTCATAACCCGTCATCCTTTCCCTGGTCCAGGACTAGCAGTACGTATACTTGGCGACATAACTCCAGAAAAGGTTCACATACTTCAAGAGGCGGACGATATTTTTATAAAAGGCTTGCGTAACTTTAAAGTTCGCCTAAGTGGAGAAGAAGCTCGCAGGGTACTTGCTGCAGGAATACCTGCACGAATGAAAGATGGTGAGATTGACGTTTCCCTCTACGACCAGATATGGCAAGCTGGAACAGTTTTGCTATCTAATGTCCGCTCTGTAGGAGTTATGGGCGACGAGCGTACATATGAGCATCCTGTAGCACTTCGTGCAGTTACGAGTACAGATGCAATGACAGCTGACTGGGCACACTTACCTTACGACTTTATGGCAAAAGTAAGTAATGAAATTATAAATAAAGTGCGTGGAGTAAACCGCGTATGCTATGATATTTCTTCAAAGCCACCTTCAACAATTGAATGGGAGTGATTTGAATTTATAAATAACATATAATATAAGACAAAAGGCTAAGCACTTATACATGAATAGTTGCTTAGCCTTTTTAATTATACTATAAAAGATATAGTTCTAACAATAATATATAAAAAAGAAGGATGCACTCTTTAAGATACATCCTTCTATATATTTACAAAATAATGTAAAGAATTGGAAAATTAAATCTTATTATCCTTTGGGAAAATAACAGATGGGGCAAACACTTTTGCCTCTTCAAAATCCATGATGCCATAAGAAATAATGATTATCGTATCGCCAACTATGCACTTTCTTGCCGCTGCACCATTTAAACAAATACATCCACTTCCACGCTCACCTTTTATTATATATGTTTCAAAACGCTCTCCATTATTGTTGTTTACAACTTCAACTTTCTCTCCTGCAATCATATTTGCAGCATCAAGAAGGTCTTCATCAATCGTAATACTACCTATATAGTTAAGATTTGCCTCAGTAACCTTAACACAATGAATCTTAGACTTTAATACTTCTATCATCATATCTAAGCCTCCTTATATTTAATATGATCAATAAGGCGAATTGGGGTTTTGCCACAATATACCGTAATGCAGCCAACAATATAATTACTATCTTCCCAGGTTGAAACATCTTGAAGTGTATTACCATCTACAATAGAATAGTATTCAACATCTAAACCATCAACAGCATTTATACCATCAACAACAAAACTTTTAGTTTCTTCCAAAGAATGGTTTTGTGAAAACCCTATACTATCTTTCAGATATCTATATATCGCTGGAGCAATTTTGCGTTCAGATTCAGAAAGCAAAGTATTGCGCGAACTTTTTGCAAGTCCATCGTTTTCTCTAACAATTGGACATTCCACAATTTGGACATTGAGATGGAGATAATTAACCATAGCCTTAACAACACAAATCTGCTGCCAGTCTTTTTCTCCAAAATAAGATCTTATAGGACGTACTATATAGAACAAACGACTAACAACCTGACAAACACCATTGAAGTGACCAGGACGATGAGCGCCTTCCATAACCGTTGACACTGGCGGAAACTCAAAGAAACGGTTATCTGGGGTGGGATACATTTCCTCAACTGTAGGTGCCAAAACAAAATCTGCGCCAACAGATTCAAGTAATCTGCAATCAGAATCTAAATCACGAGGATAGTTTTTTAAGTCATTCTTGTCGTTGAACTGCGTTGGATTAACAAAAACAGACACGACAGTAACGTCATTTTCAGCAACACATTTTTGCACCAATGAGGCATGTCCTTCATGAAGGGCACCCATTGTAGGTACAAGTCCAATGGTTTTGCCTGCCTTTCGAAGCTCGAACAAGGCATTCTGAAGGTCAACAATTTTGTGAAATACTTTCATTTCAGTTTATTTTCATAACATCAGCGTAACCATAACAGACAAAACATAGAAGCAGATATTAAATCTTAATCGTCATGTCATCATTGCCGATACGCTTATTCTAAAAATGCGGTGCAAAATAACAACATTTTTCTTAAATAAGAAAGAATTACATGAAAAAAATTGCGAAAACAACATCCTATTTACCAAAAATAAGTTTCAATATTGCAAAATTTGAACTCTAAACATAACAAAAAAGCCAATATACAAACACAGCTATTATCATAATAAAGGTAAAAATCTTGGTCATGTCAGAATAAATTCTTACCTTTGCAAGGTAAAATATAACTTATCATCACAATATTTGTGATTACAAAAAACACAATGATGGGAAAGAAAATATTATTTATAAACCAAGAAATCTCACCGTATATTGCAGACAATGAAATGTCGCTTTTAGGAAAGCTGTTTCCTCAAAAAATTCAAGAAGCAGGTTACGAAATACGTACATTCATGCCTAAATGGGGAACTGTGAATGAAAGAAGAGGACAGCTACATGAAGTCCAGCGCCTATCTGGAATGAATCTCATCATTGATGATACAGACCATCCTCTCATAATCAAGGTTGCCTCGATTCAATCAGCACGCATACAAGTATATTTTCTAGACAATGATGATTATTTTCCCAAAAAACATGTTGGGGAAAATAATGACACAGAAGAAGAAAACATTAATGGAGAAAGAGCTGTGTTCTATGCTCGTGGTGTGCTTGAAACAGTAAAAAAACTACGCTGGGTTCCTGATTTAATTGTATGCCAAGGATGGATGAGCGCATTAGTTCCACTATACATAAAAAAAGCATATAATGAAGAACCATCATTTGTTAATACAAAAATAATAACTTTATTATTTGACAATCAGCCAAAAGAACTTCTTGAAGAGAATTTCAGAAAATGTATAGAATTTAAAGACATCAAAGAAGACATTCTAGATGATTACAGCAAAGATTTCGACTATAACGAATTTGTAAATCTCGCCATAGATTATTCTGATGGAATTATTGCTGCATCAAAAGATTTAGATCAATCTATTAAGAAACATCTTAAAACAAAGAAAATTCCTAAACTAAAATATCAAGGTGAGGATTTTACAGATGAGCATAAAAAATTCATTGAATCTTTTTTAGAATAGTATAGTTAGTAGTTTTCAATAAATCTATATATTCTAATCAAATCGTATACACATTGCCTAAAACATCATGAAAACAATAAACATCTTAGCTTTTGTCGCCATACTTTTTACCTTAATTGCATGCGATGACACTACAGATTCTATTGGAACTTCTGTCACTGATAATCTAAGTACAATTACAATTAAGGCAGATACTTTTAATGTTACATCAAGATCTGTTCTATCTAATTCTGTCGTAAACAGAAATAACATAGGGTACTTAGGATATATAAGAGATCCAGAAACAGGTTCTCTAGTAAGGGGAAATTTCCTCACTTTATTTCATACTTTAGAAAACTATTCACTCCCAGAGTTTTCAAAAATTGTAAGTAAGGAAGAAGGAAGAGTTGTAGCTGATTCATGTGAAATAAGATTATATTACAGAAATTTTTACGGTGATTCTCTAGCAACGATGAAACTCACAGTCAAAGAATTAAACCATCCTGTGGAAGAAGGTCAGATTTATTATTCTGACTTTGACCCTGAAAAAGAAGGTTTTATCAGGCAAGGCGGAATTCAAAAACAACAAACATATTCCCTTATTGACTTAAAAATTGGTGAAAATGATAGGAATCAGTCAACTTATATAAATCGCATATCAATTCCATTAAACGATAAATACATAGATAAACAAAGCAAATCATATAAAAACTATGGAAGCTATATGATGGAGAAATATTTTGAGAATCCAAAATATTTCAAAAACTCATACGAGTTTTCACATAATGTCGTACCTGGATTTTTCTTTAAACACACAGGTGGGATAGGTTCAATGGCATATATTACATCAAGTGCCTTGAATGTTTACTTTAGATATATAGAAGGTGATAGTACCTACAATGCAGTCATGACATTTGCCGGAACAGAAGAGGTTTTGCAAACCACCCAGATTACCAATGATAATGATAATCTTCAGAATCTCGTTTCTGACAATTCTTGTACTTACTTGAAGACACCTGCAGGAATATATACAGAAATGACATTGCCTATTGATGAAATTGTATATGGGCATGAAAATGACACTATAAACTCTGCAAAGTTAGTAATACCCCGCATTAAAAATGAAAACACATCAAATTATACATTACCATACCCTAAGACACTATTGATTTTGCCAATTGATAGTATTAGTAGTTTTTTTGAGAAAGAAACACTGCCAGACAATAAACTCTATTTTCTTGCAAATTACACAACATCAAAGAGTGAGAGCGCAACAACAGCAATTAACACATACACTTTTAATAATATTGGTACCTTAGTGTCATTCTTAGCTAAAAACAAAAAACAAGGTCTGAGGACTGACAACAACTGGCTAACAAAAAATCCAAATTGGAATAAAGTTGCTATAATACCTGTTGAAGTAACTACTGTATTAAATCAAGAAACAAATAAGGAGGAAATAACTAAAGTTACGAATAACATGTCACTCACAAGCACGAGATTGGTTGGTGGACTAAATAGTAAATATGGAAATCTGCAAATTACTGTAGTTTATAGCAATTTCCAAAGCAAATAACAAATAAAAGGTAATGGCAGATAACTATTTAGAACGCAGCCGAGAAGACTATGAATTGAGGAAGAAAAAATGGCTTCTAAAAAAGAAAAGAATAAAAGTTCACAAACAAATACTTTGTGAGCACAAATTAGAGAGACCCGAAGATGAGTCTCTCTAATTTGTGCATAAATGTTAATAATAATTATAAGATAATTTTACTTTATATTCCTATCAGAGCACCTATTCTTTTTATTTTATCTTCTTTATCAACAACAACATTGCACTCTGAACCTATCAGTAAATCATACAACTTATTGGCACAAGCTAATGCTGCTTTCTTTAAACTTATTACTTGATAACCATTTATAGTTACCTGAATCTGATCTATCAACTCATCAATGTCACGAGAACAAGGGATCAAACCTTTAATGAAAAGACGAGACAAAATATGAAAACCACAAATTTGATGCAAATCATTATTACTAGAAATTAACTTGAAAGAGTAGTCAGAAGCAAAACTAACATTCTGCAATAGATTAAAAGCTAATGCTTCAACAAGTTCAAGATTATCTGCTTCAGAAATCCAAATATCAGCAATTTCTGGCAACATCTCGTCGCATGGCATCAACATTGTAGCCAATATCTTACATTCTCTTATATTTTCTTTCCATAAAGAGATCGCAAGATTAATGTCTTTTTCATATTCCTCACTCATTTTTCTAAGGTCGCTCAGACTGATTCCCCAACTTAAATGATAAGACAATCCTTTCCTCCTCATAGAGTCTGTTGCGACTCCATTCATCAATAAACGGAATGAACGCTTAATTTCTTTTATAGTCTCATCTTTATTCATCTTGATTTTTTCAAAACTTATAGTGTTGAATAATCATCAGAGTATCTGAACATTTGTTCTTCATAACCTTCTGAATAATCAACATCAATATCTATAACATTTCCATTTTCATCACGAACAACACTAAAACGAGGATTTATAAATCCTTTATATGGAGCAAGATTTAGTTTTTCATATCTTTTAAGCACTTCATCATGCAAATCAGCATCAACCTTAACTCCATATTTTTCAACTAAAGAACGAGCTGCACTGTAATCTCCCTCACTTTTTATACGCTGAATCTCTTTTAGTAATTCTGCAAATAAAGAACGCAGTTTATTATAGTCATTAATATAAAGATACGTTTTATCATTCTTTTTTCTAAGTTCAACTGCTCCGCAAGAATTCTCATATACCCAATAAGCAATAAGCGCCCTATTTCTCATATGAGATTCTTCTATTTGTTGATTTGGTTTTATACGTATAAGCTGCGTCATAAGCCCATTTAACATATAAGTATAATAATGCGCCTTATATGCTTCACGATTGTCAAGAACTCCAAGTTTTATCAGTTTTTCATCTGCCATGAAATATAGTCCAAACAAATCTGCACGGGCTTCTTCAATTGTACTTCCATACGCACCTAAAGCATCTGAATTAACACCAGGTAGTAGTTGTCCACTGCCATGACCTAAACATTCGTGTAAATCAGTATGAAGACTATCACAAATATTATCAAACTGCTTGATCATTGACAAAGTTTCATAATCATCTACAAACTCCTCTATAAATCCATTGCCCTTAGCAGCCTCATTATATGCTTCTGTTAGATTACCAATAGTAACACTCTTACTACCATAAACCGCTCTAATCCAATCCGCATTTGGCAGGTTTATTCCAATAGCCGAAGCTGGATATTCTTCCCCTCCAAGCATCGCGGCACATATTACATTTGCAGAAATGCCTTTAACCTTTTTCTTTTTGAAGCGATTATCAATTGGAGAGTTATCCTCAAACCATTGGGCTTGACTACTAATTATATGGGTACGCTTAGTTGATTCTTCATCTATAAATTCAACGATTCCTTCCCAAGTTCCTTTAAGCCCCATCGGGTCTCCATAGACCTCAATAAACCCATTAACAAAGTCTATTTTTCCACATTTTGACAGAGTCCAATCTATAGAATAATCATCAAAATCAGAAAGGTCACCTGTATTATAGAATTTAATCAACTTTTCTATTATTTTCCTTTGTTCGTCATTTTCAGCTTCAAGTTTAGCTTTATCGAGCCAAAAAACAATCTTTTCAATAGCCTCTTCATATAATCCGCCAACTTTATAGACCAACTCTTTAACTTGGCCATTCTTCTTAACGACTTTAGAGTTTAATCCCCAGGAAGGTTGACCTTTAACAGAATTAATATCCCCATAGATTCCTAAATCCGATTTAAAAGATTTCTTTTTATTCTCATAAAAATCATCTACTTCTTTTTGTGAAACTCCTTCATAAAAATTACATGCAGAAGTTAATACCAAATCTTGGTGCACTGCCAAATTTACACGCTTAGGCAATACTTTTGGATTAAAAATAACAGGAAATAATTCTTCTATAATACTTTCAAAAGTCTCATTCTTAATATTTATTCTACCATTTTTTACAATATCTAAAAGAATATTTTTGAGATAACCCTCACTAAAATCAGGAATAAACTTATCACAACTATAATGATGGTATATACCATTTGAGAACCAAATCCTTTTCAAATACTCAATTAGTTTCTGAAAATTTTCACAATCTCTGTCTCCTGCATAATTACGATAAATATACTCAAACAATCTCCGTATCCTCAAGTTATACTTACCGTTTTGGTCGAAAATGATATCTCTTCCTATAAGAGTTGCTTCAGACAGACAATATATATACTTTTTTTGCTGCAACGTAAGCTTTTCAAAACCTTTAAGCCTATATCTCAGCATCTGAATATCTGCAAATCGCTGATCTACATATTTAAAACAAATATCATTCATAAATACTATTATCTTTGTTCATTTAGTAAGTTATTTATTTCAAATTCACTTCGCTTTTTTCACTCCAGTATTAAGCTCTTCATAAAACTTATTTTTAAATTCCCGTGGAGAAATCTTTACAAATTTTTCAAACGCAGAATAAAACGATTGTCTATTTCTAAATCCCACCATATCACTAATGTCTTGCATTCGCATCTCATAGTATTTTTTATTAGTCAATATGCTCATAGCCTCTTCAACACGAAGCCTATTAATATACACATTGAATGTTGAATGAAATCGTACGCTAAAAACTGCAGAAATATAACGAGTGTTTGTGTCAAGTTCATTCGCAAGCTGAATAGCAGAAAGCCCTTTATCTTTATAGCGTTTCTCAACTAAAACAATCCGCCGTATAGCCTCTTGAATCCTATCCATAATCTCTGGACTAATTTTTGATTTATATGAAGGCTCCTTTGTTATTCCCATATTATTTTTATTTTTCATATGATATAACCGTAAATTTAAACTTCAGTTGATAATTTCATTATTTCATGATATATACGCTGAACAGGAAAACCTACAACATTAAAATAACTGCCTTTAATGTTTGTTACACCAACATAACCAATCCACTCCTGTATGCCATAAGCCCCAGATTTATCATATGGTTTGTATTTATCTAGATAATAATTTATTTCATCATTAGACAGTTCCTTGAAGGATACGCTTGTTGAAACAGAGAAACTCTTCTTCTTTTCTTTTGTTGTAAGACAAACTCCTGTTATAACGTGATGAGTTTTACCACTTAACATTTTCAGCATATCAAAAGCGTCTTGTCTATTCGCTGGTTTTCCTAAAACCGTTTTATCAAGAATGACAACAGTGTCTGCAGTGATAACAAGGTCATTATCTAATAAGAGACCATCATAGGCCAAGCTCTTCTCTACTGCAATAAACTCAGCAATCTTATCTGATTCGAGATTTTCGGGATAAATTTCACTAACATTCGGCAAAACCTTAACTTCAAAAGGAATATCAAGTCCTTTCAGAAGTTCTCTACGCCTTGGTGAGTTGCTAGCTAATATCAGATTAAATTTGAAATTCATCGATTTTTTCATACTTATTTTATTACCATCCAAAAGCTTTCCTATCACACATCCATTTACCTTTAGCACGTAAGACCTGTTCTATTATATCACGGCCACAACCACGTCCGCCATCTTTATCACTTACATATATACTGATTTCCTTTATTTCGTGACATGCATCGGCTGGACAACATGGACATCCACATGTTTTCATAATCTCAAAATCCGGAATATCATCGCCCACATAGATTATTTCTTCATCTGTCAATCTGTACTGTTTTTTATATTCTTCGTATTTTTCAATCTTTACAGCACACTTCATGAATATATCATCCACACCAAGTTTACGATATCTTTCATATATACTATTATTATTACCACCTGTAATAATGGCTATTCTCAATCCAACTTTTTGTGCTAACTGTATTGCGTAACCATCCTTAATATTGACAGTACGCATAGGTTCACCATTATTATCCATTGTTACCATCTGAGAACTCAATACACCATCAATGTCGAATATTATGGATTTTATTTTTTTTAAATCATAGTTTATCATGATGCTCTTTATTTATACTTTGACTCATCAGCCTATATATTTGTTTATCAATTTCGTCATCCAACATGCATATATGACGATTCATTACATCCATATCACATCTTACAGCAGGACCTGTTTGTGCATCCAATGGATGTAGCTGCTCTATTTTTTCATATGTTTCACGAATTAAAGGTCGCAACAAATCAAATGACAAATTTTCTTTTTTTAAAATTTTTGCAGACAAAGAATAACAATGGTTTACAAAATTACATGCAAAAACTGCAGACAGATGCAATTTCCTACGTTTCTCTGATGATGCATCTGCAATACAATTACTAATACTTGATGTAAGTTTATGAATATCTGAAATTGTATTTTCATCTGAACCTTCAACAAAAAAAGGAACTACAGACACGTCTATATTTCGTGTCTTAGAGAAAGACTGTAAAGGATAAATAACTCCAAATCTTCTTGCAAGCCCTTTGAATACATCAATATCCACACATCCCGCCGTATGAACATGCAATGAAGCATCATGCTGAGGGGCTATTCTTTCTACTAAATATGGCAAAGCACTATCACTAACAGAATACAAATAAACATCTGTATCTTCCTTGAGAGCAGAAATATCACAAACAGCTTTAGAACCAATTTTCTCTGCAAGTCCTTTTGCTGACTGCAAAGTTCTACTAAATACATAAACTATTTCATGCCCTGCTTTTTGTAGGGCAAACCCTAAATGAGTTGCAACATTTCCAGCACCAATAATAGTTATTGTCATTATTTAAATTACAACTTATGATTCTAATTACTCTACTATCTTAACATTTTCCCACAAAAGTTCACGGTCTGTTTTTGGCAACATGTTATCAAATTTTTGCTTTCCAAAACCTACAACGCACAAAATCCTATCATCTTCAGGTATATCAGCAATACCACGTACAACATCTTCCGAAGAAGTACCATCACTTAAATAGTGTCCATTAATCTGACACCAACAAGAACCAATTCCAATTTCTGCAGCTTGGTATTGCATTGTTATTGCAGCAATAGAACAATCTTCGACCCAACACGATGCGTCATTTTCGTTACATGTAACAATTATAGCCAATGCAGTGTCTGCTAAAAACTTTGAACCATTTTCTTTTGCATCAGACAATTTCAATAATTTATCTTTATTATCAACAACATAAAAATGGCAAGCACGTGCATTCCTGCCAGTAGGTGCCAATAATGCAGCTTCAAGCAGACAAGTAACTTCATCAGAAGTCAAATCTGCTGCAGAAAACGTTCTGCAACTTCTTCTCTTTCGCAATAGTTCCAAAAATGATTTCATGCTGCGAAGGTACTAAATAATCAGCATATAAAAAAATAAAAGGTGGATTAAAATGATTATTTGGGTAGATTAACATAAAAAGTTGATTTCCTTACATTTAATACTTAAATTATGGTTAATCTAATACATCATAAAACTAATAATTCAAGCCATTCAGGTTACTTGGCATTAGATTTAAGATAGATATAAAATTTGAACAACTTATTATACATTATAACTACAAAATCTTATACTTTCTACTCATCAACAAGAGTAAAAATACCTGTTGGTGATTTTCGTTTAAGAACCGTTAGTTCAAAGTCTGAGCCGACTATTTTTTCATATTTCTTTAAACCATCAATAATTGTTTTACGCGCTAATTCCGGATGATTATTTTCTTGACTAAGATGACAGAGCCAGACATGACGCAACTTTTGTGAAGAATATCTACCTATCGCATCAGCACAAAAATCATTACTCAAATGACCAGTTCCACTACAAATACGCTGTTTAAGATATTGTGAATATGGACCATTGAGCAACATCTCCCTATCATAGTTTGCTTCTATAACCAAGAAATCAGCATCCTTTATATTGTTTTTTATTTCTTCTGTTATACATCCCACATCAGTAAGCAAACAGAAAACAATACCTTGACATTCAATATGATACCCTACACAATCAAGACTATCATGTGGAACATGAAAAGGAGTTATAACAAAATCTCCCAATTTTATAGTTTTATCATTCTCGATTTGATGAGAATTTATTGGGTCAACCTTGCGTCGAATACTATAATTACGATTTATCCCACTAAATGTTAATGCTGTTGCATAAACTGGCAGATGATAGGAAGAACTGAGACTACCAACAGACTTAACATGATCAGCATGATCATGAGTCAGAAGTATATGATGTATTTTACTTTGTGATAAGCCATAGTCAACAAAATACTTTTTCAATGCCCTTACCCCTATTCCAACATCTATAATCAATCCATCAGATTCTGTAAAGAGATAATAACAGTTTCCACTACTTCCACTACCTAAAGATATGAATTTCAACATATTTTTATTATGTCAGATACTACAATAAAACAATGAGATTTATTACATCTGCTATGCAAACTTAATTAAAAATGCAAAAGTACAGAAAAACATTTGCCTAACAAAAGAAAAACGCTAACTTTGCATAAAATTTATATTAATATGTTTGTTTTTCTATAAAGTGAATTAAAAAATATACAACAAGACATGAGGTTTTTAATTTCAGCAGCTATAACTACAATAATTATAATGACAAGTTGCGGTCAGCAAATACAAGAACACAAAGTTGCATCATGCATAGATAGCTTTGCTATATATTATTTTAATTATGATTTTACTAATGCCCGCCGTTTCGTAACAGATGACTCTGAGAAATGGTTACAATTTGCCGCATCTAACGTTCATGAAAGTGACATAGAAATCCTGAAAAAACAAGACATTGCAAAAATAGAAATTACAGACATTGAGATATCCGACAATCTAACTGATGCTGAAGCAAAAATTGATGTTAAAGGATGGTTACACAAGACAATCATAGGAAAAGATCCTATAGTTGAAGAGAAAACAACCATTAAACTTTTTGCCGTAAAAGATGGTGAACAGTGGAAAGTCAAAATGGTAAACCTACCGCAAAGTGAAAAGCAAAATCACGACTAACATCAGGGTGAAAAATAGGATAATGCTCTTTACTATTTTTATAAGCAGGATTAATTGCTTTCATTCCTAAGTCAAACCGAAGGATGAAATAATCAAAATTTAGTCGTAATCCTAGTCCATATGCAACTGCCATTTGCTTATAAAACTCATTAAAATAAAACTGCCCCCCTGGCTGTTCTTCATAATTTCGAAGCGTCCAAATATTACCAGCATCAATAAATACTGCGCCATTAATTTTCCAGAATAATCGCATTCTGTATTCCAGATTTAAATCTATTTTAATGTCACCTGTCTGATTAATAAAATCTATAGCACCATTCGACTTGTGGTATTTACCTGGACCTAAACCTCTCACATTCCATCCTCTTACAGAGTTAGCACCACCAGAAAAGTAACGTTTTTCAAAAGGAAGTATTTTGCTATTACCATAAGGATATGCAATACCAAAACCTGCATGCATAACAAATGTACTATTTCTACTAAATGGCAATGCATACGAATACTCAAAATCGCCTTTTGCATACTGAGCATACGCAATGTTTAACACAGTGTACTGTCCTTGACTGTTACGCTTCATTTTAATAAAATTAGACATAGCATTAAGGAAATTCCCAGAAGTTTCAACACTTGCCCTAACTACCTGTCTTTTATTGCTATAAGAAACCCCAAAACCAATTTTTGCAATAAATAGATCTTCATAATTATACCTTAAAATTGCATTCCTACTTGAAACATCGTCTAAATATTGAGACTTAAATGTTGAAGAAATCCAAGGCATATAAATATAATTCAAGTCTATAAGGTCAAGCTTATATGAGACATTCTTCTTTGTCAAATGCCATCGATAGCGCCACACCGAAGAAAAAACGCGACGATGGAATTCAGGGCGATTCTGCAGATTGTAGCTTAATGCCAATTCTGAAGTGGCATTAACATGAATCTTATGGCGTGTTGGAATAAATGGTATTAAAAAACGTGGGAAAGATAATCTAGTTTCTATATTATATTCTTCATAATTTTTATTCTGATAACCTTCAAGTCCCGTTATTGCCTCAAAAGCAGCACGAATCTGCATACTTAAGGTTTCCGACCCCCTAAAAAGATTTCTGTTCTCATATGTCAATATGGCTGCTGCTCCAAGATTTCCCGCAGTATTAGTACCTTCAGGTTGAAAACTGATTGAACTTGGTTTATTTGTTTTAACATGAACGTGAACATCCAACATTGCAGAATCAGCAATTTCGTTCAATTTTATATTAGTATATTTTATTGCGTGTAAACGGCTAAAATTATTATAAGTCTGCTGAAGTTTCTCTGCACTAAAGTTGTCCCCCTCGCTCAACATCATGCTATTTTCCAAAACCGGTTGACGTACACGTATTGTAGTTCCAGGCTCAAAAGAGTATGTTATTTTACGAATTTTATATTGTAAATGCTCTTTGGGAGCATCATCATAATTATTCTGAAATAAGTCTAGATATAAAACAATATTTATTAATTGGCTACCACTAATTGTATCACAATCATAATGAATAAATTCCTTATTAAACTTATAATAACCATTACTACGCAAAAAAGAAGTAATTCGTTGACGTTCCGTATCTAAATCTTCAACAGAAAAAGGAATTCCTTTGCGCAATCCACGTTTAAAAAAATCATTATCAATTAATAATGTTTTTATTGAAGAATCTGATATCACATAAGATATTTTATCTATAAAAAAAAGTTTATCAGGATGTACTAAATACTTAAGTTTCAACCTCTTATTATTAATCTTAGTTATATAATCTACCTTTGCATGCAAATAGCCATTATTATTCATAACAGACTTCAATACATTACAAGTATTCTCAGCATGCACTGAATCAAAAAATATTGGTTTATTTCCCCATTTACTTTTAGCCTTATCAATCCATTTTGCGGAATCTTTATCATTAAAAAACTTACTTCCTAATTTATATTTTATAGTCGGAAACAGCTTAGTATTTGTCTTCTGCTTCAGATAAGGTTTCAAAATTGAAACATCAAAATCTTTTGAATCAGATTTTACATCTACTTTATCAAGCAAATATTCCCCTTCTGGAACATATTTTGATGTTGAACATGATACAGCCATCATGCTTAATAAAAACATCAAACATAATACATTTTTTTTCAATACGAACTTAAATATTGAGAGTATTTGCATAAAAAAAACTAATTTGGGCACAAAGGTATAAAAAATTAGTTGAGATTCAAACTTTTTTAATACCTTTGCGTTGGCTTAAAACATTTTTAATCACTATGATAAGCAAGAACAAGATTAAACTCATACACTCATTAAAACAAAAAAAGTACCGTGATAATGAAAGGCTTTTCATAGCAGAAGGTCCAAAAGTTGTAGGTGATTTAATTGAGTTTTTTACTCCAGCTGCCATTTTTTGTATGGAGCAATGGATAAGTAATAATCATCGTTTAATTGGGAATGAAACAGAAATCAACATTGTTTCAGAAGATGAACTAAGAAAAATAAGCCAATTACAAAATCCGCAAAAAGTCCTTGCTTTATTTTCTATAGAAAAATACAATAATAAATTTATTACAAAAAAAATAAGTTCAGATAAACTATCAATAGCTTTGGATGGAATACAAGATCCAGGAAACTTAGGTACAATTATAAGAATTGCTGATTGGTTTGGTATCGAAAACATTATTTGCAGTAATGAGTCTGCTGACGTTTTCAATCCAAAAGTTATTCAGGCAACAATGGGAAGTATTGCAAGAGTTAATGTATTTTATACAAACTTATACGCCTATTTGAATAGTCTGCCAGAAGATTTTCCTATATATGCAACATTGCTCGACGGTGAAAACGTTTATAAAAAGCAACTAACAAGCGGTGGAATAATTGTTATGGGAAATGAGGGTAATGGAATCTCTCCAGAAATAAAAAAAATAATTACAAATAAATTATATATTCCTACATTCCAAACAAGCACAAATAAAGCTGACAGTTTGAATGTTGCAGTCGCTACAGCTATAGTGTGCTCTGAGTTTAGACGTAATTTAACATTACAAAAGATATAATGCTTGTTAATTTTCCGTTAATTTTATGTTAATTAACAACTAACACAATTACAAAGTTGCATAAAAAGCGTATTTTTGTACGGTTTAATTAATAATACATATTTAATATTAACATAAAAACAAAAAATCATGATTATTGGTATTCCAAAAGAGATTATGCACGACGAAGCTCGTGTTGCAGCTACTCCTGAAACAGTGGGTAAGTTTGTAAAAGATGGCTTTGAAGTAATGGTTGAAAAGACCGCAGGAGACGGTGCTCTTTACCATGATGAAGACTATGCAAAAGAAGGAGCAAAAATGATTGAAGGTCCTCAGGAAATCTTCGACAAAGCAGACATGATCCTGAAAGTTAAGGAACCACTTTTCAATGAAAAATTGGGCAAGCACGAAGTTGAAATGATGCATGCTGGACAAATCCTTATTACATTTATTCACCCAGCTTCTCCAGTTAACCATGAAATGGTTAAGAAACTCACAAAACAAGGTGTAACTGCAATTACTCTTGATGGTATTCCTCGTATTTCTCGTGCACAAAATCTTGATGCATTGACATCAATGAGTACTTGTGCTGGTTACAAAGGAATCTTGATGGCTGCTAATCATCTTACAACTTTCATGCCACAAATGTTTACAGCCGTTGGTCAGATTAAGCCTGCCAAAGTAATGGTTATTGGTGTTGGAGTTGCAGGTCTTCAGGCTCTTGCTACAGCTAAGCGTCTCGGTGCTATCACATATGCAGCCGATATTCGTCCTATGGCTTCAGAGAATGCAGGAAGTTTAGGTGCTAAAGTTGTTGATACAACTGTTCCTGCAGAATTAGCTATTGCTGAGGGTGGTTATGCAAACCGTCTTCCTGCAGATGTACTTATTCAGGAGCAAGAAGCTCTTAAAGAGACAATACAAGAAATGGACGTTGTATTCTGCTCTGCACTTATCCCAGGAAAGATTGCTCCTATCATCATTACAGAAGAAATGGTTAAGGGCATGAAACGTGGTTCTGTCATTGTCGACATCTCAATCGACCAGGGTGGAAACTGCGAACTCACTCCAAAGGGTGGCATTGAAACAAAATACGGTGTAACTATTATGGGTGTAAAGAACATTCCTGGATTGCTTCCAACAAGTTCAACATGGATGTTCTCTAACAACCTTTACAACCTTGTTAAATACTTAGTTAAGGATGGCAAAGTTGAACTTGACTGTAATGATGAAGTCATTGCAAAGAGTTTGGTATGTATCAATGGTGAATTAGTTCACGTTGGTGCACGTGAAGCTATGGGCATGTAATTTTATTGAAAACTAATAGGAAAAAAGAGGAAAGTATTTTATCACTCTCCTCTTTTTTATTTTTTTCATAGCAACATTAATCATTATCATAAACTTTTTTTATATGATACATCCAGTTATTCTAATTATTGTTTTTTTGGTATGTACCATTGCGGGATACTTTATAATTAAGAATGTACCTAGCTTGTTACACACCCCACTTATGTCAGGTATGAATGCTCTATCTGGAGTGACTATTGTTGGAGCTATTTCTGCAACAGGTCTTTCTTTACTTGACAACTCTCTCGATTCTGCTACTGTAATATTTGCACAAATAATAGGATGTATTGCTATTATTTTAGCTGCTATTAATGTATTTGGTGGTTTTGGTGTAACACACCGTATGTTGCAAATGTTTAACAAAAAGAAGAAATAATAAAGAACTTATCGAAACATGGAAACCATTCAAATTGTAATAAGTGCGTTATTAGCAGTAGCTGTATTAGCAGGAATATCAATGATGAGTAAAGTTAAAAGCTCAGTAAATGGAAATCTACTTTCAGCTTTGGCAATGCTCATCGGTATAATTGCAACTCTATTCTTTAGTGGAGTTGTAACAGCATGGACAATATATCCTGCTATAATAATTGGTGCCTTAATTGGTGGAACAATGGCAAAACGAGTTCAGATGATTCAGATGCCTCAAGTTGTTGCACTCTTTAATGGTCTTGGTGGTGGTGCTTCTGCGTTTGTCGGAATAATGTCAGCTTCAAAACTTGGCTTTAGCGAGGAGCAATTGGCATTAATTGCAGACAAAGGATATGAACCTTTTGTAATGTTCACCTCCCTATTAGCAATTGCTGTTGGTATTATTACCCTTGTTGGTAGTTTAGTTGCAGCTGGTAAACTACATAGAGTTTTACCTCAGAAACCTATTGTATGGCCAGGACATTCAATGACAACAATGATATTCCTACTACTGACTGTGATTCTAATTTTAATTGGATCATTCAGCAAAGGAAATGAAACAATAGTTATTGTTGCGACAACATTAACTTCAGCATTATTTGGATTATATTTCTCTGTAAGAGTAGGTGGTGCTGACATGCCAATAACCATATCACTTCTCAACTCACTATCTGGAGTTGCAGGTTCAATTGCTGGTATGGCTATCAGTGACATATTCCTTGTTGCTGTTGGTGGCATTGTCGGAGCATCAGGTTTATTGTTAACTCAAATTATGTGCCGTGCAATGAACCGTAGCCTTATGAGTATACTATTAGGTGGTAAAAAATCTGCTCCAAAACCTTCAACGAAAACTAAATCTACAAACAAAGAAGCAACTAAAGATTCAGCTAAAGCTTCTACTAAAGAAGAGAAGAACAGCCCCGCTAAGGTGCTCGCTGCTGCAAAGGAAGTGATAATCGTACCGGGATACGGAATGGCGCTAGCACAGGCACAGCACCAGGTGAAGCAGCTAGCTGAGCTACTAGAGGGTAACGGAGCCAGGGTGAGGTTCGCAATACACCCAGTAGCTGGACGAATGCCGGGACATATGAACGTGCTGCTGGCCGAGGCTGACGTGCCATACGAGAAGCTGTTCGAGATGGAGGCAATAAACGACGACTTCGAGAAGGCTGACGCCGTGGTTGTGATAGGAGCCAACGACGTGCTAAACCCTGCGGCCAGGAACGCGGAGGGCACCCCTATATACGGAATGCCGGTCCTCAACGTGGACAAGGCGCCGGAGGTCATCGTATGCAACTACGACCTGAAGCCGGGATATGCAGGTGTGGAGAACCCTATATACACCAGGGAGAAGGGAGTGTACCTTGAGCTCGGAGACGCAAAGGAGACAATCAAGAAGCTCATTGCAGGGGTTACGAATGCAAGCATGGCTGGAGAAACCGCAAACGAGCAGGAGAAGAACAGCCCCGCTAAGGTGCTCGCTGCTGCAAAGGAAGTGATAATCGTACCGGGATACGGAATGGCGCTAGCACAGGCACAGCACCAGGTGAAGCAGCTAGCTGAGCTACTAGAGGGTAACGGAGCCAGGGTGAGGTTCGCAATACACCCAGTAGCTGGACGAATGCCGGGACATATGAACGTGCTGCTGGCCGAGGCTGACGTGCCATACGAGAAGCTGTTCGAGATGGAGGCAATAAACGACGACTTCGAGAAGGCTGACGCCGTGGTTGTGATAGGAGCCAACGACGTGCTAAACCCTGCGGCCAGGAACGCGGAGGGCACCCCTATATACGGAATGCCGGTCCTCAACGTGGACAAGGCGCCGGAGGTCATCGTATGCAACTACGACCTGAAGCCGGGATATGCAGGTGTGGAGAACCCTATATACACCAGGGAGAAGGGAGTGTACCTTGAGCTCGGAGATGCAAAGGAGACAATCAAGAAACTCATTGCATCATTGTCTTAAATATATTCTTTAATACTATTTATAAAAGAGGTCGTGTCTGTTACTTTTGACACGACCTCTTTTATATTACACCATCTTTATATCTAAACTATAATACAAAATACAATACTGCAAGACCTGCAATACCACCAACTAAAACTTTCCATCCAACATTTTTAAAATACCATATAACTGAAACTCTATTCATTTTTAAAAATGCAATTCCACTAATTGAGCCCAAGCATAGAATATTGCCACCTACAGCAGTTATAAATGCAATAACTTTCCAATAATTACCATCAAGTCCATATTTTACAATATTGTCAATCTCAACTTGCAGGTTGTCAACAGTAGCAATATCATGTATAGAAAAGAAACTAATTGCTGTAGCAAAACTATCAATAACAGAACTCATAACGCCTGCAAGTAATCCCATAATCCATATATTTTCAACATATAGTCTGAACTGTGAAGACAACCAATACAAAGCTCCTGTTTCCTTAACAACACCAACAGCAAGCATTATTCCCATTACATAAAGCATCATTTGAATAATCCCATACTGCAAAGCCCTCGGAACTCTACGTTTTGTCATCTTATCAACGTTCATAAGTTTACGATTGAAAATCTCGTTTACAACCCAAAGCACAGACAAAACACATAATGCACCCAAGAATGGACTTAATTTAGTTATATTATGGAAGGTAGGAATAAACCACAATCCACCAATACCAACAAACAACATCAGTATTCGCTGCCATGCATTAAGATTTGTATCGTCCCCCCTATAAGGAAGCTCTGTAGGTGATAATTCCACACGCTCTGGCAACATTCTTGAAAGCAAAAGTACTGGGATGATCCATGCGACAATGCACGGAAGGACCAAAGAAATAAAAAGTCCAGATGCTGAGACAGCCCCCATATTCCACATAACAAGCCCAATTGGGTCACCTATAACAGTCATTGCACCACCATAATTAGCAGAAACAACTATTGCAGAACCATATATTAAACGTTGCCTATGCTGCGGAACCATCTTATTCATGATAACAAGCATCATCACCGTAGCCGTAAAATTATCTAAGTTAGCAGATAAAATCAATGTTATCACAGACAAAAGCCAAAGCAACTTACGACATTTGCGAGTTCTGGTCCATATAGAAATATAGTCAAAACATCCGTTATTGTCAAAAATTTCTACTATTGTCATTGTAGACAATAGGAACAATACTATCTCTGCCGAGCGACCGACATATTTAAGGAAAATATTACTTGCAATATATTCCTTAACGGCTGTACTTGTAGCAAAAGCACCATTCAACCAGTCAAAATACTCACCTTGATGCTGACTCATAATATAGTCTGTACCCCAACAAATATAGAGCACCCACCCTACTGTTCCAGCAAAAATAGCAACAGCTGACTTATTTACATTAGTAAATCTCTCTGTAGCTATCAATAAATAAGCCATCAAAAGAATAGTAACGATTATTAAAGTCATAAGCCTAAACGTTTTTATTGGCTACAAAATTATAAATTATTTGTAAATAAGCAATTATTATTATTTATTTTTATTTAAGTTACTCAACAAATATATATTTAAATCGTAAAACTCATGTAACATATATCTTGTGAAATCACAATAAATTAACGTTAAGGTAATCATAAAAAAATAATTAAATCAATCATTAATTGTCAACCGAATGCCACTGTTAGAAAACACAAATTAGATTGCACAAGTTGTATAGGAACGCGAAGAAGAAATAATAAATAAAAAGATTGAAAAGACATGTGAATCTTTTCAATCTTTTGTCAAAATTTTTCATAATAAAAAACGGGAACGATAAAGGGTACTGGAACTATTTATTGTTTTTTTAGTTTGGCACGCTGAAAACTTAAAATCCATGAAGTTGTTAATCAATATAATTAAAGGTTGTGAATAATTTTAACCGATGTTCACGATTGAAAGGTTTGTTAGCGTTTGCAATATGTGGCATATGACGGTGCGAAACGATACGTTTGACATGGTCAACCATCACATATGACAGTGCGAAAGGGCACCTTTCGCATTTCGAAGCAATACCTATCGTTTTTCCGCCTTTTACAAATCGTTGAATGATAGGTGTTTGCAGAAAATTTCTTTTCTAAGCGCGTAAAACCAAGCAGGTGGATAACTATGAAGAAGATGACACAATAGACGATTCTGAAAGATTTTTTTCTTGTATAAAAGGAGCGTTTTGTCAAGATTTTTCATAATAGAAAACTTTGAATTTTGCGTATGTCAGGCATAAGAAATATACTAAAAAGTTTCAGCATAAATAAACCCTAGCGAGTTTCGCAAGTAGTCAACTTTAGTTTATAAGACTTAAAATATTATTACCATAAGGTAAATACAGTTTATTATGCTACATATTGCAGATACTTCAATATAAAACCTTAGAGCGAAGCAACTCAAACCGCTAAAACTAATGCTTAATGAGCTTTCTGATTCTGAAATATATTTCTTCTTGAAGTTTGAATACATACCAACTAAAAGCTAATGGCATATATCCAATTTTTTTGCTTATATGTTTACTGACAGACATTGTCTTTGCCACATTTTTCCACATACTCCTAATCTCTTTCATACCTGTCTTATAAGCATCTTCGCCAAGCTCTTGCCTGTTTGAAAAAGCGTAATAATAGCAGTCAACAACCGAAAGCCATAATTTATCAATTAGCTGCTGCCTTGTTTCATCATCAATATTCTCAGCTTTGAGTGAAAACAGCAAACTTTCGTTCGCCTTGAGATGATCAAAATAACCAGCATTAACTTTGTGAGTTACAGAGTTTTCATTTTGTCTGTAATAGTATATTCCATCACACGCTCTGACATTCTTCGATTTCAGAAAGTGTATTCTCGATGTATTCTCATCACTATAAACACGGGTAGTTTCATCATACGGGTATCTCTTGTGAATAGCTGCCCTAACTATATATAATCCGTGAATACCATCCCAACTAATGCTACACTTCATCGCTTGCTCCCCAGACATTTTATTAAAGGGTTTAAGCTTAAATTCTTCATTTGGTTTAGTTTTATATGCAAGCATCAGCCGGAATAAGACGCAATCGGTTTCAGTATCTTCGTCTAATATTTCAACTGCCTTTTCAAATGCATCTTCAGAATACCAGTCATCAGCATCAAGCATACAGATATATTCTCCTTTAGCTCTCTGAAGAGCAACGTTTCTTGCATGCGCCAACCCCTGATTTTTTTCTAAACTGACGACTTCGATTCTACCATCTGTATCAGAGTATTTCTGTAATATTGACAAAGAGCTATCTGTAGAACAATCATCAACACAAATAACTTGAATATCTCTCAGTGTCTGATTAAGCATAGAGTCAAGACAATCTGAAAGATATTTTTCAGCATTATACACTGCAACAAGAACCGAAACTTTACACATCGTCTATATCTATTGATTGTATGTTATCATCTTTTTTTCTTCTAAACTTCTTCAATGCAGAAGGTAGCAATGATGATTTTTTTCTTAAAAGTTCATATGAAATACCTGCACTAGCCATTGTCAGCAGTCCGCCAGCAAACCAGTAGACAAACCCGTTTTCAATAAAAGTAAACAAATAAGCAAGAATACCGATTGGGAGTTGTATTGCCATGTAGCGTTTGATTTCCTGACTACAGCGATAATGGTATTTAAAACGCACATAAAACAATACCAGAAAAAAGTCAACAAGTCCTGCAGCAGTTATAGCGATACCACATCCCGTAAGCCCCCACTTGTTAAAAGCAAAAATAACAAACAATACAATAATAACATCATAAATACTTTCAAGAATAAGGTAGGTAGCAGAATCTCCTTTTGACAAAGGCATATAGGCTAATGGCAATTTAATAGCACGCATATACATAGCCAATACCATAACCTGCATCATCCCCATTACAGGCACAAATTTACCAGTATATAATAAAGGTATAAGAATAGGAAGACTTATTGTAAAGAAAACCAGAATCGGAGCAATCAGCAATAATGAAACTTCCATCTGTCTATTAACTAGCAAATTAGCCTCTTTTATGTTATTGTGAATTGCTGAGAGTCGGGGAAAGTAATCAGTTTCCATCGCAGAAAAGACCAAGCCAGAATAAGTCATTGTCATCATATATCCTGCAGTAAATAAACCTACTGTTTCAAGCGACGAGGAGAAACTTAAATATGAACGTATAACATATTCTGCGCCACTGCCTAAGATTCCAGCAGCAACAAAGGCAATTCCTAATCGAACAATACTGAAACCTTCACCTAGCAAGCCTTTATTAAACGATATTTTCAGAGGAAAAAGACGATAAGAATAGCTAATTGCAAATATCATTTGAAAAAGTGCCATCACAATCAACGATGGAACAATGCCAGATTCTCCAAAGAAATAGTATATAGGAATGGAAGTAAAAAGGGCTGCGAGCATATTATAAATAGATATTACAGCAAGTCTCTTTAAGTGTCGCGTACCTTTCAATATAGCCATTTCGCCTCCAGCTATAGCCATCAGCCCAATTACTGGCGACAAGAAAATAAAATGAAGCGTGTGGTTTCCCCATCCAAAAGTCCAGTAACTCAGCAGCGGACTTAGCACAATGCACAAAAGCATACCTGCTAATGCCGTCAACAAACTCCATGAACGTATTAGTTTTACGACATGACCTATCTCCGCCTTATCACCAGAATCATATATCTCCGAAATGTTTCTTACGGCACTCATCTGAATACCTAGGTTGGTCGAATTAGAGACAAGATTAATAGTAGAATTGAACAACGAAATTAGTCCCATTCCCGAAGGACCGAGAATAGTAGCAACTAGTTTATTTCGCACAATTCCAATCAAGATGTTCAGTCCTTGAACTCCACCGAACAACCCAGTATACTTTACAATATGCGAATAGCTATTAGGTTCGTCTGCGCTTCTTTTCATCTAAAATAATAACGAAAATTATTTAATAATATTATAAAAAAAGAACTTAAATTGCATTATAGTATTATTTTTATTATCTTTGCAAAACATTTTTTATAAACTAAAATTATGAATTCTGACGGAACAACTTTCAAAATAAAACTTAGCATCATCGTTCCTGTATATAACGTTGAACAATGGTTAAGCAGATGTATTGAAAGCATTCTGAATCAGAATCTTGAATCGTTTGAACTAATATTGGTAAACGACGGTTCAACCGACAGTTGTCCTGCAATTTGTGATGACTGGGCTAAAAGGGACAAACATATCATTATTATTCACAAAACCAATGGAGGGCTAAGCGATGCAAGAAATGCTGGGCTTGACATTGCTACTGGGGAATATATAACATTTGTCGACTCAGACGACTTTCTTTTACCCGATATTTATAAAAAAATAATTGCTTTTTTGTCTGAACATCCCGAAGTAGACATGATAGAATATTCTGCCAAAGAATTTGTCGGTGGGAAGAAAGAGCGTCTACTTTGCCTTGAAGATAAAATATATAATGACGCAAGACAATATTGGTTTGAAGCTAATTCATATGCCCACACCTACGCTTGGAACAAAATATATCGCCAGAACATTTTCAATACTGTACGTTTTCCAATAGGCTTTGTATTCGAAGATGTATACACCCTACCAAAAATACTTCAACATACAAAAACAATTGCAACAAGCAGCATTGTTGGATATAACTATTGTTGGAACTCAAAAGGGTTGACAGCTACAAGCAGTGGAAGAGAAATGAAAATGCTACTTGCTGCCCATCTGCCAATTCTTGATTGTCTGACAAAGAAAAAACATTTGTCAGAAAAAGAAAAAAAAGATATTTCAAAATACTACCTTCATGTTTTAAACATTCAAATCACCACTTTTCTTCTCACAAAAGAACAACCACTCCTACCCTACTTTCCCGCATATATTCACCCATGCATGCCAATATCGATGCAAATAAAGGCAAGACTATTACGAATAATGAAGGTAAAAAATCTTTGCAAACTATTCAGGCTTATATACTTTTTGAAGAAATGAATCCACTTATCAGTTTTATAATTCCTGTATATAATATACAAGTCGAACTTTTAAGAACTTGCATTAATAGCATTATTTCACTTGCCCTTGAAAGTAATGAGCGAGAAATAATAATTATTGATGATGGTTCATTAGTGCAATATGGCGATTTAATCAAAAAATATGAAAATGAAATAATATATATTAGAAAACAAAATGGTGGAGTTAGTTCTGCAAGAAATGTTGGAATAAAAAAGTCTTCGGGGGAATACATACAATTCATTGATGGTGATGACATGCTTATAGCTAAAGAATATAATCATTGCATTGATATATTAAGAAAAAGGAAACCAGAAATTGTAAGTTTTCAATTTACAAAAGAAATACCAACTAAAAGACATAAAGACATTATCATTACAAACACCGACGGTATAGAATTACTTAGAAAGCACAATATTTTCAGCTCGGTATGCTGCTATATTTTTAAGAGAAGTATGATAAGCAGCACATCATTCAGTGAAGACATTGCCTATGCTGAAGATGATGAGTTTACAACTCGTGTGCTAATTGATTCTACTTCGATTATCCGTACCAATATTATTGGATATTATTATTACCAAAATGATTCATCTGCGATTAGTAATAGTAACTATACAAAAAAAAGCACTAATAAGCGACTTAATGACGTTAGAGATGTAATCATTATATTAAACAACTCTTATGCTTGCAAGCAAGGTCCAAAAAGAGAAGCAATAAGTCGTCGCATATCCCAACTGACAATGAACTACATATATCTTACCATAATTATGACAAGAGACCGAAAGCAGTTAAGGGAAAGAATATTTGAACTAGAGAAAGCATCTTTATTTCCACTTCCAATAAAGCGCTTTACAATTAAATATTATTTTTTTGCATGGTGCATTAATCATAAAATTAGCAGATATATTCTTTTTAGATTATTGCCATTATTGCCAACTGAACAATAAACGCTCACATATGAAGATATTACTTATAGGAGAATATAGCAATGTTCATGCTACACTAGCACGCGGTTTTCACCAGATAGGACATGAGGTTACACTTGTTTCAAATGGTGACTTTTGGAAAAATTACCCCAGAGATATTGATGTATCACGTCAACCTGGAAAATGGGGAGGCATAAAACTTATGGCGAAAATCTACTCATTGCTACCAAAACTGCGTGGATATGATATAGTACAAGTCATAAACCCCATGTTCTTTGAACTAAGGGCTGAGCGCATATTTCCTATTTATAAGTATTTAAAAAATAGTAACAAACGTTTTGTTCTTGGTGCTATGGGCATGGACTGGTATTGGGTTCACACTAACACATATAGGAAACCACTGCGATATAGCGATTTCAATATTGGCGATGAAGTACGTAAGAATGCAGACGCTGTGAAAGAAAGAAAAGACTGGATAGGCACAGCAAAAGAAAGGCTAAATAAACTTATTGCCAGCGAAAGTGACGCAATAGTTGCAGGACTATACGAATATAAAGTATGCTATGATATGTATTTCCCTGAAAAAACAACTTTTATTCCTTTTCCAATTGAACTTACGAAACAAATAAATCATGATTTTAAAATTCCTGAGAAAATCAAAATATTTATTGGAATAAGTAAAAACCGAAGCGAATACAAAGGCACAGACATTATGATGATGGCTGCAGAAAAAATAAAAGACAAATATCCAAATCGTATAAAACTTATCAAAGTTGAAGGTGTTCCTTTCGCCAAATATGAACAATTGATGAATGGTTCCGATCTTATTCTTGACCAGCTATATAGCTATACCCCATCTATGAATCCATTATTGGCCATGTCAAAAGGCATTATTTGTGTAGGAGGGGGGGAAAACGAGAACTATCAGATAATAAATGAAAAAAAACTTCGTCCTATAATAAATGTTCAACCAAACTATAATAGTGTATATGAAGAACTTGAAAAAATCGTTTTACATCCAGAAATTATTCCGAAGCTAAAAAGTGAAAGTATTGAATATGTGAAACGCCACCACGACTATATTAAGGTAAGTAAGCAATACATAGATATGTATGAAAAAATTCTATAGCTCCATAAAAATGTATTATCGACCGAATCAGACAACAAATCATAACCTTTTTTAGATTATATATATTTGGTAATTAAAAAAATTCTTATTACTTTTGCAGCAGAATAAAGATAATAGCTGTATCGGGACAGATCGGGATACTCATCAAATAATATAACACAACCGAGAAAGCTACCCTTGCTAATGGCGGGCCACAATTCTCATCTTCAAGATGTTGAATAGCTGTAAAGCCGGTGGATTACAAAGGCGGGGAGCCCTCAAATTCATGTAAGCTCGGAGTTTCATCACATCGCCGATACAGCTTTTTAATATTAATAGTTTTTTATTTCACAATAATACAATATCCATATATATAACAGACATTTATAGTTTAATCTTTAATCATATTTTATCCATATGTTTTCTGGTATTGTTGAAGGAATGGCAACCATTGTCGCTATAGATAAAGAAGGTGAAAACATTGACTTTACCCTTACTTGTTCATTCACAAATGAGTTGAAAATAGATCAAAGCATTAGTCATAATGGCGTTTGTCTTACAGTTGTAAGAATAAAAGATAACACATATACGGTGACAGCAATGTTTGAAACTCTAAAAAGAACCAACTTAGGACTTCTTAAAATTGGTGACAATGTTAATGTTGAAAGGTCTATGATTATGAATGGCAGACTTGATGGACACATCGTGCAAGGTCATGTAGACACTACAGCAGAATGTATATCCATGAAAGATGCTGATGGCAGTACATACTTTACATTCCGCTATGAAAGCAGCAAGGAAATGATTAGACGTGGATATTGCACTGTTGACAAAGGCAGCATAACAGTTAATGGAGTATCACTCACTGTATGCGACCCAACAGACGAAACTTTTACAGTTGCGATTATCCCTTATACACGCGAAAACACTAATTTTAAGACAATTTCAATAGGTAGCATTGTAAATATAGAATTTGATATTCTTGGAAAGTATTTAGCCAGAATGCTTTCTAAGAATTGAATATAATAAGTATATTCAATATAATCGTAATAAATATATGTTTTGCTTATTTCGTCATTCATAAAGAATAGCATATTATCATTGTATATACAATATATCTATTTACTTGTAACTTAATATTTAAGCAATAAATATAGACATAATGCTACTAAGGTTATATAAAAATACTATATTTCAATGAACATTATCACAATATAAGTTCTGATGGAGAACTGATAAATTCTGAGGCTCCATTTGCTAACAGGAACTTTTTATCTCGATAGCCCCAAAGCACACTGATACATGGCAGTCCGCAATTTCTTGCCGTCTGAATATCAACATCACTATCACCTATATAAACAGCTCCTTCCTTCACAGTTTCCATCTGCCGTAAGGCTTCAAAAACAATGTCTGGTGCGGGCTTTTTTCTAAGTTCATTATTTTCGCCTATAGCAACATCTAGAAGGGAGCCAAAATAATGTTCACAAAGCTCCTGAGTAGCATCGTAAAACTTATTACTCACAACTGCAGTCCTCTTTCCTCTATTTTTAAGCTCTCCGAGCATACTTATTACTCCGTCATATGGTCTGGTATTATCCATTCCATGCTCTAGGTAGTACTGTTTAAAAATATCAAAACACTTGTCAACAAGTTTCTTATCAGTACCATTAGGTACAGCCCTTTCTATAAGTAAACGAACCCCATTGCCAATAAATGTTCTAACTTCTTCGGTTGTGCGCTGGGAAAAACCCATTTCTGCCAAAGCATAATTTGTACTAATAACCAAATCGGGCAAAGAATTTAACAACGTACCGTCAAGGTCGAATATATATGTATCGTACGATTTCATGTTAAAGATTTGATAAAAAGTAAAAATTCAAAAAGCTTTATTAATACATTTCTTAATATATATTTTAAAAACGGCTGCAAAAATACGATTTTTATAATAATCTTAATGCGTAAAAGTAATTTTTTGTACCTTTGCAGCAATAAATTTTCAAATAACAACACCATGAAATTTAATATAAATAAAAAATATATCACACTCATAATATTTTCAATAGTAATTATTCTTGCACTTGTTTACTATTTCTTCTTTACACCTCTTTCTTCGAGTAAGCAGTCTGAATATCTATATATTGACAATGATGACAATGTAGATTCTGTAATAACAAAATTATCATCTATTTCAAACAATTCTGCTCTTATAGGTTTTAGAACGCTCGTAAGGCATAGCAGCTATAATGAGAACATAAAAGAAGGTCGTTATGAAATAAAACCAGGCAATGGCGCTTTCGTTGTATTCAGACGATTGAAGAACGGGGCTCAGTCTCCTGTAAGATTAACAATTCCAACTGTAAGGACACTTGACAGACTAGCAGGAGAAGTTTCAAAACGAATGATGTTTGATAGTCTATCGCTTTATAATGCTTTAAAAGATACAAATGTTTGCAAACAGTATGGATATGACACAACAACCATAGCGTGTATGTTTATACCAAACACATACGAACTATATTGGAATTGCTCAGTTGAAAAGTTTTTAGAGCGAATGAAAAAAGAATCAGACAACTTCTGGGATGACGACAGAACATATAAGGCAAAATCTATGGGACTAACCAAGAATGAAGTAATTACTCTAGCAAGTATTGTTGACGAAGAAACTTCAAACGATAAAGAAAAAACCATGATTGCAGGAATGTATTACAACAGACTAAAACTAAGAAATGCGGAATATCCTAATGGTATGCCTCTTCAAGCAGATCCAACCATAAAGTTTGCTCTAAAACAATTTGAACTAAAAAGAATATACAATAATATGCTATATATAAATAGCCCATACAATACATACAGGAACACAGGTCTTCCTCCAGGTCCAATCAGAATTCCAACTATTGCTGGAATTGATGCCGTATTAAACCATGTTAAGCATAATTACTTATATATGTGTGCAAAAGAAGATTTCAGTGGTACTCACAATTTTGCGGTTACTTATCATGAACATATGCTAAATGCACAAAAATATTCAGCAGCCCTTAATAATAGGGGAATAAAATAATACGAAACAAATGTTTATAACTAAAGAAATATTCCCCACCATAGTCTAACAACTTGAAAATAAAAAATAACATATGACAGAAATTATAGAAAACCCACAGGAAGAGAAGAAATCGCTAAACTTTGTTGAGCAAATTGTTGAAAACGATTTAGCCGAAGGTAAAAACGGAGGACGTATTCAGACACGTTTCCCGCCAGAACCAAATGGTTTCCTACACATAGGACACGCTAAGGCCATATGTATGGACTTTGGTATTGCAGAAAAATATAATGGAATTTGTAATCTACGCTTCGATGATACTAACCCTACAAAGGAAAACACAGAATATGTAGATAATATCCTTAATGACATTAAATGGCTTGGTTTCAAATGGGGCAATGTCTACTATGCAAGTGACTATTTCCAAAAACTATGGGATTTTGCTATTTGGATGATTAAGAAAGGAAAAGCATATATTGACGAGCAGTCCAGCGAAGATATTGCAAAGCAAAAAGGTACCCCAACCGAACCTGGTACAGAATCACCATACAGAAATAGACCTATTGAGGAAAATCTGCAATTATTCAACAAAATGAATACACCAGAGGCTGTTGAAGGCTCTATGGTATTAAGAGCTAAACTTGACATGGCAAATCCTAATATGCACTTTCGCGATCCTATCATGTATAGGATAATTCACACACCTCATCACAGAACAGGTACTAAATGGAACGCTTACCCAATGTATGACTTTGCTCATGGGCAGAGCGATTACTTTGAAGGAGTCACCCACTCCATCTGCACACTTGAGTTTGTACCACACCGTCCATTATACAATTTATTCGTTGACTATCTCAAAGAGATGAACAATGAAATAGATAACATCAATGATAACCGTCCTAGACAGATTGAGTTTAATCGCCTCAACATGACTTATACCATGATGAGTAAGCGAAAACTGCTTGCACTTGTTGAAGAAAAGAAAGTAAATGGATGGGATGACCCACGCATGCCAACTATCAGCGGTATGCGTAGAAGAGGTTATTCCCCTGAAAGTATTAGGAAATTCATTGATTCAATAGGATATACTAAGTTTGATGCATTGAATGATGTTGCACTTCTTGAAGCTGCCGTCAGAGAAGACTTAAATGCAAAAGCCATAAGGGTCAGTGCAGTACTAAATCCTGTGAAACTCGTCATAACAAATTATCCTGAGGACAAAACTGAAGACATGGTTGCCATTAACAATCCAGAAAATGAAGCAGATGGCACACATATCATCACATTCACGAAAAACCTTTGGATAGAACGTGACGACTTTATGGAAGATGCTCCCAAAAAGTTCTTTAGAATGACACCTGGAAAAGAAGTAAGATTAAAAAATGCTTATATTGTAAAATGTACAGGATTTACAAAAGATTCTGAAGGAAACATAATAGAAATACAAGCAGAATACGATCCTGAGAGCAAAAGCGGCATGAGTGGGGCTAACAGAAAAGTAAAAGGTACGTTACATTGGCTATCTGCAGACCATTGCAAAAAAGCTGAGGTGAGAATATACGACCGTCTTTTCAACATTGAAAATCCATCAGCAGATGAACGCGATTTTCGAGAGCTACTCAACCCTGATTCTTTACAGATTATTAAAAAGTGCTATGTTGAAGATTTCGCAGCGCAGCGTAAACCTGGCGAATATTTACAGTTCCAACGTATAGGTTATTTTATGGCAGATATTGATTCCACATCAGAACATCTCATCTTTAATAAGACTGTTGGACTGAAAGATACTTGGGCAAAGATAAAAAAATAAGGAAAATATAATCATAGGCAAAAAACATTTTTTTGTAGCCTTTCTTGTAATATATTTATAAAACACGGATGAGAAACGACGCATTTGACTCTAAGCAGTTTAATGAAAATCGTCAAAACTACGAGAAAGCCATCGAGAAAGGTGAACACATCTTTCTCGATGCTGATGACTTGTCTGAACTTGCTGATTATTATCAACTTCACAACAGCTTTGATAAGGCGAAAGAAGTGAGTCAATATGCTCTGAAACTATTTCCACAATCAGATTCTATTCTTTTGCTTAATGCCAATATAACTCTTACTACTGATGGTGATCTAGAAGAAGCCAAGAAATATATTGAAGCTGTCTGCAACAAAAACGATGTAGAATATCATCTCATTAATGCAGAAATAATGCTATTTGAAGGAGAAAACCTAAACACAGATAAATATCTGCAAGAAGTATATCATTCACTCCCCAAAAACGAAAGGGCTCCATTTATATTAGATGTTTGTGAGCTTTTTATCATTCATAACTACATAGATATTGCAGAAAAGTGGCATAAAAAATATTTAGGTGATGACGAAGACCATCTTGAGCTTTCCGCAAGAATCCATTTCGCTCACGCAGACTACAATAAATGTATTAATATACTTAACTCACTACTCGACAATCATCCTTATGAAGAGTTCCTATGGTGTATGCTTGCAAAAGCACAATATATGATTAGTGACTTTGATGGAGCTATAAGCAGCTGTGACTTTGCTATCGCCATAGAGCCTGAGAATAGCGAAGCACTGCAGATAAAAGCATATACACTTTATACATTAGAGAATTACACAGATGCTATAGAGTATTACATGCGCTATCTCAGAATATTTCCTAACGACATAAAATGTAATGAATATATTGCATTTTGCTATATACAGACATCAAAACCAGCCAAAGCAATTCCTCATTTGCTAAGTGTTATCGACTCATATAAAGAAGACATAGAGGAGAAAAATGAAGTCTACAGAAGTCTAGCTTTTGCATATAGCGGTATAAATGAAACAGACAAAGCAATCGAAGCACTCGACAACATTGATTATGATTGGAAGTCTGCAGCTTATATTGATATGCTAAAAGGACACATTTATCTTGAAAATGGAAGAAAGGAAGAAGCTATAAATCATTTTGAATTAGCAATACTAAACTCTACAGAATCTCCAGAAATACTTATAGATATTGCATTGTCACTTAGCGATAACGGTTACTATGAGAATGCATATAAAATTGCAACATTCTACATGAATCAAACTTCAGTAAATGATGCTAAGGGGCAGGCAGTATATGCACTAATCTCATACAGACTTGGCAAACATCAAGACTTCTTAATGGCTCTAAAAAATGCAGTTGATAATGATCCTGAGGTAGCAAAAAGTATTCTCTTAGATATATTCCCAGAAGGATTACATCCAGAAGAATATTACCAATATGCAATAAAGAAAAAATAAAAATTTAAAATTAACAAATGAATTGGATAAACACCTTACTAGGCAATCTCAATTATGGGACAATATTGTTTCTGATGCTACTTGAGAGTACAGTTATCCCCGTACCATCAGAATTAGTAGTATCACCAGCAGCCTATCATGCAGCTGGAGGAAATCTTAACATATTATTAGTCATTCTTTTTGCAACAATTGGAGCTGATTTAGGTGCTTCTATTAACTATTTTGCGGGTTACTACTTGGGCAGGCCTTTAATATATAAGTTTGCAAATAGCCATTTAGGCCACATATGCCTGTTAAACCAAGAAAAAGTAGAAAAAAGTGAAAAGTATTTCTACAACCATGGAATGATTGCTACAATTACAGGAAGGCTTCTTCCTGGTATACGACACCTTATCTCCATACCTGCAGGACTCTCAAAAATGAATTACTGGAAGTTTTTATTGTATACGACTATTGGTGCTGGTGTTTGGAATTGCATTTTGGCAGCTCTAGGTTGGTATCTATATTCAATTGTTCCTGAAGACAAACTTGCTGATAGCATACATCAATATGGAGAATACATAAAATGGTCACTTATAATAATAATAATTGGTATAGCCATTTACTTTAGTTTACGCTACTACATAATAAAGAACAAGAAAGAAATAAATAAATAAAAAGGAATAAGACAGTATTATTAACAAGTTAATCCCTCAATATTATTGAGGGATTTTTTGTTTTCATATAAAAATTATATGAATAAATATTACGACAAACTTTAATCACTTTAAAACGTAATAGGGTATGAGAAAATCAAATAATAATCATACCCAATAAATCATATACCAGAAAAAAAATATCATTTAAGAATAAATTAATAAGAATTATTTGTCAAAATTAAAAATAATACTAACTTTGCATCATAAAAAAAATGTCTAAATAAAAAAAACAATAATTACAAATTAAATATTAAAGTTATACAAAACAGAAAACTTTAATTATTTTTATTTTCAAAAAGTTTTCCAAAATAAATTTTATTTGTTATGAAAAATTTCACAATTACAAAGCGAGACGGCTCTACTGAACGCTTTTCACTAGACAAAATTATGAATGCCATAATTAAGGCATTCCAGTCTGTCAACTCTCCAATTGATTTAAATTGTATTTCAAAGATTGTCAGTCATTTAGACATTTTCAACGACATAAAGGTTGAAGATATTCAGAACCAAGTAGAGGTAGCCCTTATGAAAGAAGGTTACTACGATGTTGCTAAGTCTTTTATGCTCTATCGACAACGACATACCGAAGATAGAGAAACTATGGAAAAGATGAAATTTTTATCAGACTATTGCGTTGCAGCGAACGCAGCAAGTGGATCAAAATATGATGCCAATGCTAATGTTGAGCACAAAAATATAGCAACGTTAATAGGTGAATTGCCAAAATCAAATTTTATAAGATTAAATCGCCGTTTATTAACTGAAAGAATAAAAAAGATGTATGGCAAGGAACTTGCAGATGAATATATCGACCTTTTGACACATCACTTCATCTACAAGAACGATGAGACATCACTTGCAAACTATTGTGCCTCTATTACAATGTATCCATGGCTCATAGGTGGTACCACTTCAATTGGTGGCAACTCTACTGCTCCTACAAACCTCAAATCATATTGCGGAGGTTTTGTAAATATGGTATTTATGGTTTCAAGTATGTTGAGTGGTGCATGCGCCACACCAGAGTTTCTAATGTACCTCAATTACTTCATAGGGCTAGAATATGGTAAAGAATATTGGAAAGAGGCTGACAAAGTAGTTGATCTTAGCATGAAGCACAGAACAATAGACAAAATAATAACCGATTGTTTTGAGCAAATAGTGTATTCCATTAATCAACCTACAGGTGCAAGAAACTATCAAGCAGTTTTCTGGAATGTAGCCTATTATGATCGATATTATTTCGAGAGTCTGTTTGGAGAATTCTATTTTCCAGATGGTTCTAAACCCGATTGGGAGAGTTTGTCTTGGCTTCAAAAACGCTTCATGAAGTGGTTTAATAAAGAAAGAACTAAGGCCGTGCTAACATTCCCTGTAGAAACTATGGCACTTTTGACAAAGGACGGCGATGTTATGGATGAAGAATGGGGAGACTTTGCTGCGGAAATGTATTCGGAAGGACATTCATTTTTCACATATATGAGTGACAATGCCGATTCTTTAAGTTCTTGTTGTCGACTGAGAAACGAAATTCAAGATAATGGATTTAGTTATACACTTGGAGCTGGTGGTGTATCTACTGGATCTAAGAGCGTATTAACTGTAAACCTAAATAGATGTGTACAATATGCGGTTAACAACAAAAAAGACTATAAGGAATTTCTCTCTCATGTTATTGAACTATGTCACAAAGTTCAACTGGCATATAATGAAAACCTGAAAGAACTACAGAAAAACGGAATGCTACCTTTATTTGATGCTGGATATATAAACATTGGAAGGCAATATCTTACAATTGGTGTAAATGGTCTGGTTGAAGCTGCCGAGTTTATGGGTTTGAAGATAACTGACAATCCTGACTATCTTTCATTTGTACAAACCGTGTTAGGGCTTGTTGAAAAGTATAATCAGCAATACCGGACAAAGGATGTGCTTTTCAACTGCGAGATGATACCTGCAGAAAATGTTGGTGTAAAACATGCAAAATGGGACAAGGAAGATGGATATTTTGTTCCTCGTGACTGCTATAATAGCTATTTTTATGTTGTTGAAGACGATTCATTAAATATAATTGATAAATTTAAATTGCATGGTGCACCATACATTAAACACTTAACTGGCGGCTCTGCACTACACATGAATCTTGAAGAGCATCTTACAAAATCACAATATCGCCAACTTTTAAGAGTTGCAGCAGAAGAGGGATGTAACTATTTTACTTTCAACATACCAAACACAATATGCAACGACTGCGGACATATTGATAAAAGATACTTAAAAGAATGCCCACACTGCCATTCTAAAAACATTGACTATATGACTCGTATCATTGGTTACCTAAAGAGGGTTAGCAACTTTTCTGAACCTCGTCAGCAAGAGGAGCACCGAAGATATTATGCTAAGATGTGAGAATAGAATCGAAATTCGTCGTAATGCTACAATAATAAGTATACAAAACAATCATTAAATATTTATTCTTCGCTAAGATTCTATTGCAATGCTTAAATACGTGAATACAGATATCGTTTTTCAGGAAATACCAGATGAAACGACATTAGCGATAAATATATCTAATTGTCCGTGTCGCTGTCCTGGATGCCACAGCAAATTCCTTTGGGGAGATATTGGGAGTTGCTTAGATGCAAATTCACTAAATAAGATGATTCATGAATATGGAAAAGAAATTACATGCATTGCATTTATGGGAGGTGACGCTGCACCTGAGACTGTTAATGAGCTTGCAAAATATGTTCATCATAACTACCCACGATTCAAGGTGGCATGGTATAGCGGAAGAATAAGGATTCCATCACATATAAACAAAAATGATTTTGATTATATAAAAGTAGGTCCATATCTTAAACATCTTGGTGCACTTAAAGAAAAAACAACCAACCAACGATTATATAAACGTATTGCGGATAATGAGTTTATTGATATAACAAACCGCTTTTGGAATGATAAAGAATAAATATTAAAATAACAATCAACAAAAAGCAATTCCTAAATATAGATTATCTATTTAGGAATTGCTTTTTTATTATAAGCATATTTTACTATACTATTCTATTACAGGATGTTGGCATTTTAACACCTTGTTATATATAATAATAATATTAAAACAACTAACAATGAAAACGAGTATAATACCCAAACAAATCATAGGAACTAAAGATATTGACGCTAACTGAGGATAGAGCAACTCAATCATGCCTAGATAATAATTACGAGCTACAATAACTAACAATACCGAAATCAAAAAAACTACTATTAGCATTGCAATTGTCAGCAGTTGATATGGTCGGGCAACCTGCGACGGACTATACCCAATAAGTAATAGATTCTGCATCTTAATAGCATTCTTTTGAACAAGCAAATATATACTCAGCATAAGAATATAGAAACTTAATATAGAGATAAGCAGTCCAACACCTACAACAAGTCCAATCATTAGTCGCAAAAATGATGCAGTTTTCTCACTATTTGGATTTCCACTTTCAATCTCCATTCCTTTATCTTCAAGTAACTCATTTAGTTCTTGCTCTTTATTTTGAACGCTTTCTACAATCAGACGTGATGGCATAGATTCATTTCCGTCGGAATATCTGCTATTGCTCCAGTCCATAAATGATTGTGGAACAAGAATTGTTGTCAATCTGTTAGAGAAACCGACCACCCTACCCTTCAGGCTTTCAGTCTTTGAATTACCTATCACAGTAAGGTCAACATCTATCATACCAATTAATCCATCGCTAATCTTAGGCAAGGAACGAGCCTGTGCAAAACCGAAGTTATACATGTTTATATAACTTCTCGGAAGAATTATTGGCACTTCAATTGACGACTCATCCCATTTCCATTTATCTAAAGGTATGTCAACATATTCATCAGGAACACTTTCAAAATATATTTCAGTTGAGAGTAGTTTGCTACCATTTATGCCAATAGAAGCAATCACACGATATTGAGCGCATGTAAATTCGGCAACGCTCTTTACAATGCTATTATTCTTAAGTTCATCAATATCCGACTGATAGAATTCTGTAGAACGACCAGAAAGCGTATTACCTGTATTAACCTTTTTACTTACAATTTTATATTCAGCCTTCATAAATGAATCTGGCGAAGTAAAGACTGGCATAACATCATTATAAAATTGATATGCAAGCAAGATTATTGTCATTCCAAACAAGTTTGCAAAGAAAAAGCCTAACATCTGTGCTGGGCTTATATGCTGACGTAAAAGTTTCCAAACAAGATTCATAGTTTCAATGTTTTATCATATTCAATAGGAAGATGCTTGCCTATGCTTGTAACTATCAATGATGCATTTTTCCTTCTAACTTCTTCAAGCAATATCCTACTCATAATTTCAGCATTATCGTCATCTAAGTGACTAATAGGTTCATCTATTACCAAAAAATCATAAGGTTGAACTAAAGCTCTTACCAGAGCAACTCGCTGTTGCTGCCCGAATGACATACGACCAACCTTCTCATTAGTTTTATCTGATATGCCTAATTGCTGAAACCAATCAAGAATATGCTGACGTGTTGCATCGTTTGTAAGATTATTCTTAATCTCAATATTTTCAAGAGCTGTAAGTTCTGGGAATAATCGCAATTCTTGGAAAAGATGACTTATATGTTTTTTCCTGACATCTATCCATTGCTTAGTCGTATAATTATACACATTAACACCATCAAAAAGTATTTCGCCACTATAATCATTACGATATCCTATCAGATAACTGCAAAAAGTACTTTTTCCTTTACCGCTGTTTGCTTCTACAAGATAAATTTTTCCACGTTCTAATTCAAAGCAGCTTTTCCAAACATCCGATTTTAAATCATGCTGTGAAGCAAAGACCTCTGGTAGAACATTACGAAACTCTATTTTATCCATTTCTATATAATAATTATCAGTTAACTGTAACTACAATTATTTTTGACGAACCAAATAAAGACGAAAAAGCATTTTCGGCAATAGCTTTCATTGATAAATCAAGATTTGCAAACAATGAAGACTTTTTCAGAATAACCACCATTCGCTTTTCTGCTACAATGTTTTTTAGATTATTCTGCAAGATATTATCACCAGTTTCAGAACCTTTAATTGTCGTTCCAAAGAAATGCCTATCATCAATCATTCCAAAATAGAAATGACGCCCATCATTATTATTGTTAAATTTATAATCAAACCATCTTTCTTTCGTATTAATCAGACTTGAACCTGCAGGACAAGAACGTTTCCAATAATCAACATCCTTCATCCAATTGCTTGATGATGTTTCTGCTAAAATAGACAATTCTTTTGAAGTATCAGTATTATTTGTTGTCATAACAACCTCACCATCAAAAGTTCTAATAATGTTGTCTATATCTATAGCTGTATTTATACCTGCTAAAGCAGACTGAAATTCTTTTCTATCGCGAAGCATTGTCAATAGATTTTCGCCTTTAACATTAACCATTACTGACATATCAAGCAAGGAAACCTTAGACAATAGATTTCCCGTGACATTACTAAACTCTTTCTTTGCATCTCCTATCTGCTTTTCTACTCCTTCATTAAAAGAGAAAGTTGACACATCAACTTTTAAAATGTCGCCATCAGAAGGAGTTAGTTCGGCTGAGACAATAACTTGCGAAGGATCAATATTTCGAGGTAATCCCAATGTGACAAGTGAAGAAAACATTTCTGGAAGTACATGTGACTGTGCCACTAAAGCCAATGGTGAAGACATTTCATCAAGATATTCAAACATCTGACTATCCGTAAAACTTTTTCTGCCATCCATATTAAGCCACTTTATCATACGGCGTTTCAACTGAGACTGCGACTGTTGCATCACGGGCCCAAGCATCATTAACACTTCATTAGTAAATCCAACTATCCAACTATCTTTGAATACCGTAAATGACACTCCATCTTTTTCAGACAATTTTGAACATAATCTTTTTGGTATTAATTTTTCATTTACAGTTTTCTTTAATCCTTTTTCAGATGAAACAGCAGCACAAAATCCTAATATACCATCTTTTGTTTCAAAAAAATAGTATTTCTCAGAAGGGTCTATTCCTAAATCCTCTGCATTTCCTACGCCTATAAGTTGCGACAAAAGAGGAATATCTTGTCTTCCTGTAGCTGATGTAATCTTAGCAGCATCTAGTGAGACTACAGCCGACGTTTCTGCCGGAATGCAGTCCATATAGTTTTTGCTGCTACATGAAATTACAAGCATCATCACTAATGTTAACAAAGAAAATATTGCTATTTTTCTCATACCTTTTACACATTAAAATAATTTATTCCATAAACTACAAGATAAACTTTTATATTCAAAGTCTATTCACGAGATTCATCATCATTACAGCTGCCAGCCCTGCGGTCTCAGTCCTTAATCGGCTTTGTCCTAGACTAATTGAAGTAAAACCGTTCTCAATAGCAAGTCTTACTTCATCTATAGAAAAATCGCCTTCTGGACCTACCAGAACAGTAATATTATCATCCACACACAAAGTTTGTTGCAATGTTTCAAAAAAATCTATACGAGGAATCTCATTATAGCAATGAGCAATGAATTTCTTTCCACTCCGTTCTTCACTCACAAACTTTTTAAAGTTTTCCATATCATTTACAAGCGGTTTCCAAGCCTTTCGGCTTTGCTTCATTGCAGATACTACAATTTTCTCTATTCGATCAACTCGAATAACCTTACGCTCAGAAAAAGAACAATTCAGAAAACTTAATTCATCGAAACCTATTTCTGTTGCCTTCTCTGCCATCCACTCCATACGATCCATCATTTTTGTCGGTGCTATAGCTAGATGAAGAAGTCCTTTCCAAGTCTTGTTTTGTGGCATTGACCGAACAATTTCATATTTACAGTGCTTAGCCTTTGTTGAAGTAATCACTGCGTCATAAAATATTCCATCACCATCCATAAGAACAATTTCATCTTGCTCATGCAGACGCAAAACTCTGATGGCATGTAGAGCCTCATCGTCTGGCAGCATATCTGTCAAACTTGCTTGTGGAACATAAAAATACCGAACCTCTTTCATTGGTAATATTTTTCAGTTGATGAAATTAGAAGTTACTTGTATATTTACTCGTGTATTCGTTTACTAATCTACTTTCTTGTCCGAATCACTCTTTCTTCGCTTGAGTTCATCACGCAAATGAGATGCTTGTTCGTAGTTTTCATTCTCTACAGCCTTTTTGAGTGCCTGTTGTAACATTGAGTCAGAAATGGCATTAACAGGTAAAGCCATTCTTGGAGAGTTTGTATCAAAAGGAACACTCTGATGTATCATCAGCATCTCGTCGATAAAAATTGGCAAACCACTTATTACTGACAATAGAATTCCATCACTTGCACGCAATTGGAACGATTGTTGCAAAAGCATGTCATAGAGAACAAATTTATATTGTCCGTCAACAACATTTACAATTCTAATCTGCCATTCTCTATTCTCATCTTTGTTAATAACTTTCCAGAGTACGTCAGGCAATAAATTTTCACTTATTTCCTTATGTTCTTTACGCAATAATATAGAGTTGGCAGAAGACATATCACCAACAATTGTTATCAGTCGCGAATTGTCCTCATTAGTCAAGAGCAGCAACGCAATATCGTCGCTACCAAGAATTTGGCTTATTCCTTGAAAACTTAACTTTACCAACATTTTTTATTTTGTCTGTTTCGCAGGATGGAATATCAGTGCAAAGGAAATCCCAACGACAAGAGCATAAGCAGCAAAAATAAACCAACATGCCTGCCAATTACCTTGCAGATACCCATCTTGCCAAGTACAATAATGGTTTACTATTTCACCCGCTGCAAGTGTTCCGATTGTTGCACCTAGTCCATTTGTCATCAGCATGAATAATCCTTGAGCTGATGCCTTTATCGAAGGACTGCACTCTCGGTCAACAAACATTGCTCCCGAAACATTGAAGAAATCAAAAGCCACACCATATACAATACATGAAAGAATAAACAGAACAACGCCTGGCATTGCAGGATTGCCAAGACCAAACAAGCCAAAACGTAATACCCACGCAAACATTGACATGAGCATGACAACCTTAATACCATAACGACGGAGGAAGAAAGGAATCATTAGAATACACAATGCCTCGCTAATCTGCGATATTGAAGTTAACAGTGTTGCATTATTTGCAGCAAAAGATGTTGCTATCACTTCATCTGTACTTCCTTTAAAACTTGTGATGAACGGTCCTGCATACCCATTAGTAACCTGAAGTGACATACCCAGCAACATTGAAAAGATAAAAAAGAGAGCCATCTGGCGAGACTTAAATAACTTAAATGCATTCAGACCTAATGTTTCTGCAAGCGAAGATGACGGTTTCTTCTCTATTTTGCATTGTGGCAATGTATAGCAATACAAGAATAGCACTATGCTCAACAAACCAGAGACAAAGAACTGCATGTAAGTATACTGAAACTTATGTGCATTTTCAGCCAATGTAAAAGAGAAACTGCCATCTTCCCAAACAGCACAGTTAACAAACCACATTGTTGCAATAAAACCTACGGTTCCTAGAACTCTGATAGGAGGGAAATCCTTAACTGTGTCAAGTCCGTTATTTTTTAATATCGTAAAAGCTGCTGTATTTGCAAGTGCTATTGTTGGCATGAAGAAAGCCACGCTCAGAGTATATAACGCAATGAAAAGACCTTTGTTTGGTAATTCCTGTCCGAAACCAGCACTATACCCAAGATACCAGCAACCAAGCATTGCGATTCCAGCCAGCAGATGGGATATTCCTAATAACTTTTGTGGTTGAACATACTTATCAGCAACAATACCCATCAGTGTAGGCATGAATATGGAAACAATACCCTGTATTGCATAAAACCATGATATCTGGCTTCCTAGCCCCGCAGTTCCTAAATAATTGCCCATACATGTAAGGTAAGCTCCCCATACAGCGAATTCCAAGAAGTTCATCACTGCCAAACGCACTTTCATATTCATATTATGTCTTGTTTTATTAGTTTTCTATATTTATTCATAGCTTCACCAAACGAGATATCTTAAAATGCTACAAAATGCTCGTCTACTTAAAATTATTGCAAAATTACCATTTTTAAGTTATAAAACAAAAAGTATTGTCGTTTTTTAATATTATTTATTTCTCTTATTTATCGGGACAGACATTCACCACTCAAATTGACATTTCAATCATATAATATAACATAAAAAAACAAGAGGATGCACATATGAACATATCTTCTACATCTTAATTTTTCTCAAGACCCAACTAGACATTTTATAACTTAATTTGAGTTCAAAAAGGGTCTAAAATATCTGCAACAGAATTATGAAAAATCTTGACAAAACGCCCCTTTTATGAAAGAAAAAAGTCTTTCAGAATCGTCCATTTTGTCATCTTCCTCACAGTTATCCACCTGCTTGGTTTTAAGCGCTTAGAAAAGAAATTTTCTGCAAATACCTATCATTCAACGATTTGTAAAAGGCGGAAAAACGATAGGTATTGCTTCGAAATGCGAAAGGTGCCCTTTCGCATTATCATATGTGATGGTTGACCATGTCAAACGTATCGTTTCGCACTGCCATATGCCACATATCGCAAACGCTAACAAACCTTTCAATCGTGAACATCGGTTAAAATTATTCACAACCTTTAAGGATATTGATTAACAACTTCATGGATTTTAAGTTTTCAGCGTGCCAAACTAAAAAATCAATAAATAGTTCCAGTACCCTTTATCGTTCCCGTTTTTTATTATGAAATATTTTGACAAAATAGGATTATTTTCATTAGGCTTGAATAAAAATATCAATCTTGACTATTTTGCAAGACAAGGTCTGACATTAGCTTTAGCTCTAAAGAATCAACACCATTAGATTTCAGAACATAAGAGTCGCTTTGTATCTTATAATTTAATTGCAAGAACTTATCGGAACTGTCAGATAATTTATTCAGATAAGTACGAAAAAGACTTACAGAGCTCTCAATTTGTCTGTTAACCCACGCAGAATAGGCTGCATTTAGATAGTCTTCGGGAGCAGGATTTTCTGCAGAAAGCAATTTTGCATACTCTGCCTCTGCCTGTTGCTTTCGTTGAGATGCCAGAAGATTCCATGCCAAGATGCGATGAACAGTCAAATTATCTGGATTTTCATAATATAGTTTGTACAACAAGTCGACAGTTTCAGTAACCTTATCGGTATGCGACATAGCAACACAATAGTTAAGCAATGGAGCCAAAGACTTATCTTGTATATCAGCAAGTTGCTTATATAGTTTGCTTGCCTCATCATACCTGCCAGCATTGAAATCTGCACGAGCTTTTCCTGCTAATGCTTTTGTGTCGTACGGATTGAGAAGAAGCAATTCAGAATAGATTTCAGAAGCATTGTCGTAATCACGTTTAAGCATCAGCCACTGAGCGTTGAGCAAAAGTGAGGATGATGAACGATGGTTTTCTATTGCAGGCATTAGTCGTTCAAGTTCACGATAGTTTTTCATACGTAAGAGAAACTGTCCTATTTCACAAACATTATCCAAAAATATTGAACTGATAAAAATACTTTGGGTTATGAATAATGCACTATCATCATATTCCTGCTGCACCAAAAAAGGACTGTTGAGCAACTGCTTATTAGAGAATAATTTAAAAAACCTATATATGTTTTGCAGATACATTCGTCTGATATATGTAGGCGATGTGGTATCTTGGTCAGCATTCTGAATTTCAAAAGCAGAACTATTACCCATCATTTCACGAATATTTTCAGGCAAGCGTGTCACAATCTGCGACATTGCCAGAACAAACGAATATTTATCGCTGTCGCAGAACGGGCCATGACTGAGAAGATTGTCGATAAAAGCAGAATTGCCAATATTATCTAATACACTATTAAGTGCAGGATGCTGACTATAGAATGGGCAAAACCAGTTTGCTGTCTGATAGAAGAATGGGAAGCGTTTCATCTGAGAGAATCCGCCAAAGTAGATATCAGCTCCAGCCTTCTGCATATCTATCATTTTCTGGAAACTCTTTTCAACTTTATCTACGGCTTCTTCGGCCGCCTCAGAATTGAGAATATCCTGCAGCTTATTATCGTCTTTTTCCTCTATACCAAAAGGAGTAATTGTAAGATTGCTATTCTTAATCAGATCAGGCATAATGTCACGTTGAATTGCGTCATGATCTTTTTCGGCATTGAGACAAAAATATAGCTGTTTCTGAAGTTCGACAAGCTGCTTTTGCCTCTGCACATCACTGCAATATGCATCTACTGACTTGGAGATTTCAGGATACAATAAGGAGCGATTATCCAATGTAAGCGCCCACCCCACCAAAGCTCTTTGACGGACAGCCTCTATTTCCGACTTTAATGAAATCCGAATTAGGAGTTGGGTCTTTTGAGCATCAAAGACCTGCGAATTCGCAAGAAATATTGCGCTGACTATGAGTAATACATCATTTACTTCAACTGTTGGCGACAACAATAAATTCTGATAGAAGAGTAAATCGTCTTCGTTCCATTGTGGCGAGAGCCAAATATAGTCGAACAATTTGCAAAGGAATTCATGATGATTGTTATAAAGTTCCCTTTGTTTTTCCTGTTTAATAGAATCGTCATCAAAATCAAGTATTGCCAAATCTGCAACAAAAGCCTCCATCTGTTGTTTTACAAAGTCCTTCTGAGCATTGAAAGATTGAAGACGTACAGATTTTTCTTTAAATAAAGGATGTTTTTCAATCTGCTCCGAAAGCATAGTATCAGCAACAAGACGGTCAAGTCTGCCTATAAGTTTATTATATAATGCTTCCCGCTCTTTATCCTTAAATCCCCTATACAGAAAATCCAACATGAGCCTATAATCGTTTTCGATATCGTGGAAACGTTCTGCAAACAATGGCCTATTGAGACTATGCAGATGTTCACCATATGCATTAAGAGCTTTACCTAAGTCATTATCAATAAGAGAAGCAAATATATTTTTATAAACAGTTTCAGTTTTCATTTTATCTTCAGTATAGCTATGGAGTTATCAAACTAAGAAAAAAAATAAGCATGCAAATAAGCCCTACAATGCTTTTGGAGGAGAGGCGTGAGAAAACCTAAGTTTAGGCAGCGAAGAAATCTCACTATTAGAAAGTCGGAAATGTTGCGATAATAAAGATGAATAATGTTGGAAGCCTCTCTTGTTTATAGAGTCGCATGCCGCATTGTATGCCAACATCATATTATCAAGTTCTTTTCTCGACAACTTTGGCTTCGCAAATTTATGATTAACAACAAACACCCCAAAACGATAATCATTAGTTCTACTATCAAATATGACCACATGGCCAAGTTTTCGTGCTATAGATGCCTGAGGTTCAGTAAGTAATGCTGCATCAATAGACTTATTCTTCAACATTTCAAGACGAATAGAAACATCATTAACCTGAATTGGATATGCAGGGTTACTTAGCCTACCATCTTCCAAAGCTTTTTCTAAAAGCGTCTGAGTTGCAGAAAAACGTGTAATTCCTATCATTTTATCGCCTAATTGACTGACACTCTGTACACGACTTGCCTTATTTGTTATCAGCTGCCAATATGTATCAGTCCCCGTAAGATAATCGAGATGCATACCTTTCTTTTTCAAACCTTCAGCTCTAATCATGTCAGAGACAGAAATGGCTACGCGCTCACGCAACAACGCAGTATCGCAATCCATCTGTGAAGTATAAAGCCTTAGACTGACTTTCAAACCAAATATATCGAAGATGTGCTCTGACTGTGCAACATAAAAAGGCAAACAATCAAGAGTTGGCATCAGAGCTATATGCCATACACTTGAATCACTATTACTACTTGATCTTTCATCTGCTATTTTCGACTGTTTAGAAACATTGCCACATGAAATAAAGACAAAGAAAACTAAACAGGAAGATAGCAATTTTACTAATCTTTTCATTTGCTTGCAAAAGTAATAAAATATTTTGTAAAGAGAAAAAAACTTATTACTTTTGTATTTGTTTTATGCCCAATGCCTAAAACAAAATGAATATGGCCAAAGAAAAAACAGCATACGTTTGTAGTAATTGCGGATACGACTCGTCTAAATGGATTGGGAAATGTCCATCTTGCGGACAATGGAACACATTCAAAGAAATCAAAATTGCCACAAAAACATCTGTCAATACCAATGTTGGTAGGCATGGTGCAGCAAAAAACGGCAACAGGCAGAGACCTGTCAGGTTGAAAGACGTAGAATCGTTAAACCAGCGCCGAATAGACATGGGCGACTCAGAACTTAATCGCGTCCTTGGTGGAGGTCTTGTTCCTGCTTCAATTATATTATTAGGAGGAGAACCAGGAATAGGAAAAAGCACACTAACTTTACAGACGATTCTTAAGCTACAAGAAAAACGAGTATTGTATATAAGTGGTGAGGAAAGTGCAGAACAACTTAAGATGCGTGCAAACAGACTAGCAGAGCATCAGAGTCTAGGAGATTTATCCGACAATGTGCTTATATACTGCGAAACACTTCTTGAGAATATTCTTATTGAGATCGAAGAAACAAATCCTGAAATAATAATTGTTGACTCTATTCAAACAATGGCTACTGAGCAAGCAGAAAGCGCTCCAGGCAGTATAACCCAGATTAGGGAATGCACAGCTATGTTGCTAAGGCTTGCAAAACAAAGTGGCATTCCTATAATACTCATAGGGCATATAACTAAAGAAGGTTCACTTGCTGGTCCAAAGATACTAGAACACATGGTTGATGCTGTTATACAATTTGAAGGTGACCAACATCATATTTACAGAATACTTAGGGCAGTTAAAAACAGATTTGGAAGCACAGCAGAATTAGGCATTTACGAAATGCAGCAAGGAGGACTTCGACCTGTAGTCAATCCGTCAGAACTCCTTCTTAGCCAAGACCATGAGGGTTTGTCGGGAATAGCTATTAGTTCTGCAGTTGAAGGAATGCGCCCCTTTATGGTAGAAACTCAGGCACTTGTATCAACTGCAGCATACGGAATTCCCCAACGTTCTGCCACAGGTTTTGACCAGCGAAGACTAAATATGTTACTAGCTGTACTCGAGAAAAGGGTTGGATTTAAACTTATCCAGAAAGATGTGTTTGTAAACATTGCAGGAGGACTAAGAATAACCGATTTGGCTGTAGATTTAGGTGTCATTGCTGCAGTTTTATCAAGCAATGTTGATACTCCTATTGAAAGAGGATGGTGTATGGCTGGTGAGGTTGGTTTGAGTGGAGAAGTCAGACAAGTAGCACGCATAGGACAACGCATTGCAGAAGCACAACGATTGGGATTTACAGACATGATAGTTCCCTACCCCCTTCAAGATGTCGACCAGAAAAAACTATCAATAAAACTTCACCCTGTTCATAGAGTAGAAGATGCATTACGGTTATTGTTTGGATAAATATCTAAAAAGTATATGTCAGTACATAATCTGAATTTACACAGTAATAAACATCATGGATTTCCCCTGTCTGCATATCTTCTATTTTAAACTTTCCTATGCCATGCACCGTTTCCGGAAGATGTTTAGTCCGCATCTCTGATGTTTGCAAATGCTGTAAAGGTTTCAATTTATAAAGTGTTTCTTTTGCACACCAAATGAGCCATCGCTTAACTAACGTATCTGCATTTTCATCAATCCGAACAAAATGGGAAACAACTTTGTTGACTCTATCCGTGACCATTTCAATGTCAATACCAACTTTTCTTGTATGGGAAATGATAGCAGCTGCATATTCTCGAGTATGTGTAATACTAATATTATAGCCATTATCTAGCATCGGCATGCCTTCTTCAGAATAAAAAATCTGAGGGATATGGTCTTCATTAGAAAACATTTCTATTAATAAAGCTCTTACAACAAGTTTTTCTCTAATCCGTACAATAGACTTATACTGATTAGATAAAATATCAAAACAAAAACTCAATTCTGGATAATTATCAATTAATTGCTTGATATCTTCATTGATATACCAAATGCCAATTTTAATGTCTGGTAAAGAATTATCTATTGATAAAAGTGGCATAAGAATAATTATTTATGGCTGTACCAAAACTTTTATCTTTGCAAGACGACGCTCTTCCGTTTTCAACACTTCGAAGTGGAATTTACCAAAAGATAACTTTTCATGAGGTTTTGGGAAATCGCCTTTTATTTCAAGCAAAAGCCCTGCTATTGTATCAGCATCGCCCTCAACTTCATCAAAATAATTATCATCAATCTTCATTATCTTGCAAAAATCGCTAAGAAGTGTCTTTCCCTCAAAAACAAATATATTCTTGCCTATACGAGTAAAAAGCTTTTCATCCTCATCATATTCGTCATTAATCTCCCCAACAATCTCTTCGAGAATATCTTCGAGAGTAACAATTCCTGATGTTCCGCCAAACTCATCTACTACGATTGCTATATGTACTTTATTATCCTGGAACTCGCGAAGAAGATCATCAATCTTCTTCGTTTCTGGAACAAAATAAGGAGGACGAATAAGACTTTGCCAACGAAAATTAGAAGGTTTACCAAGATGTGGAAGCAAATCTTTTATATATAAGACACCGCGAATATTATCAATAGAATCTTGATAAACAGGTATTCTGCTATAATTATTCTCAACAATACACGCAAGGACATCCGCAAAACTACTTCTAATATCAAGGTCTACAACATCTTGACGACTCGTCATGATCTCCTTAGCAGACTCGTCACTAAAACGTATAATACCCTGAAGCATGCTCTCTTCCTCCTTAATATCCTCTTTATTTGTCAACTCTAACGCTTGCTCCAACTCATTTACACTCAACACATGGTTTTCTTGCTGAATAATTTTCTCAGCCAATATGCCACTTCGGAGCAATATGTTAGATATAGGCCAGAACAACTTTCCTAGAAAAAGAATTCCGGAAGCTGAATAACGACAAAAACGTAGTGAAGACTGGCGTGCATATACCTTTGGCATTATCTCGCCAAAAAGTAATAAAAGAAAAGTAAGAAGAATAGTAATGCAAATAAATTCAAGCCACAAAGCATTACCGAAATCTACAGTATGTGTAAAAATATAATTACACAACATAATAATAGTGACATTTACGAAATTATTGGTTATCAATATTGTAGCCAAAGTTCGCTCACTATCTTCACGAAGTTTTTCTATTTTCTTATCTTTATCATTATGCTCTCCATCTAGTTGGCTTACATCTGTAGGTGAAAGACTAAAAAATGCAATTTCAGAACCACTTGCAAAACCAGAGAGGAATAATAGTATTATGGTTAATACAAATGCTACCATAACACCTAATGATGGGGACATTAGATGAACACCAGAAAGTGTATCAGATAAAGATGCAAAATCAAACATTATAACTAAAAAGGAGTATTAGTTTCTTCACTTTCTGAAGTATCAGACTTTACTGCTGAAGAATCGTGTGTAGAGGATGCTGGTCTCGGCGATAGGAGTTCCATATTCTCAGCTATCACCTCTGCAACAAAACGACGTTGGCCTTTCTGGTCATCATAACTTCTATATTGCATTTTACCCTCTATATATATTTTGTCTCCCTTGTGTACATATTTCTCAACAACCTTTGCCAAACCTCTCCATAATACAATATTATGCCAATCTGTACGATCTGGAACTTGAGTTCCATTGGGAAGCTTATACCCTCTTTCAGTAGTTGCCAAAGGAAAAGATGCTACAGCTTGATCAGCATCGTAATAACGAATGTCTGGTTCCTTCCCAACATTGCCTATGAGCATTATTTTATTCATACATTTTAATATTTAAAGTAGATATATTTAAAGTGAAGTTTTTTATTTCCAATAACCTAAATATTTAAAATGGAAATTTTTACCTTTAGCAGATGGAAATTGACTTCTAGCATCTACACGATCATGAAGATGGTCAATTATTCTATTATAACAATCTATCCCAGAGTTGGCCTTACACTGCACAACAAAATGTGTATCACGGTATTCATGCTTGCCTGTTGTTGGAATCATAACAACCCTTTTAAAATCAAGAACCCCTTCATACCAGCCTGGCCTTTCTTCGTTAAGTTTTAACAACACTGGCGATACGGCATCTATACCATCACTGGAATTAGGTGAGCTACGCAAAGCCTTTTTCTGCTTGAAGTCAAGCATTGTTGCTGCTTGGGTCTTAATTACAATAAAATAAACTCTGGGACGAACTTTATATCTTTTAGGATAATAAACATCACTTTGAGCATATTCTCTAATATCAGCAGCCAAATCATCTGTCATTTCAATCTCAGGTATGCTACACAAAAAATCAATAGCTGCTTCAACATTAGTTACTAATGTTTCTTTATCAAAATAACGTAAGTATAAGTTCATGGGATAAATAATAAAGAAAAAAGGGAAATGAACGAGCGGAAAACGGGACTCGGACCCGCGACCCCAACCTTGGCAAGGTTGTGCTCTACCAACTGAGCTATTTCCGCATCAAGAAAAAAAATTATTATGGTGAAGAGGAGGAGACTCGAACTCCCACGTCACAATTGACACTACCCCCTCAAAGTAGCGCGTCTACCAATTCCGCCACCTCTCCATCATTAGGTATCGATTAGAAAGTAATGTGCCCAGAACAGGACTCGAACCTGCACGCCTTGCGGCACACGCACCTGAAACGTGCGCGTCTACCAATTCCGCCACCTGGGCATATCTAGTTTCCAATAAATTCAATAATTATTATAAATATGAGCGGAAAACGGGACTCGGACCCGCGACCCCAACCTTGGCAAGGTTGTGCTCTACCAACTGAGCTATTTCCGCAACTATTTATATAAGCATTTCTCTAAATGCGGTGCAAAGGTAATGCTTTTTTCCTAACCAACAAATTTTTTAATCATTTTTTTTGCATTTACCTTTATTTTTCGTCATTTTACTCAAAAAAGTATACTTTTTAAAGCTGAATCAATAGAATAACAAACAGAATATTAATTAAACGTGAGTTCGACGTAAGAAAAGTGTTGAAAAAGTTGTAGGAGTGAAATATTTTTAGTAACTTTATAGGTGAAAATCAAACAGTTACATTAAAACATCCACTCCTATGACTGATGCAAATTTAATA
>Ga0256407_10000909_pt1 | contig 66720 bp, 59 predicted proteins | sample RumenRJG_04DNA_FD_193489 | JGI IMG/M metagenome (GOLD analysis project Ga0256407, IMG submission 193489) | Bovine rumen microbial communities from Lethbridge, Alberta, Canada - RJG_04 | ecosystem: Host-associated > Mammals > Digestive system > Stomach > Rumen | place: Canada: Alberta... | reverse complement strand
CACCTCTTCCCATTCCGAACAGAGAAGTTAAGCTCACCATCGCCGATGGTACTGCCCCACCAGGTGGGAGAGTAGGTAGCTGCGGTTTTTTGAAGGTCCGAGAGTATTGTTACTCCCGGACCTTTTTGTTTTATCCCCTCTACCCCCACCTCCTGTCCTTGTCCCAGCACCGCTGGATGCGCAAAATCGGCCCTTTTTGCGCATCTCCGCGTGCTGTAGCATTTCTGGATGCGCAATATTGCGCCTTTTTGCGCATCTCCACGTGCTCGTATGATGTACGTACAAAAAATCGGCTTTGTAGCGCTCTTTAACGGGGTGGGTGGGCTATAATTAGTTATGCCCGGTAAATGCCGGGCATAACTGTTATTCATTTGAGTTGAATTTGACCGTGTGGGATGCCTTAAAGCTCCGGCATCAGAACAAATTTGTCACGGATATCGGGGAAAATCTTGGAAAGGGCCTCCAGGATCTGGTCTTCGTTGAATCCTTTGCGGATGGCCATGATGACGGTGTCATCGCCGGCTACGGTGCCCATTACGGGTGCGAGGGGGTGGCGGTCCAGATAGGTGGCTACGGCAGGGGCAAAACCTACCTGCGTGTAGATGACGCAGACTGGAAGGTTCATCTCTACCCTGATGACACCCATGGCCATCCCGTTCGGGGAGGGCTTGCTTGTCTGGGGAAGTTTGTAGCCTTCGCGGGTTACCTTTATGATCTTAAGAGCCTTCAGGTCTCTGGAAAGGGTTGCCTGAGTTGCGTTGATACCTCTCTCTGCCAGTTTCTGGATAAGTTCTTCCTGGCTGAATATTTTTTGGGAGCCTATAATCTCCAGTAAGGCCTGCTGCCTTGTCTGATTCTTTTGCATGGCACAAAGATAGTGAATATTTTCCGGATATCAATGGATATTTGTCGATTATATGCATAAAATTGTTAAAAATTTGTTTTTTGTTACGCTTTGTATTAATTTTGTCACGGTTTTTAGTTAGTAGTATTCAAATATTATCCAAAATGAAAGGTATCAAAGTTTTGATGTCCTTTATCTTTTATGCTCTCTCACTGACGGCACAGGCCCAGATGATCAGCGTAAAGGGTAATGTGACAGACGCCCAGACGGGCGAACCTGTTCCTGCGGCCGCTGTCATGGTAAGCGGCACTTCTATTGGAACAGTTACCGAGATAGATGGAACGTATTCTATTTCTGTATCCGAGAACGCAATCCTTGTTTTTTCTTCTATCGGCTATGAGACGGTCGAACTTCCGGTGAACGGACGTACCACTCTCAACGTATCTCTTGCCCCCAGCGCCGAATTCCTGGAAGAGACCCTTGTCGTTGCTTATGGCACGGCCAAGAAGAGTTCCTATTCCGGGTCGGCCAGCATGGTCCGTTCCGAGGAACTGGCCCAGAAGCCCGTTGCCTCCGTGGAGCAGGCGCTCCAGGGAAAAGTGGCCGGCCTGCAGGTAAGTGCCGCTTCCGGCCAGCCGGGCGCCGCCACCACCTTCCGCATCCGCGGTACCGGTACCCTCAACGCCTCTTCTTCCCCTCTGTATGTCATTGACGGTGTGGCTACAACCAGCACCAACTATTCCAAGAACGCGTCGGATGCCAATACCACCACCAGCATCCTCTCCAGCATCAACCCGCAGGACATCGAGTCCATCACGGTGCTGAAAGACGCTGCCGCCGCTTCCCTGTACGGTTCCCGCGCCGCCAACGGTGTGGTCATCATCACCACCAAAAACGGTAAGAACAACCAGGGGCACGTGGCCTTCAACGCCTCCTACGGCATCTCCGCCGTTCCCAGGCAGTACAACATGCTCAGCTCCACCGACTACTACAAGCTGGTGTATAACAGCTATCTGGAGAGTGCCGATCCCGCCAAGGGCCAGGACTACAAGTGGGCCAACACGCAGACGCAGGGAACCTTCTCCTGGAACCCCTTCAACGTGGCCTATCCGTTTGATGCGCAGGGCAATCTCGTAGAAGGAACCAAAAACATCATCAATACCGACTGGCAGAGCGAAGTCATGAAAAGAGGCTCTTCCCAGGACTACAACCTGAGCTATTCCGGCGGTTCCGAAAGGAGCAATTACTTCTTCTCCATCGGCTATTTTGACCAGACCGGCACCACGCCTACGGCCCGCTATACCCGTTATTCCGGAAAACTCAACATTGACACCGAGATCAAGCCCTGGCTGAAGGGCGGCATGAACGTCGTGTTCTCCTATGCCACCCAGAACTCCGAGGTTTCCGAGGGCGCCGGCGCTTCTCCCCTGTACAACGCCGTCGCTTTCCCCAATGCCGTCCCTGTATATAAGGTAGACGCCAACGGAGACTATGTGCTCGATGCCAATGGCGAGAAGCAGTTCAACTGGACCAACCCCGCTGCCAAGGACTTCAACCCCGTGGCCATTCCGTATATGAACACCAACAAGGCCAATACGGCCCGTCTCCTGGCCTCCTTCTACACGGAGCTTGTATTCACCGACTATCTGTCGGCCAAAACCGTGTTCTCTCCCGACTATGTGTCCGTGTACGACCAGTTCTACTGGAACAAATATCACGGCGACGGACCTGCCTACAACGGTCGCGGCGGCCGCACCCAGACCAGCGACCTCATGTTCACCAGCACCACCACGCTCAACTTCAAGAAGCTTTTCGCCGACAAGCACTACGTGTCTGCCATGGCCGGCTACGAGTACTGGCAGAGCAAGATAACGCGTTTTGACGGCGCCGCCACCGGCTTTGCCTTCGACTTTATGACCGAGCTCACCGGCGCCAGCAAGCCCCAGTCCGTCACCTCCTGGTACACCGAGGCTGCTCTCATTTCCTGGCTGGGACAGGCCCAGTACAACTACGACGAGAAGTACTTCGCCTCCGTCTCCTTCCGCCGCGACGGTTCCTCCGTCTTCGGGGCCGACAGGAAATGGGGTAATTTCTTCAGCGTGGGCGCTTCCTGGCGCGCCAAGCAGGAAGCGTTCCTCCAGGACGCCGACTGGCTCAGCGACCTCAAGCTGCGCGCCAGCTACGGTACCTCCGGCAACAACGCCGGCCTCAGCCGATACGAATCCCTGGGCCTGTGGACCGCCTCTGACAGCTACCAGTATGGTTACAATTCCGGTCTTGGCCACACCAGCCTTTCCAACCCCAACCTGGGCTGGGAAAAGCAGAGAATGCTCAACCTGGGTGTAGACTTCGGCTTCCTCCAGGGCAAGCTGAGCGGTTCCGTCGAGTACTTCAACAAGACCTCCGATGACCTCCTGTATGAATATCCCCTGCCCGCCTCCCACGGTCTCACCAGCGTGATGATGAACCTGGCCAAAGTGCAGAACCAGGGCGTGGAACTGAGCCTGAACGCCACTCCCGTTGAGACCAGGGACTTCTCCTGGGACCTGGACTTCAATTTTTCCTACAATGCCGACAAAATCCTGGATCTGGCCGGTGACGACGACATCACCATGGGCGACACCAAGAAAATCTGGAAAGTGGGAAAGAGCCAGTACGAATTCTACATGCCCACCTGGATGGGCGTGGATCCCGCCAACGGTGACCCGCTGTGGAAAGTGACCGACCCCGCTACCGGCGAGGTGGGCACCACGAGCACCTACGCCCAGGCCGATTATGAGATGCAGGGCCGTGCCACCCCCTGGGGTTTCGGCTCCCTCACCAACAACCTCTCCTGGAAGGGATTCAACTTCTCGTTCATGTTCTACTACAACCTGGGCGGCAAAGTGTATGACAGCATCTATGCCGACATGATGCACGAAGGAAACAACTCCGGCAAGAACGTGAACGCCGACGAAATCAACGCCTGGACTCCGGAGAACACGCAGACCAACGTGCCCAAGTTCTACAATACCAACGCCAACCAGAGCAACTCGCCCAGTACCCGTTTCCTCTATGACGCCACGTACCTCAAGCTCAAGAACGTGAACCTGTCCTACTCGCTGCCCCAGAGCCTCCTGAAAAAGACGAAGATTGTCTCGTCGGCCCGCGTGTACGTGAACGTAGACAACGTGTTCACCGTATTTGCCGACAAGGGTTACAAGGGTTACGACGACATTGACATCTTCGGTGTCGGCGGGTACAAGTCATCGGCCAACTACATTCCGCTCAGCCGCACCTACACGCTGGGCATCAACATAACTTTCTAAGCAGTATGAAAAAGACATTATATATCGTGGCCGTCGTGCTCATCGGCCTGTCCTCCTGCTCCAGGGAGAAGCTGAACCCCATCCCTTCGAACGCGGTTTCCGACGAGCAGATCTTTTCCTCCGTGGCATCGGCCCAGACCGCCCTTAACGGCGGCATCATGAACATCGGCTATTTCCAGTCCAATACCTTGCAGGTAATCATGTCTGAGGTGATGGGCGAAGATGCCCTCATGACCAGCGGCAACTACGGAATTGATACCTATAACTGGAACGTCTATTCCTACACCTATTCCCAGGTGGCCGAGGATGAACCCTGGTGGTTCGGCTATGCCAACAACATATGGCTCTACGAATACAAGGCCATCGATGCGGCCAACAACATCATCAAGTATGTGACCGACATGCCGGAGGAAACCGGCAAGGAAAACCTGCTGGCACAGGCCTATGCCCTTCGCGGATTCGTGTTCCTGCGCCTGGCCCGCCTGTTCGCCCCCGCCTATTCCCTTAACCCCGAGGCGCCCGCCATCATCCTTCGCACGACGCCGGCCGATGGTGCCTCCGAGCACCTGGGCCGCTCCAGCCTCAAGGATACGTACGCCCAGATTCTGAAGGACCTGGACTATGGCCGGCAGCACTGCAGCGCAGCCGATGCGGCCTTCTTCACCCCTAAGGCCTGCGCCCTCTTCATGGCCCGCGCCTACCTGGACATGAACGACTGGGAGAACGCCGCAAAATATGCCGCAGAGGCTGCCTCCGATACTTTTGACGGCAGTAACCTCATGTCCAAGGCCGAGTACCAGGCCGGCTTCATGGACCCCAACGACGAGTGGCTCATGTACTACAACTTCAATGAGACTACGTCCAACTACTACGCCTCCATCCCGTCCTTCTACTACCTGGCCAAGGATGCTTACAGCGTGGACGCCAGCGGAAAGGCCAATCCTTCCGACATGGAATACCTGGACACGCCCGACGAGGCCGATTACTTCGAGGCACCCCTCTACGGCTACAGCACCGTGCGCTGGACCAAGCGCTTCCGCGACTCCTTCGAGGACACCGACTGCCGCAAGCTCTTCCCCTTCTATTTCTTTGAGGCCGATGGCTGGTTTACCAGCAAGTTCAGTCACCGGAACCTCTCCATCGGCGATGCCGACTTCCCGCTGGCCCGCATTGCCGAGGCTTACCTCATCAAGGCTGAGTGCGAAGCGCAGCTGGGCGGCGACGCCAAGATTGTGCTGAATGCCCTGCAGGCTGCCCGCGGTGCATCGGCCACCGACGGTTCCCTGGAGAGCATCTACATGGAGCGCCGTAAGGAGCTTTACGGAGAGGGCTTCCGCCTGTACGATATCAAGCACGAGCACGTAGCGCTGGACCGCACGCAGGATCCCGAGCACTGGGCTATTGAGAAACTGCCGGCCGACAGCCCCCGCTTCATGCTGCCCATCCCGCAGAACGAGATGCTGTACAACAAGGCTCTCACGCCTGCTGATCAGAACGAATACTGGAGAAAATAAGATCTTCTACGAACTTGACATCTTATTTACGGAGAATGCTGCCAGAAATGGCGGCATTCTCTTTTTTTGCTAAAAATTTATACTTTCCATGCGAGATATTGTTTCGAATAATTACTGCATAAAATCCATTCATTATATGCATGTGGCACGTTAGTTTCGGTTATTGGAATGGATAAATAACGAATAAACGCAAATTATATGTATAAATATGCAGAAATCCTTTAAAAATGTTTGGAATTGATGCTAAAAAAATCTTACTTTGCCAGTGTTAGATAGTTGTGTAACGTATTTAAACTATTCACAATGAAAGGTATCAAATTTTTGATCTCTTCCGTCCTTTCTGTTCTTTCGCTGGCCGCTGCCGCGCAGAACATCACTGTAAAAGGAACGGTTGCTGCCACTGACGGCGAGCCCGTCGTGGGTGCTTATGTTTTTGTGAAGGGCTCTGCCAATGGTCAGCTCACAGACCTGGACGGTGCATTTACCCTTCCCAATGTTCCTGCTGACGGAACCCTTGTCGTTGCCTTCATGGGCATGAAGACCAAGGAAGTTCCGGCCTCTCCCTCCGTTTCCATCGTCATGGAAAGCGACTCCGAGTACCTGAACGAAGTTGTGGTTACGGCCATGGGTATTTCCCGTGAGAAGAAAGCGCTGGGATATGCCGTGACCGAGGTGGGCGGAGACGAAATGACAAAATCCCGCGGCGGCCTCAACAACCCCGTGAATGCCCTGCAGGGTAAGATTGCCGGTCTGCAGATTACCTCCAGCACCGGTTCCATGGGCGGCTCCTCCAAGATTCTGCTCCGTGGTGTCACTTCCCTGTCCGGCAACAACCAGCCTCTCTTTGTGATTGACGGAGTTCCCATCGAAGGCTCCGACTTCAACTCTACCGATACGGCCCGTGGCGGTGGCGGTTACGACTATGGTAACCTGGTCAACGACATCAGCCCCGACGATATTGAAAACATTTCCGTCCTGAAGGGCGCCAGTGCATCGGCCCTCTACGGTTCCCGTGCCAACAACGGTGTGGTGATGATTACCACCAAGAAGGGCAATTCCGGGAAGGACGGCTTCGGTGTCTCCTTCTCCTCCACCGTGGGCTTCGAGAAAGTGAACAAGCTCCCCAAACTGCAGACCCTCTATGGCGGCGGTTACGGAACAGACTTTGAAACCGTGAATATCAACGGAACGGATTATCTGTATCCGGACTACGCTACCGACGAGAGCTGGGGCCCCAAATATAATGGCCAGCAGGTTCTCACCTGGTACGACCTCGCCAAGTGGGAAGCCGGCGGAAAGCAGGGCAATCCCACCACTTCCGAGTGGAAGGCTGCCGATAACGACATTGACACCTTCTTCAAGACGGGCGTCTCCGTTACCACCAACGTAGCCATTGCCCAGTCTTCCAAGAACAGCTCTGTCCGTATCTCCTACACCAACAGCGAACTCAGCGGCTATCTTCCCAACAGCTCGCAGGAAAAGAATATCGTCAACGTGAATGCCCAGGCCTTCAGCCCCGACCACAAGCTGGAGATCAGTGCCAATGTCAATTATCTGAACCAGAGCACCAAGGGCCGTTCCGAGATTGGATACGGTGACAACAACGTGCTGGTAAAATTTGTCCAGTGGGGCCACCGTGAACTGGATATGAAGCAGGCCGCGGACCTGTACATCTTCCCCGACGGAACCCAGGCTTCCTGGAACCGCTCCGGCTGGGACGATCCCACTCCCGCCTACTCCAACAACCCGTACTGGAGCCGCTACAAGTGCTTCCAGAACGACAGCCGTAACCGTATTTACGGTAACCTGGGCGCCTCTTACCAGATCCTGCCCACCCTCAAGTTCCAGTACAAGGCCAATCTGGATTTCTTTGTGGACAAGCAGTTCGAGCGCAGCGCCGTGAGCTCCCAGGAGCAGTCCAAGTACAATGAAATCTCCCGCCAGCAGTACGAGCTCAACCACGAGTTCCTCCTTACCTACAACCAGCAGTTCAGCAATTTCTCCGTAAATGCGCTGGCCGGTGCCAACCTCATGCGCAGGCACTACGAGTCCGTGCAGGGTTATACCGTCGGAGGCCTGGCTATTCCGGATTTCTACAATCTCAAGAATTCCATCGCTCCTGCACAGAGCTCCAACTATGAGAGCAACAAGGCTATCAACTCTGTCTTTGCCAATGCAAGCGTAGGATTCAAGAACTTCCTTTTCGTGGAAGGAAGTGTCCGTATGGATAAGTCTTCTACTCTTCCGAAGAACAATAACACCTATTTCTATCCTTCCGTAACCGGCAGCTTCATCTTTTCCGAGCTTCTCTCTCCGGAGGTGAAAAACGTGATTGAGTTCGGTAAGATCCGTGCCGGTTTCGCCCAGGTGGGTAATGATACCGATCCTTATCAGATTATTACCACCTATTCCCAGTACACGAATATCGATTCCACTACTCCTGGTTACCGTCTTCCCAATACGCTGAAGAACGACCAGCTCAAGCCGGAGACCACCAACTCCTTTGAAGCCGGCCTGGAAATGGCTTTCTTTGGCGGCCGTGTAGGTTTTGACGTGTCCTACTACAACAGCGTTACCAAGGACCAGATTCTGCCGCTGTCCGTTTCGGGTACCACCGGTTATCTCTATAAGGTTGTGAATTCCGGTAAGATCAAGAATACCGGTGTGGAGTTCGCCTTCCATGCTACTCCCGTAGAGAGCAAGTGGTTCACCTGGAACACCTCCCTTACCCTCGCGTCCAATAAGAACACGGTTCTTGAGCTCATGGACGGCGTGGACTACTACCGCCTCACGGCCGCTCCTTTCAAGGCCGAAATCGGTGCCCTCAAAGGCCAGCCCTATGGCGTCATCATGGGAACTGACTATGTCTATGATGCCAACGGCAACAAGATGATCGACCCCGAAAGCGGTCTGTACCTGTCTACCGACGGCAACGAGAATCTGGGCAGCGTCTATCCCGACTTCACCGGCGGCTGGACCAACAGCTTCAAGATTGGTAATTTCGATGCCAGCATCCAGATCGACTTCTCCAAGGGCGGAAAATACTTCTCCACCTCTTATCTGTGGGGTATGTACTCCGGTATGCTGGAGGAAACCGCAGCTAACAACATCCGTGAAGACGGTATTGTCCTGGACGGCGTCATTGACGATAATGGCACCAAGAACACTACCAAGGTAGACGGTATTGATTACTGCGAGTACTTCTATGAAGGACCTGCCGCCATGAGCGTTCTCAAGTCCGACTTTGTCAAGCTGCGTGAGGTGACCCTCGGTTACACCTTCCCCGTGAAGCAGGGCAGCTTTATCAAGAGCTTCAGGGTTTCCGCCTATGGCCGTAACCTGGGCGTCTGGGGACCGGACGTGAAGCATTTCGATCCCGAGGTGGCTGTTACCAGTTCCGGTAACATCCAGGGTATCGAAGGCGGCCTGGTGGCCGGTGTGGCCAACTTCGGCTTTGGCGTCAACATTAACTTCTAAAACGGAGAACTTGTTATGAAAACCATATATAAATTTATTCTCGCGGGATCCCTTTGCGTATCGGCCCTGTCCTCCTGCATCAAAGATTCTGTCAACCAGGATCCGAACAATCCGCCGGCAGTCCCTTCCAACATGCTCATGTCCGGCGCAGAGAAATGGGTTGTGGACAATGTCTATGACGTATGGTTCAGCGGCCGTCAGTGCCTGCCCTATGCTCAGTACTGGTGCCAGCGCAACTATACGGAGGAAGACCGCTATCAGATTCGTGAAAGCACGAACAACAGCTACTTCAATTACCTGTACATGGGTGTTGCCAACCTCATCCAGGTAGAAAAGGAGAATATCGATCCGGCTACGGCTCCCGGTAATTCGGCCTATGGTGCCAATGCCAACCAGATTGCCGCCGCCAAAATCCTGAAGGTGTGGCTGATGGATATCATCACCGACACCTGGGGCAGCGTCCCTTACACGGACGTGGCAAAACTCGCCTCCGAGGATGTGTATTATTGCAAGTACGACGACCAGAAGGAACTCTACGGCACCCTCATCAGCGAACTGGATGCTGCCGTTGACATGATTGACGAGTCCGAGCCCGCCTTCACTTCCGGTGACATCATCTACGGCGGTGACGCTTCCCAGTGGAAGAAATTCGGCAACTCCCTCAAGTGCCGCCTGGCCATCCACATGTCCAAGGTGGATCCTTCTTGGAAGAGCCTGATTGCCGAGGCTGTGGCCAGCGGTGTATTCGAGGGCAATGAAGATGCCGCCACGTACCAGTATTCCGCTTCCGGTACCGACTACTGCAAACTGTATGAAGGTTTCTATGTGGACGGACGTAACGACTTCACCATCACCAAGCCCTTTGCCAACCTGCTGATGGGTGTGGCCGATAACCTCAACGGAAAGTCCCACCCCTGGGAAGGCACCCGTGATCCCCGTGCCGACATTTTCTCCCCGGGCGTGACCAAGGGCGTTCCTTACGGTGCTCCCAGCATCTACTCGGCCAAACTCCGCGCCGGCACTCCCAACTGGTATAGCACGCAGCCCGGTCACCTGAATCCCGACTTCAAGATTCCGCTGATGACCTATGCCGAGCTCCAGTTCATCCTCTCTGAGTACAAAGGCTTCTCCGACGCTGAGTTCAAGGCCGGTATCGAGGCTTCCATCGACTATTGGGCCGATGCTTATGGCACCAGCGCAGACGCTTCCGAAGTGGCCGATTACATTGCCGCCGTCGGCGCTGCGACTGCAGAAAAAGTGGCCGTCCAGAAGTACATCGACCTGTGGCTCAACGGTACCGAAGCCTGGACCGAGATTCGTCGTACCGGTTATCCCGAGCAGGTCCTTCGCCCGGGCGAATACACCTGCGAGGATCCCAACGATGCATCGGCCGAACCCGTCAAGTTCACAGCTCTCTCCGAAGTGAAGGGTGACATCATCGCCCGCGTGAAGTATCCTACCAACGAGAGCACCCTCAATGGCGAAAACTGGAAGGCTGCCGTGGCCAAACTCCAGGATGGAACCAACAATTACTACAGCAAGATGTTCTGGGATGTCCGTACCTCTACTTATGACCATCCGGCCAATAAGTAAAATTGCCAAAGTTTAAAAAAATTCGTAAATTTGCGCCGCTCAATAAGAGTGACGCAAATTTTTTAATACATACTACTATGCAGATCGTTTCCGTTTTCGGTAGAGAGATCCTGGATTCCCGCGGAAATCCTACCATCGAAGTTGAAGTTACCCTTGATTCCGGTTTTGTTGGCGTAGCTGCCGTTCCCAGCGGCGCTTCCACTGGTGAGAACGAGGCCCTCGAGCTCCGTGATGGCGACAAGAACCGCTATGGCGGCAAGGGCGTTCTCAAGGCTGTTGATAACGTGAACAAGGTCATCGCCCCCGAAATCGTGGGCATGGATGCTACCCAGCAGCGTGCCATCGATAAGGCCATGATTGAGCTGGACGGTACTCCCACCAAGAGCAAGCTGGGCGCCAACGCCATCCTGGGCGTTTCCCTGGCCGTTGCCAAGGCTGCTGCCGCTGAACTGGGCATGCCCCTGTACCGTTACCTGGGCGGCACCAACGCTTATGTGCTTCCCGTTCCCATGATGAACATCATCAACGGTGGTGCTCACTCCGATGCTCCTATCGCTTTCCAGGAGTTCATGATCCGTCCTGTAGGTGCCAAGAACGAGGCCGAGGCTGTCCGCATGGGCGCTGAGGTTTTCCACGCTCTGCAGAAGGTGCTCAAGGGCCGTGGCCTGTCCACCGCCGTGGGTGACGAAGGTGGCTTCGCTCCCGCTCTGAAGGGCATCAACGACGCTCTTGACTGCATCATCGCCGCTATCGAAGGCGCCGGCTACGTACCTGGCAAGGACGTGACCATCGCCATGGACTGCGCCGCTTCCGAGTTCTGCTTCAAGGAGAACGGCAAGTTCTTCTACGACTACAAGCAGCTCAAGGACGGCAAGAAGAAGGATCCCCGCGGCCGCAAGCTCTCCACCGAGCAGCAGATCAACTACCTCAAGCAGCTCATCGCCAAGTACCCCATCGACTCCATCGAGGACGGTCTGTCCGAGGAAGACTGGGAGGGCTGGGTAAAGCTCACCAAGGCTATCGGCGACAAGTGCCAGCTGGTTGGCGACGACCTCTTCGTTACCAACGTGAAGTACCTGCAGCAGGGTATCGAGATGGGTGCCGGTAACTCCATCCTCATCAAGGTGAACCAGATTGGTTCCCTCACCGAGACCCTCGACGCCATCGAGATGGCTCACCGCCACGGCTACACCACCGTTACCAGCCACCGCTCCGGTGAGACTGAGGACACCACCATCGCCGACATCGCCGTCGCTACCAACAGCGGCCAGATCAAGACCGGTTCCCTGTCCCGCACCGACCGTATCGCCAAGTACAACCGCCTCATGCGCATTGAAATTGAACTGGGCGACGAAGCTCGTTATGGTTACAAGAAACTTCGCTAAGTACATCGCTGCAGCCCTTGTGGCTGTGGCCTGTACCGTGGAAGAACCCACAGTTAAACAGGCTCCGAAATCTTCGGAGCCTGTTTTGCCTATTCCTGCATCCGTCAACATTCAGTTTGACGACAACCTCATCGGCCTCATTGAAGAGGACCTTGCCTCCGGCGGCGCAGTGACCAAATCGGCCTCCCTGAATGCCGTGCTGGAGGAGCTGGGCATCGACCATCTGGAGCGCATCTTCCCGGACGCCGGAGAATACGAAGCCCGCAGCCGCAAGATGGGGCTGCATCGGTTCTATACGGCGGTCCTTAAGGAAGGAACGCCCGCTACCAAGGCGGCCGTCTCCCTTTCTGATGTCCCGGGCATCGTGAGTGTCACTCCGTCCCGCCCCATCCGGAAAAGGGCTTTCAATGACCCCTACTTCTCCAAGCAGTGGCATCTGAAGAACAACCGTACCGCCGGGGGCGATATCAATGTCGAGGGCGTGTGGAGTAACTACACCACCGGTAACCGGGATGTGGTTGTGTGCGTGGTAGATGAGCCGGTGGATGCCAGCCATGAAGACCTGTCTGCCAACTTGTGGAAGGACGCCCAGGGCCATACGGGCTATAACTATGCCCGCAAAAGCTACAGTTTGTCCATCCGCGATGCGGATACCGGCCACGGAACCCATGTGGCGGGAACCATTGCTGCCGTGAACAATAACGGGAAAGGCGTGTGCGGCATTGCCGGCGGAGATGCTTTGAAGGGCATTCCCGGCGTGCGCATCATGTCCCATGCCATCTTTTCCGGAAACCAGCAGGCAGACGACGCTCAAACATACCGGGCTATCAAGGAAGGCGCCGACAAAGGCGCTGTCATCTCCCAGAACAGCTGGGGATACCGTGCCGATGATTGCCTGGGAGAAGACGAAGGTAAGGATGTCTCTGCCGCCGAACTGGCCGAATACAGATCCTGGGATTACGACCCGGCGATGGCTGCTGCCATCCAGTATTTCGTAACCTATGCCGGCTGTGATGCGCAGGGCAATCAGCGGGCAGATGCTCCCATGAAGGGAGGTCTTGTTTTCTTTGCGGGCGGCAACGAGAACATTCCTTACGATTATATTAGTTCTAATGATCCCAATGTCATTGCGGTAGGAGCCTTTGGCTATAACGGTACCAAAGCATACTACTCGAATTATGGAGACTGGGTGGACATTGCCGCTCCTGGTGGTGGCACCACCAGAGAAACCAGCGAAGATGACGTAATCTGGAGTACGCTTCCCAAGTCTATCAATTCTACCGGTTATGGCGGCGATGATTGGATGGGAACATCCATGGCAACGCCCCATGCCAGCGGCGTGGCGGCGCTTATCATTTCCTACTTCGGCGGCCCCGGCTTTACGGCCGAAAACGCCAAAGATATCCTGTTTTCCGGACTGGGAAACACCATTGGCGGCAGCAAGCCCATCGGCAAAAAACTGGATGCGCTGGCTTCTTTCCAGTATGGCGTGAAGCATTATCCGGCCGGCGGCGGTTCCTCTACTTCCCAGCCTCCGGTGCTGAAACTGGATAAGTCGGAGGTAACCGTGAAAGCGCATGAGACCGTTGAGGTGGGCTATATGGCCTACGACCTGGGCGGGAAAATGGTTTTCCTGACGCTGGACGGCGGCTCCAAGGCCATCGAACTGGACAGGAGAGACCCTCCTTCCTCGCTGGTCATTTACGGCTGGAAGGATACCCCCGGCACCTATCAGGCTACCCTGAGGGCAAGTAACGGCGAATCTACCACCGAGGCCAGCCTCACTTATACCATCCTGCCCAACCATGCTCCCGAAGTGATCGAGGAAGCAGGAGATATCTTCCTGGAAGGTCAGCAGAAAGTAGGCTCTGTTTCCCTGGACAAACTTTTCCGGGACGAGGACGGTGAGACGCTTTCCTACTGGGCCGAGCGTACCTCCGGCGACGCGTGCGTGAATGCCACCATTGACGGAGACCGCGTTCTCATTACGCCCATCGGCTTTGGAACGGCGACGGTTACCGTGACGGCGACGGACTTTCTGGGGGAGGATGCGCGCGTTTCCTTCCGCGTGGCCGTGGTAGATCCCCGGCAACCGGTGCATGTTTCTCCCGAGGTGGCTTCCACGGAGGTTTCCATCGGCATAGAGTCAAAGGAGAAACTTCCTGTGAAATTGTCCCTGTATGCCTCTACGGGCGGTCTGGTGCTTGAGAAAACGGCCGAAGCCAGCGCCTTCGACCCCATTGTGCTGGATGTCTCCGGGCTGGCTCCGGGCCGGTATACGGCCGTTCTGGAGTACGGCGGACAAAGCCGCCGCGTAAGGATTATCAAATACTAAAGCAGGTCCTGCTTTAGATTCTCGATATACCGGGCGATTCTTCGGAGTTGGCCCGGTATTGCTATACTCTGGGGGCAGTGGCTCAGGCACTCGCCGCAGGCGATGCAGTGGTCGGCCTGGCGCACGGTGGGGACGGCGCGGTCGTAGCTCACGAGGAAGGCCTTCTTGAGCCGGGCGTAGTCCTTCTGTTCCTTGCTCTGGGCGTAGGTACCCTCGGTGACGGCCTTGTTGTAGTGCTGGAACGTTCCGGGGATGTCAATGCCCCAGGGACAGGGCATGCAGTATTTGCAGTCGGTGCAGTTCACCAGCGGATACTCCATCATCTGGGTGGCCATCTCTTCCAGGAATACCAGTTCTTCGTCGGTGAGGGGCTTGAAGTGCGTGAATGTCTTGATATTGTCCACGAGCGGGTCCATGTTGGTCATGCCCGACAGGGTACAAAGCACACGCGGGTAGGTGCCGCAGAAGCGGAAGGCCCAGGAGGCGATGCTCTTAAGGGGCTCGCGCTCTTTCATGTGGCGGGCGATGCTCTCCGGAACGTTGGCCAGGCGGCCTCCGAGGAGCGGCTCCATGATCACGATGGGGAGCCCGCGCTTGTCAAGTTCTGCGTACAGGTAGTCGGCATTGACGTTGCGGATGCCGTCGGCGTGGGTCCAGTCCACATAGTTCATTTCAATCTGGACAAAGTCCCAGATCATTTCTCCGGAGTCAAAGAGCTCCATGAAATAGTCGAACTCGTGCTTGGCGCCGTGGAAGGAGAAGCCCAGGTTGCGGATGCGGCCGGCTTTCTTTTCCTCCAGGAGGAAGGGCAGGAGGCCGTTGTCCACGTAGCGCCGGTTGAAGGCGTCCTTGCCGCCGCGCCCGATCGAGTGCAGCAGGTAGTAGTCAAAATAGTCTGTTTTAAGCTGCGCGAAGGAGTCCTTGTACATCTTGATGGATGCCTCGGCCGATGCATCCCCGAAGTTGGACAGCTTGGTGGCAATGTAGTAGCTCTCGCGGGGGTGGCGGCTGAGGGCGATGCCGGCCGCTTTCTCGCTCTGGCCCTGGAGGTAGGCGGGGGAGGTGTCAAAGTAGTTGATACCGTGCTCGAGGGCATAGTCTACCATTTCGTTTACGGCTTCCTGGTCAATGACGTCCTTGCCGGAGGCGTCTTTCACCATGGGCCAGCGCATGCAGCCAAAGCCGATGAGGGAGACCTTGTCCCCGTTTTTCGGGTTCTCGCGGTAAATCATCTGTTCCGGGCCTTCGTCCGCCCCGGCCGGCTGGGTTCCCTTGGGTGCACAGGCTGCCGTCAGGGCCGCTGCGCCGGATATCTTCAAAAAGTCTCTTCTATCCATGGCTACACGTGTTGATATTTACCGTTTACTGTAATGGCGCTGATGGGCCGCACCGGGCACAGATACTCGCAGGCGCCGCAGCCGGTGCACACTTCTTCGGCGATGGCGGGGATGCGGTTTTCTCCGTAGGCCACCAGTTTGATGGCGCCGGAGGGGCAGGCCTGGGAGCACTTGCCGCAGGCCGATTTCCCGGTGGCCATGAGGCAGAGCTCGGGGTTCACCTGTGCGGTTCCAATGTGGTACTGCGTCTTTTCCTCGCGGGTAATCTTTTCGATGGCACCGGCGGGGCATAGCTCGCTGCAGCGGGTGCACTCCGGCCGGCAGAAGCCCTTCTCGTAGCTCATCTGCGGCTGCATGAGGTGCTCCAGGTCTGTGGAGGGCCTGAGCACGTTGTTCGGGCATTCGGCTACGCACAGCTGGCAGCCGGTGCAGTGCCGATAGAAGTCTTTGACGCTCCTGGAGCCGGGAGGCGTGAGCGGGACTTCGCGCTCCGGGGCCTGCTTGGGAAGCACGCGGGCAAAGCCGCCGTCGGTCTTCTTGGCAATCTCCTGTGCGCGGGCTTCGACGCCCTTGAGCGCCGCGGCGCCCAGGGCTACCGCCGTTCCGGTCATGAAGGCGCGGCGGCCGTTATCGGCCTGGGCCGTTTCCTTTTTCTTCCCCCACGCAAACCGGTACTTCAGCGCATCGAATTTGCACGCTCCGATGCAATCGAAGCAGTCCACGCAGCGGGAGTAGTCAATCTGGGCCGATTCCTTGCCGATAGCAATGCAGGAGGCTTTGCAGTGATGCTCGCAGGCCTTGCAGTGCTTGCACTTTTCGGTGTCGATCACCGGGCGGAACATGGCAAAGCGGGAGAAGAAACTGAGGGTGGTGCCTACGGGGCAGATGTCGTTGCAGTAGGTGCGGCCGCCGCGGAAGGCGAGGGCGATGATAATGCCAAGCGTTACGAGGGCTATGATGAAGGTGGGAAGGCTGCGCATCCACACTTCCTTTTCATAGAAGGAATAGGAACCCACCCTCTCGGCGATGAGGGCCAGGAGGTTGTTGCCCCAGAGGTAGATGGGCTGTAGCAGTTCCTGCACCATGCGGCCATAAGCGCTGTAGGGGGCCAGAATGGCGACAGCTACCTGGATGCCGGCCACGAGGCAGACGACAAAGAGCACCCAGACGCCGTAGCGCAGCCAGGGGTGTTCTTTCCTGTGATGGTACGGCTGTTTCTTCCCCAGGGTGCCCAGATGCGAAACAGCATCCTGGAACACGCCCAGCGGGCAAATGACGGAGCAGTACACGCGGCCAAACAGGAGGGTCAGGAGCACAAGGCCCACAATGACGCCCACGTTCAGTGCCAGCACCGCCGGCAGGAATTGAATCTTGGCCATCCAGCCCAGATAGTGATGCAGCACGCCGGTAAAATCCAGAAGGAGAAGCGTAATCCCCACCCAGAAAACCACGGCAAGAGCCACTCTAAGTTTTTTGAGCATAATCAAAAGAGAAACGTTTGTGCTACAAACTTACTAATAATTTCCCAAACTCTATAACGCGTTTTCCTGGGAAAAGTGCGTTATAGGTCTCGGTTGGGGAAGACGTATAACGCGAAAAACCGGGAAAAACGCGTTACTCGTCCGGGGAAGGACGCCGGCAATTGGCGTCAAGGCGTCGGAAACATGGTTGTCACCGTATGAGAGAACAAAAAAATTACTATCTTTGCAAATACGCAAATTAGAATATTTATGTTACCTCAAGCCAAAGAAATCGTTGACGCCCAGTCGGCCAAGATGCAGGGCGCAGTGGAATATCTGGAAGAAGACCTCAAGAACTACCGTGTAGGAAAGGCTTCCCCCACCATCCTCAATCCTGTTGTAGTAGACTACTACGGAACGCCCACTCCCATCAACCAGGTAGCTTCCGTTACCACGCCGGATGCCAAGACCATCGCCATCCAGCCCTGGGAGCGCTCCCTCATCGCCAAGATCGAGAAGGCCATCCTGGATGCCAACATTGGCCTCACTCCTTCCAACAACGGTGAAATCATCCGTTGCCTGGTGCCCGCCCTCACGGAGGAGCGCCGCAAGGAACTCATCAAGAAGGCCAAGGCTCAGGGAGAGACTTCCAAGGTAACCATCCGCAACGCCCGCCGTGACGGTATCGAACTCCTCAAGAAGGCCCAGAAGAACGACGGCCTCTCCGAGGACGGCGAAAAGGAAGGCGAGGACGAGCTCCAGAAGGCTACGGACAAGTACGTAAAGAAGGTGGACGAACTCATCGCCGCCAAGGAGAAGGATATTCTCACCGTTTAAGGCCCTTTCGCATGCGCGTCGCCATACAAGGATTCAAGGGCTGCTTTCATGAACAGGCAGCCCGTCTTTTTTATGATGCACCCCTGGATATTCTGGAGTGCAACACCTTCGAGGACCTGTACAAAGCCCTCGATGAGCACAAGGCAGACGCCGCCGTCATGGCCATTGAAAACACCGTAAGCGGAGGACTCCTCCATAACTTTGAACTTTTACGCACCCGAGACCGCAAGGTAAAGGGAGAGGTGTATATCCAGATTGGCCAGAACCTCATGGCCCTTCCGGGACAAAGTCTCCAGGATATCCGCGAAGTGCGCACGCACTACATGGCCATCAACCAAACGCGTCCCTGGTTCGAGGCCAATGCCCCCTGGATCCGTCTCATCGAGAGCGAAGACACCGCCAAGAGCGCCCGTGACATTGCCCTCAGCGGAGAAAAGGGCGTGGGCGCCGTGGCCGGAGAACTGGCCGCACAGCTCTACGGCCTCGACATCCTGGCCCCGCACATCGAGACGTATCGGCAAAACTTCACCCGATTCCTGGTCATGGACGAGGGACTCAAGGTCCCCGAAAAGGAGATAGACAAGGCGCTTCTGTGCTTTACGCTGCCGCACAAGCCCGGCTCACTGGCCCAGATCCTCACCATCCTGTCTTTCTATGAGATGAATCTCACGCGTATCCAGTCACTGCCCATCCCCGGCAGGCAGTGGCAGTATTTCTTCTATGCCGACATCAAGTTTTCTTCCCCGGAGCGCTATCGCCAGGCCCTTTCGGCCGTGCGGCCGCTCATCGAAGACTTACATATTTTAGGTGAATATAAATCTGCATTATGATCATCGAACCAGCAAAACGAACGCTCTCCGTCAAGGAGTACTACTTCTCCATCAAGAACAAGGAAATCGCTCGCCTTACGGCAGAGCGTGTGGCTAAGGGCGAAGACCCTGTGATTAACCTGGGTATCGGCTCTCCCGACGGCTCTCCTTCCCCCGAGGCCATTGAGGCCCTGGCCCAGTGCGCGCACCGCACCGGTGTACACGGCTACCAGAGCTATGTGGGCATCCCCGAACTCCGTCATGCCATTGCCGCCTGGTACGAGCGCTGGTATGGCGTGCAGCTGGACCCCGCCAGTGAGATCCAGCCGCTCATGGGCTCCAAGGAAGGCATCCTCCTCCTTTCCCTCACCTTCCTCAACAAGGGTGACAAGGTGCTGGTTCCCAACCCGGGTTATCCTACTTACACATCGGCCACCCTCATGTGCGAGGCAGAGGTGGTGAAATACGACCTCCTGGAAGAGAACGGCTGGTACCCGGACTTCGACCAGCTGGAGTCCATGGACCTGAGCGGTGTCAAGCTCATGTGGGCCAACTATCCCAATATGCCTACCGGCGCTCCTGCCCGCAAGGACGTGTTCGAGAAGCTGGTGGCTTTTGCCCGCAAGCACGGCATTCTCCTTATCAACGACAACCCTTACGGCTTCGTGCTCAATGAGCCCCAGTCCATCCTTACCGTTCCCGGTGCCCGCGAGGTGTGCATGGAGATGAACTCCCTGTCCAAGAGCCACAACATGGCCGGCTGGCGTGTGGGTATGCTGGTAGGTGACGCTGCCGTTATCAAGGAGGTCCTCAAGGTAAAGTCCCAGATGGATTCCGGCATGTTCCGCGGCATCCAGGAAGCTGCCGTAGTGGCCCTCAACTCCGGCAAGGAGTGGTACGATGAGCTCAATAAAGAATATGCCAAGCGCCGCGAAGTGGCCTGCAAGATCATGGACGTGCTGGGCTGCCAGTATGACAACAACGCCGGCGGCCTGTACGTATGGGGTCGCGTTCCCTCCGGGGAAGCCGTAGACTGGAGCGACAAGTTCCTCTACGAGGCCGGTGTGTTCCTCACCCCAGGTTTCATCTTCGGCAGCAACGGCGCCAAGTACCTGCGCATCTCCCTTTGCGCCAATGTACCTACGCTTACGAAGGCGCTGGAAAAAATCAGTGTGGTGTGCAAGTAGTTGGAGTCATAGGTCTTGGCCTTATCGGCGGCTCCCTGGCGCTTGACCTCAAGCGCAGGGGCTTCGCGTCCCGTACCCTGGGCGTGGAGAAGGATTCCGTTGCGGCCCAGGCGGCTCTCACCATCGGCCTGGTGGATGAAGTGACAGACCTTGATACCTGCGTGAAGGAGGCCGATATCATTGTAGTGGCCGTTCCCGTGGGTGCAGCCGTGAAGCTGGTGACGCAAATCCTGGACAGAATCGGTGACAACCAGATTGTCATTGACGTGTGCTCTACCAAGGAGCAGATTTGCCGCGCTACGCAGTATCACCCGCGGCGTGGGCAGTTTGTGAGCACGCATCCCATGGCCGGTACCGAGTACAGCGGCCCCTGGGCAGCGCAGCCCGGCCTTTTTGACGGCCGCGCCTGCATTTTCTGTGACAGCGAGGAAAGCGATCCCCAGGCCGTCCGGAAGATTGAGGAAATGTATGCGGTACTCAACATGCGCCTCCTGTACATGCGCGCTGCCCAGCACGACGTGCACACGGCCTATGTGTCGCATATTTCCCACGTTACCTCCTTCGCCCTGGCCCTCACCGTGCTGGACAAGGAGAAGGACGAGAAACACATCTTTGACCTGGCCAGCGGCGGCTTTTCCAGCACCGTGCGGCTCGCCAAGTCCAATGCCGACATGTGGGTCCCCATCCTCACCCAGAACCACGACAACGTGCTGCATGTGATGGATACCTATATAGAGAAAATGAAAGCCTTCCGCGATGCGGTGGCTACTTACGACGAAGACAAGATCCGGGAGCTCATTACAGAAGCCAACAAGATCAAGAAGATTCTTCGCTAACACTCAGAAAGACTGAACTATGGCACACGAATTAGATATCATCCCCGGAACCGAATGGGGCTTTTTCACCCTTCCGCGTCCCATGTGCATCGCCGGTCCCTGCTCTGCCGAGACCGAGGAGCAGGTAATGGAAACGGCTAAGGGTCTCAATGACTTTGGCATCCACGTTTACCGCGCCGGTATATGGAAACCGCGTACGCACCCGGGCTCCTTTGAGGGCGTAGGTACGCAGGGCCTGAAGTGGCTCCGCCGCGTGAAGCAGGAACTGGGCATGAAAGTGTGCACCGAGGTTGCCTCCGAAAAGCATGTGCTGGAGTGCATCAAGTACGGGGTGGACATCGTGTGGGTGGGAGCCCGCACATCGGCCAATCCCTTCCTCATGCAGGAGATTGCCGATGCCCTCGAAGGCACCGACATCCCCGTTCTGGTGAAGAATCCCGTGAACCCGGACCTGGACCTGTGGATTGGTGCCCTGGAGCGCCTGAACCGCGCCGGCCTCAGGAAGTTGGGCGTGATTCACCGTGGTTTTTCCACATCGGCCAGCATCCCGTACCGCAACGATCCGGGCTGGAAGATTGCCATCGAGCTGCGCACCCGCTACCCCCAGATGGCCTTCTTCGCCGATCCTTCCCACATGGCCGGAGACCGCAAATATCTCCTGGAACTTTCCCAGCGGGCCATGGACCTGGGCCTGGACGGCCTCATGGTGGAGAGCCACTGCGACCCTTCCTGCGCCCTGTCCGACGCCAAGCAGCAGCTCACCCCCGCAGACCTTAAGCATCTCCTGGAGAGCCTTGTCATCCGTGAGAACACCTCCGAGAACGAGGCCTACAAGGAGGGGATCGACGCCCTTCGCGCCCGCATCGACGTCATTGACGAGAACCTTCTCAAGCTCTTGAAGGACCGCATGGGCGTGAGCCAGGCCATCGGCCAGTACAAGAAGGAGCACAACGTGGCCATCCTCCAGGCGGGCCGATGGGAGCAGCTGCTCTCCGGCATGGTGGAGCGCGGCGCTGCGCTGGGGATATCGGCCGATGCCATCACGGCCATCATGACCGCCATCCACGACGAATCCGTGCGCGTGCAGAACCGCGTGCTGGAAAGTTAAATTAAACGAGAAGCTATGATTTATAAGCTGGTATTGGCCCTTCGGAACCTGATGTACGACAAGGGCTGGAAGAAATCCCATGAAGCCCACGTTCCCACCGTCTGCGTGGGAAACATTACCGTTGGCGGTACGGGAAAGACGCCCCATACGGAAATGATCCTGAGGAAGCTGCTGGGAAGTGATAGTTGGGGTTCCCGCCAGCTGGCCGTCCTTTCGCGCGGATACAAGCGCAAGAGCCATGGCTTCCAGGTGGCCGGGACAGATGCATCGGCCCGCCAGATGGGAGACGAACCCCTGCAGATGGCCCGCAAGTTCCCCATGGTGACCGTGGCGGTGGACAAGAACCGCATCCACGGATGCGAGCAGCTCAGCGGCGTAGACCTCATCATCCTGGACGATGCCTTCCAGTACCGCCGCCTCCGTCCCACGCTGAACATTGTGCTCGTAGATTACAACCGCCCCATTTTCGAAGACCGCCTCATGCCCTGGGGACATCTGAGAGACCTTCCTTCGCAGCTGAGGCGCGCCCAGGTAGTCATCGTATCCAAGAGCCCGGCCGAGCTTGACCAGGTAGAGCGGGGAGAATGGCGCAGCCGCCTTAACCTCCGGGAAGATCAGGAGCTGTATTTCACCACCGTGAGCTACTGTCCTCCGGAGCCCGTTTTCCCGGAGGCCGATCCCCACTATATTTACTCCAAACGGCTGGTGCTGGTCTCCGGCATCGCCAACAATGCGCAGCTGAGGATGTACATCTCGGACACCTATAAGATGGTGGAGAAACTCGAGTTCCCGGACCACCATCGCTTCACCTCCTCCGACATCCGCAGCATCGCCGCTGCCGTGAAGGCCAACCCTACCGCCTGCCTCATGACAACAGAAAAAGACGCCCAGCGCCTGCGGGATTGTAAGAATATCCCCGAGGATGTGCGTAAGCGTCTTTTCTATCTGCCTATCGAGGCAACGTTCCTCACGCCGGAGGAAGATGCAGCGTTTACGGAAACGCTGATGAAATCCATTACATCGAAAGAACGTTAAGGACAGAGATCAGTTCCTTGTTGATGGGCTTGTCCATCTTGATGGCACGGGAGATGGGCACGTACACGATTTCGTCGTTCTTGATGCCGATCATCACGTTGCGCTGGCCTTCCAGGAGAGCCTCGATGGCGGCGTATCCCATGCGGGATGCCAGGATGCGGTCGTAAGCGGTGGGTGAGCCGCCGCGCTGCAGGTGGCCCAGGATGGTAACGCGGGCGTCAAACTGGGGGTACTCCTTCTTGATACGGTCGGCGTAGTAAAAAGCACCGCCTACACCGTCTTTCTGGGCTTCGCTCACCAGCACGATGGCGCTGTTCTTGCTCTTGCGCTTGCCTCTTTCAATGAATTCGGCCAGCTGGTCCACGTCGGTTTTGCCTTCGGGGATGATGGCAGCCTCGGCACCGGAAGCGATGGCGCTGTTCTGGGCCAGGAAGCCGGCATCGCGGCCCATGACTTCAATAAAGAATATGCGGTCGTGGGAGTTAGCGGTGTCGCGGATCTTATCCACGCAGTCCACGATGGTGTTGAGGGCCGTGTCGTAGCCGATGGTAGAGTCTGTTCCGTACAGGTCGTTGTCGATGGTTCCGGGCAGGCCGATGATAGGAAGGTCATACTCACGGGCAAAGAGCTGGGCTCCGGTGAGGGAGCCGTTGCCGCCGATGACCACCAGGGCGTCGATGCCGGCCTCCACCATGTTTTCGTAAGCCTTCTTGCGGCCCTCCGGAGTGAGGAATGCCGTGCAGCGGGCCGTCTTGAGGATGGTACCGCCGCGCTGGATGGTGTTGGAAACGCTGGAGGAGGTGAACTTGACGAATTCCTTCTCGATAAGGCCGAAGTAACCGCGCATGACGCCGATGACGTTGATGTCGTGGGCGCGGGCGCTGCGCGTGACGGCACGGATGGCGGCGTTCATGCCCGGAGCGTCACCGCCCGAGGTAAGTACGCCGATGGTATTGATTTGTCTTTCCATAGACTAATAAAATTTTTGCAAATATACTACTTTTTGGGGGATTATCATCAAGTGGAAGGGAATTACAGTCCGTACACGCCTTCCACCTCGGGTGTTTCTTCACCCCAGCGCTGGGCAACGTAGTCCAGGGTGGTAAAGATTTCTTCCGGGTCCTTGGAGGTGACAAGTTTGATGCGGGTGTCCTTGAAGTCGCGGAGTCCTTTGAAGTAGCAACTGAGGTGGCGACGCATCTCGTACACGCCGGTAACGGGTCCTTTCAAATCCAGTGAGAGCTGGAAATGGCGTTTGGCAAGGGCCACGCGGTCTTTCACGCTCATGGGTGGAAGCTCCTCGCCGGTGTCCAGGAGGTGCCGGATTTCGGTGAAGATCCAGGGATGGCCAAAGCTGGCACGGCCCACCATGATGCCGTCTACGCCGTAGCGCTCAAAAGCTTCCTTCGCTTTCTGTGCACTGTTGATGTCTCCATTACCTATTATAGGTATGTGCATGCGGGGGTTCTCTTTCACGGCACCGATGAGGGTCCAGTCGGCCTCGCCCTTGTACATCTGGCAGCGGGTGCGGCCATGGATGGTGAGAGCGGCGACACCTACATCCTGCAGGCGCTCGGCTAGTTCCACTATGATTTTGGACTGGTCGTCCCAACCAAGGCGGGTTTTGACGGTTACAGGCTTGTCGGGAACGGCTTTGACAATGGCTTCGGTGATGGCTACCAGCTTGTCGGGTTCTCTCATCATGCCGCTGCCTGCGCCCCTGCCGGCAATCTTGGAGACAGGGCAGCCGAAATTGATATCCACGATATCGGCCCCGTGACCACCAGCCAGTTCGGCGGCTTTGTCGGCCATCCTGGCGGCGTCCACCATGGCATCGGGCAGGCTGCCATAGATTTGCACGGCTACGGGAGACTCTTCCTCCAGCGTGCGCATCTTGGCAATGGTCTTGCTCACGTCCCGCACCAGGCCGTCGGAACTGACAAACTCCGTAGTCACCATGGCCGCGCCCGCTTCCCGGCAAAGGATGCGGAAACTGGCATCTGTGACATCCTCCATGGGCGCCAGGGTCACCGGACGGTCTCCTAACTCTATGTTTCCGATTTTCATGGCGCAAAGGTAGTGCTTTTTCACTTACGAACAAAAGCAGGATTTGCCGGGAATTATGCTTAAGATCGTCAGCAGTGACGAACAAAAGCAGGATGAGGGCCAAATCACGCTTAAGATCGTCAGCGTGCCGGCGCAAACGACGTACGGGTTAGAGCCGCAGGGCTCTGCCGTAGTTTTTCCTGAAGATAGCTCTATTGAGAGGCCCTGCTGTTTTAGCAGGGCTTTTTTCATTTTTGGGATTTTTGCGGACGAAATTTTGCTGTAAACTGTAGAGTTTGTACGTGTTGATTGATAACTTGTTCCTTAGTTTTAATTATGAATTATTACATTATTGGCGCAAAAAAACAATAAATAATAAATGCTAAAATGTTTTTGCATTTGAAAATTTAATACTAACTTTGCGCCCCGGTTATAATGCTAAACCGAAACCACTTTTATATTAACCAATCATTTATCCAATGTGTAACAACAGCTTACGTAAGGTTTGCCTCGTGGTTGCATCTTTGTTCTGCTTCTCGGCACTGTTTTTGGCCAGAGCGGCAGCCGTATCATTACCGGTACGGTGGTGGATCAGAACAATGAACCGCTCATCGGGGCAGGTGTAGTCGTTGAAGGCCAGAGTACCATCGGTACCATTACTGACTTCGGCGGAAACTACTCACTGACCGTTCCCGAGGATGCCAAACAGCTCCGCTATTCCTATATTGGAATGGTGGACCGGCTCATTGACATCGAGGGACGCACGGTAATCAATGTCACTTTGACCGAGGACGCCACCGTCCTGGAAGGCGTGGTAGTAACCGCCCTCGGTATCAAGCGCGCGGAAAAAGCCGTTACCTACAATGTCCAGAAACTGGACGAGAAAGTCTTCGTCACCCGCGAAGCCAACCTGGTGAACTCCCTCTCCGGCAAGATCGCCGGCGTGCAGATCAATGAAACAGCAGCCGGCGCCGGTTCCGAGACCAAGGTGGTCATGCGCGGTGCCAAGTCCATCAGCGGCAACAACAACGCCCTGTATGTACTGGACGGCATTCCGCTTCCCACTCTTAGCACCCCCAAGCCCGGAGACTCCTGGAGCATCTATTCCGGTTCCGGCCTTTCCGGTGACGGTATGTCCATGCTCAACTCCGAGGACATTGCCGATATGAGCGCCCTCGTAGGTGCATCGGCCGCCGCCCTCTACGGTTACAAGGCTGCCAACGGTATCCTCATGCTCACCTCCCGTACCGGTGAGGAAGGCTTCCACGTGAGCTATTCCAACAATACCACCTTCTCTTCCCCCCCTGATGCTCCCCGCCCGCCAGACCAGCTACGGCGCCAAGGCCGGCGCTTACGCTTCCTGGGGCTCCAAACTGGAGTCTGCTCCCACCTGGAACATCCGAGATTTCTTCCAGACCGGCTACAACTCTGCCCATTCCGTGAGCGTATCGGCCGGCAAGGAGCACTCTTCCACCTACCTGAGCGCCGGTTATTCCGACGCCCGCGGCATCGTTCCCAACAACAACTACAACCGCTTCAACGCTACCTTCCGCCACACGGCCGACTACCTGAACAATAAGCTGCACATGAGCGTGCTGGGTATGTTCGTGCGTGTGAACGAGCAGAACATGCTCTCCGGCGGCCTGTACCACAACCCGCTGGTGCCGCTCTACCTCATGAGCCCCAGCGACAACCTGTATGCCTATACCGTTTACGAGCGCTACGATGCAGCCCGTAACTTCCCGGTCCAGTACTGGAACACCAACCAGCTGTCCATGCAGAACCCCTTCTGGACCATCAACCGCAACATGTTTACGGCCCAGAAGAACCGTTTCATCCTGGGCGGTTCCGTCTCCTATGACGTGACCGACTGGCTGGACGTCCAGGCCCGCGTGCGCACCGACCATAACGGCACCATCGCCGAGGAAAAGCACTATGCTTCCTCAAACGGTCTCTTCGCCGGCAAGTACGGCCGCTACAAGTACAGCGACCAGAAGACCACCCAGACTTACGGTGATGTACTTGTGAACTTCCACAAGAACTTTGGCGAAAACGCCCTGGTGTCCCTGAATGCTACCCTTGGCGCTTCCATCGAAGACTACTTCTACCGCGGAACCACGCTGGGCGGTGACCTCTTGGGTGTAGCCAACCTGTTCACTTTCACCAATATGGAAACCGGCAAGGCCCAGTCCAAGGACACCTTCCGCGACCAGACACAGTCCGTTTTCGGCACCCTCAACGTAGGTTACAAGAACTTCCTTTTCCTGGAAGCGACCGCCCGCGAGGACTGGTCTTCCCAGATGGCATCGGACGGTAAGGTGAAGCCCTTCTTCTACCCTTCCGTAGGTACCTCCTGGCTCATCACCGAGATGCTGGAGAAAAAGTCCGACATCATCCCCTATGCCAAGGTGCGTGCTTCGTACGCCGAGGTAGGTAACCCTGTCAACCGCTTCATCCTCAATGAAACCTACGCCGTGGTAGGCGGTATCCCCAACCTGAATACCTGGGAACCCGCCCCCGACTTCCAGCCCGAGCGCACGCGCTCCTGGGAAGTAGGTGCCGATGTGCGCCTGTTCAAGGGCCTGGTCCAGCTGGCCGGAACCTACTACCACTCCTCCACCTACAACCAGGTCTTCACTCCCACCAACACCTCCATCAGCGGCTCCAGCGTGTTCTACGTGAATGCCGGCCAGGTGGACAACTCCGGTGTTGAGCTCTCCGCCCAGTTCTCCAAGGACTTCTTCAAGGACTTCAACTGGACCACCAACCTCATCTGGACCAAGAACACCAACAAGGTGGTGAAGATGCTGGACTACACCATGGGCAGCGAGCACTACGTGAGCACCCGTGAGAACGTGGGCGGAACCTCCGCCGCCACCATGTGGCTCATTGAAGGCCGTCCCGTGGGCGAAATGTACGTCTCCGGCCTGGCCACCAATGCCGATGGTACCCCGTACGTAACGCCTTCCGACAAGGGCGGCGTCCTGTACAAGGCTCCCAACGACGGCACGCCCGACACCATGTGGTATGCCGGTAACGTGAACCCCGACTGGACGGGCTCCTGGCGCAACCAGTTTAGCTGGAAGGGCCTCAACCTGGCCTTCATGTTCACCATGCGCAAGGGCGGTGTGGGCGTGTCCCTCACCGAGGCTGCCATGGACGGTTTCGGCGTAACCGAGAAGACCCTCCAGGGTCGCGAAGAAGGTTTCAACTTCGCTCCCGCCGACATCTTCGGAAATGCCCGCAACTACTATCAGGTGAGCGGCCAGGACTACTGGCAGACCATTGCCAGCCCCACCGGTACCGACGCCCTGGGCGCCTACTATGTCTATGACATGACCAACATCCGCCTGGCCGAGGTCTCCCTGGGATACGACATCCCCGTGAGCAAGGCTGTGAAGTGGATCGAGAGCCTGAACGTCTCCCTGGTGGGTCGCAACCTGGCCCTCCTGTACTGCAAGGCTCCCTTCGACCCCGAGCAGGTGTCCAACGCCGGCAACTACGGCGCCGGAATCGACCTGTTCATGGCTCCGTCTACCCGTAACATCGGCTTCTCCGTCAAGGTGAAGTTCGGTAAGAAGAACAATAAATAATGGAGGATACCGCAATGAAAAAGACCATCCTTTCCGTTTTGATCCTGATGGTGAGCCTGGTGTCCTGCACCAAGTCTTTCACCGACCGCAATACCAACCCCGAGCAGGCCACCGAGGAAATGCTCGAGCACGATAACCTTCGCACCGGCTCCTATGTAGCCCAGATGATGGCCAACGTCCTTCCTTCCTACCAGAGAGGTGAGGAGGAGTACGGTTCTGCCTCCTATCAGGTGGTCCAGGGCCTCACCGGCAACATTTTCTCCAACTACGAGGCCGCTTCCAACAGCGGTTTCCACCAGACCAACGAGTACAATCTGGTGGCCGATGGCTGGACCAAGGCCCTCTTCGAGGATGCCTACATCCGTGCCATCGCTCCCTGGACGCAGCTGAATGCCCTGCGTGCGGCCAGCCCTTATGATGCCGCTTTCGGCGACATCCTCAAGGTGGCTTCCCTGCACCGCGTCACCGACGCCTACGGCCCCATCCCTTACACCCAGCTGGGTACCGGCGCCATCCACCTCTCTTACGACAAGCAGCAGGAAGTGTACGCTGCCATGTTCGAAGACCTGGACAGCGGAATCGCTACGCTTGAAGACCTGCTGGGCAAGGGTGTAGCTACCTATCTGGCCGACTACGACAACGTCTTCTACGGCGACGTAGCCAAATGGATCCAGTTTGCCAACACGCTGCGTCTGCGCCTGGCCCTCCGCGTGGCTTATGCCGACGAGGATTTGTACAAGGCCCAGGCTGCCAAGGCCCTTGCCTGCGCCGAAGGCTTCCTGGAGGTGGACGCCGCCCTGCATCCGGGTACCGGTGCCTGGGAGTATCCCATCTTCGTCATCGAGTACAACTTCAATGACGGCGATGCCAAACCCGGTGCTACCATCGTAACTTACATGAACAGTTACAACGACCCTCGCCGCAGCGCTTACTTCACCACCGGCTCCGACGGCCAGTATCATGGCGTACGCATGGGATCGGTCATCAGCGACACCTACGCCAAGTCTTCCCTGCTTTCCCGTATCAACTGCACCAACAACGATCCCCTTATGTGGATGAGCGGTGCCGAGAGCTTCTTCCTCCGTGCCGAGCATGCCCTCCGCGAAGGAAACGATGCCGCTGCCCGTCAGCTCTATGAAAGCGGTATCAAGAAGAGCTTCGAGCTCAGAGGCGTGGGCGTGGGCTCTTACCTTTCCACCACCACCGGTGTTGGCAGCTTCACCGATGCCGTTACGGCCGGCAACAGCTACAGCACCAACCTCACCGACGTGTCGGTTGCCTGGAGCAGCCAGAGCAGCTTCGAAGGTCACCTGGAGCAGATTATCACCCAGAAGTACATTGCCGGTTTCCCGGAGGGAATGGAGGCCTGGGCCGAATTCCGCCGCACCGGCTACCCCAAGGTGATTCCTACGCTCACCAACAGCTCTGGCGGTACCATTGACACCGACAAGCAGATCCGTCGTCTCATCTACCCTGCCTCCGAGTTCCAGGCCAACAATGCGGCCGTGACCGAGGCCATTACCCTTCTGGACAGCGAAGCCAAGAGCGGCGCCGGCGACAACGGCGGCACCCAGCTCTGGTGGGATAAAAAGTAACCCTTACAGCAATGAAAAAGACAATCTATATACTGATGATGGGCGCCGCGCTGGTTCTCTCTTCCTGTAACAAGGACGTGAAGCCCATCTCCGTAGAGCGCACCTCCGGCATTCATACGGTGGAACCCTGGGCTACCTATATCCAGGGTACCGGTACCGTGAATGCCATTGGTGACGAGACCTACTACCAGAACCTGCGCGAGTGGAAGAAGGCTGCCTTCGACAAGGATGGCATCGCCGCGCGCAGCATCTCCTATATCTTCTTCGCCGACTACGGCTCCATGGCCTTCCGTTTTGCCGACATCCCCGACTCCGTGGATGTAATCAACCTCTGGGGCGGCGTTCCCAAGTTCGGCTCCCTGGACTACCAGGAAATGAAGGCTTGCCAAGAGGTGAAGGGCATGAAGCTCGTCGGCTGCCGCATCACCCGTCTTCTGGAGAACAACTCCTGGGTGATGGAGGCCGAGGTCCCTTCCTTCATGAAGGCCTACGAAAAGTACAAGTACGACAACATGGGCCGCGTCATCTCCGGCAAGATGACCGAACAGGAGCTGGAATCGGCCGCCCGTGACGCCGGATCGGCTGCCTGTGCCGCCGATGCCGCCGCCCACAAGACCGTGGATGAGAACGGCAACTACCCCGAGTGGGTCATCTATGCCGCCAAACCCATCCTGGACGAGATTGAGAAGTACGGCCTGGACGGCTATGACCTGGACTACGAGCCCATGGGCAACGGAGAGCCGTTTAGCGACGGCACCTGCTTCGCTACCTTCGTGAAGTACCTGGCCCAGTTCATCGGCCCCAAGTCGGCCAACCCTGAGACCCTCCTTATCATTGACCGCAACTCCGGCGCCGGATCGGCCGAGTTCGCCTCCCTTTGCAACTTCTGGGTTTATCAGAAGTACGGAGGACTGGGTGGAGCCAGCCAGGCCACCCAGAGTGACTTCGGCTCCAACCTCAACCGCGACAACGGCTGGGTCCCCGCCCAGATTATCGTTACCGAGAATGTGGGTGATACATACGGCAATGGTTGCGGCGTCCTGGAGCAGATGGCCGGTTTCCAGCCTTCCACCTGCGGCCAGCAGTATGGCCACAAGGGCGGCTTCGCCTCCTTCCACGGCCAGCGCGACTGGCGCCTGGAGGCAGAGGGTGCCGAGAAAGGCAAGAAGCTGCGCTACCAGCACCACATCATGGGCATCCGTGCCCAGCAAAAGGTAGAATACTATAAAGGAGAATAAAGAGTATGAAAAAGTTTATCATAGCGCTGGCCGCCCTTTCCATGATGGCCTCCTGCCAGAAGAGCATCCTCTACTCCGAGCATCTGTATGACAATGGCGTCGTCGCCTTCCGTGCCTCCTCGACCGGAGAAATGTCGGCCTTCCTGGAAGAGTCCGGCCCCGTTACCTTCACGCTGGCTTCTTCCGTGAAGGTGGACAAGGACGTGACTGTTTCCTTTGAGCCGGTCCGCGACTCCGCCGCCGTGCTGGGCGCCTTCAACAAGGCCAACGGCACCAATTACTGGATGCTCCCGGAGTCCAATTATACCCTTGATACCAAGACGGCCCTCATCAAGGCCGGTACGGCCGTTTCCGAGCCCGTGAGCATGGACGTGAACATTGACGGATTCAAGAACGGCGTCATCTACTGCCTGCCGCTCAAGATTACCGGCTCCGACTCCACGCTGGGCAGCATCCCCGGACAGGAGTATGCCTATGTCGTGATTCGCGGCTATGTGTATGCATCGGCCGCCAACCTGCCCGGCGGTTCCTACTTCGAGATGCCCACCACCGTCAACGATCCCCGTCTGCAGCTGGAGGTTTGCACCATGGAAATCCGCGTGAAAGCCAACAGCTGGGCCGGCAGCAATCCGTTCATTTCCTCCCTCATCGGCGTGGAAGAGAACTTCCTGCTGCGCTTTGGCGATATCTCCTGCGACCCCAACCAGCTCCAGCTGGCCGGTCAGGGTGTGTCCATCACCTCCAAGGCTCACTTTGACACCGGCAAGTGGTATCACATTGCCGTTGTGGCCGATGGCGTGAAGCAGACCTGCGACCTTTATATTAACGGCGTGCTGGACAGCTCCACTCCCATGGGCGGCAAGGGCATCAACCTGGGTAAGGTGTACAACTCCAAGTTCGCGATCGGCATGTCCGAGAAGGGCCGATACCTGAACGGCCAGGTGAGCGAAGCCCGCGTATGGGGCCGTCTCCTGAGCCCCACCGAGCTCATCAACGGCCAGTGCTCCATCGCAGACCCTGTGAAGGAAGCCCAGGAGAACAAGCTCCTCGGTTACTGGAAGCTGGATGACGAGAACCGCGGCAAGGACCTCACCGGAAACGGTTTTGACGGTTATGCCCACGGCAACGTCACTTACACTCCCGCCAACATCCGTTGCCCCGAATAATGGATAAAAGCCGTATCATAACGCTGCTCCTTGCTCTGGGCCTCGCTACTACTGTGGGGGCCCAGGCGCAGGAGGGCCGTCTGCTCCGCTTCGAAAACGCGGAACAGGCCGTGGATACGGTGCGCTTTGACAGCGGTGCCATTACGCTCCGTTACCCTTTTGAGAATGTTTCCGGAAAAAGCGTCACCGTGCTGGAGATTCACTCGGGCTGCGGCTGTTTCACCGGTGAGGTGAACAGGCGTGTGCTTGCACCCGGCGCCAGGGCCGTCCTTACGGCGGTTTTTGACCCCAGGAGCCTGTATGGTTCCCAGACCCGGCACCTCACCGTGGTGAGCTCCGACGGCGAGAACACCGTGCTCAGCTCCATATCCGTGAAAGGATATGTGCTCAGGGACGCTTCCGAAGGCGAGATCCGCTATGCCGAGGACCTGGGCTGCGGCCTCCGTACCGACACTTCCGTCAATGTCCTTTCCAGGGACAGCTTCGGAGACTATGTGTTCTCCATCCCGCTCTACAATGACACGGACAGGGAAGTGAAGGTTGAGGTACGGGCCTCCTCCTCCCGCGTGAAGCTCTACGCCCCCCAGACGCTGGCTCCGCACTCCCGCGAAGACCTTCGGGGAGAGTACGATGCGCTGTGGAAGCGCCGGGGGAGTGCCGTGGCGGAAACACTGACCATCAGCGTTGACGGAGCTCCCGTAGCTCCGCTCCAAATCAAAGGAACAATTGAATAGACATTAAAACTATATGAAAAAGATGATTTTTGCCACCCTGGTGGCAGTCATGGGCCTCTATTCCTGCAGCAAGACCGAGCTGGCCAATACCTCCAACCCGCTCCCCATGCCGGAAAACGTGGCCGCAAAGGTTCAGGGGCTGGAAATCACTCCCAAGACCAACTACGTGGTAGTGGGGGAGGAAGTGTCCCTCACGGCCGCCTTCAAGCCGGAAGATGCCCAGGCCGGAACCATAACCTGGAAGTCCTCCGACGAGACTGTGGCTACTGTCGATGCCGGCGGTAAGGTGACAACTCTCGCAAAGGGTGTGGCCAGCATTACCGCTTCCGTGGACGGCGTATCGGCCAGCGCCCTCGTGAATGTATTCGCCGAGCGCGTTCCCGCTACCGAGATAGTGCTCAATAAGACGGAGGTGTCGCTCCTTGTGGGCCGCGCCGCCAATATTAAATCTTCCCTTCTCCCGGAGAACACCACCGACGCCCGCAAGCTGGAGTGGACCTCCTCCGATGAGAAGGTGGCCGTGGTGAGCTATGGCTATATCCAGGCCGTGGGCATGGGCGAAGCCACCATCACTGCCCGGCAGGACGATCTCACCGCTACCGTCAAGGTGACGGTGGCCGACAAGATTAAGCTGGTGGACCGCGCCGATGCCTGGACGGTTACCGATACGCCCAAGTGGGACAAGGACTACTATGGTACGATTACCGGCTCCCACGAAGAGGTTTCCGTCGCTGGTTTTGACGGCGAGTACGCTTACTTTGGCATTGTGGATGCTTCCAAGTTTGAAGGTGTGGAAGCCATTTCCAACGCCGTGTACGAGCAGGTAACGGAAAAGCAGGATGCCGGACAGAGCCCGGAAGGCCTTTTCCGGAAGGAAGAGCAGTTCTCTGCGAACTATTCCGAGAAAGGCGAGGCTGTAGCCTACCTCCTTGCTTACGACGAAGAGTTTGAGTTTACCGGCGAATACGTTGTTTACAACTTCACCGCTCGCGAGCCCGATCCCGTACACGCTACCGGTATCGAGTTCCAGGGCCAGTCCGGCTGGGATTACGCTGCAATCTCTTCCCTGCAGCTCAAGGAAGGAAAGAGCACCCGTCTGAAGCTGAAGCTGCTGCCCGATGACTGCACCGACACCGGCTCCATCACCCTCGCACCCAAGGATCCTTCCATGATGAAGGTGGAAGCATATTATCCGCAGTGGTACCCGAACCAGTTCACCGTGACCGCCCTTGCCGAGGGCACCACCAAGCTGGTCGCTACCTTCAACGATGTGGTGTCCGAACTGGATGTGACCATTACCGGCACAAACATTACGCTTACGGACCATTCCGCTACGTGGGCAGCGACCAAGGAAGTGACTGAGCAGTGGGGCTACACCATTGTCAACATTACCGTCACCGCCTGCGACGCAGCCTCGTTTTATGCTACAGCTACCGATGAGAAGCCTCAGGGAACTACGCTCAAGAGCACGCTCGCTGCCATGGCCGATGCAGCGGATTCGTATGAAATCCAGAGCGAGGTGCCCGCTACTTTCCAAAGCTGGGGCGGCCCGGACGGCCGGTATATCGTCATCCTGGGATACAATGGCGAAGATTTCTCCGGCGACTATGCCATCATCGACACCGAAGGCGGCACCACTCCCACGCCCGATCCGGGTACAGGTGGAGTGAGCGTGAACTTTGACGCCCAGGGCCAGTACCTGCAGAATACCTTTGGCGACAGCGATGCCGTGCAGGACGAGGTGACGCTGGAAGGCTGGTTCAAGCCTTCTTCCCTCACCGGCGGCGGAGACAATATCCGCGTCCTCTGGGGAACGGAAGGCATCTTCCTCCTCCGCTACGAAGGCAGCCAGCTTAACCTGGTCTATGGCGGTACCAAGAAGGCCAATGGTGAATACAACGAAAAGAAGGTCACCTATGCTACCAATATGTCCACCGGCGAGTGGCACCACATTGCCGCTACCTACAAGCGCAACGAAAAAGCCCGCCTGTATGTAGACGGCGTGGAAGTGGCCTCCAACGACGCTGAAGACCATGCCGTCGAGCTTAACGGCGTGGGCGCCAAGTGGGATCTGCCGTTCTCCTTCATCATCGGCGCGGCCGGCCAGCCCAAGCGCAACTTCCTGGGCTCTATGGCTTACCTGCGCGTGTGGAATGTGGCCCGCACGGCCACGGAGATTGCTGCCAATATGAACGTGGCAAGCCCCGACGACGACAACTTCAACCTCCTGGCTGCCTGGAATTTCACCGAGGGAAGCGGCAACAATATTGCCGACTCTGCCTATGGCGTTTATCCGCTCACGGCCAACAGCAACCTGAGCTGGTCCAGTGATGCCCTGCCCTTCTAATATTTGGTAATCTCCCAAAAAATAACTACCTTTGCGGTCCCTCTCATTGTAGGGGGATCGCAATTTTTATGTTAAACCATTAATAATCAAGACAGTGGACACACTTAGCTACAAAACAGTCTCCCTGAACAAGGCAACTGTGAACAAGGAGTGGCTCGTCATTGATGCAACCGACCTCGTGCTCGGTCGCCTGGCTTCCCGCGTGGCTCTCGTGCTGCGTGGCAAGAACAAGCCCGGCTACACCCCGCATGTGGACTGTGGTGACAACGTCATCATCGTCAACGCCGACAAGATCCGTCTTACCGGCAAGAAGATGACCGACCGCGTTTACGTTCGCTACACCGGCTATCCGGGTGGCCAGCGCTTCTCCACTCCCCGCGACATCATGGCTTCCCGCCCCGAGGAACTCATCCGCATGTCTGTGCGCGGAATGCTGCCGAAGACCCGTCTCGGCGACAAGCTCATCAACAACCTGTACATCTATGCAGGTCCTGAGCACAAACAGCAGGCACAGAACCCCAAGACCATTAAGTTTAACGAAATCTAAACAGAGCACATGGAACAGAAACACGCCCTTGGAAGACGTAAATCAGCCGTCGCTCGTGTTTATGTAGTACCCGGTAACGGCAAGTTCGTCATCAACGACCGCGCCATGGAGGAGTACTTCAAAGAGGAAACTCTTCAGTACATCGCCAACCAGGCCCTCGAGGTCACCGGTACTGCAGGCCAGTTTGACATCAAGGTTACCCTCGTAGGTGGTGGTACCAAAGGTCAGGCCGAAGCCGTTCGTCTCGGAATCGCCCGCGCCCTGTGCGAGGTGGACAAAGAGGCCTACCGCTCCACGCTGAAGGCCGCCGGCTTCCTCACCCGCGACGCTCGCGAAGTTGAGCGTAAGAAGCCCGGTCAGCCTGGCGCACGTCGTCGCTTCCAGTTCAGTAAACGTTAATACTGGAGTTACGTCAGCACGGTACGGGTTTTCATCAAATCCTGAGACTCTGGTGAGGATGAGAATCTTCCCAGGCTACAAGAAGGATTGCCCGGCCGCGAAAAAATCCCGAAGACCAGTCAGGAACTGCTACTTCGGATTGATGAAAGAGTTAAAAACAAAGACAAACGAAAACCCATGTCTAGAACAAATTTCGAACAACTTCTTGAAGCAGGCACCCACTTCGGCCACCTGGCCCGCAAGTGGAACCCCAAGATGGCTCCGTATATCTTCGACCAGAAGAACGGTATCCACATCATCGACCTGCACAAGACCGTCGTAAAGATCGACGAGGCAGCCGAGGTCCTCAAGGAAATGGCCCGCAGTGGCCGCAAGGTCCTCTTCGTTGCCACCAAGAAGCAGGCAAAGGACGTCGTCGCCACCAAGGCCGCCGAGGTCAATATGCCTTCCGTGACCGAGCGTTGGCCGGGTGGTATGCTTACCAACTTCCCCACCATTCGCAAGGCCGTCAAGAAAATGAATACCATCGACAAGATGAAGGAAGATGGCACCTTCGAGAAGCTCGCCAAGCGTGAGCGCCTCCAGGTGGAGCGCCAGCGGGCCAAGCTGGAGAAGAACCTCGGTTCTATCCGCGACATGTCCCGTCTGCCCAGCGCCCTCTTCGTGGTCGACGTTCAGAAAGAGGCCAACGCCGTGAAGGAAGCTGCCCGTCTGAACATTCCGGTAATCGCTATGGTTGACACTTGTTGCGATCCTACCCCTATTGATTACGTGATTCCCGCCAACGACGACGCCACGAAGTCCATCGAGCTCATCATGGATGTGATGTGCAAGGCTATCAGCGAGGGTCTGGAAGAGCGCAAGCTTGAGAAGGAGAAGGAAGCTCCCGAGGCCGATGCCGAGGCTGCTTCAGAGGCTCCCGCCAAGAAGCTCCGCTCCCGCCGCGCTCCCAAGGCCGAGGCCGCCGAAGAGGCTGCTCCCGCCGCTGAGACCGAAACTCCCGCTGCAGAGTAATTAACCGTTAAAAGCAAGTAAAGATTATGGCTATTGCATTAGCAGACATCAAGAAGCTGCGCGACATGACCAGCGCCGGCATGATGGATTGCAAGAAGGCCCTCGAAGAGGCCGCCGGCGACTTCAAGCGCGCCGTTGAAATCCTTCGTGAGAAAGGTAAGTCCACTCTTGCCAAGCGTGGTGAGAACGAGACCACCCAGGGTGCTGTCCTGAGCCGCATTAACGGCGGAAAGGCCGTGCTCGTGTGCCTGGGTTGCGAAACCGACTTCGTCGCTGCCACCCCCGACTTCAAGAAGCTCGCCGGTGAGATTGCAGACGCAGCCATCACCGCTTTCCCCGCCGACGTAGAGGCCCTGAAGGCTGTGAAGCTTGCCAGCGGTTATTCCCTCGAGGAAGACATCACCAACCAGGCCGGTAAGACCGGTGAGAAGCACGTTCTTGCCTACTACGGCGCCCTCGAGGCTCCTTTCGTGAGCGAGTACGTACACTTTAACGGCAAGCTGGGCGCCATCGTCGCTTTCAACAAGGAAGTTCCCTCCGAGATCGCCCGCGGTATCGCCATGCAGGTTGCTTCCATGAACCCTGTGGCTGTAGACGCTGCTTCCGTTCCTGCCGAGGTTATCGAGTCCGAGAAGACCGTGGCCGAGCAGAAGACCAAGGACGAGCAGGTTCAGAAAGCTGTGGACAACGCCCTCAAGAAGGCTGGCATCAACCCCGCCCACGTTGACAGCGAAGACCACATCGAGTCCAACACCGCCAAGGGCTGGCTCACTCCCGAGCAGGCTCAGCAGGCCCGTGACATCATCGCCAAGGTTGGCGCCGAGACCCTTGCCTCCCTCGCCTCCAAGGTGCAGATGATCGCCGGCATCGTGAACGGCCGTATCCAGAAGTTCCTGAAGGAGAACACCCTCATGGAGCAGGAGTACCAACTGTCTGACGACAAGGCTTCCGTAGCCGCCGCCCTCAAGGCCGTGGATCCCGAGGCCAAGGTGCTTGGTTTCAAGCGCTTCTCCCTCTCCGACTAAAAGTCGAACTGGTAAAAATTAAACCGGTCCCCGAAAGAGGACCGGTTTTTTAGTATCAATAGGTGAACTCGAGCTCGTCCAGATACAGGACAGAGCCGGTGCTGCCGGTGAAGGAGTCTCCAAGGGCGCTGGAAGAGGCTACGATGGCAACGTAGCGGGGCGTGCGGCCGTTCCGGTACTTGATCTCGATGGAGAAGGGCTCGTAGGCCCCCATCTTCTTCTTGAAATAGATCTTTCCAAGGCCGATGATCCCGGGATCGTTCTCCTCATCCAGGGCAAGGTCGGGCGGGCACACCTCGATTGGAGTGTCCCAATCGGCCAGGACAATGGCGAGGCTGCCGGTGTCGGGCTTTCCCTCCAGGTCCTTGTGCCCTTTGTCGGCAAAGTCGATGAGCCCCGGCTTGTAGCAGGCATATCCTTTCAGCGTAGCGGGACGCTGCGTGAACGGAACGCCCCAGAACAGGTGGGCCGTCATCCTGGAAAGGTCAATGCCTCCGGTGTAGCCGTTGAAAATGCTTCCGGCTGCCAGCTTCTTGATAAAGAGCACCTTGATGAGCTGGCTCTTCAGGCACAAGGCCTTCTTGCCGGGCCCCGGAACGGCTACAAAATTCTCTTCCGGCATGACGGTCGGGGCGCCATAGAAGGCGGTGGTGCCGTTGGCACTGCCCCAGATTTTTTTCTCTTCGGAAGTGGCATCGCTCCCGTAGCATACGTCATATCCTTTCTTGTCCTTGCTCCAGTGGTCGAAAGACATGTTGTAGAGTTGTCCCGGACGGACGGGCGGCTGCGACGACGTGGCGAGGAGCCAGGCCGCAGAAACCGTCAGAAAAAAGGTCATTTTCATAGTCATATTGGTACAAAGGTATATCTTTTTGTCCGTGTGGGCAACTCAAATTTTAGTATCTTGAAAAGAATGTGTATCTTTGTAGATACAGAAATTTTACGTGTATGCCTAATGCTTTGGGGCACATCGCCCAGGTCGTGGGACCGGTAGTGGATGTGCATTTTGATATCTCGGCGGGCAGCGCCGAAACCGCTCTTCCCCGCATTGACGATGCCTTGTCTGTCAAGCGCCCGGACGGTAAACAGGTTATTCTGGAAGTGCAGCAGCACATTGGTGAAGACACCGTCCGCTGCGTAGCCATGGACTCCACCGACGGTCTGTCCCGCGGTCTGGAGGTTGAGAATACTTTCCGTCCCATTTCCATGCCCGTAGGTGCCCAGATCCGCGGCCGCGTGATGAACGTCACGGGAGATGCCATTGACGGCATGAAGGAAATGGACCGCGGAAACTCCCTCCCCATCCACCGGGAACCGCCCAAGTTCGAGGACCTCACCACCAGTCAGGAAGTGCTGTTTACCGGCATCAAGGTCATCGACCTGCTGGAGCCCTACCTCAAGGGTGGTAAGATCGGTCTGTTCGGAGGCGCCGGCGTGGGCAAGACGGTGCTCATCAAGGAACTTATCAACAACATTGCAAAAGCACACAACGGTTTCTCCGTGTTCGCCGGCGTGGGTGAGCGTACCCGTGAAGGTAACGACCTCCTCCGCGAAATGATCGAATCCAACGTTATCCGTTACGGAGAAGCATTCAATAAAGCGATGGAAGAGGGCAAGTGGGACCTCTCCCTCGTAGACCCCAAGGAACTGGAAAAGAGCCAGGTGTCCATGGTCTTCGGCCAGATGAACGAACCCCCGGGAGCCCGTCAGAGCGTGGCCTTGAGCGGCCTCACCCTGGCAGAGAGCTTCCGCGACTCCGATACCGGTGCCGGTCCCCGCGACATCCTTTTCTTCATTGACAACATCTTCCGTTTCACCCAGGCGGGTTCGGAGGTGTCGGCCCTCCTGGGCCGTATGCCTTCGGCTGTAGGTTACCAGCCCACCCTGGCAACGGAAATGGGTAAGATGCAGGAGCGCATCACCTCCACCAAGAATGGTTCCATCACTTCCGTCCAGGCTGTGTATGTGCCGGCCGATGACCTTACGGACCCGGCTCCTGCCACTACCTTCTCCCACCTGGATGCCACCACGGTGCTCAGCCGTAAGATTACGGCCCTCGGTATCTACCCGGCCGTGGATCCGCTGGAGTCAACCTCCCGTATCCTGGATCCCAACATCGTGGGCCAGGCGCATTACGATACCGCCCAGCGCGTGAAGCAGATCCTTCAGCGCAACCAGGAGCTGCAGGACATCATTGCCATCCTGGGTATGGACGAACTCTCCGACGAAGACAAGACTACGGTGAACCGCGCCAGAAGAGTGCAGCGTTTCCTCTCCCAGCCTTTCTTTGTGGCAGAGCAGTTTACGGGCGTGAAGGGCGTGATGGTCTCCATCGAAGACACCATCAAGGGCTTCAACATGATCCTGGACGGAGAAGTGGACTACCTGCCGGAGCAGGCCTTCCTGAACGTAGGTACCATCGAAGACGCCATCGCTAAGGGCGAGGCCATTCTTGCAGCGGCTAAATAGATTCTTCGCTTTGCTCAGAATGACAATCGCGCTTCATATCCTAAGCCCCGAAGGGACATTGGTCAAGGCCGATGTCTCGCTGGTGTCGCTTCCCGGTACATTGTCGCCGTTTACGGTGCTGCCCGGCCATGCCGCCCTGGTCACTGCACTGGAAGCCGGAAACGTTCGCTATGTGGAAGACGGAGTGGAAAAGCATATCCAGATCAAAGATGGCTTCGCCGAAGTTAAAGACAACACTGTAACCGTCTGTGTAGAAGCATGATCCTGGCATTCCTCATATCCCTCCTCTTGCTCTTTCAGACAGATCCTTCGGCACAAGTGCCTCAGGATGACAATGCTGTCATTCTGAGCGACAGCGAAGAATCTATCAATATCAGCGAAATCATCTTCGAACACATCGGAGACGAATACGAGTGGCACATCACCGAGTGGAAGGGCAAACCCATCGCCATTCCACTGCCCTGCATTGTGGTGGACGGCGGCGTAAAAGTCTTTACGGCCCATCATGCGGCGGAGCGCGGATACACCTTCAACGAAGACGGTAAACTCGTCAGTGCCATCACCGGCGAGCGCCCCATAGACCTCTCCATCACCAAGAACGTGCTGGCGCTCATGATGAGCACCTTCCTCCTCTTGTTTATCGTCCTCTGGACCGCCCGCTGGTACCGCAAACACGACGCCCTCAAGGAAGCCCCCACGGGCCTTGCCGCCTTCGTGGAACCGCTCATCATGATGGTCCACGACATGGCAAAGGAGAACATCGGCCCGGACTACCGGAAGTTCTCTCCTTTCCTTTGCATGGCGTTCCTCTGGATCCTCCTCAATAACTTCCTGGGCATCCTGCCCTTCTTCCCGGGAGGCGCCAACCTCACCGGCAACATTGCCATTACGCTGGTACTGGCCCTTTTCACCTTCTTTACGGTGAATGTGAACGGTACCAAGCACTACTATAAAGAGATTTTCCTCCCGGATGTTCCGGGATTCCTCAAACCCATCATGCCGGTGATCGAGGTGTTCAGCGCCATCATGAAACCGGTATCCCTTACCATCCGTCTTTTCGCCAACATGCTGGCCGGCCATATCATGATCCTGTGCATGGTGTGCATCATCTTCATCATGGCCAAGTACGGCCCGCTCCTGAGCGGCGGCATGACGCTGGTAAGCGTGCTCTTCGGCGTCTTCCTGGATGCGCTGGAGTGCCTGGTGGCCTTTATCCAGGCCTATGTATTTACCATGCTCAGCTCCATTTACATTGGAATGGCCCGGGCACACGAAGAATAAACTTTAAATTATTGATATTATGATTCTTTCTACTATCCTCCTTCAGGCCGCCGCTGGTGCAGCCCTCGGAAAAGCCGGTGCCGCTCTGGGCGCCGCTATCGCTGCCATCGCCGCCGCTATCGGTATCGGTAAGATTGGTAAGTCCACCATGGAGGCCATCGCACGCCAGCCGGAAAGCGCCGGTAACCTGCGTACTTCCATGATCATCGCCGCCGGTATGGTGGAAGGCGCTGCCCTGTTCGCCATCATCGTGGCCCTCCTGGCTATCGTAATCAAGTAATTACCATGAATCTGGTTACGCCCGAATTCGGCCTCCTGTTCTGGATGGTCGTTATCTTCGGCATCGTGTTCTTCCTCCTGGCCAAATTCGGCTTCCCCGTCATTACGGACATGGTGGATGAGCGCAGTGCCAGGATAGCCCAGTCCCTGAAGGACGCCGACGAAATTCAGGCGCGCATGGAGCAGTGGAAGTCCGAGCACGCGAAGATGCTGGAAGACGTTCGCAAAGAGCAGTCGGCCATCCTTCGCGAAGCCACCGAGACCCGCGCCCGCATCATCTCCGAGGCAAAGGAGGCCGCCAAGGCCGAGGCCGACAAGATGATCGCCGATGCCAAGGTCCAGATTGCCGCCGAGAAAGAGAGCGCCCTTCGCGACGTACGCAAGGAAGTGGCCCTTCTCGGTGTCCAGGTGGCAGAAAAAGTGCTCCGCCACGAGCTGCAGGATGATGGGAACCAGCAGGCCCTCCTGGACCAGCTGGTAAAGGAAGCCTCTGAGGCCAGTCTCCGCTCATGAACCGCAGCATTGTCGTCATCCGCTACGCCACCGCGCTGGTGAAATATGCCCGTGAAAGCGGGCAGGGGGAACTCGTGTGCACCCAGGCCGAGGTCCTGGGGAATACGCTTCGCTCCGTACCGGACCTTCGCCGGATGCTGTCGGCAGCCGATGACGTAGTCCCTTCCCGGGACAAGCTTAAACTGCTGGAAGGAGCGCTGGAAGGCAGGATTGCTCCCGAACTGGACCGCTTCCTGGAACTTTTGGCAACGAATGGCCGTATGGATATGGCAGAGGATATCCTCCGAAACTATGTGGATGCCTACCGCCGCTCCATGGGCGTGAGAAAAGCGCACCTTATCACGGTGAGCACTCCGCCGCAGCACCTTCTGGACCAGCTCAAGGCGCTTGTGAAAGAAAAGACCGGGGACGACGTCCTCATAGAAACCGAGGTGGATCCGTCCCTTATCGGTGGCTTTGTCTTCGACATAGACGACTACCTCATGGATGCCAGCGTCAAACGCCAGCTGGAACTCATCCGCGAACAGTTTATTGAAAGAAACAGAAGAATTATCTAAGATGGCAACTTCTTTGAAACCCAGTGAAGTGAGTGATATCCTGCTTGGACAACTCAAGGATATGAAAAACGATCTCCAGTTCGAGGAGATTGGCAAAGTCCTGCAGGTGAGTGACGGTGTGGTACGTATTTACGGGCTGGACCATGCCGAGGCCGGCGAACTGCTGGACTGCGGCAACGGCATCATGGCCGTGGTGATGAACCTGGAGGCCGACAACGTGGGCGCCGTGCTCATGGGCCCCACCGACCTGGTGAAGGAAGGCATGGTGGTGCGCCGTACCGGCCGCATCGCCTCCATCGGCGTGTGTGACGCCCTCCTCGGACGAGTGGTGGACCCGCTGGGAAATCCGCTGGACGGCCTTGGCCCCGTGGAAGGGGAGAAGGTAGATATGCCGCTGGAGCGCAAGGCTCCCGGCGTTATCTTCCGCCAGCCGGTGAGTGAGCCGCTGCAGACGGGCCTCAAGGCCATTGACGCCATGATCCCCATTGGCCGCGGCCAGCGTGAGCTCATCATCGGAGACCGTCAGACGGGTAAGACCGCCATTGCCATCGACACCATCATCAACCAGCGCAAGGAGTACGAGGCCGGCAAACCGGTGTTCTGCATCTACGTGGCCATCGGCCAGAAAGGCTCTACCGTGGCTTCCATCGTGAAGACGCTGAGGGAGCACGGGGCCATGGACTACACCGTGGTAGTGGCCGCCACCGCCGCAGACCCCGCCGCCCTGCAGTACTACGCTCCCTTCTCCGGAGCGGCCATCGGCGAGTATTTCCGCGACACGGGCCGTCACGCCCTGGTGGTGTACGACGACCTCTCCAAGCAGGCCGTTGCCTACCGTGAAGTATCCCTGGTGCTGCGCCGTCCCTCCGGCCGTGAGGCTTACCCGGGAGATATCTTCTACCTGCACAGCCGTCTGCTGGAAAGGGCTGCGCGCATCATTGACCAGCAGGAAGTGGCCGCTTCCATGAACGACCTCCCTGCTGCCCTGAAAGAAAAAGTGAAGGGAGGCGGTTCCCTTACCGCCCTGCCCATCATTGAGACGCAGGCCGGAGACGTATCGGCCTATATCCCTACCAACGTCATTTCCATCACCGACGGCCAGATTTACCTGGAGCAGTCCCTGTTCAACCAGGGTGTGCGCCCTGCCATCAACGTGGGTATCTCCGTGTCCCGTGTGGGCGGCAGCGCCCAGGTGAAGTCCATGAAGAAGGTGGCCGGTACTCTCAAGATTGACCAGGCCCAGTGGACAGAGCTGGAGGCCTTCTCCAAGTTCTCCTCCGACGTGGACAAGGTGACGGAACTGGCCCTCGACAAGGGCCGCAAGAACAACCAGCTGCTCATTCAGCCGCAGTACTCTCCCATGAGTACCGGCGAGCAGGTGGCCATCCTCTACTGCGGAACGCACGCGCTCATGCGGGACATCGCCATCGCCGATGTCCGTACCTTCCAGGATGCCTTCCTGGACCGCCTCCGCGCTGCCCATGCCGCCGATGTCCTGGAGCCGCTGGGCCAGGGCGTTCTCAATGAAGAGATTGAGAAGGTGCTGAAGGAAACCGCCGCTTCCGTTATCCTTTCCATGAAGTAGAATGCCTACACTGAAGGAAATAAAAGGACGGATTTCTTCCGTCAAGAGTACGCTCAAGATTACATCGGCCATGAAGCTGGTGTCGTCGGCCAAGCTGCGCAAGGCGCAGAAGGCCATCGAGGCCATGCGGCCGTATGAGGAGCAGCTGCAGCGCATGCTCCTTATGGTGCAGGGCGCCCCGGCGGCGGAATGCGGCGAATTGTCTGCATCCAGCTTGCCGCAAGCCATCGTGGCCATTGCGTCCAACTCCTCCCTTTGCGGCGGGTTCAACGCCAATGCCATTGCCAAGGTGCGCAGCGTCCGCCGGGAGGGCGACGTGGTGTACTCCATAGGTCGCAAGATGGCCGATGCCATGCGAAAGGAGGGCTTTTCTTCTCCGGAAGACTATTCCCATCTTGCCGAGCATCCTGCTTATGCTCCTGCTGCAGATTTGGTTGAAAAGCTGTGCGCGGATGTGGATGCCGGACGTTTTGAGCGGGTGCTTCTCGTGTATAATCACTTTGTCTCCACCGCAAAGCAGACGCCTGTAGCGGAAGAAATCTATTTTTCTCGGGAGCTTGCAAAAAACGAGATTCCTTCCTCCTCCTCCGACGACGAAGAAGAAGTAGAAGATGTCATTATTGAGCCTTCCCGCGGGGATCTTGTTGCATCCCTGGAACCCAAAATACTCAAATTGAAACTTTACGCTGCCCTTCTGGACAGCTCGGCTGCAGAGCATGCAGCCCGTACGGTAGCCATGCAAACCGCTACCGACAATGGTGAAAACCTGCTTTCTGAGCTTACGCTTCAGTATAACAAGGGCCGCCAGCAGAAGATTACCTCCGAAATCCTGGACCTGGCCGGCGGTCAGGCGCAGGAATAACCCACCGTCATTACGATCTTAAGCAGGATTTGGCCGTTTTCCTGCTTAAGATCGTCAGCACTGACGAACAAAAGCAGGATTTGCCGGGAATTATGCTTAAGATCGTCAGGCGCCGGGCTACACCGTCACCATTCCCTTCGCGGCGGCGGTGGCCACGCATTCCACAATGCTGTCCAGGCCGAATTTGCCCTTGATGCGTTCCTTGTAGCTGTCTACCGTATTGAGGGAAATGCTCAGAGCCGATGCAATCTGTCCGTTGCTGTAGCCGGAAGAGGTGAGCTGCAGTACCTCGAGCTCACGGGGCGTGAGGCCCTGGGGCTTGCGGGCGTTCAGGTTGTCACGGCCGCCGAACAGGCTCAGGATCTTGTGTGCATCGATGGTCTCGCCAAAGAAGAGGCACTTGTCATCGGCCACATGCTCAATGGTCTCTATGATGGATTCGGGTGCCGAGTCCTTGGCCAGATAGGCGCAGGCGCCGCTGGTAATGGCGCGAAGGATGTAGGCCGGATTCTTATAGTGGGACAGCACCAGGGTCCTTACGGCCGGAAAGGCTTCCCGGAGGATGTCCAGCAGCGTGAGGCCGTCGGTTTCACTTTCGAGGGTGATGTCCACAACGGCTATGTCTGTGTCCGGATGCGCGTTGAGGAAGGCCACCGCAGCGCCCGGCGAGGCCACGGAATCTACGTTGAAATGCGCGCTCAGGGCCAGCTTGAGCCCCATTACAAACACGGCGGAATCTTCGATGAGGAGGACATTAATCATAAGTCAATGGTTATTTCAAGGCCACCGTGGGGCCGGTTTTGCATATTGAGAGTGGCGCCCATTTTGTCCAGCAGTTCGCGGGTAATCACAAGGCCCAGGCCATGGCCAAACTGCTTTTTTCCTTTCTGAAGGCCCGGTCCTTCGTCGGTGATGCGAAGGGTGGTTCCCCTTGCGTGAAGCTCTACTTTCGAAGACACTTTCAAAGCGTTGTCCAGGAGGTTTCGAAGGACGGTAAGCAGCATGTTGCGGTCTGTCCTCACCGTGAGGCCGGCAGGGATGTCGACGGTCACAAGGCTTCCCTTCGGCAGCGCTCCAATCGCTTCTTCCACCAGCGCCGTCAAGTCTTCGCTGCGCATGACCGGTGCCAGCATCCCCTTCTGGTTGAGGGACCATAGCAGGAGGTTCTCCAGGAGGAGGGAGGTACCCTGGGCTGCTTGCGAGAGTTGTGTCAGCCCTTCCCGAAGGTCCTCCGGGGACAGTCTGTCAAGGTTTTCCAGCAGCTGGCGGGAGAGGAAGGCGCTCCCCGAAACGGGGTTCCGGAGGTCGTGCGAGATGATGGAGAATAGGCGGTTTCGCATGTCCAGTTCCTTTTCCAGGAGACGGCGTTCCCGGAGTTTGATCACCAGGTAGACGGCGGCCATCATGATGAGCAGGTAGCCCAGAAGGAAGGGCCAGCGGAGCCAGAGCGGGGGCGGGATTCGGATGGAACGGACGGCGGTGGAGCCGTGTTCCCATCGGCCAAAAATGTCGGAGCTTTGCTCCTCGAGAGCGTAGCGCCCGGGGCGGATGTTGTCCGGAAGGCCAGCAAAGCGTTCTTCCGTCCACTCGCCCTCATTGAGGCGGTAGCGGTGGCGGATGAGCTTTTCCAGCGGCAGGTTTCCCTGCGCCCGGATGGCGAGGAGGCTGTCGGGGTGGAAGGAGACGGCTCCGGCCGAGCCTCCGAAGGCGAGGGCTCCGCTGGCCCGCCGGCAGGAGACGTGCTCGCCGTAGATGTCTGAGGGGAAGCCCAGTTCTTTGGGTACGCGGCCTGTAGTGCCGTCGGTATCAATGAAATAGAGCCCGTCCTCGGTGCCGGCCCAGAGGCGGCCACAGGCATCGGCCTCTACCGACTGCACCAGCATGCCGTCTAGAAAATGCGCACCGGAAGGGCTCCAGAGCCCGCTTCGGGTGGCGGCCCAGATGGCACCGTCCGGGGAGAGACAGAGGTCGGTGACGTAGTCGTCGGGGATGGAGGAATTTCCCCTGTAGTACTTGGTGACCAGGCCGGTTTTGCGGTCAATGATATTGAGCCCGGCCTCAGTGGTGGCATAGACGAGGTTTCCCCCGGCGTCTTCGATGAGACGGCTGCCCAGGCGGGAGCTCACGTAGATGTTGGAATCTACTTGCGGGGAGGGATAGCGGAAGGGGCTCAGCCAGTGAGGCGGAAAACTCTTCCGGGCCTTCCGGTCCCATTCGTTGAGACCGACTCCTTCCCACGTGACTACCCAGAAGCGGCCCTCGCTGTCTTCGAGAAAATCGGAGATCCAGTTGGCCCCGTCCAGGTACCGGGCTTCTACCTGCTCCTCGGGGAGCGGACCGGTGAGTCGGTCTTTATATGCTTTGCGGCCGCCTTTCCACACTTCCCAGCCGGTGCTGTTCCAAAGGCCCACGTACACGGTACCTTCCCGGTCTTCGTAGAGGCTGGAGACACGGTCATCGGCCTTCCCGATCCACATCTTCCCGGTGTGGTCTTCCAGTAGAGCCGTGACGTTGTCCCGGGAGAGGACTTCTACCTGCTGGAGGGCAGGGCTCAGGACCGAGAGGCCGTTGTCACCGCCTAGCCAGAGGTTGCCCTGGCGGTCTTCGAAGAGGCAGTAGAGTTCTGTAGAGGGGGTTTTATAGACGGGTGTGTCTGCTGGCTTTTCGGTGTTCACGGGCCCTGCGCCGTAGGAGCCTGCTGCCCAGAGCTGTCCTTTGTTGTCTGTCAGGAGCCGCGCATGGGCAATGGGGAGGCGGCCCAGGGGAATGGGCTGGCTGCCGTTGCAGCTGTAGAGAATGGAGGTATGGTCTTCGAAGGCGTAGAGCTTCCCGCCGGTCTCGGCATAGCTTCCAATGCACGACACGCCATCCCACGAGGCAAGCGTACTATGCGGGTCCTGCCTGTCTTCCACAAACTGGTTTTGGACCAGCCGGCCGGCGAGCCACAGCTTCCCGTCCTGTGCATCATAAATCTGATAATAGGGGTAATCGCCCTCCGAGTCCCGCTTCCTGTAGGGACAGCGGGCTTCTTCCCGGATGCCGTCCCTGTAAGAGAGTTTCAAGAGCAGCGTATCTCCCACGGTGGCCCAGACGAAGCCCTCCGTGTCCGTGTGGAGCGCGCGGATATTGCCGGCAATGCCATCATCTTGTACCCGGAGCCCCTGCGTGGTTCCTAGCCACAATCGGCCCGCCTTGTCCACCGTGAGCGCATTCACCCGGCCGTACTCCTTCCAGCTTTGGAAGTGTGCGCCGTCGTAGCGGGCCAGGCCGTTCCGGGTGCCTATCCACAGCGTGCCCTCAGCATCCTGCGTGACCGCATACACCGTATTGGACGGCAGCCCGTCCGCGGCGTTGTAGTGGATGAACCGCGGCGCTGCAAGCAGCAGAGATACGATGAAGGCAAGGCATGTCATTCCATTGCAAAGATACGTTTTCCTCCGGAAATAACCTTGTAAATCAGCACGCTGTGGCGAATTCCGCCACAAAAGAGTTTTTCCGAAGGCTTACCTTTGTGTCAAACACTGAAACCTATGAAAAAGATTCTTGTCTCTATTGTCGCTCTGCTAACCACAGTAAGCGTTTTTGCCCAGGCGGGGCTGAGTCAGGGTGAGGCCGTCGTGAACCCTGCCGGCACCCCCCAGCAGGCCAAAAAGCATTGCCCGCACTGCGGCATCACTATGGGCAATATTACCTATCCCTGGCAGCATGAAAACTGGTGCCCCTATTACCGGAGTAACGGATCCGGATCCAGCAGCAGTTCCTCCTCCTCCTCTGTAACGGCAACAGCCATCAGCACGGGTGCCGCCGTTCTGGGAAGCGCCATCTCCAGCCTCATTACCAGCGCCATGGACCACAGCAGCGGGGATAACAACTACTACCGGAACGAGGCCTTCGGCGGCCAAATCTCCTTCAAGACTGACTGGTATAGTGACGATGACCACACCTGCGTTGTTCTCCGGGACCCCAAGTCCGGCAAGAAGGGCATCTGGCACAACGCTTATGTCTTCAACCACAAGAGTGACCCCCAGCCTACGTCCGGTTTCTGGATTCTCCAGCCTGTGTTCGATCAAATATATATGGGCGAACACATGAGCAAGGCCTTCGCAATCACCTGCCAGACAAAGACCAAGAAAGGACAAGAAAAGCAGGAATGGCAGGTCTATGAATTTGGCCTGGGCAGCATGTGCTACAAGGGGCACGCCACCATCATCTCTCCCTTCACGGCGGAGGATGTGGAATTCTCCCTCAAAACCGACAAACTCATGCTGCAGAAAGACGGCCTCTGGGGGCTGTACAAGGTAGCCCGCTCCGGACCCGATGAAATCAAGAAGCGCCCCATCACCCTCAAGCCCCTGGCCGAGCCGCAGTTTGACAGCATCCAGTTCTACGGCACGCAAAACTGCGTCTGGAAGAACGGCCACGCGGGCATCATCGACGACAACGGCAAGGAGCTCATTCCCGTAAAATACAAAGATGTAGGCACGGCCATCGGCAAGAACAAATGGGCCTGGGCTGTGGCCGATGACGGCAACGCAGGCCTGGTGAACACCAAGGGGGAGGTGATTCTGCCCTTCGAGCACGGCAGCATCCATGTAGACGAATACGGTGTATCGGCCCGCCGGGACGGGGAGGACAAGTACTTTGTGCTGCTCTCCGACGGCACCAAAACGCCTGCCCTCTATGACGACGTCACCTTCACCAAAGACGGCTATGTATTCGAGCAGAACGGCCTGTACGGCTTTGCGAACCAGCAAGGCAAAACGGTGCTGGAACCCGCCTTCGAGAGCATCCAGATTGTAAATCACGACCCCGAACTGGTAAAGTTCACCAAGATCAACGACGACTATGTGGGGAAGAAGATGTTCTTTGTAAAACAGGACGGGAAATGGGGTGTAAAGCGTTGGGCCGACGGAAGCTACATCATGGAGCCGCTCGTCTTGGACAGGAGCAAGGTTCTCTATTACCTGGGAACGCTCAAAACGTTCGACTACGAGATGATGGAAAGGGATCAGCGCGCGTCGTACAGCACCGGCAAGGACGAGTTTGAGACCCAGGCTCAGTATGAGGCCCGTCAGGCCGATCCTGCCGTCAACGCAGTTTATGTCGATAAAAAGATGGAAGGCTTCCCGCTCCTCTTCCTCCGGACGCAGATTAAAAAGGCGGCCGAGTCCGGAAGCGGCATGACCATTGGCTGGCATGACTACGATGTGGATCGGCAAGCTTTTCCTTTCAGTAGCAACCTCTCGCCCATTCCCATCTACTATTTGCCCGTCCCCATCGAGGAAGGCCCGGCTTTCCGGGAGGCGCTGGGTTCCATCCGCACCAAAGATCTGCTGCAAACCGCAAAAATATTTATCCATCAACACTTTGCGCAGATTGCCGAAATGGACATCGCCCTGCCCTCTGGCAAGGTCTATCATTACGTAAACCCGGGCCTGGAAGGCTATACCGGCCCTATTGTTAACTATTCAGATTTGTATTGACTATGAAACGTTTCGCACTTCTTGCGCTGGCAGCGCTTCTGTTTGTTCCCGTTTCCGTGAACGCCCAGCGGAAAAACGAAAACCTGGGGAAAAAGTATGGTCCCTACGAGATTAAGATCGGGAAAGGAAAATACATGAAAGATGCCCCGGTTACAGCTATCTGGAACAACGAAACCGGCGTGTGGGTTACCTCTCCTGTCATAGACAAAAAGAATGGGGCGATGTTCTTCCTGCCCACTACCAGTGTGGAATTCATTGAGGGAGAGGATTATGTACCCGAAGCGCAGGGGCTTGTCAACATTGACTGGGCTTTCTGCTGGGCAAAGGGCATAGAGAATCCCAACGCGAAGTGGCTTTGCAACGGAGAGTGCGGGGTGTACAGGATCGTGGACGACAAGCTGGTTCCCATCATAGAGTCCGGGAATTCCCTGGAGAAAGCCTACCTGTGGGAAGCTCGCTATGGTTTTTTCAAGTTTGTGCCGCACCATGCCCTTATCATTGGCGCTTTCCGCGAAAAGGACAAAAAAGCCTACTCCGTTTTTAACCTGGACGGTGAGCGTCTGTACAATGATCTGAAGGATTGGAAGTTCAAGGAAGAACCCAGCCTGTGCATCCAGCTGGAAGACGGCACCTGGCACCATCTGGACCCGGCCGATGGTTCCCTGGTAGATTAGCCCGCGAGGGGAATGGTGACGGTGTGCGCGGTTGCAGGGAGAAATAACCTTGTAAATTAGCGCGCTGTAGCGGAATCCGCCACAAGAAAAAGGTCGGAGAAGAATACTTTTGCGAAAAACACTAAAACGTATGAAAAAGGTACTTTCACTTGCTTTGGTCATGGCGGGTGTTATCCTGCTTACCGCCATGGTTTCCGGTGATCGCGAGTGCTCCCGATGCGACGGCACCGGAAAACTTACCGAAAACTGTTCCTTCTGCGGAGGACGCGGATGGAGAGACTGCTCCCTTTGTAATGGCCACAAGAGCATCCGCTGTACAGTATGCGGCGGTGGCGGAAGTTACACCTGCCCGCATTGTCGTGGACGTAATGACGAATGCCGATACTGCGGCGGGGACGGCTCCATCAAATGTGAGCGCTGTTCCGGAACCGGTTCCATCACTTGTACCAGTTGTGGCGGTGCCGGCAATCAGCCTTGTGGCCAGTGTGGCCAGACAGGAGTCAAAGAATGGAATTGCCCGGACTGTCGCGGAACGGGCCGTGTAGATGATTAAAGCCTATGAAAAAGATTGCTCTTATTGCTGCGTCACTGCTGCTAAGTGCAGTGTGCGCCTGTGCTCAGGAAGCACCTGGGGCCGTGGATCTGGGACTTAGCGTGCAGTGGGCCGATAAGGATACTGCCCCGGAAACAGTCATCCCTCAGGGGTGGCGGTTACCCACGCTGGCTGAAATCAAGGAACTCCGCGAGGGCTGCGCGCAGACCGCCCTGGAAAAGGATGGGGAAGAGTGGGTGGTCTTTACCGGGGAAAACGGGAACAGCATCTCCTTCCTCTATCCCGTGGGAAGCCGCTCGGCGAGGGACTTTGGCATTGCGGGCTCTGACGGGTGTTACCTAAAAGTCATCATCCTGAATCCCCTGCTCCAAGCGCCCAACCGGGATGGCTATTACACCTGGGAGGAACTTGGGGAGACCAGCCTGGGGCAGAGAAAACACCCTGTCAGACTCGTTAAAGAATAATGCCATGAAAAGACTGCTACTCCTTCTTCCGCTGACACTCCTGCTTCTTTCCGGCTGCAAAGAGAAACGCTATTTTACAGAAGTTACCGGGGATGTTTATCTTTCCCGGATAGGATTTGAAGATGAAAGTTTTCGGGATTTCACTGTGGTAGCCGATGTCGTGTACGCCGGCGAAGACACATCGTCCCGCTACAAAATGGTCTTCTATATGCCGGACGGCTGGGATGAAACCTATCCGATTTTCCTGGACCGGTATGTTCCCTGTGATGGGCCCGCCTGGCAGGCCTATCAAGGAATGCCCGTGGCCGAGGCCGCTTTGAAAGAAGGCAATATGATCGTGGTACTGGTGGCCTACAATGAATGGACCGCCATCCCGGACATCCTCCTGGCCGAGCACTTCATCAAGGAGCACGATGCCGACCTGCCGGGAGACAGTAAGAAGATTCTCACGGCCGCTTACTTTGATTTCGAATGAGACGCTGTTTATTCCTTCTAACGCTCCTCATGCTGGGCTGGAGCACCGCCGCCCAGACGCCCGAGGAACTGTACGCCGATTACATCACGCCGGAGACACGGGCCATCCTGGAACGGGCCCGGGAGGCGGAGAGAAGGGCCCAGGAAGCCGAAGCCGCCGCAAAGGCGCAGAAGACCCTGGCGCTTTGTGGTGCCATCCTCATCGGCCTGGTACCGCTTTGCGTCATCGGCCGCAGAATCCTTCGGCAAAAGTCCTGGAAAGATAATCCCGCCGGCACGGTCCGCGCGCTGGGCGTGGGCCTTGTCGGCGGGATTTTCCTGTTTGCTCTCAATTACGGCATTTTCCTTCTGAAAATCCGCATGGGCGATGCCTTCAACTCGGCCCTGGCCTTTTTACTGGTCTCGGCCTTGATTGCCGGCAGTGTCCATCTGCTGAATAAGAGCACTACTTCTTCACAAAAGTGACGCGCTCGTAGGTGCTGTAGCCCAGTTTGGCGAGCGGCTCTTCTACATGGTAGGAATGGGGATTGTCATATCCCAGTACCATTTCCTTGCTGTCAATCTTTTCGATATTGGTAGTCTGTGTCTCTGATCCTTCGGTAAGGATGAGCTGCCCGTTTTTGATGGTGTAGGAACCCGTGTGGGTGATGGGCTCTTCGTCCATATAGACGGAAGTGCACTTGCCATCCTTGTCAAAGGTGATGGTGAGGTCTTCGTCCCCTTTCATGAGGTACTCGTCATAGAGGTACTCTTTCATATCTTCGAGGAGTTCGGCTCTTTCCTTGTCATCTTTGGGTGCTTCCATCTCACCGCAGCTGATGAGGTCTGTCAGGTACGTCTCGGCCGACACAGCTTGCCCGTTCTTGGTAAGGGTGTGTGAACGGGAATAACCTTCCCAGGTTCCTAAGATGTTGTTTGCGAATTCGTTGTCCTTGTTGCAGCTCATAAGAAGAAGGCTGGCTGCGGCAGCCATGAGAAGCGTGAATTTTTTCATAGTTTTATTTTTTACTGTGATACGGGCCACAATTATAGTAATTATTTTTTTTGTATATTTACCCCGTTACTCCAGGCCTCGCTTGCCGTTACGTTAGGCATCGGCGCCATCTCTTGTGGCAAAGATACGCCTCAGCCGCTTCCCAAAGCCAGAGTAACCGGCCCCTTCTGCCATATTTAAGGCCAGATTGCAGAAATAGAAAATACAAATTCACGACGGTTTCCAATGATAAGAGAAAGCCTGCGGAGATATATTTATGATGAAGTCATTCCCCGGTATGCGGCCTTCGATAAGGCGCATCGGGAAGACCATGCCCTGATGGTCATTGAGCGTGCCCTGTCAATGGGCAGGCAGTATGATATCAATGAGGAGATGCTCCTGACGGCTGCGGCGTGTCACGACCTGGGTCTTGCAGTGGACCGGAAGACGCACCACCAGGAAAGTGGACGGATAATCCGGGAAGACAGGCGGCTTTCCGAATGGTTCTCACCGGAGCAGATAGAGACCATCGCCCAGGCTGCGGAAGACCACCGGGCGTCGGCAAAAACGCTGCCAAGAAGCATCTACGGCCGTCTTGTCGCCGAGGCCGACCGCTTGATTGTTCCCGAAACCATCATCCGCCGGACGGTTCTCTTCGGCCTTTCCAACTACCCCGAACTGGACAAGGAAAGCCACTGGAACCGTACGCTGGAACACCTCCATGAGAAATATGCCGAGGGCGGCTATCTTCACCTTCTCATTTCGGGTTCACCGAATGAAGCGCCCCTGCAGCAGCTGCGGGAGATGATCAAAGACGAGCCGCGGCTCCGGGCCATCTTTGAGGCGGTTTACGCGGAAGAAGCACAGTGAGTAATAATTGTTGCTAAAATAAAAATTCTGCCTAACTTTGCGCGGTTTAGTGATTATCATGAGAAAACGCCTATATACTATTCTGTTGGCAGTCGTTATAGCAGTTCTGCCACTGCTTGTGAATTGCTCAAAGCCGGACCGCAGCGAGGAGGCAAACCAGCTGAAACTCGAACTCCAGGATCAATTATTCTCGAACCCGGAACAAGTATTGGCGCGGGTAGACAGTGCGGAACGGGCTGGCGTGTTCTCGGAGACTACGGCCAACCTGATTCGGTCCAATGTCTACGGGCAAATGGGCAAAACGCAGCTGGCTATTTTCTACGGCGAGCAAATTAAGCATACCCAACTCAGAAGAGAAGGCGTTAACTATTATTCGGCCATTCTCAATCTTATCTCTCTGCTGGGTAAGAGCGGAGAATGGGGGAAGGCCCTCCATCTGGCCGATGAATTGATTGCCGACGTGGAGAAAGGCGGCATGGACGAGCAGCTTGCCCTTCGGATCAAATCCCGTGCGTACTCAACCAAAGCCAGCTGCGAGGAGCATATGGGGCACTTGGAAGAGGCCGAACGCCATTATCTGGAAAGCATTGATCTTATGATGGGCGTAACGGAGCCCAAAGACTACTGGATCATAGATGCCCTTGTTGTAGCCGTCATCGAGACCACAGAGTTCTATCTCAAGCAAGAACAGCCCAAAAAGGCCCTGCCCCTGCTGGCAAAAGGTGACACAACCCTGGCCCGTATGGCCCGCTGTCCCGATATGCCGGAGCGCGTCCTTAACATCCGCAGCAACAACCTGACCATCAATCAGGCCCTGAACTATGCCGCCAATGGCCTTTACGACAAGGCCAGGGTTCTCTATGAGAAACATCGTCAGGCTTCCAATCTGACGCCCTATGATTTGGTGGCCGAAGCCCGCTACCTCACGATAATCGGCCTCTATGACGAGGCCATCCGCCTGTTCCGCAAAACCGATTCCCTCTATATTGCCCGGGGCAGTTCCATCAACAACTCCTACATCAACAATTACATGATGAGCCAGTACAAGGCCTTGAGGAAGGCCGGACGTACGGACGAGGCCATGGCATACGCAGACCGCATGCGTCACCTGAGCGATTCCATCCACCTGGAGGAACGGAAGATGGATATGGAGCAGCAGGCGGTCATCCGGGAGAAAGAGGCCGAAATCACCAGCCGCCGCCATTCGCTGGCCATCCATCGCATCATCCTCTTTTCGGCCATCGTCATTATCCTTCTCGTGGGTTATCTCCTTGTACGCGCCTGGAAGTACAACAGGGCGCTGGAGGCAAAAAACCGCAGCCTGTATCAGGAAATCCAGCAGCGGGAGAAGGCCGAGGCCGATGAGCGCGAAGCCCTGCAGGAAAGACCGGCCGAAACGCTTTCGCAGAGTGAGCTGCTCTACCGCCGCTTGTGCGAGCTGATGAATAATCCAGACGTGTTCACCAATCCTGACACCAACCAGGATACGCTGGCCACCCTGGCCGGGACCAACCGCACCTATGTCTACGACGCCCTGCGCGAGTGTGTCGGTGTGACCCCCATCGACTTCATCAACGGTTACCGCCTGCGCTACGCAGCCCGCCTGCTGGCCACCACTTCGGATTCCGTATCCCTGATTGCCGAACTCTGCGGCCTTTCCCGCCGCACCTTCTACCGCCTTTTTGACGAAGCATATTCCATGTCTCCGTCGGACTACCGGAAAGCGGCCAAAAAGTAGTTTTTGCAGAATTGGCACAATGATTTGTAGGGGTGGCACAATGGGCCGCCCCTCTTTGCATACCTTTGCTTCCGGATTTAACGAGCAAAGCGTATGGATTTTACCATGATTATCTCCGTAGCCCTGGCAGCCGCCGTCATCGTCATTGTACTGATGCTGGTAGCCATCATCGTTTTCCAGCGGTGGCGGATTGGAGACAAGAATGCCGCCCTGGCCCGGTTTATCCGAGAGAATATGGAACTGTTGGACGAACTTAATAATCACACAAAAAAAAGACAATGAAAATGCGAACTTTAATGGTGGCCGTAATGCTGCTGACGACCATTTCGGCCCACGCACAATGGCGTGTGGGCGTCACCACTGGAGGAAACTACAACTTCTACTCCATGGACAAGCAGTATATGTCAGACTACGAGATTCAGGGCTCCCATGGCCTCACCGCCGGCGTCTCCGGGCAGTACAACTTCAAGGACTGGATGGGCGTGCGCGTGGATCTCAACTTCACGCAGAAGAACTACCAGATGCATCGTGCGATGCTCGATCAATGGGAGTATTGCTATCGCAACAACTACGTGCAGCTGCCCGTGATGGCCGCCTTCAGTTTTGGCGGTAATCGGCTGCGCGGCTTCTGCAATCTGGGTTTCTACACCGGCTTCTGGCTCAAGAGCCACCTTTCCGGCACCGACTACAACCTATTCAGCTACAAATGGGTAAACATCAACGAGGACGTGAAGTTCAACGCTGACCGCGACTACCGCTGGGATGCCGGTCTGCTGGCCGCTGCCGGTTTGGAGTACCTCATGGGCAAGCACTGGGCCATTCAGCTCGAAGCCCGCTACTACCACGGCCTCACCTCTACCACCAAGCCCTATATGCGCGTAGCTGACTATCGCTACAACAGCACCATGGCCCTTCAGGTAGGCGTGTATTACTTGTTCAAGTAAAGTTCAACCCTCAACCTCCTCATCATCCATGAAAAAGATATTATCCATCACAAGTGCGATGCTCCTCATGCTGAGCATGGGAGCCTGCCGACCTGAGAGCGACACGCTGGTATCCTACGCTCACAATGACAGATTGGTGTTTGCCCGTGCTGACTCCTCCTTTGCCGCCAAGTTCCAGATCATGTGGAACGGCCTTAACCAGTACTATTCCATCTGGGACTACGAGGCTCATTACGGCGTAGATTGGGATGCTATCTATGACGAGTATTATCCCCAGTTCGAGGCTCTGGACAAGGCTTCCACCGTGACCGACGACGAGTTGAAGACCCTCATGCAGAAGACCCTGGGTCCGCTGCACGACGGCCACTTCAGTTTTGACATGAAGAACCACAAGACGGGCAATACCGTGAGCTATTCACCTGCCCTCGACCGCATTGCCTCGCGCGACGACTACGCCATTGCCAACGGCTTTAAGCCCGACCTCACTTACTACGCCGATGTGGCCCATGGCCAGGTGGAGACCGATGCTGAGGGCAACCCCATTGTGATGAGCTATAGCACCTCCGCCCTTGACATAATCCTGCGTTTCCTAAGCACACCCGGTATCGGCTTTCAGTGGGCGAAATCCCGTATTCAGGAACTCGCTGCACTGCCCATTCGCACCGAGATGGAGAACTTCCAGCTCCAGCAGCTGCAAGCCTTCTACCAGGAGCTGACTCCCATCGGGAGCCTTTTGCTGGACGCCGCTGTCACCCTCTACAACCATCTTTACGAGAAATACAGCTTCCTCGAGATTCCCGGTTACGACTACATCGATCCCGTCTTCGTCACCAAAGGCATCACGTTCGACTACGCCCTGTTCAAGGGTAATATTGCCTATTTCCACGTCGACAAATTCGCCATGACCCTCTATTTGGAAGATGCCTGCACACAGGAGACCTTCAACACCTCCGACCCTGCCACCATGCATCATATCCAGCAGATGCGCGAGGTGTGGCAAGCCTGGTTCAATACCGTGCAGCAGCTTCACCGAAGCGGCACGCTGGGCGGTGTCGTCCTGGACGTACGCAGCAACCCCGGTGGAAATGTGGATGATTTCCAGTACTTTGCAGGTTCCCTGTTGCCCTCCGGCAGCCTTCACTTTGGCTACCAGCGCTACAAGCGTGGCACCGCCCGCTACGACTACTCCCCGATGATGGAGGCCACTGCTGACACCATGAGCTCGCCCCACGAGACTATCACCGAGCCCGTCGTCATCCTCACCAACTGCAAGTCCGTCAGCATGTCAGAGATGTCCACCCTGGGCGTCAAGACCATGCCTAGTGGCAAGGTCATCGGCAAGCGCACCTGGGGCGGCCTTTGCCCGCTGTCCGACAACGAGTACAACACCTACAACTACTCCGGATTTATCGGCGAAAAGGGCAAGACGGCCGTCTATGGCTATGTGCCCATGCTCGGTGCCTTCACCTTGGACAAAAAGCTGATTGAAGGCGAGGGCATCACCCCCGACATCGAAGTGGACTTCGATGACACGCTATTCAAAAACACTGGCCGCGACTCTCAGCTGGAGCGCGCTCTCCAGTACATCACCAGTGACAACTGATTATATATGAAAATGAAAAGATTACTCTATCTGATGGCAGCAGCCATTGTGGCACTGGGGCTGAGCGCCTGCCATACAGACAATCCCGACGAGCCGAGGGACGTGGTTGATAACGGTGTCTGGCCCGTACCCGCCGACGCTGGGGATGAGAGCTATAAGCCCGGCGACGATTTCTTCATGTACTGTAACGGCGGGTTTTGGAAAAGTGCCCAGGTAGACGAGTCGAAGCTGGACATCAACTGCTGGGTAAAGGTGGAGGTGCCGAGGTTGATGGATCAGCGCCTCGCCGCCCTGAATTTCCCCTCGCTGGAGAAGATGAGAAACGACATTGCCCGTCGCGACAAGGCGACCATCGCCTTGCAGCAGCAACGCTTGCAGCAGGCAAAGGCCCGCGTGGAGGCCCTCCAGACCCCCGAGGAAGCCTGGCGACTGGCTGCCGGGATGATGAAAGAGGGTTACCATCTGTTTTTCAACCTTATGCCGTTCTCGCATAACGGCCGCATCGCATTATGCATCGCGGGAGATGTTGCCAACGAATACACGGCTTCGATTCTCAAGCCGGAGGATAATTTGGCATGGCGGCTGGCAAATGATCCCCAACTGCTTACACAGGTGCGTCCGCTCATGGACGCCGCCACCAAAAGCATCGATGCGGGGCAGTGGCCGATGCTCGTCACCATCATGCAAGAGCTTGGTGTGGCTCCTGAGAATGCATACTTTGCCGGAGAAAATCCCCCCGTTGTTCAGCAAGGACAGACGGAAGCCTTTACCAATGCGTTCAACACGATTCAAAACTTTAACGTTGACGCGTTCAAGGAGAATATACTCCTCCCCGCGATCATGGCCGATGCCGTCCTTTTCAGCGATGAGACCTCATTGACACAAGAGGAACTGGTGAACATCATCAGCAAGAAATATCTGCGCTACGAACGCTCGAAGGTCTTTGCCGACGCCTATGTCACGGCTGATATGAAGAGAAACGCGCTCGCCCACTGCGAACAGCTGCGCGAGACCTTCCGCCAGCGCATCGATGCAAGCACCTGGATGAGCGACGCCTCTAAGCAGAACGCTCGCCGCAAGCTTGACGCCATGACCTTCAACGTAGGTTGCCCCGACCAGTGGATGCCGGAGGGCCTGCCCGACCTGAGCGCCTGCGAAACCATCCTCGATGATGTGTTTGCCCTGCGCCGCACCCAGTTACAATTCAACATCAGTCTTGCGGGGCAGTCCACCGTCAAGGCCGGCTTTCTTTGCAACATTGCCAACACGTTTGACCTCACCGATGTCAACGCCTTCTATGCGCCCAATCACAACTCTATGAACATCCTGCCCGCGTGGCTCATGGAACCCTATAGTCAGGAAGGTGCCAACGAGGCATACAACTACGCCTCCTTGTCGGTCACCGGCCATGAAATGACACACGGCTTCGACACCAACGGATCGCAGTATGACTGGCAGGGTGATCTTGGAAGCCTCTTCTCCAGCGAAGCCGACCAGCAGGAGTTCCTGCGCCGCTCACAACTGCTAGTCGACTGCTACAACCAGTTCGAGGTCCTGCCATGGTCACTGCCCGGCGTCTATAACGACGGGGCCTACACTGTGGCCGAGAATATTGCAGACCTGGGCGGATTTCTTATTTCCTATGAGACCTATCTGCGCTATCTGCGCGAAAGCGGCTTCACCGGTGAGCAGTACGACCTGCAGCGCCGCCGATTCTACCTTGCCTACGCCTGGCAGATACACGGAAAATATAGCGTCAAATACGCCCACGACCGCACCCTGGGCGCAGACGATGATCCCAGGGCCAAAGACACACACTCCCTCCTCCGGGAGCGTCTCAACGGCGTGGTCATGAACACAGACGACTGGTATGAACTTTTCCCCGTCCAGCCCGAAGAAAAGCTTTATCGCAAGGATGGGGACCGCGTGAGAATATGGTAATTGTCAATTAAATAACAATCAAAAGTATGAAAAAGAATCTGATGACGCTTGCAGCCGTCCTCTGCTGCACTGCCCTGTTCACGTCCTGTGGGAAGGACAATCCTATCCAGCCCGAGGCTCCGGACACCACCCCTGTTTCCGCCGTGGTGACCTACGCATTTACGGTCACCGACGACCTCTTCAGTGCATTTAACCTGATGGTGGAATACTATGACGCAACTGGCGAGGTAAAGACCGAGACCATGACTTCCAAGGACTGGACCAAGACCGTCAAGACCACCAAACTGCCCGCCACCCTGGGTGCCCGCGTGAAGATGCAGCTGAAGGATGGCTTCGATTCCTCCAAGGAGGGAGTATTCAGCGCAAAGCACGCCTATGGCTACGAGTACTATGTGGTAAACAAAAGCAATGAGAAACTGGGGAACACGGTCTCCAACTCTTCGAGCGGCGGTGTGGATATGAAGTATGAAAAGGTTCCCGCCTATGCTGAAAGGTATCAGGATAAACCCATCATGAAGTATCTTTTCAACTTTGCCGCCGACGGCAACGCCACCAGCGGAAGTTGGGAGTAACTATCAAACGCTCATGAGTAGCAAAGAACTTTACGAAACCCCATCCACTACTGCCTTGGAGGTAAAAATTGAGGGAGTCATCTGCTCCAGCGCGGTCTTTTTCACCCCGTTTAATGAAGAGGAGATTTGGTAATCATGAAAAAGTATTTGACTCTACTCTGTGCAGTCTCCGCACTGTTTGCCTGCGGGAAAATGGAAACCGAAGTGGAGACTCCCGCGGAAGCCGGGATTCCGGTCAGTGATCTTGTGTTTGATTTATCGGTGGAGTATACGGCCGAGACAAAGGCGACCAAGCAGGGCTGGGAAAACGGAGATGCCGTGTTTGTCTTTTTCCAGACTATCAGTGACTACTATCTTAAGATGACTTATGACGGGACAAAATGGAACACGGTGCTCGCTTCTCCCGGCGGATCTTTGCCCAGTACCATTAATACCCAGGGCAAGACAGTGACCGCTGTTTACAGGCCTTTTGGAAGCAGCGATTTGCCTTACTACACCCCAAATGGATGGAGATTCGCCACCCAATATACGTACTATATGGCTTGTGAGAAAGTGTCCCATACGCTTACCAAAGAGGGCAACAAGTGGGTGATGACCGCCGAGCTGAATATGGTAAACCCTGACGACTTTGTACAGTTCTGGATAGAAGATGCCCATGCAGAGAACGAGTTGTACTATTTGTCCACGGATGCGGTGATTCCCGTAGCCATTGCTCAGATTGCACCGGACGGCTCCGTGCAGGAGACTACACACAGGAACGCGGGGGAGGCTATGATGGGTTACCCCTATGGCGGCGGATACTTGTTCAGCGGGAAGCTGAATAAATCCTACGGCGGCACCGGCTACTATTTCATCAAGGATAATTGGTACGACAACGAGAGAAGGGACTATCTCGTGACCGGAAAGAAGCTGGTGAGCCACAGCGCCGTAATACTTCCGGCCAACGGGAGCAGCAAGTGGCTTCAGGTGGGCCCCACGAAATACGTTGAGTTGAAAAAAGGTAAATTCAGTTTGGGAACCTGGTGTACCTGCAACTACGGAGCTTCTCTCCCGGAACAGGTGGGAACCAGGTTGAACTTTGATGGCGCTGTGGCACAACACGCAGCCTCAGAGAGTCAGTTCCGGGATATTATGAGTGACTGCTCATGGGCGTGGACAACCGTCAAAGGCCAGGCCGGTATGGGTATCAAGGCAGACACCGGTTTCCTGTTCCTGCCGGTCGAGGACGGGTGGTTCGAAGAATACTGGTCGTCCGATTCATTGGACGACGTCGATGGTTGGTTCATCAGCCTCATTAAAGGAAGTTCTCCAGATATCCTCCCAACTGGCCGCAATGGGTATTGCGCAGTGCGTCCTGTGCGAAATAATGATTAACTTTGAGAGTCAGATAAATCGATATTTATCGGAATATTAATACTATCAATATGAATAAAACCGCAAAACTCCTTTGTTTTTGGTTCTGCCTCTGTGCAGTCTCTTGTGGGCACCCCGTCCAGAAAGCTTCCGAACCTGATTTTACGGACAGCGTTGCCGAAGCGCTGGAAAACGGTGGAATAATCAATTTGGACCAGCTCCAGTGGACCAGGGATCCAGCCGCCTGGGGAATTAAAGACGGCATCATTTCCATAACTACCGCCCCGCACACGGACCTATGGCAGCGGACATACTACCATTTCCGGAACGATAACGCACCCGTTCTGCAAATGCAGACCAGGGAGAAGTTCTTCAGCTTCGTAGTGAAGACGGATTTCACGCAGAGCCACCAGCGCTTCGACCAGTGCGGTATTGTGATGTATCTGGACAGCGACAACTGGCTCAAGGGCTCTGTTGAGTTCGAAAACGAGGATTTCCAGCACCTGGGCAGTGTGGCCACCAACAACGGCTACTCCGACTGGGCCACAACAGCGATATCGGCCGAGGTGAAGACCATGTGGTACCGCTTCTCCCGCCGGGAGGACGACTTCTGCATCGAATGTTCCACCGACGGCGTGGACTTCAGCCAGATGCGCGTGTGCCATATGTATGCGGCAACCGATGCTATCCGTTTCGGCATTTATGCCTGCTCTCCCGAGGAGTCTTCTTTCACGGCCGTATTCTCGGACCTCAAGATAACCGAATGCGCCTGGAAGGCCCACGACGGGCAGCAACCAGATGAGGAATAGCTGGAAAAATACAATATTTGTATGAAACTGAAGAAAAGAAAGCTCAAGTTTGCAGCGATATTTGGAATCTGCTGGTTCGCGTTCCTGGTCCTGCTGGTTGACGGAATTCTGAAATTCCAGACACTCCTCGACTATTTCGGGTCATATGCCTTGGTGGAGAGTTCGCTGATACTGTTGGTTGTACTGCCCACATTGGCGGTTTATATCTTTACTAAAGAATAATTAATTTCCCATGTCGCAGGTCAGAGTCCTTTCCGTCGCAGGTCTGTATTTTTGGGCCGAGCTGCAACGGAAATCGTGAACTAAGAGCGTATAGCGTCGCAGGTTAGGTTTTTTGCAGACCTGCGACGATTTAGCGACCGGCCGATGATTTTCGAGACAAATGCAACCGGGTTGCATAATGAGTCGCTTATTTTTGTGGCGATAAACGAACTGCTTATGACCCGCAAAGAGACCATAATCGCCATTATTCTGCTGATCATCATCGGCACCAGCATGCATTTCGTGCACCACGCTCCCTTCTTCAATCACTTTCTCGGCTATATCTTCCCCGTTACAGAAAGCGTGATGGCCCATATGAAAATGGTCTTCTATCCGATGCTGCTGCTCAGTCTTTTCTTCCTCATCAGCCGGCGCGACATCCGCGAGGTAGGCGCCCCTCTTCTGGGAGGACTGGCCGTTATGCCTCTGATAGTCGCGGCGTTTTTCGCGTACTGGATCTTTGTCCGCCATGAGCTGATGTTCCTGGACGTCATCATCTATATCGCGGCAATGGTGGGAGCCATACACCTGACCAAACGGTGGAGTCAGAACCATTTCATAAGAGAGTGGTGGCCGCTATGGATCAGCGTCGCAGTCATCATCATCGTATTGACAGGCTTTCTGACATACAACCCGCCGGACTGTATCGTCTTCGCCGATCTGGGATAGCTGCGTCGGCAAAAGCGCCTGAGCAGTTTAAGGTAAAACTTCCGGTCCGTCCGGGCAAAGCTTGCAGAAAAGGTGACCAAAAGTGACCGAAAAATCTATCAATAAATGATGATCAGATGATGCGCCGTATAAGAATATTTCTTATCTTTGTTGCAAATACTGATAGAAATGAAAACAACCACTGTCGCATTAGGGTCTCATTTTGACGAATTTATCCAAGCCAGCGTTCTTGGCGGCCGTTACACGAACGCCAGCGAGGTGATTCGTGCCGGGCTAAGGAGGCTGGAAGAAGATGAGCAGAAGATAGCAGCTCTCCGTGCTGCCATAGAGGAAGGTGAAGCAAGCGGGTATGTAGAAGACTTTGACTTCGAGTCCCACTTGGAGGAGTTGAAGGCAAAACGGAGGAGCAATGGCTAAGATCAGATTATCCAGAAAGGCAATAGCCGATTTGGATGGCATTTGGGACTATACCGCCCAAACCTGGTCGGAAGAACAGGCGGTCATCTATTATCGGCAGATATATGGCGCTATTCAGGGATTGAATAATTTGCCAGTTTTCCTTGAAAAGAGATATGATGTCATCAAACCGGGGCTCTTTGGTTTTAAGGTGGGACATCACATTATCTTTTATAAGAAGCACAAAGAGGGCTCAATCCAGGTAGATCGTATTCTCCACGAGAAAATGGATTATCAAAGGCATCTGTAACAAAATGGCAAGGGTTATTCATATTAAGAACTTTAAGCTGATTAAACGAAAGTTATCTGTGCAAGAGATGCTTTTAGGATTGTCGTATCATTTTGGCACACAAGATGAGTACGGGCGAATGGCACAATTGGACGCCATCGGCAACGGCCCTGTTATCGTTTATGATGACCATCATATCGGAAGGGGCGTTCAGTGTCATTTCCTGATTTAGGTTGACTCCGATTGGAGTCTTTCCCTGATAGAAGTTGACTCTGGTTTAACTTATAACTGATAGATATTGACTCGTAGTCGTTATCACTGATTTTAGTTGTCTCTCCA
>Ga0256407_10000908_pt1 | contig 66727 bp, 52 predicted proteins | sample RumenRJG_04DNA_FD_193489 | JGI IMG/M metagenome (GOLD analysis project Ga0256407, IMG submission 193489) | Bovine rumen microbial communities from Lethbridge, Alberta, Canada - RJG_04 | ecosystem: Host-associated > Mammals > Digestive system > Stomach > Rumen | place: Canada: Alberta... | reverse complement strand
TTCTTCGAGAGATAGTCTAGCAAACCGCAGGGATTTTAAAAGGGATTTTATGCCCCGTTTTCGGCATGCCCTCAAAAGAGAAAGCCCAAAAAGAGAAAAAACCAGTTGACTGGGCTTATCCTATTTTACACCTCTACTTTCTACGCCAATGGTCGAGGACCGTCACGAGGATGATCAGCAGGACCGTCAAGGCGTAGGCCAAGGTCTCTATGGCCGCATCTCCTTTCTCCGGGGGACGCCACCTTTTTCGAGTAGGGCATAACGCGCCTCCTCACCCTACCTTTAGGCGCGAAAACGCAAAAAGTGCGAAACTTTTTATATACAGGTCGCGACTAGAAATGGAATCTGTTGCTTCGATTGGCGATTTTAGGCAATGTTATTTGCCCGCTTCCGCGTTGCTTCGCGTATGATTGTTGGGCTTTTGCTATCGGAGGTGCTTCCATGATCCAAAACAAATTCGAAACCGTCGTCCAGCAACTGAAGTCCCGCGTTTTGTGCGAAGTGGCGAAAGACTATTGGGATGGCACCTTAGAAGAGAAACGCCATTACATCCCCAAGATCATCTCCCCGGGCCCGAAGTCGACGATGCGTTGCTGCATTTATAAGGAACGGGCCATCGTCGAGGAACGTGTCCAACTCGCTTTAGGGGGCGATAAGAACAACCCGAACCTCTTAGAGGTTATCGAAGCGGCTTGCGACCAATGCCCCATCGGTGGCATTCGAGTCACCGAGCTTTGCCGCGGTTGTCTGGCACACCGTTGCGAACAAGCCTGCCATATGGGGGCGATCTCGTTTGGGAAAGACCTCCGTTGCATCATCGATAAGAACAAATGCGTCAACTGCGGCATGTGCATGAAGGCGTGCCAGTTCGGGGCCATCATCAACGAGCAGCGCCCCTGCGAAGCGGCCTGTAAGATTCATGCGATCCATGCTCGCGAAGACGGTATCACCGAGATTGATGAAGAAACCTGTGTGCGGTGCGGGCAATGCTCGTATAACTGCCCCTTCGGCGCGATCATGGACAAGTCCTACATCACCAAGTGCATCGACATCATCAAAGGCAGCGCGGAGGGAAGCGCATATAAGACGTATATGATCGTCGCTCCTTCCATCACCAGCCAATTCCATTACGCCAAGCTTGGCCAAGTGGTCGCGGGCATCCATAAGCTTGGATTTACTCAAGTGGTCGAAGCCTCTTCCGGCGCGGACTTAGTCGCCTATCATGAAGCCCATGATTTAGCCAAAGAAGGATCCTGCACTTCCAGCTGCTGCCCCGCCTTCGTGGAATATATCCACAAGGCATTCCCTTCCTTAGAAGGAAAAGTATCCAAGAACCTCTCCCCGATGGCCGCGATGGCGCGCGTCATCAAAGAGAAAGACCATAGCGCCAAAACCGTCTTCGTCGGTCCCTGCATCGCCAAGAAGATGGAGATGTTCCGCGCGGATTCCGCCCCGTTTGTCGACTGTGTCATCACCTTTGAAGAACTCGAAGCCCTGCTTGATAGCAGGGAGATCGACGTTACGTCCCTGGAAGAGGTGGCGTTAGACAATGCTTCCTACTTTGGCCGTATCTTCGCCCGTTCGGGTGGTTTATCCGAAGCGGTGGAAGAAGCCTTGAAAGAACAAGAGAGCTCTTTCAAACTCACCCCCGTCAAAGCCAGTGGCCTCGACCAGTGCCGCTTGGCCCTCAACCAGATGAAATCGGGTCGTTTGCAGGGTAACTTCATCGAAGGGATGGCTTGCCCGGGTGGTTGTATTGGCGGACCCTCGAGCCTCACCCATGAAATGCGCGATGCTTCGTTGGTGGACAAATACGGCAACCAAGCGAGTAAAAAGACCATCCTAGAATCCATTGATTCCCTAGGCGTGGACGCTTCTTTGGCCAGCAACGCGGATCTAGAATGAGGCATGGGGTCGGATGACCCCTTTCCTTTTATCGAACGGTATGTACGTTTAAACCTGTTTTTCTTTCCTGTGTCCGTGTACAATGCGGGCAGACAAGTCTTTCGGTATCCCTCCGAAAGCGAAAGGTACGATTATGATTTACAAAGACGTAGTCCACGTCGATCCCCCAAACTTCGAGGAGATCAAAAAGCGCGAGAAACGGCCGATTATTTTGAAACTGGGTCAAAAGATCACGGATCGCAAGTTCCGTAAGATCACCTATGAGGATCCCGAGTACTACGGGCTCGCCGCCTTCGTTTCCGACAAAGAGGCCGAAATCGCCTTGACGATGGAACTCCGCCACGAATATTCCTTCGAGGAGATGAAGAAGAAGACCAAGAAGATGGGTCTATCCGACAAAGAGCTTGAGGATACCCTCTACCACATGGGCTATACCGGCATCATCGAATGGCATTACCCCAAGCAGCCCGATGGCTCGCGCAAACGCCACTATGTTTTGCCGCGCTTCATCATGGGCAGCGCCGAATTCTCCAATATGCGCCGCGACCAGATCGAGGCCGCCCCGGAAATCGCCCGCTTCTTCGAACGTATGACCTTCGATCCCCTCAATGGGTTGACCCCGATGATCCCTCCCGGCGGCGCGGGTATTGGCATGCACGTCATCCCTGTCGAGAAGGCCGTCGACCACGATTCCAAGGCCATCGACATCGAGAAGATCTCCTACTGGCTTGAAAAATACGATGGTCACATCGCCGCCTCGCCTTGCTCCTGCACGATGTGCGAGGAAGTCTTGGGAATCGGTGGTGCCCGCGACCCCGAGGAATGGTGCATCGCCGTCGGCGACATGGCCGATTATTGCGTCGAGACCAAGAAGGCCCATTACATCGACAAAGAAGAAGCCCTTCGCATCATGCGTAAGGCCGAGGAAAACGGCTACGTCCACCAAATCACCAACAACGATGGCATGGATAAGATCATCGCCATCTGCAACTGCGACCCCAAGGTCTGCCACGCTCTTCGTACCTCGCAGTTATTCAATACCCCGAACCTTTCCCGTTCCTCCTTCGTCGCCCACGTAGAGAAGAGCAAATGCGTCGCCTGCGGACGCTGCGTCGAATATTGCCCCGCCGGTGCGGTGCGCTTAGGGCAGAAGCTCTGCAAGAAAGACAAGTCCGAAGTCGTCTATCCGCGCATGGAAGACCCCTTCCTCAACAAGTGGGGACGCGACAAATGGACCGAGGATTACAACAACGCCAACCGCGTCAATTGCTATCCTACCGGCACCGCGCCCTGCAAGACCGCCTGCCCGGCCCACATCGCCATCCAAGGCTATCTGAAACTCGCCGCCCAAGGCCGTTACGAAGAAGCCCTCGCCTTAATCAAGAAGAACAACCCCTTCCCCGCCGTCTGCGGACGCATCTGCAACAAGCGTTGCGAAGAAGCCTGCACCCGTGGAAACATCGACCGCGCGATCGCCATCGACGCCGTCAAGAAGTTCCTCGCTGAGCGCGATCTTGATCCTAAGACCCGCTTCATCCCCGAGAAGGAGATCCCCTCGGCCGTCGAAGGGTTCGAATTCCCCCAGAAGATCGCCATCATCGGCGCCGGCCCCGCGGGCTTAAGCGCCGCCTATTACCTCGCCTTGAAGGGCTATCGTCCGACGGTCTTCGAAAAGAACGAATTGCCGGGTGGTATGCTTCGTTATGGCATTCCTTCCTATAAACTCGAACGCGCCGTCATCGACGCCGAAATCGAGGTCATGAAGGAACTTGGCGTGCAGATCAAATGCGGCGTCGAAGTCGGCAAGGACGTCACCATCGAAGAACTCAAGAAACAAGGCTATTGCGCCTTCTATCTTGCGATTGGCTGTCAGGGTGGCCGTAGGCCCAATGTGCCTAACGACACCGCCAAAGGCACCGAAATCGCGGTTGAATTCCTCGCCAATGCCTATAAAGACCTCAACCAGAAGATCAAAGGCGACGTGGTGGTCGTCGGCGGGGGCAACGTCGCCATCGACTGCGCCCGTGTCGCCACACGCTTTGGCGCGAGCAACGTCTCCATGTATTGCCTTGAATCGCGCGATACGATGCCCGCATCCAAACTCGAGCAAAGCGAAGCCGAGGAAGAAGGAGTGGTCATCCACGCTTCCTGGGGACCTAAGGAAGTCAAGGTCGACGAAAAGGGCAACGTCACGGGCATCGTCTTCAAGCGTTGCACCCGCGTCATCGACCCCGAAACCAAGAAATTCAGCCCGCTTTACGATGAATCCGAGACCATCGAGGTGAAAGCCAATAAGATCGTCTTCGCCATCGGCCAAGCCATCGTCTGGGGCGACCTCCTTAAGGGAACGGGCGTCAAGACCCTCCCCAATGGCGCTCCGATCGCCGAGAAATACACCTATCGCACCGATGACCCGCAAATCGTCGTCGGTGGCGACGTCTACACCGGTCCGAAGTTCGTCATCGACGCCATCGCCGCCGGTAAGATGGCCGCGGATGCCTTGCACCGCATCGCCCACCCGGGTACCGATCGCAGCGAAGGCATGAACAAGATGGAATTCATCGCCCTCAACAAAGAGGATATCTACATCGATCCGGATTCCTACGATCACTCCCCGCGTCAAGAAGAAGGCCTTGATGGCTCCATCGACGCGAAGAAGTCCTTCCGCGACCCGCGCCTTACCCTCACCGAGGAACAGGTCAAGATCGAGACCGCCCGCTGCTTAAGCTGCGGCGCTTCCATCGTCGACCCGAACAAGTGCATCGGCTGCGGTATCTGCACGACCAAATGCGCCTTCGACGCCATACATCTCTCCCGCGACATCCCTGAGGCCAGTGACCTCGTCCCGTGCGAGAAGACGATGAAGAAGGTCCTTCCGTACATGATCAAGCGCACCTTCGCCATCCGCCGCCATGCGCGTCAGATGAAGAAGGAAGCCAAGAAAGCATCCAAAAGCGCAAACTAATGCACGAACTCTCCCTCATCCACCAAGTCGTCGATAGTCTCTACGACGTCTTTGAGAAGCAACCCGTCCGCAAAGTCAAATCCGTTACCTTAAGCGTCGGTACCGTATCTGGGGTCGTTCCCCATTACCTGACCGACGCTTGGGAATGGTTCGTCAAAGACGATGACTTGTTCCGGGGCAGCGAACTCAAAATCGAGTTCATCCATGCGATAACGACCTGCCTAGACTGCGGTAAGGAATACGACACCATCCAATACGCGAAGGTGTGCCCACATTGCCACAGTGAGAACACGGTCCTAAAGACCGGGAACGAGCTGCTCATCAAGGAAGTCGAAGTCGAATAAACGAATCTAGCCGCGTCCCACCTTGTCGCGGCTTTTTCTTCTGCCTCTTTATGCGTTAAAAAGGCGTGGGGCGAGGAATATTCGTTTTCCGATACAAAACGCGCGTAGAGGGCATTTTAGACGCATTTAGAGGGGGCGTGCGCATAGTTAGCAAAGAAAAACTCCTGAACCAAGGACGATTCAGGAGTGAAGTTTGTGTGAGGTGTTACTTCTTGGGAACGTTATGCTCTTTCGCAAGGCGTTCCGCGAGCATGATGACGCGACGCACGGCCAAGTCCGAACGCACCTTGAGGTAGGAGGGGAGTTCTTCGAACTTCTTGACGTCGCTGGCGTCTTTGATTGGCATCGGATCGTTTTCGAATTGCTTCGGATCGAGGGCGAAGTGAACTTTTAACGTCTTGCCAGAAATCGTGATGAAGACGAGTTTGGTTCTCTTATATGAGAAGGTTTCGCCTGGGATGGACTTACGATCGTTGAAGTCATATTCACGCAAAGCGGAGACGATGGCTTTGTAACGTTCGCGGGTTTCCTTGTCCGCACGCTTGATCATATTCTCGAAAGGAATGCGTTTCCTGCGCTTTCCTAAGGAGGAGAAGTAATCGCCTTCTTCCTCGGCGGGCGCTTCGGTAACAACGGAAACAGGAGTAACGTCTGCAGGCTCTTCTTCCTTGATGGGCTCTGGTTCAGGCTCTTTTTCTTGTTCTTCTTTGGGCTGCTCTTCCTCAGGAACCGGTTCTACAGGAATGGGTTCAGAAGCAGTCTCTTCTTCAGGTTCTTTTTCTTCTTCGACAACAGGTTCGGGTTCTTTAACAGTTACCGCCTTCTCGCTTTCTTCCTCCTTGACGGCAACTTTCTCAGGCTCATCCACAGGGAAGGTGAAGGCGAGATAGGTGCTGCAAACGACGCAGACGCCAAGAAGGGCGGCGAAGACGGCGATGCCGACGGTCCAGAAACCGGCAAGAGCAGTGGACTGGCGAAGTTCATGGAACAAGCAAAGGAAGATGCCAAGACCTAACGCGGCTACGAATTCGGCGACAAGGCCAGGGATACGATCGCCATGTTTTCTGCGCGACATAGCTAATGAGCCGATGACGAGCAGAAGCAAGCTGGCGTAGAAGATGACGCAAACGATTGCAGAGATAACGGCGGATTGTCCGTGGGCACCCGCATTCAGCACGAAACCAAGTCCATAAGAGAAGGTGGTGAATGCATTCGCGGCGGTGGGGGCAATGTTCGCGATCGAGACACCGATCGAAGTCCAAATTGCTCCAAGCGCGATTACGACAACGACAGCAGAAAGTAGTTTGTCGAGTAGGTTGGGTTCAACGCGTCCATAGCGTTTCATTTGTGGTTTAGCCATAACATACCTCCGTATGACCATATTAATTTACGCGCATGTCCCTCTTAAAACAAATATTTTCGAAAAAATTATATCTACACCATGCATATATTTTTTTGCGAAAGGTGGTGGATTGTAGGGATGATATACGGGAAATTGTCCCCATTTATACATGAAATTTCACCTAATCTTTGAATTTAAAAATAGACCTATGGTGTACACAAAAATGCCAAAAATCAAAATGTCCAAATATGTTCATCTAATTTATATTGTAAAAATACCGAAATTAATGGTCAAAAACATAAAAAATATAGTACCCATGTATGCTAAAAACGAAAAATCTCGACAATTTGTCTACGGAATTGGTCATCGCGTGTGTATAATATGTGCATGGCAAAAGTGGCACGAGGATTCACTTTAATTGAAACCATCGTAACGATCGGGATTTTAGCTGTTGGCTTTTCCTTAACTGGGGTGGCTGTTTCCCAGTTGGTCCGAGTTCAGGACTCCGCGAGTGGAGTTGCCCATCGTGAGGACACTTTTCAATCTGTTGATTCATTGCTGGGGGAATATGTGTCTTATGTGTCGGTTGATACCCCTGTTTTGAACTTTGAATTGGATCATTGGAGTTCGATTGGCGTTGTCTTCACCGGCAAGCAATATGACACGCCGGGCGGAACGCTTCTTGCTTCGGTGTCCTATTCCGTCGCCTACTCCAGCGAAGAAAGCAAACTCGAGATTACAAAGAACGTTATAAGCGGCGAACCGGTTGGCTATTTGGATAAGAGCGATTGGCGTACCGTTAAGGGTATTTCTTCTTTTTCATTTACTCTGGACGAAACAATCCATTTCCTGACCGCCGATGTGGGGGTTGAGGAGAATACCTCCCGTTGTTTTTGCTATGTTTTGAGGACCCTTGCATGAATTTGGTTATCGATGCGTTCCGCGACAAGATCCTCGTTTATGAGCAGGGAAACAAAAAGGTCCCCGATTTTTGGTTCGAAAAGCAATTCGACTTTTCGCTAAGGACCCTGGAGAATCAGCAAAAGGCCTTGATGGCCATTGCGAAAGAAGATGAGTCGGTCTGTTCCCGCCTTTCTAAGGGGGTACATGTCATCGTTCCGGATTTTGGCATCGGTTTTGGTACTTTTGACTTACCGCCTTTGAGGAGCTTCAAGCTAAAGGACGTCTTCGCGACCCGTTTTAAGTCCTCTTATCCCAACTTCGATGCGTTCCACGTCCATGAGTATGAATATGAACGTAACTCAAACGGGGCGCTTTATTTCTACTCGTTCTGCAAAAAAGATCAAATCCAGGGCTTGATCAGTGCCATCAAAGGTATCGGCAGTAGCGTCCTTAGCCTGGATTATTATGCCTCGGGCTACGCATCGACCCATGATCCTAAATCCTTGTTCCCCCACGCCACGCTGTTCATGGGAAACGATCATGCAGAGCTCGTCATCACAAAGGGGAAGAATGTTCTCTTCATCTATGACTTTGGTTATGGCTTGCGCTGGCTTAGCCAAGGGGATGGCTATGTGGAATCCGCTTATAACATGAATTACCAAGAAGCGATGCGATTTGCGGCGTTTGCTACCGAAAACTTTGCAAAAAAGATCTCTTTTTCCGATGAAAACATTGCAAAAACGTCTTTAAACGGTTCTTTCGCCCTTTCGATGCCCAAGGAAATCCGCATCATGAAGGACGATGTTTTAAACGTCTACTGTGTGAAGAACAAGCTCCGCAAATTCTATGCTTTGATCGCTGATATCACCGCTCGCTTCGCTTCGGCGCCATGGTTTTTGCCCATCACCAACATCGATGTGGTCTGCGAGGAAGATATCGCCGCAAGTCTTAATAAAGTCGAAAAGAGCGCCGATGAATTAGGGTTCACCTATTTGGGCCTAGAACCGTTTGAACAAATCGCTAAGGGAGCCGTTGGCCATAACCCCTTGTTCCGCTCTGGAGTGAAGAAAGAAAGGAGGACGATCGATTGGAAAAAGCTGCTTACCATGGAAATCGGAAGAAAAAAGGCCTAACCCTCGTTGAGACGATCATCGCCCTTTCGATCATCAGCCTTGTTTCTTTAGCCACGGTTTCGATCATTGTGTATTCCTCCAACGCCTTAAGGAATACGTCCATCAAGGCCTTCTTCAATCATGAGGTCAATTCCTTTTCCTCTATTTATATTGCCTACCATGAAGACGGGGGCGCCTATAGCAAGGCGATGAAGCAATATACCGGTGCCGATGTCACCTTAGGGGAAGATCATACGTTTTATTACGACGGTTCCTTTAATGTGTGCGAAGCGCCTGCACGTATGTATTCCTTATTATTGGATTTTGAGCCAAACCAATTGATTATCACCGCGAGCAACAACCAGGGCGGAACGATCTTATCCAGGGAGGTGCGCTTATGAGAAAAGCCAAAGGCGCCGCACTTCCTGGAGCCGTTCTCTTAGGATCTTTATTGCTCATTGTCACCTTCTCGGTCTCTTATCTCGTTGTCTATCACGCGACCATCGGACGCATTGGATCGCTCAAATCGACGCAGAGAGTGGAATTCGCGGAGGCTTTCGAGAAATACAAAGCCAGGACATCGGTAGGGGAGATTATCAGCGAGAATCTGGTCTATACCTCCTTATCCGATGGAGATATCGGGGCCTTAATCGGCAGGAACAAAGGCGGCTTTATGCAAGCCTATGCCATCTATGATTTCAGCCTTGATGCATTACTTGCCTATCAAGAATCCGATTTCTACATCGAAGTCAGAGACGGCCATTCCTATCTCGGGGGCATATTGGACATGGAGGGAGAAGCATGATTGATGTAGTCATCCAAGTTTCGACGATTGTATTGACGGTATTGCTTGGACTATGCGTGGGGAGTTTCCTTAACGTCGTTATTTACCGTTTGCCAAATGACATGTCGTTAGTTAAGCCCGCCTCCCATTGCCCCAAGTGCAACGAGCCCATTCGTTGGTACGATAACATTCCTCTCTTTTCCTATATCTTACTCCGTGGGAAGTGCCGGCATTGCAAAGAACCCATTTCCTTCCGTTACCCTTTCGTGGAACTGCTCAATATGGCGTTATGGTTCCTTTGCCTGATGCTCTTCACCAATTTCATCCTTCCAGGCAATCCGATGAATTGGCTGCGCTTTGTTACTTCCTGCGTCATCTGCTCCACGCTTATCTGCATTTTCTTCTGTGACTATGACCACATGGAGATTCCGGAGGTGTTCCAAGGCATCCTCTTAATCTGTGGTTTAATCCTGCTTCTTGATGGGGTGAACACGGAGAATTTGATGCTCAAGGTGTTCGGAGCACTGGGTGCCGGAGCCATATTCTTGATAGTTAACCTAGTATATAAGTTAATAAAAAAGCGTGATGGAATCGGATTTGGCGATATTGAACTTGTCTTCTGCGCTGGATTAATACTCGGTGGTTATAAGATGATATTCGCCCTTATTGTTTCCTGCGTTCTTGGGGGTATCGCTTTAGCGATCTACGCCGCGGTGAAGAAAGAAAGAGGAAGAGAATACCCCTTCGCGGTATTGCTGGTCGCCGGAATCACGCTGTCGCTATTCCTTGGGGACTATGTCGTGAACTGGTACTTGGGGTTATTGGGGTAGCTTTATGATCAAATTCAAATACGTCGCCACGAACAAAGAAGGCAAAAAGGTCAAAGGCAACTTCGTCGCCGAAAGCGAAACGGAGATGAAGGAGATGCTTTTGAAGGCGGGCTTCTATGTGATCTCCTCCCGCCAGGTCACGGGCTTTGATTTCTCGACCTTGCTTTTCAAGAACAAAGTCAAAGTCGCTGAGCTCAGCCAATTCTGCAACCAGTTCTCGGTGATGATCGGCGCGGGTATTTCCATCGAGGAAGCGGTGGAAGTCACCTCCAACCAATCATTCTCCTATCGTTTGAAGTCCACCCTGAAGAAGATCCTCGAGGATTTAAGGCAAGGTGTCTTGTTAAGCGATGCGATGGCGAAATTCCCCTCGATTTTCCCACCCTTTTTCTCCTCGATGGTATACGTGGGCGAAGCGGCCGGATGTTTAGACCGCGTATTAATCAGCGTCGCCGAATACTATCAGCTTGAAGAGAAGACCAAAAAGAAAGTACGTAGTTCCTTGGCTTATCCCGCCATCTTGTTATTGATGCTTGTGGGCGTGGTGGTCATCATGTTCGTCTTTGTCATCCCCAACTTTGTTGGAGCCTTCTCGAAAATGGATATCGAGATGCCCGCGATCACGATGGCCATCTTCAACATCTCGGCCTTCTTCCGAGAGTATTTCCTTTATATCTTGGCTTTCCTATTCGTCTTCATCGTGATCATCTTCGCCTTGAACCGACTTCCTTCCATCAAAGCGTTCAACGACAAGATGAAGGTGACGCTGCCGCTTTTTAAGCGCATCAACCTCGCAATCTTCACCTCGAGGTTCTGCCGTAGCTTGGGATTATTGCTCTCTTCGGGCTCGGATTCGTTGCAATCGCTCGAGATCCTAAGCAACACCATCACCAACCGTTTCTTAAAGAAGCAGTTCGAGAAAGTGATCACCGACGTCAAGATGGGTATGTCCTTAAGCAAGGCCTTAAGCGCGGAGATGGCCTTATCTCCGGTACTCATTCAGATGATGGTGGTTGGGGAGCGTACGGGCGAGATGGACCAAGTCTTATTGAAGACCGCGCCTTATTTCGATGAGCGGGCCGAATCCTCCCTCAACTTAATCACCACGATCGTCCAGCCGACGGTCATGGTTTTGCTTGGCGTGGTGGTCGCGATCCTTTTCATCGCCATCTACAGCCCAATCCTCCAAATGATCCAGAACCTGCAGGTATAACAGATGGGTAGCAAAACACAGTCCTCGATCCTTTTGGAGATCCTTCGTCGCGATAACCGCATCTCTCCCGCGGATATGGAAGATGCCATCGAAGCGTTATCTTCTGGCCAAGACCCCATCCAGTTCCTTCTAAAGAACGATAAAATCGTTCCGGGGGATGTCTCCTTTGCCTATGGCCATTACGTCAACGCTCCCTTCGTGGATTTGGATAAGGTCGAGATCGAAGTGGATTTCTCTAATCTCTTTGGCATTGATTTACTGACCGAATATTCCTTCTTGCCCTTATATAAATTCGATTCGGGACTATGGATCATCGGGGCCGAAGATCCCGGCGATTTCGCCTTGAACCAACTGCTCCGCGCCACCTTACCTGGGGAATGCGAATTGCTTCAAGTCGAAAAAGAAAAGTTAGAGGGATTCCTCAAGATCTATAGCGCAAACCTCGCCGCCAAAAACGCCCTCCGTTCCATCCAAAACGACGCCAATGCAGAACTTGCTTCGCGGAAAGACGCTTCCAGCGACGTCGCCAACGCCCCCGCCGTGCGCTTTATCGATTCCACACTAGTGGAGGCGGTGAAGATCGGCGCGAGCGATATCCACGTCGAGCCCAGTGAAAAGAAAGTCAACGTCCGTTACCGCATCGATGGCGATCTCCATGAGCAAGCGACCTTCGATATCTCTTTCTTCCCCGCCATTTCCACGCGTATCAAGATCCTTTCGGGCATCGACATCGCCGAAAAGCGTATCCCTCAAGATGGCCATATCACCAAGGAAATCGATGGAGAGAAATACGACTTCCGTGTCTCCACTCTTCCAACGATCCATGGCGAGAAATTCGTGATCCGTGTCTTGGATAAGAAGATCTTCTCTTTGTCCTTAAGCGAACTTCGATTCTCCCAAAGCGTCAACGAGACGATCTCCAAGATCTTGCTTCACCCGCATGGCATCATCTTGCTCACCGGTCCTACGGGCTCAGGTAAAACCACGACGCTTTATTCGTTCTTGCGTGAGTTAAATAAGCCTAACGTCAACATCGTCACCATCGAAGACCCCGTCGAGTTCTCGATGGATTCCATCAACCAGATCCAAATCAACAACAAGGCGGACTTGACCTTCGCTTCGGCTTTACGTTCCATCTTGCGTCAAGACCCCGACATCATCATGGTCGGCGAAATCCGTGACGAAGAGACCGCCCAAATCGCCATCAGGGCCGCGATCACGGGCCACCTTGTCTTATCCACTTTACATACGAATGAAGCACCAGGCGCGGTCACGCGTTTAATCGATATGGGTGTTCCTTCTTATTTGGTATCCGACGCCCTAGTGGCCGTTATCTCCCAGCGCTTATTGAAGCGCCTATGCCCGCATTGCCGTAGACCCGTGCTTACCACGCCCGAGCAACGCCGGGGATTAGGGTTAAAGGAAGACGCGACTATCTATGAGCCTAACGGCTGTCCTTATTGCAATAACACCGGCTACCGCGGGCGTCTCGCGGTGCATGAAATCATGTATTTGAATGACGCAATACGCGCGAAGATCAACGAGCCAGGGGTCTCGATGGAAGAAATCCGCGCCACGGCGATCAAAGACGGAGGGATGGTGCCTTTGTTTGGGGCCGCGAAAGAAGCGGTGCTAAACGGCGAAACAAGCTATAACGACCTGCTATCGATGATCGTCACGGAAGAGCGCGAACGCGCATCAAAACCCAAGAAGTAGGGGGGTTCCTTATTTGACAATTTCCATCTACGTGATTACTATTTCGCCGCAAAAGCTATGATCCAACTCGTGATTTTTGCCATCGCGTCGACCATCGTCGCGCGCTACCTAGAGCGATCGAAATATGTGATCGCCATGGTTGCGCACGCCGTCCTTTTCACCGTGGCTTTCACGATTGCCTTATTGGGATCGGATATCCCCATCTTACAATGGATGTTCACGCAGTGGATGGGCAAAGAGAATTACGCGCTGGTCCATTCGGTCTTCGCCGAATCCTCTTCCCACGCTTCGACCATCTTCAGTGCGTTCTTCGCGGTCGAGATCCTCACGATTCTTAGCGTTGTCGCTGCGGCCATGGTTACGACCATTCGCGCCTATAAGAAATTCGTGGCCAAGAACATTCGTCTCTCCAAGCCGATTTCCTTGGGATTCGTTCTTCCTTCTACGGCGAAGCCAGCGTTCAACGACGCTCCGAATGGATGCGTTTGGAACTATCTATCGTTAGGACACCTTAGGAATTGATTGGCCGGAAGACAAAGCATCGCGCTTTGCAAATCCATATCCAAAAACAATCAATCAATAGAAAAGGAATTTAATAACAATGAAACTTAACAAGAAGAAAAAAGGGTTCACCATCGTTGAACTCGTCATCGTCATCGGCGTCATCGGCGTCCTGGCCGGCATCCTCATCCCGACCTTCGTCAACGTCAACCAGAAGGCCGAACAAGCCGCTCTCAAGAGCAACCTGGCCAATGCTTATTCCAGCTACCTCGCCGATGCCGCTGGTGATGGCGAAATCGATGATATCAACGTTCTTTCTCCCAAACCCACGGACGGAAAAAAATACTATCTCGTCACCCTCGGACAGGAAGAAGTTGTTCTCAAAGATGCTGGCGGTGCGTATGAATTCACTACTGCGGATGGTTGGAAAGCCCTGTCCGGTGCTTTTGACACCGATAAAAAAGACATCGTTCTAAACGAAACCAAGGTCTACGCCAGTCTAACGGTCACCTATGGTACCTTTGAGATTTGGTCCAAAGTCGCTCACGCCTAATCGATTCTAATCTACAATTTCGGGCGCCCCTCTTGGGGCGCTTTTCTTACACAACCCGAATAAGCCATTAGGCATGATTTGCGAAGCAAGTATCAGGTGTTGAGACCCATCTTGGATGAGCGGCGAAGAGTTCCGCCAACTCCATGCCAAAAAACGAAGATTGACGAAAAACGCAAGTCTTCTTCATAGAAGAAGATGTTTTTTCCAAATAGTATGTGACATGTTTCTTACGCATCGCGATAACTGAAATCACTTGCATTCGTCGCCCTCCCTCCACATAATCAAACTGCTTAAAGTTCCTATTAAAGGGAGTAACACATGAAAACAAAGAAAATTCGCATCCGTCAGGGCTTCACCATCGTGGAGCTCGTCATCGTCATCGGCGTCGTCGGCGTTTTATCCGCGGTGCTGATCCCGACCTTCATCAACCTCAACCAAAAGGCCAACAGGGCCTCCGATGAGTCGCTTGTCAAGAACCTGAACACCGCCCTGGCCATGCAGGAGCAGGATCCAAAGGACATCAAGAACGCCACCATGCAGGACGCCGTTGATGATCTCAAAGAATATGGTTACTTGCTTCCGAACCTCGTCACCAAGTCCGAGGATAAACTCCTTTGGAACCAAAAGACCAATAGGTTCATCCTCGAAAGTGATGACAAGGGAGAGTATAAAGACGTCGATTTCTGGCGTATTCAGAGCTCCATTGCTGGTGGCGAAAAGTATTCCATCTATGCTGGTTTGAACTTCGAGGGTGCTGGAACAAACAAGGACGCCGTTACGGTCTCCGTCGGATTTGACGCTGGCGAGAACGAAGGAATCAAGACCGTGAACTATACCCGTACCGAGGGAGCCGGTCAGGAAGTCATCATTCGCACAAATGGTGTTGGAACCGCTTTGGTAGTTAATGCACCTCATGATACAGTTCATCATTACGACTATATTGATGAATTAACAATTACTGCTGTTGCTGATGCATCATACCATGAACATGGAACAGTTAGAGGAAAAGCAAAAATTGCTCAAGGACATTTCGTGGTTGAAGGTGGGGCTGTTGTTCCTCAAGTTTCTGTTGAAAATGCGACAGCTGCTGTTAAAGTTACCGCAAACGAAGCAACCATTGTTACTGCTGATACAGCATCATCTTCACAAACATCTGTTGTTGCGAACACAAGCGAAGTATTCGTCAGCGGTTTGTCTGGAGATAAAATTACCGGTAACGCAGTTGTTGCAGAACCTGTAAACGATGCGGAGGGTTTGCAGAACGCTTTAGCAAAAGGATATGCGCAATTAAACGCTGATGTTACCGTTGATGGTAATTTGGCAATTTCCAAAGCTGCCGTTATTGACTTAAATGGTCGTACACTGACCGTTAATGGTTTGATCTTAAATAATGGCAATTTGACAATTGATGACTCAAAAGATAACGGTAATAAAAAGGTTTCAAATGTTGTAAATGATGCAACTGCAGCGAAAACAAGCGCTGATGTACCAACTCAATCATCGCTATCCTATACAAAAACTTTGCAAGGTACTTTAAAAGCGGATAGTATCATCACATCTTCTAACCATAATTTGACAGTTTTAAACGGTTCATTTGTTAGTGAACTCGATTATCACAAATATTATGAGACAGAATATGAAGTAGATGGTTTTATCTATGTTGCCAAGGATGCTAATGCAGTTATCTATAATGGTGCATTCTTCAGCGAAAACATTGAAGACGCAACAGAGCAATTTGCTGCTGCTGCTGTAGCAGTCATCTCAAATCGTGGTAACACAACAATTTATAAAGGTGAATTTGTTACTAAGTATTGTAGGGAAACCTATGACAACTATTTTATTGATCCCAATAAAAATCCACATACATCTATTCCAGGCTTATACAACAAAGATCGTATGCAATATTCTTACTATTCAATTTCTTCATATGGTGGAAGTTTGACTATTTCTCCAAAAACGAATAGTGATGTAGTGGTTTATTCAGCTAGAGGTGCGTTGTCTTTGAGTGCTGGCGATGCTGAAATAAGTGGTGGAACATTTAACGCGTACTATTATTATGCCGCTTATATTGCTGGCTCATCGGGAAGGGTCAAGGGTACAATTACCGGCGGTGAGTTCAACCTCATAAAAGGTGACGATAATTATTTGGCCGCAGGAACTGCTTTGTACATTGGTAATGATGCTGCTGGAGACGGCGGCAAAAGACAACCTGCTAATGTTACAATTCTTGATTGTGTTGTGAATAGCGATGCATCAAAAGCCATTAACGTTGCAAATATGACCGGATCCATTGTTGTATATGGCGGTAAGTATAACAAAGCGATTAGCAATGACTTCATTGATGGAAGCGAATACAAAATTGTTCAAGAAGATGGCTATTATGTAGTCAAAAAGAAATAAAAAAGGCTCTGTAACTTCTGATGGGGATGAACGGGGATGGCTGATCACAACCGGCAAAAACTGTAACCTCAACAGGGCTAGGGAATGGGCATCCGAATGGGTGCCCTTTTCCTATCTCCTTTCTTAGAACATCAAAACAACGTTATAGAGCCTGTGTTTGTAGGCCCCTTTTTGCACAAATGGTAAGACTTTAGGATGTCAGGGACCGGAAACCTCGGTAGTTATGTGCTAGAAAAAAGAAATGGACGTTCTTCAAAAAGCGGACAAAGCGCATTGGTTTTGATTCGGGGGAAAGCCGCATCAATAACGGCGGCGAAGAGACGCGGACTAGTCTTGCACATTTTTGCATCAAGGATTACACGTCAACTAAACACTATGTCCCAAACGGGACAAAGCGATTGAGCGCCCTCTTTGCATCCCCCTAACGGCGCCATTCAAAGATTGCACTGGCCTATCAATGGCATCGGTTTATATAGTTTATGTGTAAACTCTTATTTGCACGTGAGGGACGAACGGTCCCTTCGATATATAATGAAGGCGCCGATCCGAAGGAGTCGGCATCAAGAGCCCGAAGACGGGCTGGCGCCTTCTCGAGACTTGGCGGTTTCGGGCGCCGTCCCCTCTTCTGGCGAAACCGCCAAACATGAACGAAAAGAAGCCCAGGGCCGCCGAAGCGGCGTTTTCGGCGAAATCGGGGGAGCTGAGAACCCTCGCCGAAGAGACCATAACCGAATGGTTCAACGAAAAGCACAGGGAGAGGAGCGAGGCCGAGGTCGCCTTCGTCAACTCCATCGTCCCCGGATCCTGCCCGCACTGCAGATCCGCCCGCATCCGGAAGGACGGGTTCAACAAGAAGACCGGGATCCGGGTATACGAATGCCTGGACCCAGACTGCGAGAGGAAATTCGGCCCCCTGACCGGAACGGTGTTCGACTCGAAGAAGATACCGATCTCCGAGACCATAGAGTTCCTGTACACCCGGTTCCTTCATTTCCCCGGGACCTTTGTGCGGAAATGATACATGAGGGGGTGAATGGATCGCGGGATAACTACACAAATGAAATTCGATTCTTGAAAAGCGCGTATTCATCGATATAATTTTAGTGAAGATATGTTCAGTGAAGATATGTTCAGTAAGTAGTTTCCATGTTTGTAGGCAGGGCAGAAGAAAAAGCGCGTATCCGATTGTTCTTGGAAAAGCAAAGGGCGATGCTTGTTTATGGTTTACGCCGCGTGGGCAAGACCACATTGATCCGCGAAGCTTTGGAAGATAACGGGGCGGAGTATCTATATTTCGAATGTGAGAAAGCGACCGAGGAATCCAACGTCGCATCCTTAATTGCCCTGATCAATGAGAAATACTTGGAATCCTATGGCCAATACCAGACCTTTAGGCAAGTATTCGAACTTCTAAATAAACACCATAAAGGTATGACTATCGTCATTGATGAATATTCTTACCTCAAAGAGTATTATCTCATGAGCAAGAAGCCCGATAGTAACGCTAAGGCGCTGGAGATTGATTCGGAATTTCAAAACATCATCGACAATCATTTGACGGATGTTCGATTGATTTTATGTGGCTCTTCCATTTCGATCATGAAGGGGCTTCTTGAATATAACTCGCCACTTTATGGTCGATTTAATCAAACGATTGATTTGTCTCCCTTTAACTACCTTGAAGTAGGGGAGATGTTTCCTTCCTTGTCCCATAGGCAAATCGTGGAGATCTATGCCATCTTCGGTGGCTCCCCTTATGTCTTATCAAAATATGATGGGAAACGGTCTTTGGAGAGTAACATCTGCGCTTTGTTGCTTGGTCGAGACGGGGAAGTGTACCGCCACGTGAAGAACAATGTATTGATGGAACTAGATAAGGACCCGGATTTGAATCTCATTTTAAACTGCATTAAAAACGGGGATAAAAAATACGGCGACATCGAAGCATCAACGAACGTGAGTTCCTCTGGCTTATTGGATAAGCGTCTAAAGAAACTCATGGATCTCGACATCATCGAGAAAAAGTACCCCATTGGAAAAGAAGGGGACAAAAGAAAAGCCCATTATTCTTTAAAAGACAATCTGCTAAGGTTTTATTACGCCTATATCTATCGGCAAGAGAATAGGATCGCGCTGCTGGGTCCTAAACGGTATTTTGATGTCTACATCTCTAGATCGATCGATGAATTCATCTCCAGGCGCTTTGAGAACGTTGTCCGGAGTTATTTCTCCTTAATGGTACGCAAAGATTTCTACCCCGAAATCATTGATATCGGGAGTTATTTCACCGCGAACAATGAATTTGACTGTGTGCTTCAAAAAGACGACCGCACATATGCTTTCTTCGAGGCCAAATACAAAGAAAAACCTCTGACGAAAAAAGAGATGATCGAAGAGATAGAACAAATCCAGAGCATCAAAGGGATCAACGTCAGTGAAATTGGATTCGTCTGCTCGAGTGGTTTCGAAGAGAGGCTACCAAATGTCACTTATAAGTCCCTAACGGACATTTTCAACGTCTGAACTTGCACACTTTTTACCCACCAAAAAATGTAATCGCTCGAAGTTTCCACAAGGTGGAAAACCATTTTCCGTTTTATCGTTTGAAGCAGGAGGGGAGATTTAGACTTTCGCGAGCTCTTTGCTTCGGCTTACGCAAGCGTCAAAACATGCCTTGATGTCTTCCTCAAAAGAACCCTCTTTGAGTTTATTTAAGCCCGCGATTGTGGAGCCACCTTTGCTGCATACTTGGTCGATGAGGGTATCGAGGTTTTCTTCGCTTTGCAAGGCTAAGTGGCTTGATCCGATGATGGATTCAAAAAGAAGCTTCTTCGCGAGATCCTCGTCAATTCCCTGCTGCTTCGCGGACACAAGGAACGCTTTTGCAAAATAAAACAAATAGGCAGGGAGACTTCCTTGCAATGGAATCACCTCATCCATCTTGTTTTCATCGATGAGCAGAGTCGTCCCGATGGAAGAGAAGATATCCTCGACCTCTTTGATAGGGGTAGAGGCAAAGGCTAAGGTCGTCATGGCTTTGCCGATCGTGGCAGGGGTATTGGGCATCGCGCGGCAGACCGTCGCACCGGCAAGGGTTGCAGATAAGGAAGCGATATCTTTTCCAGGCGCGAGGGAAACGAATATCTTGCCGCGTAAGTCCAAGCCGTTAAGAAGCGCGAAGACCTCATCGTATTTCTGGGGTCTGATGGCCAAAATGATGATGGAAGAGCGTTCCACGAGGTCCCGCTGATCATGGGCGAGCCTAACCCCTTCGTTACGATATTTTTCCTGCGTGGAAGAACTTGGGGCGAAAAAGAGGATGTCATCCTTTTTGTAGAGCCCCGTCTTCACGATTCCGTAAAAGATGGACGAACCCATCTTGCCCATGCCTAGAAATCCAAGTTTTGCCATAACGATTGCCTCTTGCCCTAGGATAAGCGCCCTTTCTAAGGAGGCAAGCAAAAAGCGTTGAGGCCATAGAGGAATCTTTTTATAACCCCTGAGTTAGGAATTCGCCCCCCGAATTGTGGTGTTAAATCCTAAAAATGGGGCTTTTTAACAAGCACAACCTCTTTGCTTTGACAAAACAAACGCCTGGAGGCTTTTTTACCATAGCATCATGTTTTATGCTCATGAGTGTAAGGGGGTATTTTTATGAAAAGAGAGAAGGTTTTGGCTTGTGCTGCGTTTTTTAGTTTGGTTATAGGTGGCTTAAGTATTGTTTGTTTAAGCAATAATAGGCTTGGACAGTTAGTTAAAACTGTCGCTGATGGTGAAGCGGGAAAAATTACATTCCAAAATAATGGATCAAATGTTAGCGAAGTTTTTGAAGTCGAAGAAGACGAAGTGAATTTTTACACCAATACCGTTGGTGGCAGATTATATGGAGGTACTCCTTTATATATGCGCGCTAGTCATTCTAAGACGATTGGCGATGCTGTAGATGCCATGGCGGTTTTGTTTAATTCAACAGTTTCTTTCCGCAATGGCGAAGGAGATGAATATAAATTCCAAAATCTATCATCCATTGAAATTCATATGGATGATTGCGCTAGGGATGTAACTGTTTGGACATCTTATGACGGCGTTGCTTTTACCCCTTCATATCAAAATACCGATGATGACGGGTATGGCAATTTCTCTATAACTAATTCTCGCTACGTTCGATTTTCCGTAGGCGGATCTATGGACATGCCTTTATTTAGAGTCACTCTAAATTATTCTTGTTCCTACGATTATGTTGAACCAGAGCTTAAAACCGTCACCATTTATGCCTCTAATGACTTCCATGGCAAAGTTCCACAAAGCGGTAACGAAGTCGGATTAGAAAAATATGCCACCTATTTCAAAGATAAGAGCGATGACGAAAATACTCTTTTAATCGATTCAGGCGATAGCTGGCAAGGCTCAGCTTACTCTAATTTGAATTATGGTAATTTGGTTAACGACGTTATGATTGAAGCCGGTTGGGACGTGAGGACTATTGGCAATCACGATTTTGACTGGGGCGTTGATAGATTAAAAGCAAATACCGCGAGAACATATAAGGGGCAAACTCTAAAAACCTTAGCGGCAAATGTCTATGATTTCGACTTCAGCACCAAACAATATGGAAGCACGCAACAAAGCGATATTGGGGACAAAACCGCTACATTTATCTTAGAAAATGGATTAAAAGTCGGTGTCGTTGGCGTTATTGGGTATTCTCAAATCACTTCTATTAATTCTTTATATACGCAGGACATCGGTTTTAAGGATCATGTCCAAACAATTAAAGACGAAGCCACTCGTTTAAGAAACGAAGAAGGATGCAATGTCGTTATTGCTTCTTGCCATACTGGTCAAGAAGAAGTAATGGGCCGTAATTTAGGTGATTACGTCGACTTAGTGTTATGTGCTCATACACATCGATTCGAAACCGCAAACGAAGGAAATCTATACTTTGCTCAATTTGGATCGAATGGTCTTGGGGCCGGCAAGATTACGCTATCTTATGACCCTTCTAGCAATGATGTTATATCAACAGGCATTGAAACAATCTATTCTTCTAGTATTGACGCTGCCGTAACGACGGTTGATCCAACGATTCATCAACTTGTGAGTGACGCTAATACAGTTTCCGACACAATCGCAAACGAAGTGGTTGCTAATAACGTAACAGGCTCCTTCTATAAAGCCGAGTCTTTAGAAAACCTTATGGTTAAGGCTGTTTATGATTCTGCTGTAGCTGAAGGCTATACCGATATCACTTGTTCCTATGTCAACGACGCCAGATGCAATTCTATTGTCGCAACGGATAATAAATGGACATTTGCCGATATTTATGAGGCCTTCCCATTTGATAACGAAGTTTATATTATCGAAGCCACTGGAAGGGAAATGATGAATGAAGTTAACAAATATAACTATTGTTATTTCTCTCAAGACTTCGTTAATGGCGGTAAGACAGTCAAATATGGTCAAAAATACAAAATCGCTGTCTTAGATTACCTTGCGTTCCATACGAGCGATAGCAGGTATTATAACTATTTCGACGATAATGACGGTCACTATTTAGGAACCCTTTCAAAGAACTATCGTTTGTTACTGAAAGATTGGCTGAATGAAAACGGATATAATAGCGGAACCGCCCTTAATCCATCAAGTTTCACCACAGCGGATACAAGGTTCTATAACAAATATCAACTAACTTGCACATGTGACTTAAAGTTCATGATGAATGACGGAACAGATACCGTATATGAACCGGTTAATAATGTTGCATCTGGTCAATACATTAGTAGTTTTGTTCCTGCTAATGACCCAACAAGATCTAATTACACCTTTGGTGGTTGGTATTTGAACCCTGCATGTACAGATCCTATTGATAATGTAAGGATTTATTCCGATTGCACGATATATGCAAAATGGATTAGTGCTGGCACTTATACTACTGGCGACATTGATTACAGTAGTTTTACTGAAGGTGAAACCAGCACTGCATTGACTGCTACGAACATCGGTGGGGAAGAAAAAACCATTACCCTCGCGCATGATGCAAGGAAATATTAACCGATAATCCAAGTTATCCTTATAACAACACATGCTTTACGATTCCTGCACAAAGCTCAATGACCGTGACCGCACCGAGCGGATATAAGATTACTCAATTTGTGATTAGGGCTTATCGTACATATGACAACTTTGATTTCTATGTTGGCGAAAACAAGCTTGAAGAGACGGTAAACACTCCGAGCTCAGCCCCATATTATATTCGTTATATGGTTGAGCCTAATTCAAATCAGCTCCGTATCGATAACACGTACACCAGCGGTTATATGTATTGCTACGAATTGAGCGTTACCATTCAGCCAATTGAATAATTCTTATTCTACGATTAATAAAATTGAGGCTGTCGAAAAACCTAACGGTTGATCAGCAGCCTCTTTTTTGAACCGGTTAATTCGCGGCGCCGATGAGGGCTTGGATCTTGGCGTCCATGGCGGCGTTTTTGCCTTTGGCCCATTGGACGGTGTCGCCTTTGCTGATGGCGATGTAAGCACGGGTTTTGCCCGCGAGTTCGGTGTTATTGGAAAGGAATTCGGTCAACGCGTCGCCTTTGATGCCGGGATAAAGCATCGCGCTGGCGTTGAAGCGCGTGCCTTCGGTGGTCTCGGTGACGTAGACGAAGTTGAAGAGCTCGGATTCTTCGTGCGTCGAAGAGCAGGTTAGCGCGGAGGAGGCGGAGAGGTCGAGCGTGGTGCTTGCTTGGCTTAACGCGGCATTACCATAGGCAAAGCGCGCTTCGCCGATGGAATAAAGGTCGATGACGATCTTGTTTTTGGCTACCCAGTCGAGGTAAAGGGTCTGCTCCGGTTCGGAGCTTGATTCGGAGATGGAGAGTCCGGTCGCGTGGTTGCCGCAAGAGGCGAGCAACGTGGCGGCGGCGAAGAACAGGGCGAATTTGAATTTCATGCTTTTCGACCTCCTTATTGGCTTTGGGAAATTATAACGCATGGAAAGCAAGCTAAATGTTTCGTATTTCAAGATCAAAGTGGTGATGGTTTGGGGATGGACGCCTCCAAGATATGTTGATAAATAATCATCAATGATTGTAATTGCTTTGCTGGAAGTGACGCCTATTTCCTTTTAAGTTTTATTGCGGCGGCGAGTGCGGCGGAGGCTTCTGTGCATATTTTGCATATATCTAATGACCTAAAAGCGCAATTCGCGGCAACTTGTGCGGAAAGCGCACAAGTTCGAATAAGAGATGCAGTAGTCAACGAAAAGTAGACACGCGTTGTTATTTTGTAATCAATTCTGCTTTGTTCGTAGGCAGCACCGCGGGCAAACGTCGGCACTGAGGCGGCGGAAGTGGACAGGGATTCGCCCTAAGGGATTCCTCCCTGAATTGTTTGGGAGTCAGGTAGCCTAGGCAGCACATCGGCCGTTTCTCGTTGAAGAACCTGATGTATTCGGCGACGGCCTTGGGGACGTCGCCGCATTCGCCGATCCGGCAATGGAAGGAGCCCCTATGGAGGAAAAGAAATACGATTTAATAGCCTTTACGGACAAGGGGCTTTCCCTCGATGTACGCGTCGATTCCGATGAGGATACGGTATGGCTCACCAAGGATCAAATGGCGTTGCTTTTCGATCGCGGTAGATCGATCATCTCGCGCCACATCAAAAACATCTATAAGGCGAATTGAGAAAAAAGTACCTGTGCATTTTTCGCACGCGTACCAAAAGCACGATGCTATGTAGTACCCCCCGTTAGCCCTTATTGAGCAAAGAAAAGATAGATAGACAACCGCAAGGGCTAATTATTTGGGTAAAAAATCATTTTATCTGGGTAAAAATAGTGAACAGATTCTCGGTTGGCGACCCGCATCACGCTTCGTTCTTTTTTAGATTATTTCGATGGCATCGAAAGAAATGAGATATTTTGCACAGTGCATGGCTTACACTCAGCCTACGAAAATTCGACATTTTTCCGGAGCCTATTTTGCGGGTTTTAAACTGAACAATTGAGGCACGGGTGCCATCGTGTCTCTTCTCCAAAACCTATTTGTCGCTATAACCCCATCTTACGATTCGATCCTGCGGTGAGAACGATGCTTCGATATCTTGCCTTCGCCGAGGATACCTGGCCGCGCGAGCCGGGTTGTGCCTATGGACATATAAATATCGTTTCGTCCAAAATCACGATCCGCGGCGTCCAGGCGATGCTCGATGGCGACATCGCCAGCTTTTTTCAGGTATCGGTAAAGCTGATGAATCGGCAAATGAAGCGGAACCCGGATCGTTTTCCTGAGGATTTCTGCTTCCAGCTTACCAAAGAGGAAATCTTGAGGTCGCAATTTGCCACCTCAAGTTCGTGGGGAGGCCATCGAGGTCGCAATTTGCGATCACGATGCAAGCGAAAGGAACCAGGGTCGTTTCCCCGTAGGCTTCTGCTTCCGGATTACCAAAGAAGAACGAGATCGCTTAAGGTCGCAAATTGCTGCCTTTACGGAAAGAACGCGCGATCGCAAATATCTCCCTTACGTTTTTACCGAGCAGGGGATCATCGCCCTTGCCGGGGTGTTTTTCATCTTGCAGTTAACTGAATAAAAAATTTATGCATGGATGAATTAGAGCCTAAAAACAAGCTTCTTCCCTTAGCGGAAACCGAGGAAGGCATCGCGGATCGCATCTTCACGATCCGAGGCGTCCAGGTGATGCTCGACAGCGACATCGCGGCACTTTTTGAGATACCCGTTCGGCGAATCAACGAGCAGATGAAGCGGAACCCTGATCGATTTCCCGAGGATTTCTGCTTCAAGCTTACCAAAGAGGAAATCTTGAGGTCACAATTTGCCACCTCAAGTTCGTGGGGAGGCCGTCGATACTTACCTTACGTCTATACCGAGCAGGGGATCAGACACCATCTCGTTCATGAAACACGATATTGCAAAGGCTTCAGTTCAACTGCACAAAACACTCCGATGAAAAACTCCAAAACACTCCGATGAAAAACTCCAAAACACTCCGATGAATATTGTTTTAGACTCTCAGGAATGAGACAATATAGCCATGATTACCGAGAAGACGAAGAATTACCAAAAAAGGATTATCGACGAAAAGGTCGAAGAGCAACTCGACGCTTTCGGTGCGGTTCTTCTCCGTGGACCAAAATGGTCTGGCAAGACCACGACCTCGGAATATTACGCAAACTCTGCCATTTACCTGGATGATTACGATCGGCAGGAAGAGTATGAGATGATCAATAAAAGCAACGTTGGCGCCTTTCTACTCGGCGAGAGTCCCCATTTGATTGACGAATGGCAGACTTTCCCCAAAACTTGGGATGCCGTCCGTCGTTTTTGCGACCGCAGCCCAGAGAAGACCTCCCTTTTCATACTCACTGGCTCCTATTCCCCAAAACAGGGAAACACCAAGCATACCGGTTCGATGAGGATCTCAACTCTTGACATGGAAACGATGTCTTTGTGGGAATCGGGGGAATCGTCTGGCGACGTTTCATTCATTTCCCTTTTCGATCGTCGCACCGAAATCGTGGGGAAGGCAAAACTGTCTCGGGAAGGCGTTACCAAGGCGATAGTAAGAGGTGGTTGGCCGGTGGCGGTCCTAAACGAAAAGAAAAACCTGCTGGTATACGGGAAACAAGCCCTTCGATCGATTTGTTCCACCGATCTGAAGGAGGCGACAGGGGTGGAGGTGGATCCAAATACCGCTCTCGCCCTTATCAAATCGCTTGCTAGGAACATCACGATTCCGGTGAAAAACGAAACCCTCATCTCCGACATGGCCGAGTCCGGCAATCCCGTGGCGGAATCGACGTTTTACCTTTACCTAAACGGGCTGAGGCGTCTTTTCGTTTTGCGCGATGTCCCCGCTTGGAACCCGAACATCCGCAGCGCAACCTCGATCCGCTCGTTGCCCAAAAAGGAATTTTACGAGACCTCCATCGCATGCGCCGCTTTGAACCTTGGGGTCGACGCGCTTTCTAAGGACTACATCACCAGAGGCTATTTCTTTGAGTCGATGTGCGGTCGGGACCTAAGCGTATACGCCAACAAATATGACGGTGCGCTAAGTTATTACCGCGACCGCTTCAAATTAGAATGCGACTTCGTGATTCATCTGGCCGACGGTAGATATGGATTGTTCGAATGCAAATGCGGAGATGGGTTCATCGAAGAAGGCGCCACCCACTTAAACGAATTGGAGAAGCTGATTCGAAAGCATAGGTCAGAGAACGCGAACGTCCATATGGAGATGCCTAGTTGCAAGGTAATCCTGACGGATGGTGACTTAGCGTTTCGCAGGCCCGATGGCGTTCTTGTGATTCCTTTGAGTTGCCTCAAACCATAAAGACTTAATTTTGGGGGATATCACGATGAAGGTGGTATGACGGAATATACTTCTCAGCTACCATCTTCACTGCCGAAGACATCCCCGCATCCTGCTTCGTTCTTTTTAGATTATTTCGATGACATCGAAAGAAATGAGATATTTTGCACAAAGCTTGGCTTACACTCAGCCTACAAATAATGGAGCAGATTTTCAGCAACACGATTCGAGTCGTGCTTCACAATTTGCCTTTTCCCTTCCGAATACCAATGCGGAGCCATTGATAATATATTTCATTTATGGTATATTTTTGTCGATGGAGGAAAACTCTCATGCACGAAAAAGTATTGTCTATTTTGGATGCCGATTACCAGCAATGGATCGTCTCTTTGAAAAAGCGTTATCGCCAATCCCAACTTAAGGCGGCCGTCAAGGTCAACGAGGAGCTTATTTCGTTCTATTGGTCGCTTGGCCGTGATATCGCAATGATGAAACCCGAGGAGAAATGGGGTCAGGGCTTTTATGACACGCTTTCTAGGGATCTTCGGCAATCACTTCCGGATGCGAAGGGATTCTCGGTCCGCAACCTTCAGCGGATGAGGCAATTCTTTGAATTGTTTCCGTCGTTTCAAAACACGCCACAGCCTGTGGCGCAAATTGGCGAGGGGGCGGCGATTTCAGCCAAAAAAGAAATCGCGCCACAGCTTGCGGCGCAAATCGTCTCGATTCCCTGGGGCCATATCTGTCTTATCATGAATCGCTGCGGCAAAGACCAAAGGAAGGCGCTCTTCTACGTGAACCAGACCGTCTTGAATAATTGGTCCCGCGCCATGCTGCTCAATTTCATCCAGTCCGATCTCTATGCCCGTCAGGGAAAGGCCATCACCAACTTCGACCGAAGCCTGCCCGAGGAGGGGAGCGACCTCGCCCAGCAAATCACCAAGGATCCCTACGATTTTAATTTCCTCACCATGGAGAAGGGTTATAACGAGAAGAAGCTGAAGGACGCCCTCATCGACAACATCCAGTGCTTCCTCGTCGAGCTTGGCACCGGCTTTGCCTACATGGGCCGCGAATACCGCATCAGCATCGGTGGCAAAGAGGAATTCATCGACCTTCTTTTCTACAACACGAGGGTTCATGCCTACGTCGTCATCGAGGTGAAGGTGGACGAATTCGAGCCCCGCGACATCGGGCAGGTCGGGACCTATGCCGTGGCGGTGGACCATCTTCTCAAAACCGACCGCGACGAGAAGACGATCGGCCTCCTCATCTGCAAGGACAAGGATGAGATTCTCGCCCGTTACGCATTGGAGTTATCTTCGCAGCCCTTGGGCATCTCTTCCTATGAGCTCTCCAACCTGATTCCGGAGAAATTCCAAGGCGATTTGCCGACCATCGAGGAAATCGAGAATGAGCTCAATAAGAAGTGACGGGCCGACCCGCTTCGAAAAGGAATTCATGGCTAGGCTCATCGCCAGGAGGAAAAAACTTGGCGTGACCCAGGTCGAGCTCGCCAGGAGGGCCGGCATGACGCAACCAAACCTCGCCCGTTACGAAAGCCTCTCCGTGTCTCCGACCCTTTCGGCCTTGTCGAGGCTTTGCGAAGCGCTTTCCGTCGACGTGGCGCTTGATCCCATCGGCTATATCGGGAAGAGGGTTCTCGTCATTGGCTGTCCCGGATCGGGCAAATCCTATTTCTCCAAGAAGCTTTCGGCGACTTCCGGCATCCCTAGAATCCACATCGACAATCTGTATTGGAACGAGGATAAGACTCATATAAGCAGGGAGGAGCTTCTCACCAAATACGATGAGGTATTCGCCCTCGATTCCTTTCTGCTCGATGGGAATTACGTCTCGACCCTCGAAAATCGTTTGGAGCACGGCATTGACACCGTTTTCTTCCTCGATTTGCCTCTTGATGCGTGCCTAAGCGGAATCCGGCAAAGGCTAGGCAGGAAACGGGATGACCTACCTTTCGTCGAGGCCGCCGAGGATGGCGAGGAACTTATCGATTTCGTCATGAGGTTTGAGAGCGAGACGAAGCCTTTGATCCTTGCTTCTTTGGAGAAACATCCCGAAATACGGCTTGTCCGTTTCAGAAGCAGAGAAGAAATCGATTCCTATCTGGCCTCCATGCCGTAGAGCCTGTTTTTGGTAAGAAAACGGGCTATTCTTGTCTGTAAGAAGACCCGCATCGTGTTTCACATTTTGCGAAAAGTGCCGATCGTGTCGGCTTTTCGATGGAGTTTGAAGAAATGCCATACCACCCTCATGCCACCTTTTCAGGGAAAAATTGGTTCGGCACACGATTTCAAAATAAACTTTCATCGACGGATTAGCGATGGAGACATAGAGAGAACACGATGAACATTCCGCCAAAGCGTTATCCCTTATTAACGGCGGTGGGACGAAAGATGCCTCTTAAACCCTCGTGGCGTCTCCGTTTATAATGGAAAAAAGGAAGCCTTTATGGAAATCATCAAATCAGAAAAGGGATATTTGACTATTTTGACCGGCAAAACGGACATGGGGAAATCGACGTTGACCGTCTATGACGCCAGCGAATACCTCAAAGGTGGTAGCAACGTCATCTTCTTCTCCTATGAATATTGCCAATCCATTATCTACAACAAACTCATCTCCCACTTCGGCGCGGGGTGGTCCAACTTGTTCCATCTAAACATCGTCGATGCCTCGGGCTTCTCCATTTCGATGGTAAAAAGCGTCGTGGAGGCGAAGAAAGACTCCGTCGAGGTCGTCTACATCGACTATTTGGACTTGCTCCAAGAAGCGACGTTTGGCGCTTGCGAGGACGATGCGGCCAGGCTCAAGCAGATCCAATCCATCGTCGCTGACCTCGCCGATTTGGCTAAGGAGCTAAACATCGCGATCATCTTGCTCTCGCAGGTTGGTTCTTCCAGCGACTTCGAACGCTCCATCGACCGCCTCAATTCCTTCGCCGAACACGCCAAGGGGAAGAACGTCATCAAGATGTTCATCGGCAAAGGCAACGTCATCGATGCCCGCATCCAATACGACGACATCGTCCACGTCATCTTGGTTGAAGGCTACGACCTCCGCCATTTCTCCTCCGTGAACATCCGCGAGATCTACAAGGCGCCCCCGTTATCGCGCTAATCCCAAGGCGAAATGAAAAGCTGCCCGAATGAATGTGAGCAGCTTTTTTGATGTAGGGGTCTATCGGACGCGCTCTGTGCGGCGGACGCCGGGTTCGTAGATGGTCTTGAAGTCGTTCTTCATGGAGACGACCTCAAAGCCCTTTTCGCGCCAATCTTTGGCTTTCTTCTCGGCGGTGGGGATGACGCCATAATCGCGGACGTCGTCGTCGGCGACGAGCATGTAGGCCTCCGCGGGGTAGGGGTTCGCGGTCTTGGTGTAGACGTGCATCGCGGTGTCGCCGCTCGAATTACCAAAGCTAAGCACCGGCTGGATGCCGATTTCCTTGATGATCTGGGCGACCTTGTTGAACTTCAGGTTCTTGATGATGAGGTCTTCGGTGCGGAAGATCTGATCGGAGGGCTTCAACGTGTAATCGACCCCCGCGGTATCGCCTTGGTCGGTGGCCTCGAGGCGAACGTCCATGCCGATGACCCGGTTTTCGGGGATCTGGAGGTAATCGCAAAGAAGGTTCCTGCAGATGAAGCGGTCCGAACCGGAGACGACGTAGACCTGGAAGTCCTTGGCCTTGAGGAAATCGACGACCTCGTGCATCGGTTGATAGAAGGCGCGGGCGTAGGTGAGGTTTTCAAAGCCATCGGGGGTACGGGCGAAGAAGGAGGTGCAATAGTCTTTGAATTGCTTGAGGGTCATGCCCGCATAGGCTTTGGCCGCCATCCTTGCGTGACGCATGTCGGTACCGGCGGGATAGGTGTGGCTATCCTGGAGCTGCTCGATCTCGTCGGCGAGGGCGATTTGCTCCGCATCCGCGTGGTAGGTGTCGTCGTATTTGACGCGGTGGACGTACATCAAATATTCGAGGTAGGTCGGGAAAAGCTCGCCATAAAGCGTGCCATCCATGTCGAAGACGGCGATGCGGCGCTCGACGGGGATGAAACCCGCGTCGCCCTCCGTGGTGGCCTTCGTGACGAACGACTGAAGGGAGGAAAGGGCGCTGCAGGTGTTCCAACTTTCAAGATAAGTGGGGGCGGAAGAGCTCGATGAGCTGGCGTTGTTCCCGCATCCCATCAAAGGGAGGAACAGAAGCAACAGGGACAAAGTGAAGGTGCGTTTCATAATCTTCTCCTAAAACGTGCACAATTATAGTGCGCGCAGCGCCCTTGCCAAAGGGTTTCTTGCGATGTGGGACGTTTCTTCAAGAAGGCATGAGGGGTAGAATCAAAGGGACATGAAAGAAAAGAAAAACCTCCCCGCCCTCCCGCATAAAATGACTTTAGAGGAATACAAAGCCAAGTATTCCAAGCCCCAAAACATCAAAGCGGCCCGCTTTTTCCTCGTTTTGTTCGCCGCCTCCATCGGCATCATCGTATTCACGTGTTTGCTCCTTGTGGTCTTACGCATCTTCGAGATCAACCAGATCGCCGGATACGTCTCCATCGCCCCGGCCGTGGCCGTGTTCATCCTGTTCTATGTGGTCCCCTTGGTGAAGATCCATAACCTTCCATCCTTCCAAACCCAGGTCGATCACCGCAACGCCCGCGCGGCCAAAGCCCATAACCGCAAAGTGCGGGAGCAACTTGCCGACAGCATGATCCAATTCGCAGCCGAAACCGATAACATCGGCTGGTATGACGAAGCCCGCATCGGCATCCTCGCCGTGGCACGGCAGACAAACGACAACGATGGCTTGCGCCTTGCCCTCACCGAGATCTTCGATACCGATGTCCGCGTCGCCTCGGAACGGTTGATTCGCACCGCGGCCACCAAGGTGGGGATGTTCACCGCGCTTTCTCAATCCGACCACCTCGACACGGCGATCGTGGCGATGTACGAACTCAATTTGGTCAAGGATCTGCTGTATTTATATGGCTTCCGGCCCAGCGAGCCGCGTCTATGGCGCATTTACGCCGCCGTGGTGCGCAATAGCCTCATCGCCTATGGCGCCTCCGCCTCCACGCCGACCATCTTGCATAACATCACCGAATCGATGGCCCCAAGCCTTGGCGTGCTGGGCGGGATTTTGTCCACGGTCATCGGCTCGACTTCGCAAGGGCTCATCAATGGGGCGCTCACCGTCGTCATCGGCACGCAGACCAAGCATTACCTAAATCTCGAATACCACCTTCAGGACATCCTCGATGGCGTCACCCTGGATAATGAGGACGAAGCCAAACTCATTAGCGAAGTAAAACAGGATATCGGCGCGGGCGTCAAGGAGGCGAAGAAACACGCCTAGATAGGCAGATATCACGGAGCGGGGAAACTTGCTCTTTTCTAGTTTTTCGCGTGCGTTAAAATAGGGCAATTCCACCAAGAGGTTTTTTATGATGCGAAAGACTCTCCTGCCCTTGCTCGCGTTGCCCGCCATGGCACTTGCAGCCTGTGGCAATAACACGATTTACGGGACCTATGCGTTCCAAATGGGACGCGACAAAGGCGTCCATGCCCGCGCCGAGCTCCATCTTGGCAGTGACAAAGTCTACAACCAGAAAAAAGAATCCGAGTATTTGGGCGAATCCTTCCGTTTGCGGATGGACGTCCAGACTTCGGATAAGCCAAAGTCCTCTTCGTCGGAATCCTCTTCCGAACCCGTTCTTTCCTCCACGACGAGCGCCGATTCCCTCGTCTCCTCCGCGACCTCTAGCGGCGCAGAGTCCGTTTCTTGGAGCAGCGTTCCAGGAAGCGATGTCGAGGCTATTCTCCAAATCGCGTACTCGCTTTTTGGGGATGGCACGGCGATTTTAGGCTATTACCACGTCGGCGAAGCGCGCCCCGAAGGCGGGAACATCCTCCATTTTGGCTTGCTCGTATCCGATGACGTCGCCGAGATCATCGCCGCCCTACTGGAACTTGAAAGCGACGAATTCTCGATTACCCCCCAGATGACCGAACTCGTCGTCTATAGCACCATCGAAGGGAAGGCCGTGAACCTTTCCATCCCGGTGTCGATGAACGATTTGACCCTCCAACTATATTGGTATGGCTATGACTTCCATACCGAGGATAGCTATTTCCATTTCGATTACATGCCCGATAAAGTCCATCCCGTCGGCACCCATCCGACCCCCGACGACGTGGCTTTGATTAGCGCGGACGCGAACTATAAGGCACATCATCCTAACTTAACCTTCCGCGACTATTTCACCGTCACCTTGAGCTTAGCCAAACAATGAGCAACGAAGAAGACATCATCCTCAGCGTCGATCACCTGACCAAGGACTATGGCCATGGCCGGGGCGTTTTCGACGTCTCGATCAAGGTGCATCGCGGCGAATGCTATGGCTACCTTGGCCCTAATGGCGCAGGCAAATCGACGACCATCCGCCACATCATGGGCTTCTCCAAACCCCAAAAGGGGACCATCACCCTCTTTGGGCAAGAGACCTTTGGCCATGAAGAGCAAATCCTCAAGCACGTCGGGTATCTCCCTGGCGAACCCGCCATTCCATCCGGCCTCGATGGCATGGGCTTTTTGCGCATGATGCAGGATATGCGCGGGGAGCGGAACGAAGAATGCTTGGAACGTTTGCTGAAGATGTTCCGACTCAATCCCCACATGAACGTCAAAAGCATGTCGCTCGGAGAAAAGCGCAAACTCGCCGTCGTCGCGGCGTTTATGAACGACCCAGAGGTCTTGATCCTTGATGAACCCACCTCGGGACTAGACCCCATCATGCAGCAGGTGTTCATCAATTTCATCGTCTCGGAGAAGAAGCGGGGCAAGACGATCTTGCTTTCCTCCCATATCTTCTCGGAAGTCGACGCGACCTGCGACACGATCTCCATCATCAAAGACGGCATTCACGTCTCGACCTTCAAGGCCGCTGATCTCAAAGAGATGGATTCGGTCGCCTACCGCATCCATTTCCTCGACCGAGGCAACTACGAAGCCTGCCTTAACGCCGGCATCGACGCCTCCATCGAAGAGCAAAACCCGAACAGAAAGATCTTGACCATGCGCATCAAGAAAGCCGAATACGCGGAATTCTTCACCGCTTTAAGCCGATTCCAGATCACGGAGTTCGAGGAAAAGCCGTTTACCTTAGAGGACTATTTCATGTCCTTCTATAAAGAAGAGAAGACCTTCGGAGGCCTCGAGGGGGTGAAATCATGAGCAAAGCGACCATGGATTACCTCGCATCGTTGCCCGATTCCGAGGTGGCGATCGACCTCCGTAACGTCACGAAGGACTATGGCGGGGGTAGGGGCATCTTCGATATCACCCTCCGCGTCCCCAAAGGCTCAACATTCGGCTATTGCGGGACCAACGGGGCGGGCAAGACCACGACCTTGCGCCACATCATGGGCTTCATCAAGCCCGACAAAGGCACGGTGAAAGTGAGTGGGCTCGATCCCCGTAAACAAGGCGAGGAAATCAAGAAAAGCATCGGCTATTTGCCGGGTGAAATCGCCTTCCCCGCGTTAGAAAACGGCTCGCAGTTCCTGAAATCGCAAGCCGACCTCATCAACCTCACCGACATGTCCAAGGCCGAGAAGATCATCAACATGTTCCAGCTCGACCCCACGGCCAACTTACGCCGCATGTCCAAGGGCATGAAGCAGAAGACGGCGATCGTCGCGGCCTTCATGCATTCGCCAAACCTCATCCTGCTTGATGAGCCGACGACGGGTTTGGACCCCTTGATGCGCGAAGCCTTCATCGACCTCATCGAGGAAGAGAAAGCCCGCGGGGCGACGATCCTGATGTCCAACCACATGTTCGACGAACTCGACGAAACCTGCGACTATGTCGCCTTCATCCGCGAGGGAAGGATCATCGACATCGTCTCGATGGAGGAAATCCATAACCGTCCCTTCCGCGAATACGTCCTCTCCTTCTCCGAAGAAGGGGCCTATGAGACCGCCTTCAAGGATGGTTTCGAGGTGCAAGGGCGTTTTAAAGACAACAACGCCATCTTAGTCAAAGTCGACCTCGCCAAGACGCATGAGTTCTTGAGCGAATTAAAAAACTACCGTCTTCGCAGCGTCAACGAATTCCGTTACACGCTCGAGCGTTACTTCATGGAACAATTCGGAGGTGCCATCAATGGAAGCGACTCTTCAGCCAACTAGGGAAAGGAAACCATCCCGTTTCTTCTCCAAGCCTCTATTCATTCAGTCCCTCAAATCCAACTGGGTGCTTTGGCTTGCCCTCACGATCGGGACGGCGGCGATCTTCTTCATCATCAACATCGTCATCTGCTCAAGGAACATCTTCACCAACATCGACATGGGCAAGGTGACCGTCTTCGTCAATAGCCAGGACATGAACTGGCTCACGATCCTTGGCTTGCTCGAGCAGATGGGCTTTAAGCTCTCCCGTATCCAGGTCATGTCGCAGATCGACATCAACTCGATCATCAACGACCTGGTCTACCGCATCGCCGGCGTCTTATTGCCGATGATCTACGTCATGATCACCTGCCACCAGCTCATCGCCGCGCAGGTGAGCTCCGGGTCTTTGGCCTATGTCTTATCCACCCCAACCAGCCGCAAGACGGTGCTTCGCACCAATTACATCTACGTCATCGCCGCGCTTCTTGCGATGTACGCGGTCGTCATCATCTCGGCCTTAGGCAGCGAAACCATCGCGGGCATCATCCGTATTCAGGCAAACGGCGGCACGCCCAACATGCTTCCGCTGCGCACGGTCCTTTATTGCGCCGCTTCCTTCTTGGCGATGTTTGCCTTAACGGGCGTGTGCTTTGGGGCGAGCAGCTTCTTCAACAAAGCCACCTATTCCCTTGCCGTGGGCGGAGGTATCTGCATCCTCTCCTTCTTGGGCTGTATCTTAGGCTTATTCGGCAACAAGGTGTTCGTCGCCGTCGGCATCGGCGTGGAAGCGATGAACTTCTTCAACTACCTAAGCATCTTCACCCTGATCGACACCGATTCCATCTCCGCCTTCTCCAAGGCTATGGCGGGACAAGACGTGGCCATTAGCTACAATTGGACGTGGGAGTTCGCGATCATGGTGGGCATCGGGGCGATCTTGGCCTTCCTTGGCTCGGTGCACTTTGTCCGAAAAGACTTACCTCTATAAGTAAATCACCACAGGAAACGTCGTTAGTTGCGGCGTTTTTCTTATTCGTGCGGGGATTTGCGCGCAAAAAGGACGATAATAGTTGACGTATGGAGACGATCCTCGAAGGCAAAGGACTAACGAAATGGTTCGGAACAGGCGATGCGCGGGTGAATGCGGTCGACCATGTCGATTTTTCCATCTTCGAAGGGGAGCTCGTCGTCATCTTAGGCCAATCGGGCGCGGGGAAGTCGACCTTGCTCAATTTGCTCGGAGGCATGGATGTCCCAAGCGAAGGGGAACTTCTATTTAGAGGGAAGAACCTCGCTCATGTCAAAACGCACGAGCGGACCGAATACCGGAGGAACAAAGTGGGCTTTGTCTTCCAATTCTTCAATTTGATGCCCAATCTCACCGCCTTAGAAAACGTGGAGATCGTCACCGAATTAAGCAAGGATTCGTTATCTCCCAAAAACGTATTGGAACAAGTGGGGCTAAACAAGAGGATGGACCATTTCCCCTCCCAACTTAGCGGGGGAGAGCAACAGCGCGTCTCCATCGCTCGGGCCATCGCCAAAAACGCCGAGATCATCCTTTGTGATGAGCCTACCGGCGCGTTGGATTATGAAAACGGCAAAGCCGTGCTTTCTTTGTTGCAACGTCAATCGCGCGTCGCCCATAAGACGGTCATCATCGTGACCCATAACGGGGCGCTTTCCTTGCTGGCCGACCATATCCTCCGCATCCGCGATGGCAAGATCATCGAGGACATTCGTAACGAAGAGCCTCGTTCCATCGAGGAAATCGAGTGGTAAGAAGATGAAGAAGCTTACTCCCGTAGGGCGCATCGCCCGCAACGCGATGATGTTGGCGTTGCTTTGCGTCATCGGCATGTTCTCCATCCCCATGGGCGAGAACGTCAAAGTGTCGTTGCAGTTGCTCATGGTTTTTCTTATCGCCTTAACCGCGGAAGCCTTTTATGACGCGATGATCGTGACGAGCCTCTATCTCGTACTCGGTTTGTTTTTACCCATCTATGCGGGATTTAACGCGGGTATATCCCCAACTTTTGGCTATGTCATCGCCTTCATCGTGGCGTCCCCGGCGATCTATTTCATGAACAAGATCCCAAAGCTGCATCCGCTTCTTCGCATGAGCCTTGCCTGCGTCGTGGGCTTGCTCATCGTCTATCTTATCGGCACGGTGTTCATGATGGCCTATTTATCGCGGTGGGACCTCGGGTGGGTGTTGACGATCAGCGTCGTTCCCTATCTTCCTTTCGACGCGATCAAAATCGTTTTGGCGGTCCTAGTGACCTATCTTCTTCCTCGCTCCATGGGAGGGGCAAAGCCTTCTAACGAGAAAAAAGACTCTTCCGAAGAATAAAAACCACGGTTTCCCGTGGCTAATTCTCGATAACGAGGATTTTGTCGATGGTCGTTTGTAACAACAAAGCGATGGCAACGAGGTTATCGATGGCGGGCAGACATTCGCCCCGTTTCCATTTGTAGATGGCTTGGGGCGAAGAAAGGCCAAGCTCTTCCTGCAACGCTTTGACCGAGACGCCACGAAGGCGCATCAAGCGGGTGAGGTTTTCGCCGGTCGCGAATAGATTCACGTGGGGAAAGGCGGTCATTGGGTTCCTCCTTCCTTAAGGAGTTCTTCGACGTCTTGGTAACGGCGGAGCACCTTATCCATGAAGTCCTTGGGGTCAAGCGAATCGGTCATCGACACCATCTCGATGACGTTTTTGCTCGCACCGGAGACGAGTTTGACTCCCGCCTCGTTTTGGGTGACGGGATAAGACTGATGGCGGGCGTTGACGTTCCAGAAGACGACTTCCGGACGGGGATAGCCGAGTTTTTTGAACTCTTCGTTGAAGTAGTCAAACGTCGACATGAGGTCGCTTGATTTTCCTCGAGGCGACTCCAAAGCATCGAACTCCATGTCGGAGATGATGAGGATTTGGTCGACGGCGTCTTCTTTCTTAAAACGCGGGTCGCGGTAGACGTCCAAGACGAGGTCATAAACCTTCTGGATGTTGGTGTTGCTGCAATCGTTGTAGGTCGAAAGAAGCTCCGCTTGCTCCCAAAGGGTCGTCGTCTTGCTTAAATCGACCAGTTCGGGGGAAGAGGAGAAGGTGATGAACTTGTTATGGAATTCCCCTTTGAGCCGCGCGGCGGTAAGCAAGGCCATCGCGTCGGCGATTTCAGCGGGATAGGGGTAGGAAGATCCCCAAAGCATCGAACCGGAGCCATCGCGTACGACGATGGTCTTTTTGTTGATCGAGCTTTCCTCGACCATCTCCTTCCAGGCCGTTTCGAAATAGCTTCCATCGAAGTCCTTGCTTCCATGCTCGGCGCGAAGGCGGTGGAGCAAGGAGACGGGGTCGGCGACGGAGACGTTCATCTTCGCCTTTCCTTCCTCAACGCGCTTTAGATAGTCGCCGAAACGATTTTTGTCGTTGCGCGTGAACGCCTTGGCGTATTTATGCATGGCAAGGGAAGGAACCGAAGCATAATCAAAGGTATAGTCCTTCTCGCGCAAAGAGTTCTCCACGATGAGGTCCTTTCGCAAAAAGGACAAGGTTTTGCGGTATTCCGCGGGGGTCATGCCGAGTTTCTTCGAAAGGACTAAGGCAAGATGACGGGCGTCGCCAGAAGAAGTGTTGATGGAGGGCATCCATTTGGCAAGAAGCGAGATGGGCTTGCCTTCTTTCTTGGCCGCGATATCCGCGTTCAACTGTTCTTCGATGATGCAGAAGGCGTCGTCTTCCACCGGGGTGCCAAAGGCGGCGAAATAATCGTCATAACGCCCATACTTTTGGATGAGCGGGAGAAGCTTCGCGGCCTCACTTGGATAAGAAAGGCAATAGGAGCTAAAGAGGAAGCGGAACAAGCGACGTTCCCCGATGCCATGGCGTGGGTCCCGGGTATAGAAGAGGAGCTTTAACGCGGTGATGGGGTCATCGATGAGGGCGCGGAGGAAAAGCGTCACGGCCCCTTTGAGGTCGAAGCGTTTGCCCCCGATGAGGGCGAAGTAATCTAGCGCTGGCGAGAGTGTCGACTTAAAAGCGGCATCGCCGTTTTCGGTGAAGGCGCGGTTTAGTTTTTCCGCGGTCAAATCGTAAAATCCCATTGTTTCGTCCCCCTTTCGTTTTCGTTTGGACAAGATGCGTTCATGGTAGGGGCGCCGAGCTACCAAGCTGCTCTACCGCCTTGCGGCAGGGAGGACTCGAACCTCCGACCTGCGCCTTTGATCTCCAAATGAAGAATTGCTGTGCGCATCTTTATTGAGAATTCTGCAAGGCAACGTTCCTTATTGCCCTTAGCTAGGGCGGTCTTCACGAGTCATGTGAGAGGTAGGTTTTTGCTGTTGTTGCCTTTACGCCACTCATTATAGGGGGCTTTAGAAACGGCGAAAAGTGAACCGGTGGTTTAATTTCCTCGCTTGCCTATACGCGAATTTGTGTGGCGTAGCGCGTCATAACGGCAGTAGAATAGGCGGAAATGAAGACCAATCGTTGCCCTAACTGCGGGGAAGTCGTTTCCGAATCCTGGAAGATCGACGGACCACGCCATGTCTGCCCCATCTGCGGGGCGATTTCCTACTTTGAAGACCTTGGGAAAGCCAAAGCCACCGACGCGGAACTTCGCGCCATCTACTCATCCTTGGAAAACCTCGATTTCCAAAAGGCGCTCGAACTGCTTTCTTCCTTAAAGGAAAGCTTCCCTGACGATTCCCGCCTTTACTTCCTTTCCGCTTTGGCCAAGCACCGCGCCTGCTATACGTTAGATGCGCGTTCGGATAAACGCATTCCGACCTTAAACGACCTTTCGGATGAAGATATCTCCCTCGATGAAGATGCCAAATTGAGTTTGTCCAAGGCCGAGTCTCCAATGGTCGCGGAGAATTACCGCGAATGCTTCCATTACCTCGATGAAAAGCGTCATGAGATCGTCAAGGCCAAAGACGAATATTCCTATGACGTCTTCCTCTCCGTGAAGGTCCACCAAGTCGACGCTAGCGGAAACCCCGTGTTGGATAGCGGGGGCAACCCGATCCAAACCCAAGACTGCTCCTACGCCTTTGAGCTCTATCGCTACCTGCGTGATAAATTCCCGGATTTGCGCGTTTTCTTCTCCGAATCCTCCGAAGCCAAAGTCCTCATGGCGGGCAACCGGTACGAGAACATCATCTATGCCGCCTTACATAGCGCAAAGCTCTTCCTCCTCATCGCCGAAAGCGGCGAGAACATCGCCTGGCGCTGGGTGCGGAACGAATGGAAGAGATATCTCTTTTCCTTGGAACACGATCGCGGCAAAGGCGACCGCCGCTTGGTCGTGGTCACCTCAAAACTCAAAGAACGCGACTTGCCGTTAGAACTCCAGGGCAATCAATTCATCGACGCCTCCAAAGCCTTTTCCTCCACCAATGTCCTCGAAGGGGTGGTGCGGGACCTTTGCTATAAGACCCGCCGCATCGAAGCCAAAACGTTCGAAGAGGTCGTGCCTCAGGTTACCTTAAGCCCCCAAATGGAAAAGGCGATCACCAAGCAACTCAAGCGTTATGGCGCGGTCGCTTCGACATCGTTGCAGGCCACCTTGGAACGCATCGAGGTCGACTTAAACCCCGAATATCCTGAGATTCGTGCGGAGGCTTTCCTGGAGTTAGAACACCTGCTTCAAGAGCATAAGGATTTATATCCGGCGCGTAAGATGCTGCTGCTTAAGGGAACGGACATCGCGCGATTTGATGATTACATCACTTCTCCAAAACTCATCTTCGATTGCCCCGACATCATGAAGTCCTTCTTGGATTTCGCTTCCGAGGAAGATGGCTCGTTGGCCTTGACCACCTTAGCCAATACCCTGGGTGAAAAAGACAATCTCAAGCAATATGGCAGTAAGGTCTATTACTCCATTATCAAGGACCAAATCCTTCCTTACCGCGAAGTCGTGGATAAAAACGCTCTCAAGAAGATCGTCGACTGTGTCAAGGATTCTTATGGTGAACTATTGGACGACCCTCATATATATGAGCTGATTCAGGAAACGCTGCATCTTTGGGATTATGCCGATCCAAAAGGATATTCAACGCACCGTATTTCCTTTGTCGACGTGATGATGGGTCAACCTGCCCCGAAAGCCAAACGAAAGAAATCTCGTAAAAAAGCGGATGAAAATGCACCGGAACCTGCCAAAGATGAGGAGAAGCCAGCATCCCAAGAGGCGGACCCGCGGATCGAATATTGCCGCAAGATGCTTACGGAAGCCTTCCTTGCCCAAAGCGAGGATTACCGTCTCGCCTATCGGACGCTTTGCTTAGGCCTCGAAGGAGCCAAATCCTATGAAGAGGCGCGGAACGATTTCCTTTATTGCGGTAACCTCTTCGCAAATGCGGCCCTAAACAAAGACAAGTTAAATCTCATTCTTTCGTTACTCCGTTACGGGGAAGAAGGGGATCGTCGCTTCTTCCTGTCAGTCTTCTTATTTGCGCTTACCCAAGATGGACGCACGGAAGGCAAGAGCGATGGGGCGGACGAAGAGCTCTCGCCCTATGCCTTATTCCTTCGCTATATCGGCTATCCTTTGCCTGAGGAATTCCCCGTCAAGGAAGACCATTTGGTCGTGAATAAGGACACGCCCATCGATCCTTCTCCGGAGGCTTACCGTTATAAAGATCATCCAAGCACCTTAGATGGCCTTTTATCCATCTATGGCTATGAACTCCATAAACGCGGACGTTATGCCGACGCGAAGGAAATCTACGGCTATTATCTTGGCGAGCAAGGCGAAGGGGCTAGTGGACCCGATGATTGTTTGATCCGTTGCTACATGGCCTTGTGCAATTGCGGTGATCCTTCCTTTGCCGCGCTTTCCGCGGAGAAGGATGTTTTCGACCATCGTGCCTTAAACGACGAACTCATCGGCGCTTCGAAGTCTCATCCCGAAGTCAAATTCCTTTATGACAAAGTCCGTGATGCCTATATCGCCTATCACCATCGCCGCGAAAGCTATGAGAATATCCGTCCTTTGGTCGAAGAGTTCGAAACGTTGCGCACCTGGGATTCCTTAAAACGATCCACCGAAGTCCATGAACGGCTGAAGGCGATGATCGAGGAAAGCCCCGAAGAATACCGTCCCTTTCAAAACCGTATCGAGGATCTTCGTATGCCTTATGACCAAGCCATGGAGGCAAGCACAAAACTCCTAACCTTGGAATACGAGAGCCGAAAAAGCGACCCGGAAGTTGCCTGCCGCATCTTCCCTGACCTTCTTCCTTTGTTTCGCTCGCGCGTAAAAAAGCTTGCTCCCGGAGAAGGGCTAAAGCGAATCTGCCTCCGAGAGGATGCGCCCCAAACGATTGAATGGTTAAAGGACTATGGAAAAAAGGCACGTTTCCTTTCCGAAGAAGGTAAGAACAGCTTCCTTTCAGGTGTTGATAAAGCGGAACGCAAATACGAAGAAGCAATGAAGGAAAAAGAGGCGTTCCTTGAAAAGGCCAGGCCCGTTATTAAAAAGCAGAAGACATCCTTAAACGCGCTTGCTTGGATTGGATCCATCATCTTGATGTTCTTAGTGGGCGGCGTGACGCTAGGACTTCTCGCCTCTCCGCTTTTGTTCTTGCTACCGGAACAAATCCGCACCTTCGCTTGCCTTGCTTTCTCTTTCGCTTTACCTGTAGTGGGGGTAGGCGCGAATTTGTGGTGCCATTTCGATGAAAAGTGCCAGGGTATTGATGACTTTGACGTTAATTTAGAATGGCCGACCTGCTTGTTCCGATTCTTCGTGCCTTTCTTGCCCTTTATCGTTCCTTTTGCCGCGATTGCCGTCTCCATCAGCGACTATTTCTTCCTGGGAGAAGGAGTGCTCAGAATCGTGGCGCTTCTTGTGGCTTATTCGGGCGTCCTTATCCCAACGTTCCTCGGTGGGTTATCGGCGTTTGGAGCCGAAGAACTCAAATTCAATCAAGCGGCCCGGTTCATTTCTTTCGTGGTCGCGTCGGTGAGCTGTCTACTGCCGCTTGCCTATTGTGCCTTCCGTCTTTATGGCGGCTGGTCCAACAACGCCTTTGAAGTCGGTTTTTTAACAGGCTATGGCGATCTTCCTTTGTGGGCGAAAGTATGCACCCCAGTCGGTGTGGCAGTGGCCGTGCTACTTGGCGTCTATTGGCTTATGAACATCCTTGAAGGCGATGTCGATGACGAAGAATATTACACTTTTGCCCTGGGTGCATTGCTTATTACCGGCACGGTAGTGCTAAGCGCCTATGTACCCTATGCTCTATGCGGTTCCTTTGGGAGTTTTGCGTTGCTATTCGCCGCCTGGGGCGGGACGGGGAGCATGGAAAACGTTGGCTGGTCTTTCCTTTATGGCTTCGTTCAGCTGGTTCCATTCGCCGCCGCCTATATTGGCATCCTCGCCGCCGACTTTGAATTGGAATATTTATAGAGCGATATTCGGTAAAGACCTTGCTTATTAGATGTTTTTAAGTCGGAAAAGGATGCTTTTTAACGTGTTAACGACGAAGGCAGGGCTGTCGAATCAAATCGAGAGATAAGCGAGGCATGGATGCTCTTTTATACGCGGACTATCGGATGTCCCACTTTTTGGCGTGACGCTGTGTCGGAGGAAAAAGGGATAAATTTGGAGTTCAATTCCAAAAATATACCGATTTCGAGTTCCAATTCGGGCCATTCGTGAAGGAAAACCGCGTTTTCACTGCTTAAAAGAACGGCTACTTTCGCCTGAAATTGCCCAATAGAAGAGGCACATTAACTAAGTTAATAGGTTTTTACTATGTTTCCTACTACTTCTTCTTGTTCAGTATAGACTTTGGAAACGGCTTGTCGTAAACGGCCACCAAAGAGGCCTTCATAGCCTCCGAATCGTTCGCAAATGAGGCGGGCAAGCGTTTGCTCGAAATATAGCCGTGCGTGGGGGTCTATTTGCCTTGGCCCAAAGCGACTTCCCAGCAGCCGGCTTTGTTAGAACCACGGCGAATCAAAATCCCCATCTTCTTGAATCTGACGATGGCGTTTTGTACCGTGGTCTTCCCAACGCCTACGCGCGAGGCGATTTCGGGTTGGGCCATCTTCGGATGTTCTTTGATCGCTTTTAGGATTTTGAATTCGGTTTCAGACAAGATATCTGCCAATTTATCTACCGATTTATCTACCGATTCTTCAATTTTCCACATCCAGTTGTAAGGAATGGTGACTTTGACGGAGCAATCCGTGATTTCGAAGGCGCCTCTCCCGAATCTCGAAACGATCAAGGGGTTCCCCTTCCCGGTCCTCTCACTTAAGTGCGTAGCAAGGAATATCGAGGAGAGCTCCTCGTTCACGGGAATGCTGTGCCCCTTATAAAAGCCCTCCATCGTCTGGTTCGGTGCCAACGAGGAAAAAGACGTTATCTCGATGCGATCTTCGAAAAAAGTAACCATCGGGGCGACCTTCCGAAGCCATTGATTGTGGATGAAGGCGTTTTTGACGGCCTCATTGAAGCAGTCCTGGTCGAACATTGGAATATCTTCGCGAGTCCCAGTGTTAAGGTGCTCGACGGCCCTTGGCACGTTTATGGAGTCAGCATATTCGATGATGCGGTCGATTACCGAAACGAGGCTTTGGTTGCCGAATTCCTTGACGGAGAAGAGCGGGGAGGACTTGCTTTGACCGGCAAAAATGGATACACGAACGGGTATTTCCCCGTTGTCCGCCAGAAAGCATGCGAGCATGTTGTATTTCCCTTCTGGCGTCAACAAGTGCATATTTACGGTGAATGTATCGCCGTTGAAGAGCAGACCCTTGCTCAAGTAATATGCCCTCAGTTGATTGAAAGTGAGGTCTTGGATCGGCGATTCGGTGTTAATCATCGTAGGGTACCCCCTCAAAAGGGTCCTCCACAAAAGACCCTCCCTCTCCGGGTATTTCTCAAGATTCGCGATGCTCGAGCCAATCCTCCCATACCGTGTTCTGCAAAACGAAGTCGGGACTTTTCTCGCCGATGGCACAATCAGCAACACCAAGCGTTTGCCGCCAAGGAAAACTTCTTTGAATTCGAACGCGATGGACGGAGATAGGTTCCTTGCCAGGTAGTTTTGGAACGGCTCACCCTTGTAATCGCATTGGTACCTTACGCTGGTGCCTTTTATCCCTCGGGTTTTGTCTTCGACGCCCCAGACCATGAAGGCGAATTCTTTACCAAAAATAGCACCGGCGTTGGAGAGGGCGGAAATATACATGCCGACTTCCTCTTTGTTGAACCAGTTCTCTTTGAACTCAAACCACTCTTCCTCATCCCTGCTTACGAGGTCTAGCACGATGTCTTCGTAATTCATGCGCCGCTCCTTTTTCTCTCCTCGATTATAACTCATTTGGTAGATAATTTGGTAGATAAATTGGTAGATAAATTTCTTGAGCGAATTCGCGGGAGAAGCGCGACAGGCCGCGGCCGGCTGTTGCGATTTGCTTGTGAACTATCGTCATTACAAGAGGTGTATTTTCCATTGAGTTTCTAGGTTTTGGCATGTTTCGGGACGCAAAAAACCTAGAAAGTCGCTAATCCCCAAAGTCTATATCCAACAATAGTTGGATAGGCTTCCTCCTCGATCTGTCCCTTCCCCTGGGTGTCATCCTCGACGTGCTGTGGCCCAGTATCTCCTTGGCTCCCGAGGCCAGCCTGTACAGCTCCACCGGGATGTGGCCCTTGGCCTTCACGATCTCCTCGTCCGTCATGTCCGGCGCGAACGACCTGAACGCGTTCCTGCATTGCCAATACGCCGGCGTCCTCGTCGCGGCGATGGAGGAGAGGAACGCCGTCGCCGCGCACACCGCGAGCAGCAGCCAGTTCATCGCGCCCACGTTCCTGACCATGAATCCCTCCATCGAGTAGAAGACCTTCATGAAACGGAAAACCTCCTCCACCCTCCACCTGGAACGGTAGCAGGAAAGCGCCTTCCTGCAGCCTTCCCTGGTCGAGCAGTCGACGTCGGTGAGGTAGCACCTGGCCTCCCTTTCGTCGGGGAAGAACTCGATCGCGAGCCAGGTCCCCTTGGCGAAGTCGCGGTGGGCGATTCTGACCGCGGTGGCCCTGACCTCGACCGGATCCCTCCTGCCCGGCTCCGGGAAGTAGAAGGCGTATCTTCCCTTCACGGCGGAGGCCACGTCGCGGATGGTTTTCCCATCGGATTTCATCGACGGCACCGAGTATTTCCTGGTCGACCTGGCCCTAATCACCCATTCCAGCGAACGCGACCTCGCGAACCTCGGCCATTCCCCGCCGTCGTAGCCGCGGTCCATGGAGAGGCAGAGGCCGGGGGCGTTTTTGGCGAACGCCTTCCTGTGCTCGCGTAGCTGCGACTCGAACCCGTCCGCCTTCGCCGAATACGCGTGGAGCAGGAACGGTATCGGCTGGTTCCTCTGCGACACCGAGGCCATGCCGATGACGTGGTACCCCTTGCCTATCCTCTTGTCCGGGTCGCTTCCGTCCATGACGTCGTCGAGCCACTGGAACGCCTTGCCGTAGGGCTTCTGCACGTCGCTTTCGTCGAGGGCGAGGAAGCCCGCGGACATTCCCATGGCGAAGTCGGCCAGCGAGGATTCTATCGGCGATGGGTCCGCGGCGGACATCGCCTCGGTGAGGCGGCACTCGGCCGTCTTGATCCTTCCGTCGGGCGAGACCGACCTGGCGACCATGCTCACGAGCGTGGACCCGGACCTCATGACCCCGTAGACGAGGTCGAAGAAAAGTTTCGCGACCGGCCTCCTCGCGTCCTTGCATACGAGGTCGAGGAAACGTTGGAGTTCGGCTTTCAAAACCCTGTTCGCGTAGCTAAAATTCATGAGAAAGCGGCCCCCTTTCCGGAGTTATTTGATGAATCTTGGCCGATTCCACCAAATTATCCGATGGGAAGCCGTTTTCTTCTAGCCGTCAGGGGTTGCTTTGCAAAAAACCTAGAAACTCAATTGTATTTTCCTACTGCCAAGCAAACGTAAAAAGCGCTAAAATTAACAGAAATCCGGCATAGAACGATCTACATAGAGATCAGGAGGTCCATTTAATATGTCCACAAAGGCATTCTACCCGACGGAAGAAATCGGCAAAGGAAAGCCCGGTTTTTCCAGAACCCGCAGCATCATCGAAGCTGCCTTCTACGGCAATAACGTCGTGAAGATCAACTCGCTTAAGGAAGCGTATGAACTCGCGAAGAATTCGCCCGGCACCATCGTCACCGACATGCCCGTGTTCGAGGCGGAGAAGATCGGCTTAGACCGCGACGCGAAGGTCTTGCTCTTCAACGATGGCGCCATCACGGGACGCTACGCCGCCGCACGCCGCATCCAAGGCGAGCCGGGCGTCAACGCCGAACGTTTGGACAAGCTCCTCATGGAAGCGGTGTACAACACCCGTTTCCGCAAACTCTACCATTGCGAAGCCTATATTGGCTTAGACCCCGAATTCATGGTCAAGGCGCACCTTTTGATCCCCGAGGGATTCGAGATGATCGCCTACAACTGGTTGCTCAACTTCCAGCACATCAACGACGAATACTACAAGATGTATCAGCGTTCCATCCCCGTCGGCGGTGGAAAGGAACCCGACATCTACATCTTCTCCGACCCGGCTTGGGCGGGAAGCGACGAAACCGACATCTGCGAAGGCAAGTGCCTCGCCTATTTCTCCACCCCGACCAACTGCGCGGCCATCTTAGGCATGCGCTATTTCGGCGAGCATAAGAAGGGCACCTTAACCATCGCCTGGGCCATCGCTAACCGCAACGGCTATGCCTCGTGCCATGGCGGACAAAAGGAATACACCCTCAAAGACGGCAGCAAGTTCGTCTGCTCCGTCTATGGCCTTTCGGGCTCAGGCAAATCCACGATCACCCACGCCAAGCACGGTGGCAAATACGATATCAAGGTTCTCCACGACGATGCCTTCATCATCAACGACGAGACCTGCTCCTCCATCGCCCTTGAGCCGACTTATTTCGATAAGACCAACGATTATCCCACCGGCTGCCCGGACAACAAGTTCCTCATCACCGTCCAGAATTGCTCCGCGACCCGTGATGCCGAAGGCAAGATCGTCCTCGTCACCGAGGATATCCGTAACGGCAACGGCCGCGCGATCAAATCCAAACTCTGGTCGCCCAACCGCGTCGACAAGATCGATTCGCCCGTCAACGCCATCTTCTGGATCATGAAGGACCCGACCATACCGCCGATCGTCAAGATCAAAGGCGCGGCTTTGGCCTCCGTCATGGGCGCTACGCTCGCGACCAAGCGTTCTTCCGCGGAGCGTCTTGCCCCGGGCGTCGACCCCAATGCCTTGGTCGTCGAACCCTATGCGAACCCGTTCCGTACGTATCCTTTAGTCAACGACTATAAGAAGTTCAAACACCTCGTCGAGGAGAAGAACGTCGATTGCTACATCATCAACACCGGTGACTTCTATGGCAAAAAGGTCCAAAAGGAAGATACCTTAGGCGTCATCGAGGCCGTCGTCGACAAGACCGCCAAATTCAAGAAGTGGGGTCCTTTCTCCGACATCGAGATCTACGAATGGCCGGGCTTCGTCCCAGACCTTAAAGACGGCGCTTACGTCGAGCAGCTCATCGCCCGCATGAAAGACCGCGTCAAATTCGTCGAATCCCGCAAGGAAGCCAAAGGTGGCTTTGACGAGCTCCCTGAAGAGGCGAAGGAGGCCTTGGAAAAGGTCGTCCGCGAAGCCGAGACCTTAAAATAATGGGCGTCCAAGTCGTAGAAACCTGCCTTCGCGATGGCCATCAGTCGTTATTCGCGACGCGCATGACCACCGAGGAGGTGCTCTCCGCCTTAAAAGAGATCGACCAAGCCGGTTATTACGCCATCGAGATTTGGGGTGGGGCGACCTTCGACGCCTGCCTCCGCTTCCTCGATGAGGACCCTTGGGAACGTCTCCGCGCGGCGAAGAAGATCTGCAAGCATACCAAACTGCAGATGCTTTTCCGTGGCCAGAATATCCTTGGATACCGCCATTACGCCGACGACGTCGTCGACAAATTCGTCGAGAAGTCCATCAAAAACGGCATCGACGTCATCCGCATCTTTGATGCCTTGAACGATATCCGCAACCTCGAAGCGGCCGTTAAAGCCACGAAGAAATACGGGGGTGAATGCCAAATCGCCCTTTCCTATACCACCTCCCCGGTGCATACGGTTTCCTATTACGTCGAACTGGCCAAGAAGGTTGAGTCCCTCGGCGCGGATTCCCTTTGCATCAAGGACATGGCGGGGGTCATGCTTCCCAAAGACGCCTTCGAACTGGTTTCGGCGTTAAAGAAGAACACCAAACTCCCGATCGAACTCCATAGCCACTGCACGGCGGGCCAATGCGAGATGACTTATCTCAAAGCCATCGAGGCGGGCGTCGACCGCGTCGACTGCGCGCTTTCGCCTCTTTCTGGTGGCACGAGCCAGCCCTGCACCGAGGCCTTAAACGCCGCCTTGAAAGACACGCCTTATGACCCGCATCTAGACGAAGCGATGCTTAACGCCGCGGCGGAAAAGATGCAGAAGGTGCGTCAAAAATATTTGGCTAACGGCCTATTGAACCCCAAGGTTCTTTCCGTCAACGCCAACATCCTCAAATACCAGGTTCCCGGTGGCATGCTTTCCAACCTCATCAAGCAGCTTAAGGACCAAGGCGCCTCCGACAAACTCGAAGACGTCCTTCGCGAAGTCCCCGCCGTCCGTAAGGACATGGGCTATCCGCCTCTAGTCACGCCGCTTTCGCAGATGGTGGGCACGCAAGCCGCGCTCAACGTCTTGCTTGGCGAGCGTTATAAAAGCGTACCGCAGGAGATCAAGGACTACCTCCATGGCCGTTATGGGGCTTCCCCGGCGCCGGTGGATGAGGAAGTCCGCCGCAAGATCATCGGCGATGACCCCGTCATCACGTATCGTCCCGCGGATGACTTGAAGCCCGAATTCGCCGAGCTCAAGAAGAAATACAAAGGCGTCGCCAAAAGCGATGAGGACGTCCTCTCCATCGCTTTGTTTGGCGATGTGGCGCTCAAATTCATCAATAAGCGCAACGAGGATGCCAAACCCACCCTCATCTCCGTGGAGGCCTAAGGACCATGCAGGTTTTGGGCGTCTGGGGCAGTAGTGACATTTCCATTGGCGAAGCGCTTTTGATCGCGCTTCTTGCCATCGCGATCGTCTTTTTGACGCTGCTTGTCGTCATCGGGGCCACCGGCGCGTTCCAAAAGGGATATGAAGTCGTCTTGAAGAAGACCACGGTTTCCCCGCGTCCGGAAAACCATATTCTCGAAGAAGACAAAGATGCCGTGGTCGCCGTGCTTACCGCGACCATCGACTTCCACAAAGAAACGGGCAAAGATTGCCGCGTGATATCCATTACCCGGGAGGATTAATCCATGAAACGTTACCGTATCAAAGTCAACGGAAAGACCTATAACGTCGAGCTTGAGGCCATCGACGAAGTCGCTTCCTCTTCCCCCGCCCCCGTGGCCGAGAAGAAAGAAGAAGCCAAACCCGCTCCTGCGGCTAAGGCCGCAAGCGAAGGCGGAACCAAGCTTCCTTCGCCCATCCAAGGACAGATCATCGCCGTCAAGAAGAACGTCGGGGACTCCGTGAAGAAAGGGGAAGTGGTCTTCATCATCGAGGCCATGAAACTCGAGAACGAAGTCGTCGCCCCCTGCGATGGCGTCATTAAGGAGATCTTGGTGTCCAAAGGGACCAACGTCACCGCCAAACAAGACCTTGCCGTGATCGGATAAGAGACGATGGATAAGATTTGGGATACCCTAAAGGCTTTTTTCCAAGGTTCTGGTATCGCCCAGTTCTTCACTAACGGCGGCTACCTGAACCTGATCATGATCGCCGTGGCGTGCGTTTTGCTCTTCCTCGCGATCAAGAAGAAGTTCGAGCCTTATTTGCTCCTTCCCATCGCCTTTGGCATGTTGCTCGTCAACTTGCCGGGAGTGGGGCAGGAAATTTTCAAAAAGACCGTCAATGCCGAGACGGGCGAAACCTCTTATTCCGGGATCTTCGGATTCCTCTATTATGGCGTCAAATGGGGCATTTATCCGTGCCTTATCTTCCTTTGCATCGGCGCGACCACCGACTTTGGACCTTTAATCGCGAACAAGAAGACCATGCTTCTTGGCGCGGCGGCCCAAATCGGCATCTTCGTCACCTTCATCGGGGCCATTGCCATTGGCAAAAACGGCTTAGGATGGACCAATTTCGACGCGAAGATCGCCTCGAGTATCGGCATCATCGGCGGCGCGGATGGACCTACGGCGATCCTCGTCACCTCCAAATTAGCCCCCGAATATCTTTCTTCCATCGCCATCGTGGCCTATTCCTACATGGCTTTGGTTCCGGTCATCCAGCCGCCCATCATCAAGGCTTTGACGACCAAGAAAGAACGTCAAATCAAGATGGAGATGCCCCGCGAAGTCAGCAAGACCGAGAAGATCCTCTTCCCCATCATCGTCACCATCATCACCGTCTTAATCGTCCCAAGTGCCGGCGCCTTGATCGGCTGCTTGATGCTTGGCAACCTCATCAAAGAATCCGGCGTGGTCCCCAAAATCACCGAGACCTTGGCCAATTCCTTGATGTACATCGTCACGATTTTGCTCGGTGTCTGCGTCGGATGCACCGCCGATGCGGCGACCTTCCTCACCGTCGATACCTTGCTCATCTTCGTCTTAGGCATCTTAGCCTTCTCAATCGCGACGGCTTCGGGCGTCCTTGCGGGCAAACTCATGTGCGTGCTCACCCATGGCAAGGTCAATCCGATGATCGGCGCGGCGGGCGTTTCCGCCGTCCCGATGGCGGCCCGCGTCGTCCATAAAGAGGGCGTCAAGGAAGACCCGAGCAACTTCTTGCTCATGCACGCGATGGGACCCAACGTCGCCGGCGTCATTGGCTCGGCCGTGGCCGCGGGCGTGCTCTTGTTGCTCTTTGCCTAATCCATGGAAGCCACCTTCCGCTACGTCGAATCCATCGACTCCACGAACGAATATTTGAAAAAGCATTGGGCCGAATTCGGCCCTTTTGCCTTTCTCCGGGCGGGATTTCAAAGCGCGGGAAAAGGCAGGGGAGACCATAGCTGGGAAGCGAAAAAAGACGAGAATCTTCTCTTCTCTTTGCTAATCAAGGAACCAAGCGTCTTGGAACATGTCGATATGCTGGTGCTCCGTTCGGCATTAATCGTCGCCAAAGCCATCGAAGGCCTTGGCATCGAGGGTGTGTCGATTAAGTGGCCAAACGATATCTACGTCCGCGACAAGAAAGTCTGCGGCATCTTGTTAGAGGGACGCCTTCCTTCCTTTGTCGTCATCGGCATCGGCGTCAACGTCAATCAGACCGCATTCGCCTCCTATCGCACGAAAGCCACCTCGCTTCGAAACGAAGTGGGGGAGAACATCGATATCGACGCCTTTTATGCAGCGCTGACCCAAGGTTTGCTGAAGGCGTTTGAGACGAGCGAGAACACGAAGACGTTGCTCGAGGAGTTCCGTAAACGCGATCATCTATTCCTAAAGCGCGTTTCGCGTCGAGTGGGAGATCATGTGGTCAAAGGAATTGCCAAAGGGGTCGATGACTCGTTCTCTTTGCTCCTTGAAGAAAACGGAGTGATCACCCCGGTTTGTTCGGGAGAAATCAAATTAGAATAAACAAATACCGACGTAGACAAGCCTCAAAGCTTATTCTGGGTAGCAAATTGCTTGCCATTGGCGCATAGGAGCATAGAATAGCCCCCGCATGAGCGTTTTATCGAAACTGTTTGCAAAGCGTAGCGGCTCGGTCGACATGACCAGCGGGAACCTCTTCAAAAAGATGGCGCTTTTCGCTTTGCCCGTGATGCTGACCACGGCCATGCAACTTCTTTACGTCACCATCGACTTAACGACGGTCCATTATGGCGACTCGGCCGAATCGATGGGTGCGATCGCCTCCAATAACGCCTTGATCAATCTGATCGTCGTCGTCTTCGCCAATGTTTCCCTAGGCGTCAACGTCGTCATGTCGGAAGCCAAGGGGGCGAACAATCCCGAAAAGGCCGAGAAGGTCATGCATAGTTCCCTTCTTTTCGCTTTGATTACTGGAATCGCGGTAGGGGTGCTTGGGTTTTTCATCTCCGACAATTTGCTCGAGATGATGGGAACGGAGGAGCATTATTTCGCGAAAGCGGCGTTATATCTACGCATCTATTTCGCGGGACTTCCGTTTTTGATGCTTTATAACTACTCCGCCCAGATACTTCGTGCCCAGGGAGATTCAAGGACGCCGTTTTTGATCCTGTTTGTATCGGGCCTAGTCAACGTCGGCGCGGACTGCATCTTCGTCTTCCCGCTTCATATGGGCGTGGCCGGGGTCGGTATCGCTACGGTGATTTCGGAAGCATTAAGCTGCGTGCTTGGCATTTTGGCTTTGGCCAAAGGGCGAAACGCCTATGTCCGTTTCTCTTTTAAGAAACTACGCATCGACCATCACGTCTTGCTCGATGTCCTCCGCGTGGGGCTACCCGCGGGATTCCAAGGGTTCTTCTTCTCGCTTCCCAACGTCTTCATCCAATCGAGCCTCTACACGATCGACCCGGGCAACGTGAACCTTGAAAACGGGGCGACCGCCGCGGCGAACGTGGAAGGGTATTTCTATTCGGGGATCGACGCCTTCGCGACTTCGGCGATGACCTTTATCGCCGCCAACATTGGGGCGAAGAAGAAAGATAACGTCAAGAAGTGCCTTGCCTATGGCTTTATATGGGGCGCGATGTACGTGGCTTTGATCGCGTTGATCACGGGGTTACTTTACCGTCCGTTATTATCGCTGTTCGTCGATAACGAGGAATCCATCATGGCCGGACGCGACCGCCTCTTCGTGACGGGCTTCTTCTATTTGCTGCAGATGACGATGGCCGTATCGGCGGGATGTCTCCGTGGCTTAAGAAAGTCGACCTTCCCGATGATCACGACCTTGCTTTTCTGTACGGTGGTGCGCATCGTTTTGATTTTGACGGTATTCCCGCTCCCCTTCTTCCATACGGTCTCTTGGCTTTATGCCTTATTCCCGATCACGTGGGGGTTAACGGCCGTTAGCAACGTCATCGCTTTGGCTATCTTTACCCCCAAAATCCTTGCAAAAATCGACGATAATCCTCCGCAAGAATCCCTTATAGAAGAAAACGCGGCCTAGGCGCTTCTTTTAGTATCGAATCCCAAAATAGTCTAGATAGGTTTTGACGATATCTTGTCCATCTAGGCAAGTATCAAGGAGCCAACCACGTTCCTTGTCATAGTTTTGTAGTCCGCGATAATAAAACATCTTCTTGCTATCTAAGATGATGAAAGGAACGATGTTGTTTTTCAGACATTCCTTGAACGCGATCATACGTCCCACTCTGCCATTGCCGTCTTGGAAGGGATGAATTCGCTCGAACCGAACATGGAATTCGATGATCTCCTCAAGAGTGTGCCTTTCCTTTTCGTTATATTCGCTTAGGAGCTTTTTCATTTCCGAAGGCACCTGTCGCGGCAAGGTGGTTTCGATGTACCCGACGACATTCGCCCTTGCTTTGTATTCGCCTACTTTAAACCAAGGCAACCGCGCATCCGAAGTCCCGGTTTTTAGTATCTGATGGAGTTGTTTAATGAATGGCTCACTTAACTGGTAATTGGCAAAATCAATGACGCGGTCAATCATGCGGAAGTGATTGATGGTTTCGATGATGTCGTCGACGTTAACGGATTGGCCACCATGCTCTAGACCGATCGTTCTCGTTTCGAAAATGTATTGCGTCTGATCGTGCGTTAATTGGCTCCCTTCCATATGGTTGGAGTTATAAGTCAGGTCGATTTGGAGCTTGTGGTAAATGCCACCTTTGATGCCATGCTTCTTTTCTTCTCTTAATCTTTCCAAAAGATGGTTTTTGTTTTCCTTTTCGTTGATTCTTACGGGCTTTTTGGTCTCCGCAGGTATCTTCCAAGCACCGCCTTCAAGTGTAGCGCCCTCCACTCTTCCTAAGACGCAGTAATTACGGACGCTTCTTTCGGATAAGTTCCACGATATGGATGCCTCTTTGATCGTCATGAATTCACTCATAACACTAGTTTGTACGAATCGGCAAAAAACGCAATAGTATGGTAAACTTTCGTGAATTTTGCCGTTTACCGTTGCGCTTTGATTCCGCAATCCTATGTAGGTAGCCGTTGCCCTAGCCTAAGAATCAAGTTTAAAAAACACCAACGACATACCCTTTTTACGTCTGGACGTACACTGAATCCGCGAGTTTTCTATTCCTTATGCGCGCGCTTTGGCGTAAAGTAACCCCGATAATTATGAAAACCAAGAAACGCAATTTCACTCCGATCACACGCTTTGAAGGCGTAAATGCCGCGCAAGGCCTTTCCCTTGTCCAAGTCGAAACCCGAAAAAAAGAAGGGGCGGTCAACGTCTCCTCCTCTTCGATTGAGAAATCCTATGGCCGCATCATCGCGGAGAACGCCTTTACCTTCTTTAACTGCGTCCTCTATGCGATCGCGATCATGTTCTTGGTCCTCATCATCTATTTGGGCAACGTGTCTCCCGAAATCCTCACGAAGCTCAACCTTGGCATCACCAAATTCATCTTCCTCATCGCGGTGGTCATGAACGTCGTCATCGGCTCGGTGCAGGGGATCCGTTCCAAACTCACCTTAAAGAAACTCCGCATCGTCACCGAAGCCAAAGCCATCGTCATCCGCGAAGGAGAGAAAGTCACCATTCCCGCGAAGGAAGTGGTGGTCGATGACGTCTTGCTTCTTTCCGCCGGCGACCAAATCCCCGTCGACTTAACCGTCTTAGAAGGGGAAGTCTCCGTCGACGAATCGCTTCTTACCGGCGAGGCCGACCTCGTCAAGAAACATGCGGGAGACAAGCTTTTCTCCGGCTCCATCGTCTTCGTGGGCTCATGCCGCGCCAAAGCGGATAAGGTGGGCGATGATACTTATGCCTCCGAACTTTCCAACAAAGTCAAATCGCTCCAGAACCATAAGTCCGAGCTCATGGTCAACATCTACCGCATCATCAACGTGCTTTCGGTGTTGCTCTTCATCATCGTCGCCACGGTCATCGGCACCTTAATCTACAAATTCCATTTCCACCCCGAACTACTCGAAGGCTATGACCTTAACCTCGATGGCACGACTGGAAACGAACTTGCGAGCCCCATCACCTGGGCGCGCATCCTCATCACGACCGCAAGCTTCGCCATCGGCGTCATCCCCACGGGTTTGGTGCTCATCACCTCGATCACCTTGGCCGTGTCGATCGTTTCTTTGGCCCGTCAGCAAACCCTCATCCAAGAGCTTTATTCGTTAGAGAACCTTTCCCGCGTCGACGTCATCTGCCTCGATAAAACCGGCACCTTGACCGATGGCACGATGAAAGTGGTGGGGACCTTAGCTTTAGTCCCCCAACGCGAATTCGAATTCGCCATCCGCTCGATCTTAGGCTGTTTCGAGACCACGAACATGACCTCCAAGGCCATGGAGGAGCATTTTGGGAAGGTCGCTCCGGAAAACCCGAAGGAAATCATTCCCTTCTCCTCGAAGGATAAATGCTCGGGCTATGTCGATTCTAACGGCGTCAAGTTCCTCATGGGCGCGCCCGATTACATCGCCAAAGGGAACGAAGACGCGGCAGGCTATTCCCTAGAACAAGCTGAGAAAGGCAACCGCGTCATCGCAATCACCAAAGACGGGGTCGTCTTAGGCTTAGTCGCTTTGGAAGATGGCATCCGCGCCTCCGCCAAAGACACGATGGCCTTCTTCTATGAGAATAGCGTCGACGTACGCATCATCTCCGGCGATAACCCCGTCACCGTGAGCCGCATCGCCACGATGGCTGGCGTGAAAAACGCCGACAAAGCCATCTCTTTAGAAGGCGTCCCTTTGGAGAAAATCCCTGAAATCATCGATGATTACGTCGTTTTCGCCCGTGTATCTCCCGAGCAAAAGCAGGCGTTAGTCGAAGCGCTTCAAGGCAAGGGGCATAAGGTGGCGATGACGGGCGATGGCGTCAACGATATCCTCGCGCTTCGCAGAGCCAATGCCTCCATCACCTTCAACAACGCGACCGACGCGGCCAAATCCTGCTCCGACGTCGTCTTGCTCGATAATGACTTCAGCCATTTGAAAGCCGTCGTAGGAGAAGGGAGGCGCGTCGTCAACAACATCGAACGCACCGCCGTCTTCTTCTTGATGAAGACCATCGCCGTCGCCGCCTTGGCGTTTGCGTTAATTCCCTTCAAGGAAGGCCAACTCTCCTATTCGTTAGAGAACGTTTATCTTTTGGAAACCGCGATCATCGGCACCGGTGGCTTCTTGCTCTCCTTGGAGCCGACGAAAGCGCCGATCCGCGGCAAGTTTTTACGCAACGTCCTCATCAAGGCGATCCCTTCGGGTATCTTGGTGTGGGTCGCGGCCATCTTGCCGGTATTCCTATTTAAAGGTGGGGTCATCGACGTTGCGACGATGCGCTCGATGATCTCGGTCATGACCATGATCGGTGGTTTGACCGTCGTCATCGTCATGTCGATCCCACTCAACCGTTTCCGCACCATCTGCATCGCCCTTGTCGCGGGCAATGCCGCTTTGTTCGCGCTGGCTTTGCCTCGCGTGTTCGTCGGTGCCCAATCGATGAGCTTCAATTCCTCTACGATCAAGCAGATTTTCGCAGAACTCTTCCAGCCCTGGAACGCCGAAGCCGTCCGCATCCTCTTCATTAACGCCGAAGGCGGATTCAATGTTTGGGCGGTCATCCCGATGTTGGTGTTCCTCGTCGTGATGATTCCTGGGTACTACCTCATCGTGCGCTTTGTACTCAATCCTTGGCTTGATAAACGCAATAGCCTCGACGCGAAACGCGCGATAAAGGAGAAGCGCTAAAGGCTTATCTTGCCCCTAGTTCCAATCGGGCCCATAATTAGGGGCCCTTAGGGGCGACCATGGTCCATTAGCTCAGCCGGTTAGAGCGTTCGACTTATAATCGAAAGGTCCGGTGTTCAAGTCACCGATGGACTACCAAGTGAACAATCGCCACCGTGATGAAGCGGTGGCTTTTTCGCAAGGAGACTATTGCTGCATCTCGACTTCCTCTTCGAGACGATGATGAAATTGTCGTTATCGTGCTTTTCGATGGTGGTTTTCTCTTCATTGATGATCTTTGCAAGAGGATAGTCGCGGTCGATTCATGGCGCTCCGCCAAGGATATAACGCGTGGCGAAACCCACTTTCTATTGAAGTCCATCGATTTGGTCGATGCGCCGAGCGAAGTCCGGGAGCGATCCAGATTCAAGATACTTCGATTGATCTTTGGCAATTGGGGGCAAAGAGGCTATCTGCTTATCGCATTTAAATAAATCACGGGGCCCATCACGGGAGTGTCGCATCTGTTGCCTATTAGTTCGAGATAAGAATGACCGAAACGAAATATGCAAATGCACAAAAATGTATGCGGTTAAATGTTGAAATGCACAAATATGGGAGGAATTCTTCTCAGCAAAGATTTGTCTTGCTATTTTCATTCTATATCAATCCATATTGGAGGACCTTCTAATGAAGAAAAGAACAGGAATGATTTTGGGTGCGATTCATTCCGCCCCCGCCCCCTATGGCGACCGCCTTCCTTGTGCTAAAATCCAAAGGACGAACATATCCCAAACACACATCGGGGGGCTTTCTACATGGAACGGATGATCTGCCAATGCTGCGGCGAGGCCTTGCATAAACATGATGACGTCTACGAATGCGGCTATTGCGGCGCGACCTACCGCGACGACCAGGCCGAAAGGGCCGCGGACCTTTTGAGGGGCTTGCTTGACGATTTCAAGCTAGAACAACTTTCCAACGCCAGGCGCCGCCTCTACGAGACGACGCACGAGAAATACCCCAGTTCCCAGGCGGTCACCCAGGCCGCAGGGAACGTCCTTTCGATCAGCCCCGACGACTTCATGGCCAGGATGTACCTCCATTCCCACGACGCCGACCCCCACGAGCTCATCGGGATCCTCGCTCGGGGAAACGTCTCCGAATGGGAGGCCAAGGAAACCGTCGACTGGCTCGTCCGCTCCCTCGACATGAGGACCCTAGCCGCGGTGAAGGACTTCGCCGACCGCCACTTCAAGGACGCGGCGAAGACGAAAGCCCTGACCGAAATCGAGGGCGAGGCCCTCAAGCTCGACTCCGGCGTCTACGACCTTTCTCTCAAGAGGGACGTGTTCCTCTGCTATTCCACAGAGGACATGCCACGGGTGATCGAGACCATGGAGACCTTCGAGGAGAACGCCCTGTCCTGCTTCGCGGCGTTTAGGAACCTTAGGCACGGCAAGGGCGCCAAGGAGAACTACCAGGACGAGATCTTCCGCGCGATGAGGAACTGCCGCGTCTTCGTCTTCCTTTCCTCGAATTCCTCGAGGGACCCGAATAGGAAAGGCGTCGCGGAGGAGCTCGACCATCTGGTCTCCGACCTGCCGAAGAAACCGCGCGTCGAGTTCCTTTTGGAGGACTACCCCGAGCGTATGCCGTTCCTCGCCAAGCGCCGCATGGCGCAGGCCTTCCCGCATCTGGAATACTGCAGGGACGCGGAGGACCTGCTCGTCCGCGTTTCCGGGCTTTTGGACGCCGAGGAGAACGCCGAGAGGGAGAGGACGAGGAAGCTCGCCGAGGAGGCATCGGAAAGGGCCAAGAAAGAGCTACAGGCCGAGTTCGAGGCCAGGGAGGCCGCCCGCAGGGAGGAGCAGGCCAAACGCGAGAGGGAGCTCGAGGAGCGCCTCGCAAAGGAGAGGGAGGAGCAGGAAAAGCGCCAGAAGGAGCTCGAGGAACGCCTCGCGAAGGAGAGGGAAGAACAGGCCAAGCGCCAGAGGGAGCTCGACGAGGAGCGCGAGAGGAGGCAAAGGGAACTTGAAGAGGAACGCCTCCGTTTAGAGAAGGAGAAGCTCGAGATCGAGAAGAGGAGGATCGAGGCCCAAAGGGGATCCTCCGCCTTGCCACCCGTCGGCGGGGCGATGGACGAGGAGTCCATGCTCGCGATGATGGAGAGGGCCGAGGAGCTCAAGCGCAGGAGAGCCGAGGAGGCCGCGGACAAAAGGAAGGCCGAGCCCGTAGAGAAGGCCATCGAGGCCATCGGCAAGGTCGAATACACCCCCGAATGCCGCGATAGGATCGCCGCCGCCAGGGCGTGCTATTCCGGGCTGACCGAGGCGCAGCGCGCCTTCGTCCACAACGCCGACGTCCTCCTCGCCGCGGAAAGGGAATACGGGAAGGCCGAGGAGGCCGCGGACAAAAGGAAGGCCGAGGCCGCCGACGACGCGATCAAGGCCATCGGCAAGGTGGAGCTTACCCCCAAGTGCCGCGAAAGGATCGCCGCCGCCAGGGCGGCCTACTCTGAACTGACCAAGGGGCAGCGCGCCTTCGTCCACAACGCCGACGTCCTTCTCACCGCGGAAAGGGAATACGGGGAGGCCGAGGCCGCCGCCACCAAGAGGGCCATCGAGGCCATCGGCAAGGTGGAACTCACCCCCGAATGCAAGGCTCGCATCGACGTGGCGAAGAAGGCATACGACGCCCTGACAACAGAACAGAAGGCGTTCGTCCATAACGCGGAGATTCTCCAACGGGCGAGCCTGGAGTACGCCAAGGCCGAAGCGGAAGAGCGCAAGCGTCTCAAAAAGGAAGAAGACGAAGCGGCCAAGCCTATCGAGGCCGTCTTCGATATGAAAATCCTCCCCGACGGGAACGCGTCCGTCGCCAAATGCCGGGATAGGAAAATCATCAAAGCCGCCATACCCGAGCTTTACCGAGGGAAAGCCGTCACCTCCATCGGCGAGGATGCCTTCCTTAAATGCTCCTCCCTGAAGTCGGTCACCATCCCCAACGGCGTCACCTCCATCGGCGGGGGTGCCTTCTGTGAGTGCGAATCCCTGGAGTCGATCGCCATCCCCGATAGCGTCACCTTCATCGGCGGCTATGCCTTTCAAAAATGCTCCTCCCTGAAGTCGGTCACCATCTCAAGTAGCGTTACCTCCATCGGCAATAATGCCTTCTTTGAATGCAGATCCCTGGCCTCGATCGCCATTCCAAACAGCGTCACCTCCATCGGCAATAATGCCTTCTATTTGTGCTCCGGCCTTAAGTCGGTCACCATCCCGGAGAGCGTTACCTTCATCGGCGAGAGTGCCTTCTATGAATGCAGATCCCTGGCCTCGATCACCATCCCAAACAGCGTCACCTCCATCGGCGAGCGTGCCTTCCAATATTGCTCCTCCCTGGAGTCTATTAGCATCCCAAACAGCGTCACCTCCATCGGTAAAGAGGCATTTATGGGCTGTTCCCTTCTCGCCAAGAACTTGGGCCTTGGCGTCGATTCGATGAAAACCATCTCCATCGCCGAACTAAGGGAAAGGCTAAAATCATTCGCCGAGGCCAGGAACAAGGAGAACGTCTCCAAGGCCGAGAAGGCCATCAAGGCCATCGGGACCGTGGAATGCTCGCCGAAGTGTAAGTCCCACATCGACAAGGCCCAAAGCCTTTACGACGCCCTCCCCGAAAAGGAGAAGACACTCGTTTCGAACCACGCTAAGTTGGTCTCCGCCCGCGCTGAGTACGAAAAACTGAATGCCGAAGCGGAAGAGCGCGAACGTATCAAAAAGGAGGAGAACGAAGCGGCAAAGCCTATCGAGGCTATCTTCGATATGTGGATCCTCTCCGACGGGAACGCGTCCGTCGCGGATTGCCGGGATAAGAAAATCACCGAAGCCGCCATACCCGAGCTTTACCGAGGAAAAGCCGTCACCTCCATCGGCGAAAGGGCCTTCTCCGGTTGCTCCTCCCTTAAGTCGATCACCATCCCAAACAGCGTCACCTCCATCGGCGAGCGTGCCTTCTCCAGTTGCGATTCCCTAGCCTCGATCGCCATCCCAAGCAGCGTCACCTCCATCGGCAAGGGTGCCTTCGAATCTTGCCACCGCCTTAAGTCAATCACCATTCCAAGCGGCGTCACCTCCATTGACAAAAATGCCTTTTCTTACTGCCCATCCCTGGAGTCAATCAAGGTCGATCCGCCCAATCCTAAATTCGATAGCCGGGGCGGTTGCAACGCGATCATCGAGACCGAAACGAACGCCCTTTTAAGGGGCTGCGCAAATACGGTCATCCCGGAGAGCGTCACCTCCATTGGCGAGCGTGCCTTTGATGGCTGCAAATCCCTAACCTCGATCGTCATTGCCAGGAGCGTCACCTCCATCGGCGAGTGTGCCTTCTCCGGTTGCGAATCCCTAACCTCGATCATCATCCCAAGCAGCGTCACCTCCATCGGCAAGGGTGCCTTTAACGGCTGCTCCTCCCTGAAGTCGATTGCCATCCCCAACGGCGTCACCTCCATCGGCGGGGGTGCATTCTGTGAGTGCAAATCCCTGAAGTCGATCGCCATCCCCGATAGCGTCACCTCCATCGACGGCTATGCCTTTCAAGTCTGCTCCTCCCTAACCTCGATCACCATCCCAAGCAGCGTCACCTCCATCGGCAACTTTGCCTTCTCCAGCTGCAAATCCCTAACCTCGATCACCATCCCAAGCAGCGTCACCTCCATCGGCGAGAGTGCCTTCTTTGGCTGCTCTTGTGCGATACACTTCGCGCATAAAAAGCCCTTGTTTGGCTATCCAAAAGGATTCTCAAAGGATTGCCTAAATTATTTCGATGGAAAAGCCTATTGGGGAGGGAAGTAGGGAACGCAGAATTCGCAACGCCGAGACTGATTGATAAGATGCTTCTTTCTTTGCTGCATTGAAATGATCACCTCACACTCCATGGTGGGGGTCCGTTTCGTTTACGGCACGCGAGAAACAAATGGCGATATAATATCGAGGAGGTAAAAACCATGAAGAAATCCATAGAACCAAAACCGATTCTTTCTCCCCAATTAGTGGAGATGCTTGCCACCTATAACGAGGATGGCTCCGTCAACTTGATGAACGCCGCCTGGGGTGGGCAACTCGATACCGATTTGTTGGTTTTATCCTTAGATAAATCCCATCGTACGGTCGAGAACATCCTCCGCGAGAAATGCTTTACGCTTGGCTTACCCAAAACCAAGGACATCGTCGATTGCGACTTCGTCGGTATCGTCTCGGGGAATAAGGACAAAGACAAATTCGAAAAGACCGATTTCCATGCTTATCCATCGAAAGTGGTGCATGCGCCGCTCATCGAGGAATTCCCAATCAGCTTTGAATGCGAAGTGTTCAAGATCTTCGACGATGAGGAAGTGGGCTTCTATGTGGTCGCGAAGGTCAAGAACATCGTCATCGACGAAGAAGTCATCCGCGAGCGTGGACGCTTCGATACCGAGATGCTTGATCTCGCCTTCTTCTGCCCGTTAGACAATACGTACCGCAAATTCGGGCCAAAGGTGGCGGACGCCTTCTCCTGTGGCTTAGCGAAAAAGAGGTAACGGAATGGAAAAGCTACGCATCCGCATGCTTTCTAGCGCTACCTCGGTCTCAGGGCAAGGCGTTGGAAGCGCCTATATGGAACAAGTCGCCTTAGTCCGCGAGCAGTCGGATCTATTTGAAGTATATGAAGCCGGGGAGAAAGGCAAAGCCGACATTTATCACGTCCATACGGTCAACCCAAGTTACCGCCTGAAGATGGACAAAAAGCACGTCAACGTCATCTACGTCCATTTCATCCCCTCGACCTTGGATGGCTCGCTTCGGATGCCGAAGTTCGCCTTCAACGTTTTTAAGAAATACGTCGTATCCACCTATAAAAAAGCCGATGAGATCGTCGTGGTGAATCCCGCCTTCATCCCACCTCTAGTGGAACTAGGATGCGATAAGGAAAACATCACTTATATCCCTAATTACGTCTCCAAGGAAAAGTTCCATCCTTTACCCAAGGACCAAGTCGATGAAATCCGTGAGCATTATGGGGTCAAAAAAGACGCCTTCGTGGTCTTAGGATGCGGCCAAGTGCAAACCCGTAAGGGGGTGCTCGATTACATCGAAGTGGCCAAGCGGAACCCCAATCTCACCTTCGTCTGGGCGGGGGGCTTTAGCTTTGGCAAGATGACCGATGGCTATGACGAACTCAAGAAGATCATGGAAAACCCGCCGGAGAACGTGAAGTTCATCGGTATCATCGACCGCGACAAGATGACCGACGTCTTCAACATGGCCGACGTCTTATTCATGCCGAGTTTCTCCGAACTCTTCCCGATGTCGATTTTAGAGGCCGCGAATTCCGCTAAACCGGTGCTATTACGCGACCTAGAACTCTACGAAGGCATCCTCTTTGATTGGTATATCAAGGAAAAAGACGTCGATGGGTTCGACGCGGCGATCAAAAAACTCGCCAGCGACCCTTCCTTTTATAAGGAAGCCAGTGAAAAAAGCGGCAAAATCGCGTCCTTTTATTCGAAGGAACATGTCGCCGCTTTGTGGCGGGAATATTATCCGCGCGTCTATGAAAAATGGGCGAAGCGGAAAGGCATTAAGCGATAAAGGCGTCGCGTAATAGTTCCTCAAACGGAGTCCCTTCCAACTGGAAGGGCTTTTTATTGTGAAAGATCTTCCGGTAATAGGACTTCATCTTCAATACGTAGTGGGGGTCGGCACCCGCTTTGATGTCGCGGCCAAGATCATAGAAGATCGACCAATAGGCGCGGGAACGGTGCTTATAGAAGGCCTTGATCGCTTGGACGTCCCCGCTTTTTTCGAAGAGCATCCGCGTCAAAAGGAAGGCGGAGAGGTGGCGTAAGGTGCGGTCGTTACGTTTCTCGGTGGACGAGGAAGTGGCCACGTCTTGGTAATACTTGATGACGGGGTCTTCGATGGTGACGACTTTCTTCGCCCCAAGGAGGAGACTTGCGCAATAACTGAGGTCCTCGAACATCACGCCTTTCCCTTGGAGGATCGCGAAGGGTCGGTTTTCCAGTAGTTCCCTGCGGTAGAGCTTCGCCCAAAGGAAGCTGCGGAAATAGGTGTCGTGAAGGAGGGCGTGGAGTCCTTTGTATTTATCGAATACTTGGTATTTCTTATAGAAATAACGCTTTTTCCTCTTTCCGACGACCTCATAGAACCCGGCGTTGACCAAATCGGCGTTAAGGGACAGCAAGGTATCCACGAGCAACTTCATCGCCCCGGGAAGCATCTCATCGTCGGCGTCCAGACTATAGATGAGGTCGCCTTTTAAGTAGGGGATGCCTTCTTTGCGCGCGCCACCAAGGTAAAAGGGTTCCTCGCCTGTGATGACTTGGATTTGCTCGGGATGGAGGTCTTTGAGGCGACGCGCTTCCTCAAGCGTTCCATCTTTCGCGTCATCCACCATCATGACGATGTCGATCTTGCCGTCATAGTCTTGGTTTAGAAGGCTATCGACCGCGCGGGAAAGGGAGTCTTTGTTCCGATAAACGGGCATTAATACAGATACGGAGGGTTTCATAACGCCCATTATACAATGGAACATGCGTCGACTAAGCATTAAAATAGCCTCGTATCGAGGTAACTAATCAAACATGAAAATCTGCATTTCGGCCGAAACGACCGTCGACTTAACCAAAGAACTCCTAAAGGAATACGACATCCACACCGTCCCCTTCACCATCATCATGGGCGAGGAGCAGGGGTTAGACGGCGATATCCTTCCCGAAGACTTATTCGCCTACACCGATAAAACCGGCAAGTTAGCCCGCACCGCGGCCATCAACGAATTCCAATACCAGGAATATTTCCAAAAACTCCTAAAGGAATACGACCACATCATCCATTTCGCCCTTTCCTCGGAGATTTCCAGCGCCTGCGCCAACGCGACCAACGTCTCCCACAGCGAGGAATTCGAAGGCAAGGTCACCGTCATCGATTCCCGTAGCCTTTCCACCGGCATCGCGCTTCATTGCCTCTATGCCCAAAAGCTCGCCCGCGCGGGTAAATCCCCCGAGGAGATCGTCGCCGAAGTCGCCAAGCGCATCCCCTTTGGACAGGCTTCCTTCTCCCTCGAGTCGGTCAATTACCTCTATAAGGGTGGCCGTTGCTCGATGCTTGCCATGCTTGGGGCCAACGTCTTGCGCCTAAAACCCGAGATCTTCGTCAAAGACGGCAAGATGATCGCCGGCGCCAAATACCGTGGCCCGATGAAGAAAGTCGTCCTCGAATACGTCGAAGATACGTTAAAGCTCTTCCCTAATCCGGATTTAGAGGAAGTCTTCATCACCTATAGCACCGCTCCCGATGAGGTAGTTGAAGCGGTGAAAGCGCGCCTCGTCAAAGCCGGATTCAAGAATATCCACCCCACCCGTGCGGGTGCGACGATTTCCTGCCACTGCGGTCCGCATTGCCTTGGCATCCTCTATATCAACGACGGACCTCACCCGATCGCCTAATCCTAGTTGGACTCATCTACCCCGGCCATCGTCGGGGTTTTTCTTACCCGTAAATATATTTGCTATATACACGCGCGCGAAGAGAACAGGTCGCGAATTTTCATAGTAAACGCAGTTTCTAAGCTCGAAACGCACTGAACGCACTTCCTGGCGCCTCCCTTCGCCGGACTAAACGCAGGACGCCCCCGCTTTCCCGCCGGGAATGGTATCATGGTAA
>Ga0256407_10000907_pt1 | contig 66775 bp, 54 predicted proteins | sample RumenRJG_04DNA_FD_193489 | JGI IMG/M metagenome (GOLD analysis project Ga0256407, IMG submission 193489) | Bovine rumen microbial communities from Lethbridge, Alberta, Canada - RJG_04 | ecosystem: Host-associated > Mammals > Digestive system > Stomach > Rumen | place: Canada: Alberta... | reverse complement strand
CCGTGTAATAGCGGCGCATCAAAGAAAGGCCTTCGCTTGTGGCAAGGTTGGCCGCGTTTCCCTTTGCGTCGGAATCTTCGGCGTTGGCGTTTTGAGTCAAAACAGCCTGGTGGCCGGGCAAGTAAATCGTGAGAGTTTCGCCGTTAAAGACGATGACTTGGTCTTCCGGCTTTGAAAAGTCAAAGCGGACTTTGTCGGGCTGAAGGTAAGTGATCTTTGCCTTCATGTCCTCTTTGTCTATTGTGATGTTGGCGTTGGCCTGGTAGTCTTTTATTTTTCCGTATTCTTCAGAAACGCTTTTAAAGTATTCGTTGGCTGTGATGATTGTCTCCGGGCCTTGGGCAAAGACGCCCGCTGACAAAATGGCCGCGGCAAAAGCGCTCCAAATCGATTTCTTAACTGACAATTTCATGCCGTCTATTATAGAAGAAACGCGCTCTATCGTCAACTAGCGACAAAGAAAAACTCGGCTTACAATAGGTAGGCCAGCGTTCCGATGACAAGGAGGAGGGCCGCGTTCCACAAGGTGAAGATGGCCATGTAGTTGGGAGCGTCTGGAGACTTTGCCTCGTCGGATGTTGAGTAAAGCTTGAACGAGATGACGCTTGCCATCGAGGCGATCAAAGTTCCCAAGCCGCCCGCGTTGACCGCAAGCAGGAGGGCCGCTCCGTCCTGGGCAAAAGCGCTTAGCAAGAGCGCCGCCGGAACGTTGCTGATAACCTGGCTTGCCGCGATTCCCGCGATGTAAGTCGAAAGGCGGCTTTTTAACGCTCCTTGCAAAAAGTCAGAAAACGCCGGAACGGTTGAAAGCGTTTTTGTAAAGATGAAAAATCCCGCGAATGTAAAGAGCAAACTGTAGTCGACTTTTTTTAGCAAGCGAGCGTCGCAAACGACGGCAAGAACTAGCGTGACGGCCAGCATGATCCGCCAGTCCAAGGCGCGGAAAACCGTCAAAAGGCAGACGACAAAATTGGCCGCGTAAAGGAAAGTCTTGAAATTCCATTTGACAAAAACGCGGTGGTTTTGCAATTCTTCAGGATTGATTTTGTCGATTTGGCCCGGGGCCTTTTTTGTAAAGAAGACCGCCAGCGCCAATAGCGCGAACAAAGAGGGAACGGCAATCTTTGCGGTGAGGCCAAAGAACTCCGCCGCCGAAAATTCGTATTTTGAAAATAGGTAGAGGTTTTGCGGGTTTCCCATCGGGGTGGCGCAGGAGCCAAGGTTGGCCGCTAGCGTTTCCAATACGATTAAGTTGGCGCAAGGAAAGCCAAGGTTTTTGAATATCAATATCGATATCGGAACGAAAGTCAAAAGCGCCACGTCGTTTGTGACCAGCATCGAGCTGAAAAACACGATGCTGGTAAGCAAAAAGTAAAGGGAGCGGCGGCTTTTGCAAAGGCGCGTAAGGCGGGCTGCCGCAAAGTCCAAATAGTTTTGGCTTTGAAAGGCCTTGATTACAAGCATAAGGCAAAATAGAATGGCGAGCGTCCTAAAGTCAATCGCTTGGACGTAAAGGCTAGGCTGGGGCCTTGCAAGCGCCGCCGCGACGGCCGCCAAAAAAATCGCCGCGAACAATACCGGCTCGCGCTTTACAAAGGCCAAGAATCCCTTTCCCAGCCGCGCGAAAAACCGTTCCACCAAATTTTTCATGCCGCTAGTATAGCGAAAAGCGCCGCGCGATTGCAAGCCAAAAAATCCATCCGCGCCACTTGAACAAGTGGCCCAAAATGCGCTAGAATAAGCGTCACTTGGGGTATTAGCTCATCTGGTAGAGCGATAGGTTCGCAATCTATAGGTGGTCGGTTCGAGTCCGATATACTCCACAAAAGGCTGTCCTTTGGGCAGCCTTTTTTCTTTTCTTTTAATTGAAATTTGTCCCCGTTTTTGATAGAATGCTCTCCATGAAAAAGACAGGCTCACAGATAATTTGCGAACTTTTAAAGGCTCATAAAATCACGACAGTGGCGGGTATTCCGGGCGGCTCGATTTTGCCGCTTTACGACGAATTGGCTAGGAGCGGAATCAAGCACGTCCTTGTCCGCCAGGAACAGGCCGCGGGCTTTATCGCGCAGGGCTTTGCCCGCACTACGGGAAAGCCCGCCGTTTGCATGGCCACCAGCGGCCCCGGCGCGATGAACCTTTTGACGGCCATCGCCGACGCTCGCTCGGACTCGATTCCGATAATCGCGATTACGGGGCAAGTGAACCTTTCTATGATCGGAACGGACGCATTCCAGGAGGCCGACACCTTTGGCCTTTCGTTCCCGATTACAAAGCACAGCATGATGGTAAAGAGCGCGGCGGAACTTTTGACCGCGATTCCCAAGGCCTTTGAAATTGCCACGACAGGAAGGCCGGGCCCGGTTTTGATTGACGTTCCGCGAAACGTTCAGCTTGAGGAAGTTGAATTTTCTTCTTGGCCAAAAATATCCAACGCAAAAAAAGAAGTCAGATTTCACACAAGCAAAAAAGAAATTCCCGCTCGGCTCAAAGCGATTTTTGGAGCGATGGACAAAAGCAAAAAGCCTGTCGCCTATTTGGGAGGAGGCTGCAATTCCGTCGAGGCGGCCAAATACCTTAAGGCGCTTTTTGGCCTTTACAAAATTCCCGCAATCTCAAGCCTTATGGGAATCGGAGCCGTTCCCGCAACAGACTCTTCTTACTTGGGAATGGTTGGAATGCACGGCTCCGTCGCCGCAAACCAAGCGATGCACGACGCGGACTTAGTTCTCGCGCTTGGCGTTCGCTTTGACGACCGCGCGATTGGCCTTGCAAAAGAATTTTGCCCCAACGCGAAAATCGTCCACATCGACATCGACGCCGCCGAAGTGAACAAGATTTTTGCCGCCGACATTTCTTTGGTTTGCGACTTGGAAAGCTCCCTGGCCGCGCTGGCCGAGCTTGTCCGCGAAAAGAAAGATTCGTTCAACAAAGAAAACGCCGCGTCGCGAAAAGCCTGGCTGGAAAAAATGTCGGCCCTGCGAAAGAAAACTTTTACAGTCGAATGCGGCCGAAACAAAAAGACCGGCTTGGAAAACCCGCGCGCCTTTATCGCCGCCCTTCCAAGCAAAAACGTAATCGTGACGACAGACGTCGGCCAGCACCAAATGTGGGCCGCGCAATATTATCCTGTCCAAGAGCCGCGGACTTTCCTGACTTCCGGCTCGCTTGGAACGATGGGCTTTGGACTTCCCGCCGCTATCGGAGCGGCTTTGGCCAATCCGCAAAAGCGCGTAGTTTGCATTTCCGGCGACGGCTCGATTATGATGAACGTGCAGGAGTTTGCCACTTTGGCCGAGCAAAACTTGAACGTGGTCGTAATCGTTTTTGAAAACGGAACTTTGGGAATGGTACGGCAGCAGCAAAAGTATATTTTTAAGAACAACTTTAGCGCCAGCGTTTTTGCAAAAAAGCCTGACTTGCTGAACATCGCGCGCGGCTTTGGAATCGAAACCTTTGACGCTGACGCCGACAAGGATTGGGCAAAAAAAGTTTTTGACCCTGCCAGAAAAGCGCCCGTCTTTGTTCGCGTTAAGATTGACGCAGACGAAGACGTTCTTCCGTATGTAATGGCCGGCAAGGCCAACATCGATTCAATTAATTAGGAGTAAATATGAAACTTAACACAAAGTGCGTGCAGGCGGGCTACACTCCCAAAAACGGCGAGCCGCGCCAAATTCCAATCGTTCAGTCTACAACTTTTAAATACGACACAAGCGAGGACATGGGCGCCTTGTTCGACTTGGAGGCGTCGGGATATTTTTATTCGCGCTTGCAAAACCCTACTTGCGATTTTGTCGCCGCAAAAATCGCCGCGCTCGAAGGAGGCGCGGCCGCCATGCTTACTTCCAGCGGACAGGCGGCGAACTTTTTCGCCATGTTCAATATTTGCGAAAACGGCGGCCACATCGTTTCGTCGTCCTCAATCTATGGCGGAACATTCAATTTGATAAGCGTAACGATGGCCAAGATGGGCATCGAAGTGACTTTTGTTTCTCCCGACGCCAGCGAGGAAGAGTTGAACGCCGCCTTTAAGCCCAACACTAAATTGGTTTTTGGCGAGACAATCGCGAATCCGGCGCTTACGGTTTTGGACATAGAAAAGTTCGCCAAAGTCGCCCACGCGCATGGCGTTCCGCTTATCGTTGACAACACCTTTCCTACGCCGGTTCACTGCCGGCCGATAGAGTGGGGCGCGGACATCGTTACCCATTCCACCACAAAATACATGGACGGCCACGGTTCCTGCGTTGGCGGAGCGATCGTTGACTCAGGAAATTTTGATTGGCTTTCGCACGCGGACAAATTCCCCGGCCTTTGCGAGCCCGACGAGTCCTACCACGGAATCGCCTATGCAAAAAAGTTTGGCCAGGCGGGCGCCTTTATCACAAAGGCGACGGCGCAATTGATGCGAGACTTTGGATGCAGCCAATCCCCGCAAAGCGCCTTTATCCTTAACCTTGGCTTGGAGTCCTTGCACGTGCGGATGGCGCGCCACGCGGAAAACGGCCAAGCCGTCGCTGAATTTTTGTCTTCAAGCGATAAAGTGGCCGCTGTCAACTATTCCGGTTTGCCCGGCGACAAGTATCACGTCCTTGCCCAAAAGTATTTGCCCAAAGGCGGCTGCGGCGTAGTAAGTTTTGAATTGAAGGGCGGACGTGAAGCCGCCGGAAAGTTTATGAAGGCGCTAAAAGTTTACGCCATCGAAACTCATGTTGCCGACGCCCGCTCTTGCTGCCTTAATCCGGCGACTAGCACCCACAGGCAAATGTCCGACGAGCAATTGGCCGCCGCAGGAATTCCCGCCGGCCTTATCCGCCTTTCTTGCGGTTTGGAAGACAAGGAAGACTTGGTCGCCGACCTTAAGCAGGCGCTTGAAACGGTGTGATAAGATTTTGGCAATAAAAAGGCCCGCGAACGACGCGGGCTTTTTTTTGTTGCGCGATAATTTTAAAACTTTCCGTGAATAAGATTCCACGCCACCGAGCCGCGGATTATTTCCAAGGGCGGAAGGTCGTCGCGTTTGAACCAGCGGGCTTCGGCGATTTCATCTTCTTGCAAGACCAAGTCGCCGCTTTGCCAGTCCGCCGTAAAGGCCAGCATCAGCTGGTCGGGGAAGGGCCAGCTTTGGCTTCCGACAGCCTTTATGTTTTTTATTTCTAGTCCGACTTCTTCTTTGACTTCGCGCTTGACCGCTTCGACCGCGGACTCGCCAAGCTCCATAAAGCCCGCCACGCAGGAAAAAAAGTCCCGGGTCGCGCGCTTGTTCCTTACCAAAAGGATTTCGTCGCCGCGGCTTATCAATACGATCACGCACGGCTCGATTCGCGGATAAAGCTTAAAGGAGCACGCGGGACAGTTTAGAGCCGTTTCCGCCTTGTCGTTTTGAAATGCCGCGCCGCATTTGGGACAGTGGCGGTATGTGTCGCGCCAAAACAAAATGCCTTTTGCGCGCAAGGCCATTTTGGCTTGCTCTGGATTTTGATAGCAGAATTCCCGCAGGGTGATAAAGCTGGCGCCGCTATTGCCAAAACTGTTTGCAAGACCAGAAGGCGCGGCCGCGTTTTGGCCGTCCAAAGATTCGGGTTTTTTCGCGATTTTTGCGGCAAGATAATTTTGCGGCTGTTCAATTATTTGACAGTCAAGGTTGCCTGCGTCTTTTTGCGCGGCGACAAGGGCGTCATAAAAATTTTTGTCGGGAAGCGTTCCGCCGACAAGTAGAAGTTCCCTGTCGCAAAAAATGTATCGCGCGGCCGCAGCCTCTTGGGCTTGAAAAAAGTCCGCGCCGTTGGATTGGTCTAGAATTGGCATGCCGATATTGTAGCGCTATCGCCGCGTTTTTTGCAAGGGAGTCATTTTCTTATATATTTTAGCGTTATTCTTGTAGAATTTCAGTCAAAACGATAATATAGTGTTGATGTAAAAACAAATACGTAGGAGAAAGCCTGATTCAAACGGGGTGAATCTTATTTATAAAAAGGAATAGATACGGCCACGGAAAGCCTACGGAACAATAAAACAATGACGCATAAAGAAGTCCAGCAAATCGCAAAAGACACGATGGAAGCCTTGCGGCAAAATGTATCTTGAAATGCAGAACTGGGCTCTGGAAAGGGCATTGGTTCAACAGGAGTAAAAATGCTTTTGTTAGTTGTAGACACGCAAAAGGGATGTTTTAACGAAAATCTTTTTGCTTTTGAGACTGTAAAGGAAAACATCAAGCGCCTGATTGCGGAGGCTCGCAAAAATGGCATAGAGGTCTGCTATGTTCAGCATGACGACGGACCCGGCGAGGATTTGGACAAGACTACGGACAGCTATGAAATATTTGATGAGTTTGCTCCGCTGCCAAATGAAAAGCGATTTGAAAAAAAGGTAAACAGCGCGTTTCATCCTATGACGGGCCTGACTGAATATCTGCAATCCAATGGCCAAAAAGATATCATAACCGTCGGCGTTTCAACAGACTATTGCATGGACGCAACGGTTAAGAGCGGGTTTGAACATGGCTTTAACATCATCATTCCCTCTTATGCAAATTCCACTTATGACAATCCATATTTCAGCGCGGAAACCGCTTACAAATACTACAACGAGTTTATGTGGCCAAGGCGTTATGCAAAAACTGTCAGTGTTGAAGAAGCAATTGAAATGATGAAAAGGGGAATAGACAATGGAATTTCGTGAATTGAACGAAGGCGATTTGGAGTCGCTGGTAAAATTGTACGAGCAGCTTGACGGCTCAAACGAAGGCTTTACGGCGGAAGCCGCGCGCTCGGTTTGGAAAAGCGAAATCGAGGGCAACAAAAACATAAAATATTTTGGCGCGATTGAGGGCGGCAAGGTCGTTTCAACTTGCTTTTGTCTTATAATCCCAAATCTTACGCGGCTTGGAAGCTCGGCTTGCTTTGTCGAGAACGTCGTTACCGACAAGGATCACAGGGGACAAGGGCTTGGCAAAAAAATCATGGAAAGGGCGATCGCTTTTGCCCGCGAAAGAGACTGCTACAAAGTGATTTTGGAAAGCGCCAGCTTTAGGAAAGAAGCCCATCAGTTCTACAAGAACTTGGGCTTTGACGGCGATTCCAAAAAAGCCTTTATTATGAAGCTTAAGGATTACTAGAAAAGCGATGACAAGACGAGTTTAATGCCGCCGCTTATTCTTCCAGCGCCTCGCGCAGCCAGCCTGTGATTCCTTGCGGCAGGCTGGGGTCCATCGGCTTTCCGTTGTCAAAGGTCAAGTTGCAGTGCATCGGATTGACAAGACAGTGCTGGCCCATTTCCATTCCAAAGTTGATTGACGCTATTCCGCCGTCGCCGTTGTAAACCCATTCTGGGGTAAAGACTCGGCTTCCTTTCATTTTGCTTATGCGGTCAAGGCGGGGCGCTATGTCTTTTTCAAAGTCCACAAGCTCGTCATGCTTTCCGATTGCAAAGAAGATTTTTATTCCGTTCCGCTCGTAGAGGTTCAGTGTCGCGTCGTCGGGAATGTGGCCGCCTCCGATTGGAACGATGATGTCAAAAAAATCAGGGTAGGCCGCGGCCAGCTTAAAGCACATTGTGGCGCCGCTGGAATTTCCGTAGAGGACTTTTTTGGAGACGCATCCGGCCGCGCGCGTTTTTTCGAAATTGCAAACTATGTCGCGGACGCGCGGAAGGTATGAGTCGTCCCAACTGTCCACGCATTGTCCTTTTTCATCACGGCGTTCGGCTGCAAGCGGAACGAGTATGTACGCGCCGCCAAGCGCTTTTTGATATTCCTCTTTTGAATAGAATTCCGCTCCTGCGTAGTTTATGCATACGTCGCCTTCAAGCGCGTTTCCGTAGCCGTGCATGAAAATCAAGACCGGATATTTTTTGTCCTTGGCCCAGCTGTATTCCGTTGGGTCGTAAAAGTAATAGTCCCAGCCGCCAAAATTTTCTTTGTGAAAGCGGTCAAAGTATTCGCCAACCTTGTAGGTCGGCGCGTAAGATATAAACGCTCCTTTTGGCATCCGCTCCGCCCAAGGCGGCAATGGTTTTTCGTTCATTTTTAGTTCTCCTGATATATGTACCGCTGTTCGCGCGAGTTTTGTTGCGAGCGCGAATGTTGCGGCTTATGCGACATCTTTCTCTTTTAGGCTTGCTTGCAATCTTAGTGTCGCTCAAGCTCCTGCGCTCCCATAATGTTTTAAGCCATTTTTCCAAAAAGCGCAAGAAGCCGTTCCCGCGATTAACGCGACAAGGGGAGCGGCATAGCGCAAGGCCGGAAATGGCACGTCCTTCTGCAAAAGCAGCGCGACCGGGTAAAAGCCCGTAAAAGCGTAGGGCACGACAAAGGTCAAAAGCGTTTGCATTCCCTTAGAATAAATTCCAAGCGGGTAGTCGGTGTAGTTTTTTAGGCCGTAATTGTTGTTGGTCAAAAGCGTAACGATTTCATCTCCCTTTATCGCCCAAAAGCTTATCGTTCCCGTAAAGATCGTGATCGCGCTGAATATCACAAATGCGCTGGCCATGTTGAGCGCGTAAAACAAAAGCGACGCGGCCGTCCAGCTTATGTTCAACTGTCTCATGCTGTAAATCCAAAAGAAGGCGGCAAAGCCCAGTCGCGGAAGAAAGGTGTACTCAAACTGCTGCAAGACCAAGTACAAAAGCGGATTGATCGGCCGCGTCAAGTACAAGTCAAACTTTCCCGTGCGGACAAGCTCTCCCATTTGCTTCATCGGCTTCCAAAACAAAAAGCAGCTGAGGCTGTAGGTAAGCCAGCTGGTCGTGAACATGAACAAAACTTCGTCGCGGCTCCAGCCCGCTATTCCGTCAAAGTTGTGGAAGATAACCATAAAGCCCGCGATGTACACGCCGATCAAAATTATGTTCGCCACCATCTCGAACAAGAGCGCGCAATGGTAGGCCATCTTGCCCTTTACGTATATCGCGACAAAATGCTTGTACATCTTGAATAAATTCTTAGCGCTCATATCAGCCTCCTTGGACAACCAACTTCTTTGTTCCGACCGCCCAAGTTATTTTTGTAAGGCCGAACAAAATCAAAAGCCAGAAAATCTGGACAGCCAGTTTTGCGTAAATCGTCTTTGCGTCCATCGGGCTTGTAATTATCGTGACGGGAATTTCGTACATCGCCCGGAAGGGCAAAAAGGCGTTGAGCGTTTTTAGAAAGTCCGGGAACATCGCGCATGGAATCCACGAGCCCGAAAGCAATTTGTAAAACGCTCCCATCAACATGTTGAGCGGCCAAGTGACGATAAGCCAAAAGGCCATCAAGCCGATGACAAGCGAATACAAAAATTGTATCGCGTACGAAAGTAAAACCGACGCGGCCGCAAAGGGCAACTGCTCCGCGCAAACAAGCGGCATCCTAAAAAAGAGCGCGGCGGCGATTGTCAGCGGAAGGCAGCAAGACAAAAATCGCACTACACTCGCTCCGACGTGCTTGGCGAATACAAGAGCGTTAAAGTTTATCGGCCTTATAAGCTGAACGGCAATGTCGCCCGTGTGGATTTGTTCGTTTATCCACAAAATCGCGTCGCACTCCATAAAGCTAGAGATGATTGTTGCCACAATCACGTAGCGCAAGGTTCCTTCCTTTGTCATCGCAAGCGGAACTTTTGCCTGCGACATAAAGAGCGCGGACCACAAGCAATACTGCATGTAAAGGTAGACGACCTTTGACAAAAAGCCCGCCCAAATTGAGCTCTTGTATGCGACGCGCTCCTTTATTCCAATTATTATGTAATCAAGATACTTGCGCATTGTCCACGTCTCCCTGTCTGATGATTCCATTCAAATAAATCTTCTTGATGATTTCCTCAAGGTCTGTCGTCTTGTACAGCGCCTTGAGTTCCGTCAAGTTTCCGTCGTAAAGCAAAACGCCCTTGTCGATCACCATCATTTTTTCGCAGAGCGTTTCAATGTCCGAAACGTCGTGGGTCGTCAAAATGACGGTCGTCTTTCGCTCCTTGTTGACTTGTAAAATAAAGTTTCGGATTCGTTCCTTGGAAAGGACGTCGATTCCGATTGTCGGTTCGTCCAGGAACAAAATCTCCGGGTTGTGGAGGAGCGACGCCGCAAGGTCGGCCTTCATTCTTTGGCCAAGGCTCAAAAGGCGCGGCGGCTGGTTAATGAATTCGTCCAGGCCAAGAATGTCGGTGAACATTTCCATGTTGCGCTTGTAGTCCGCGTCGGGAACGCCGTACATGTCCTTAAAGAGCTTAAGCGTGTCCAATACCGGAATGTCCCAGCACAAAACGCTCTTTTGTCCGAATACCGTTCCGATTTTGAGCATTATCTTTTTGCGGTCCTTGGGGTAGGCCAAGCCGTTTATGCTGACGCTTCCGCCGTCTGGCGTGAGAATGCCGGTGAGCATTTTTATCGTCGTGGACTTTCCCGCGCCGTTGGGGCCCACAAAGGCCGTGATTTGTCCGTCCGGGATTTCAAACGAAACCTTGTCCACGGCGGTCTTGAAGGACTTTTTCTTTAGCCTGTAAATTTTTGTCAAATTGTTTGCGATTACGCTCATTTTTGCTTGAACCTCCGTTTGTTTTTCTGTATAATAGCGAAAAATTAACAATTAGTAAAATGAATTGTTTAGATTAAAACAATCGAAAATATCGATACCATAAAGGAGGCGGATGTGAACATCTTTCAACTGGAAACCTTTCTAAAAATCGCGGAGACAAAAAACTTCACGACGGCGGGAAACATTTTGGGCTACGCGCAGTCAACCGTCACGGCGCAAATAAAGGGCCTGGAAGACGAGCTGGGCTGCCTCTTGTTCGAGCGGCTTGGAAAGTCCATCGTCCTTACGCCGGAAGGCGAAAAGCTTTGCGGCTACGCCGAAAAGATGCTGCAACTAAAGCGCGAGATTTTTTTGGAAGTTCCGCCGTCAAAGGAGCCTTCCGGCGTAATAAAGCTTGGCGTTTCCGAGTCGATGTGCTACGACTTGCTTCCCAAAATTCTTTTAAAGTACCGCAAAAAGTACCCCAAGGTTGACATACAAATTTCTTTTATAAACCACGACACTTTTCCACAAATGTTAAAAAACGGCGCCTTGGATTTGGTTTACACGCTCAACCCGATTATAGAAGAGGAAGGCCTTTTGCTTTTGCAAAAAAAGCGCGAAGAGCTTGCCTTTTTCGCAAGCCCCAAGCATCCTTTGGCGCAAAAAAAATCGATAAGTGAAGCAGACCTAAAAAACGTTCCCCTTTTGCTTACAGGGCACAACTGCAACTTTAGGCACATGCTTTTGGAAGACCTAAAGCGGAACGGAATCACGCCCCGCGTCGCGCTTGAAACCTCCAGCAAGGAAGTCTTGAAGCAGTTTGCGATCAACCAGTTGGGAGTCGCTTTTATGCCCGAGATGGCCGCCCGCGCCGAGGTCAAGGCAAAAAAACTAAAGCGCCTTCCTTGGAAGGGCGCCGACTTTGAGATTTATTCCCAGCTTGTTGTCTGCAAGGACAAGCGCATCGCCGCTCCGATTGAAGCCTTTGAAAAAATGCTGATAGAGGAAAGCTAAAGGCAGGCCGCCTTGACACAGAAGCGCGTTTTCGTTACCCTATAAATAGTGCAAGGTAACGAAAACATTTCGACAAAAGCTCAAGTCTTAAAGGCCTTGAGGCAAAGCGATGGCGCGATTTCAGGCGAGGAGCTGGCGCTGGCTTTGGGCGTTTCTAGGACGTCGGTTTGGAAGGCGATTCAGGCGCTGCAAAATTCAGGCTATAAGATTGACGCCCAGAAAAACGGCTATTCTTTGCTTCAAAAAAATTGCGACAGCATAATGCCCTTTGAGTTTGACAAAAACGAAAGCCTTCACGCGCACTTTAAAAAAGTCGGCTCTACGATGGACGAAGCCAGAAAAATCGCGCTTGACGGAATGAAGGGCGGCCGGCAAGAAAAAATTGTCAGCGCAGACGAGCAAAGCGCGGGCCGAGGCCGAGGAAGCCATCTTTGGAAGACCACAAGCGGCTCGCTTGCCTTTACGATTGTGACTTACCCGCAAATTTTATCGCATTTAAGCGGCCGCCTTTTATCCGCCGCGCAAATAGCGCTTGTCCAAGCGCTTGAAAAATGTTCCGGCAAAAAATTTTATGTCCGCTGGCCCAACGACATTTGGAGCGAGAATGGAAAAGTCGCCGGCATCTTGGACGAATCGCTCTCTTGCGGCGGCCTTTGCGCTTTTTTGAATTTGGGAATCGGAGTCAATGTAAACCAATGCCCCAAGATTCCGGGCGTTGACAAAGTCTTTGACAAGCCGCGGCCCTTTGCGAGGAAGGAAATTTTAGAGGCCTTTGTCCAAGACTTTTCAAAAGCCAAAGAGGAGGCGCTTTTGGAAACAAGCGGCTTGCAAAGGCATTGGAACAAGTTGAATTACGACAATCAAAAGACTGTCCGCGTGGCGGGCATGGGAGAATTTATTTTTGACGGAATAGATTCCGCCGGATGGGCGCTCATGCGTCCGACAATCAAGGGCGCGCAAAAAAGATTCGCGCCGGGGAGCGCAAGTTATGAAAAACGTTAGTTTGCAAAAGAAGTTGGTTTTAAGCGCGATGTTCGCGGCGCTTGTCTGCGTCGGCTGCTTCATCCAAATTCCGCTTCCAGGCGGAATCCCGATTGTCCTGCAGGACATGCTTTGCATGTTGTCGGGCCTTTTGCTTGGGCCGATTTTTGGAAGCTTGGCCGTCTTGATTTTTTTGCTTTTGGGCGCGATAGGCCTTCCGGTTTATTCGGGAAAGGCGGGCCTTCATGTTTTGCTGAACGGCCCGACAAGCGGCTTTTTGTGGGGCTACCTTTTGGCGGCTTTTTTAGGCGGGCTTTTTTTGGCTTTGCTTCTTCCGCAAAACAAGGAACACGGAAAAGCCGCGCAATGGATTTTCATAACGCTCGCCGCCTTGCTCGCCACGGTAACGGCTTTCGCTTGCGGAGTCGCGGGCGGAATGCTCATAATGCGCATAAGTTTTTCAAGAGCGCTCGCGGGCTACGTCCTTCCCTTCATTCCGGGAAATTTAATCAAGCTCGCGCTTATGGTTTTGCTTGCAAAAAAATTCAGGCCGGTCATTTACAATTACACCAACTAAGCCATGCAAAAAATAGTTCAAGTTCAAAAGATTTCGCGCCGCTTTGCCGACGGAACTGTCGCGCTGGACGGCGTTTCGTTTGACATATTTCAGGGCGACTTTTTGCTTATCGCCGGCTCCAACGGCTCCGGAAAAAGCGTCTTGATGTCCTTGGTCGCGCAATTGGACGAGCCGACGTCGGGAAAGATTGTCGTTCAAAAAGACTTTGAAGCGGGCCTTGTGTTTCAAGACGCGGATTCCCAAATACTGGGTGAAACGCCGTGGGAAGACGTCATGTTCAGCGTGAAGAATTTGCGCCTTCCAAAAATCGAGGCGCAAGAACGGGCGGCCGCCGCGCTGGAAAAAACAGGCTTGCTTGAAAAAAAAGACATGAGCGCAAGAACGATGAGCGGCGGAGAAAAGCGCCGCCTTGCCGTGGCTGGAATACTTTCCATGGAGCGCGAGCTTTTGATTTTTGACGAGCCCTTCGCAAACCTTGACTGGCCGGGCGTCCGCCAAGTCACAGCGATAATGAAAGAGCTTAAGGCGCAAGGAAAAACCCTTGTCGTCCTGACGCACGAAATAGAAAAAGTCATGGCGCTTGCAAGCCGCTTTATCGTTTTGGACAAGGGAAGGCTTTGCTTTGACGGAAGCCCAAAAGACGGCTTGAAGTTTCCGCTTGAAAACTACGGAATCAAAAATCCGCTTAACAGCTACAAGGGCTTGGAGGACTTGTTGTGGAACTAGCCCTGTTCTCTTACAGAAGGGGAAGCTCTCCCCTTCACAAAGCGCCCGCGTTTTTAAAGATGATTTTTTTGTTCGCCCTTAATTTTTTTGTATTTTGGGAAAGTCCAAGGACGGCGGCCTTAAGATGCGCCCTTGCCTTTTTGGCAAGCGCCGCGCTCTTTTTTTTGTCGGGCGCCAATTGGAAGGGGCTTTTAAAGTTGCGCTTTGTCTTTTACATAGGCCTTATGGTCTTCGCGCTAAAAATAATTGGAAGTCCCGCCGCCTCTTGGGCGGAAAGCGCCGCCTACGCGCTTTTGTACACGGCGCGCTTTTTTGTTTCCGCTCTGGCCGCCCAATGCGTTTTTGAAACTACGACAATGCTTCAAATGCAAGAGGCGCTGCGCCTTCCGCTTGTCGTGACGCTGGCTATAAATTTTATCCCGCAAATATTTTCCGAATGGCAAAAAATAAAATTGGCGGCGCGGTCAAGGACAAGCGCGCGCAGGCGAAAAAGCCTTTTTGGCGCGGCCTCGATCGCGCTCTTTGAAATGCAGGCGCTCTTGTTTGTAATGCTGGAAAAGGCCGAGACAAAGCGAAAGGCGCTTGAAAACAGGCGGCAGGCAGCGGCCCCTGTTCCCGACCAAAATTTCCTTGAGCGGACAAAAAACAAAGTGATCCACGGCGGCAAGATAAAAAAATCAGAAGCTCTAAAAATCTATAACTGGCCCAACCTTGACGAGCTTAAAAGCGCCGCCTTCCAAATTACCCAAAAGCGCGCCGCGAAAAAAATCAGCGCCTGCGCCTTGATAAACGCCAAGCAGGGGAAATGTTCCGAAGACTGCAAGTACTGCGCGCAGTCGGCCCATTGGAATTCAAGTTGCCAAACAAAAGAAATGATAGAAGTTTCCGCCGCGCTAAAAATCGCGAGCCAAGCAGTTGAAAACGGCGCCGAAAGAATATGCGTCATAACAAGCGGCCGCGACTTGAACGGAAAGGATTTTGAAAAGGCGCTTCAAATAATCCGCGCGATAAAAGAAAAATTTGGCGGCCGCCTAAAAGTTTGCGCGTCGCTTGGCCTTTTGGACACGAAGCGCCTGTTGGCGGTAAAGGAAGCCGGAGCCAGCCGCGCGGCCAACAACCTTGAGACAAGCGAAAAATATTTTCCGAAAATTTGTTCCACCCACACATACCGGCAAAAAAGGCGCGTGGTAAAGTCGATAAAAAAATGCGGCCTTGAACTTTGTTCCGGCTGCATAATCGGAATGGGCGAAAGCGTCCGGGACAGAATCGACGCGGCCTTTGCCTTTAGGAAAATCGGCGCCGACTCGATTCCGGTGAACGTCCTTAGCCCGGTAAAAGGAACGCCCTTTGAAAGTCTGCCGCCCTTGGCCGACGAAGATTTTTACAGAACAATCGCCATGCTTAGGTTCGTAAATCCCAAAAGCCAAATCCGCTTGGCGGCAGGCCGCAAAAATTTTTCGGACAACGGAAAGGAGGCGCTTTTGAGCGGCGCCAAGGCTTTTGTCACGGGCGGCCTTCTTACGCTTAGCGGAACGGAAGAAAATTCCGACTTAAAAATGATTGAGGAACTTGAGGCGCGTTTTTCTTGCAAATAAAGCCAAAGCGTGATACAATGTTCTTATATCAAAAAGCGGCGGGGGATAAAAAGATGAGCGCAAGCGCAAAGAGCATCGCGATTGTTACAGGAGCGGCCGGCGGACTTGGAAAAGAGTTTGTCCGCCAAGTCATAGACGATGTTGACGAACTTTGGGCGATTGGCCGGAACGTTGAAAAGCTTGAAGGCTTAAAGGCCGATTTTGGCGCGAAAATCGTTCCGCTTAAAATGGACTTGTCCGACATAAAATCCTTTTCAAAACTCAGCGACAAATTAAAGGCGGAAGAAAAAAAGTCCGCGCTTCAAATCCGCTGGCTAATCAACAACGCCGGCGTCGGCCGCTTTGGCGCGTCAAAGGATTTTTCAACTGAGGAGCTTTCCGCAAGCGTAAACACGCATTGCGCGGCCATCGCCTCGCTTTGCAACATTTGTATTCCTTACATGAAGGCCGGCGACCGCATCGTTAACGTTGCCTCGCAGGCCGCCTTTAGCCCGCTTCCTTACATGAACCTTTACGCGGCCACAAAGGCCTTTGTTTACAGCTACACCCGCGCGCTTCGCGAAGAGCTTCGTGAGTCGGGAATCGTAGTCACAGCCGTTTGCCCGGGCTGGATTCAAACCGCGCTTTTGCCAGAAAAGCTTAACGGCGTCAAGGTAAAGTTCCCGCTGATAGTAACCGCCGACAAGGTCGCCGCAAAAGCCATAAAAGACGCGCGGCGCGGAAAGGCCGTTTCTATTTACCGCTTTGCCGTCCGCGTCGTTGCCTGGCTCCAGCGCCACCTTCCCAACTGCTTGTCGGTAAAAATCTGGGCCGGTTCGGTCAAGCAGTACGTGTAAAAAAGCGGCTGCGTGGCGTAGCCGAAGAAGAATTTAAAAAAAAGAGCAGGCAGTTAGTTTTCTGCCTGCTCTTTTTAAGATTAAAACAAGATGGTTTATTTCTTTGTTAAAGTTCGCGCTACACGGAAACCAATGCTTGATCTTTTGTTTCTAAGATAATCATAGCAATAATCGTTGAGTCTAAACGTCAACTTGTATGAAGGCCTTACAGATGAGTGTAGTTCGTCAAATAAACCTTTTTCATTGGAAACTGTTAATTTTGCTTCATCCGAGTCTGCAAAGTGTACCCAGGCTCCGCCGGCAATATACGCGTCCAATTTAATTTCGGCCCAAGAACCGTCGACATAGCATTCATGGTACAAAGTGTTTGTCCACTCGTCTACGTTTCCTGTCATGTCATACAACCCCAATGCGTTTTTCTTTTTTTTAGCTACATCTTTATTTCCGTATTTTGACAATAGGTCATTCCAGCAATCGTTGGAACTGTCCCATCCGCATTCCTCGCCAAACCAACCGACTTCGCTTGCGTTGTCGCTGCCGGCATAATTCAAGTCCCAGTCGTAGCTGCCAGGTTTTCCGCCACGAGCTGCATACATCCATTCATATACCGTTGGAAGACGGAATCCGTTCTTTGTTTCATCTATGCTAAGTTTTTCATATAGGGGAATTCCTTTTTTCGCAATATTTACAATTGCTTCATTGGTAAGCGTATTTTTCAAATCTATCATTGCTTTGGACAATGCTTGGCTTTCGACTTTGATATTATAGTCATATAGCGTCTTTTCATTGCGCAATACATTTCCTTCAAAATAATAAACCGGTTCAAGCCCATTCTTTTCAGAAAGCGCATTGCACCAAACAATGGCGGTTTCCCATCCAATGGCGCCTACAGGATGGTTTTTGTTCTTGCCAGGCTTTGTTCCGATTGCCTCAGCCATGCCCTCCCTTCCATTATTCTCAAAGCGATATCTTTTGTCTCCGCGAGCTTCGTCTGTTGCCCATTTTAAGACATCATACCATGTTGCGTACGTTGTTTCGGTTGTCGCAATCTGAAAATCAGAAATCGTCACTTTTTTCATTTCATTGGTTGAGTGTATTTGCGTTGCAGTCGTCCAATCATGCTGATCACTATAGAACCATGAATAATTAGGGCTTTCGTATTCCCCTCCAGCCACATTTACCATTTTTAGTCCTGTGGCATAATTCTTTCCTGAACCGCAAGAGACAGCGAAGATCATTGACAAGCAAGCTGCGCCAATCGCTACCATTGTAATTTTTTTCATTTGCATTCTCCACGTTTATAGTCCGCCGACTTTCTTAAAATTTGATACAAAGCGTACTATATATATACATATATATATTGTCAAGATGAGATGGAGTGGAATGCGTTTTGTTACGATGATGCTTCTGCTCTTGGCGCAAAAATCACGAGCGGCTCCCTTTGACACAAGCCTTAAAATCTGATAATATCCTTTTATGAAAGTCGCTATCTTTTTTGGGTCAAAATCCGACACAGAATCTATGAAAAAAGCCGCCGCCGTATTGAAGGAATTCGGCGTTGACTACAAGGCTTTTGTTATTTCCGCGCACAGGGCCGGCGAGCTCTTGCGACAGACCGTGAGCCAAGTTGAGGCTGACGGCTTTGAAGTGATTATCGCCGGGGCAGGATTGGCGGCGGCGCTTCCAGGCGTTATCGCCGGAATGACTACGCTCCCCGTAATCGGAGTGCCGCTTGAGTGCGTGTCGGAAAAGTCCAACGGTTTGGGCGGAATGGACGCGCTCCTTTCTATCGTTCAAATGCCCCCGCAAATTCCCGTGGCGACAGTCGGAATCGGAAACGCAAAGAACGCCGCTTACTTGGCCGTTCAAATTCTTTCAATAAAATATCCCGAACTTAAAGAAAAGCTTTTGGCCTTTAGAAAAAAATTGGCCGACGACGCTCAATCCAACAAGGACATCGAACTATGATTCAAATGGAAGAGAACTTTGACGACAAGCTGCATGACGAATGCGGCGTTTACGGCGTTTACATAAACAAGGGCGAGGACGGAAAGCTTCCCAAAGACCTTAATCCCGCCGCGACTTGCTACTTTGGCCTTTACTCCTTGCAGCACCGCGGACAGGAATCCGCCGGAATCGCTGTCTACGACGGAACGGAAATCAAAGTAAAAAAAGACGTTGGCCTTGTCGGAGACATTTTTAGCCAGGACGACATAAAAAATCTTTCGGGCTACGCGGCGGTAGGCCACGTTCGCTATTCAACCGCCGGCGGAAAGGGCGTGGAAAACGCTCAGCCTATGGTAAGCCAAATGAAGTTGGGAAGCGTCGCCGTGGCGCACAACGGACAGCTTGTAAACTACGAACAGCTCCGCGAAATGCTTGAAGAAACAGGAAGCACTTTCAATTCCTCAAGCGACACGGAAGTCATCGTAAAGCTCATCGCAAAAAGCTACAAAAAAGGCTTGGAGCGCGCGTTGACCGACACAATCCAAATGATTAAGGGCTCCTTCGCGCTTTGCGTCTTGACCGAAAACGGTTTGGTCGGCGCGCGCGACCCAAACGGCATCCGGCCTCTTTGCCTTGGAAAGCTTGACGGCGGAAAGGGCTGGATTTTGTCCAGCGAGTCTTGCGCGATCGACGCGGTGAACGGAACTTTTGTCCGCGACATTCTTCCGGGCGAAATCGTAATCATTAACGACGACGGAGTTTTGTCGTTTGAGTTTGGAGAAAAAACTTCCAAGAGAAGCTGCATTTTTGAATACGTTTACTTCGCGCGTCCCGACACCGTCATGGACGGAATTTCTGTCGAGGAGGCGCGGCACAGAATGGGCGCGACGCTCGCCAAGGAAAGCCCGGTCAAGGCCGACATCGTTGTCGGCGTTCCAGACAGCGGCTTGGGAGCGGCCATCGGCTACGCGCGCGCGGCTGGCATTCCCTATTCAAACGCGATTGTAAAGAACAAGTACATCGGCCGCACTTTCATCGCACCCACGCAAAAAGAGCGCGAGAACATGGTTTACGTAAAGTTGAACGCGCTTAAGTCTGAGCTTGACGGAAAGAGCGTTGTCGTAATCGACGACTCGATCGTTCGCGGAACGACAAGCCGCCGCTTGATCCAAATCTTGCGCCGCGCGGGCGCCAAGGAAGTGCACTTTAGGGTTTCTAGCCCGCCGGTAAAATTTCCCTGCTACTTTGGAATCGACACGCCAAGCCGCGCCGAGCTTATTTCCAGCGCGCACGACGTTGACGAAATCCGCAAGGAAATCGGAGCGGATTCCTTGGCCTTTATTTCTGTAGAAGGAATGTTGGAGGCCTTGCGCTCGTGCAGCCCTGAAAACTTTGGCTACTGCAAGGGCTGCTTTACCGGCGAATACCCGATGAGCGTTCCCGGCGAATTGAACGGAAAGAAAATTACCGAATAGGAGAATAATATGGACTACAAACAATCTGGCGTTGACGTTGAAGAAGGCTACCGCGCGGTAAGCGAGTACAAAAAATACGCAAAGCAGACGGCCATTCCCGGCTTGCTTAGCGACTTGGGAAGCTTTAACGGAATGTTCTCCGTTCCCAAAGGAATAAAAAATCCTGTAATGGTAAGTGGCACTGACGGCGTCGGCACAAAGCTTGACGTCGCTTTCCAAATGAAAAAATACGACACAGTTGGAATTGATTGCGTCGCGATGAGCGTAAACGACATTTTGTGTTCCGGCGTTCAAACCTTGTTCTTCTTGGATTACGTGGCCTGCGGAAAGCTTGAAGCCCCTGTCGCCGCCGAACTTGTAAAGGGCGTGGCGGAAGGCTGCCTTCAAACCGGCTGCGCCTTGCTTGGCGGCGAGACCGCCGAAATGCCCGGCTTTTACGACGTCGGAAAGTACGACCTTGCGGGCTTTGGAGTTGGCGTCGGCGACAAAAACGAAATGATTACTGGAAAGGACATCAAGGAGGGCGACACGCTTATCGGCCTTTCTTCCACCGGCGTCCACTCAAACGGCTTTTCCCTTGTCCGCAAATTGGTTCCCGATTTAAACGAGCCTTTTGTGTTGAACGGAAAGGAAACCGGAAAAACTATCGGCGAAGTTTTGCTCACTCCGACCCGCATTTACGTAAAGCCTGTAATGCAGGTTCTTAAAAAATACCGCAAGAGCGTTCACGGAATGGTGCACGTAACAGGCGGCGGCTTTTATGAAAACATTCCCCGAATGTATCCAAAAGCCGAGGATCCCAAAAAGCAGTTGATTTCTGTAATCAACCGCGGCTCTTGGGACATCCCGCCGGTCTTTGGCGAATTAATCCGCCGCGGCGCAGACGTTGAAAAAGTTTACAACACTTTCAATATGGGAATCGGTTTTGTTCTTGCCGTGGCCAACAAGGACGCGGACAAGATAATCGAAATGTTCAACAAGAACGCTTCGCAATACTCAAAGCCCGGCATTCCTGATATGAAGGCCTACAAGATTGGCCGCGTGGCAAAAGCCGCGGGTCCTGTCGAAAGCCAAAAAGACGCGCTCTTGTTTGAGGACTAAGACTGATGGCTGACCTTAAGCGCGTCGCGGTCTTGGTGTCCGGCGGCGGAACGAATTTGCAGGCCCTGATTGACTACCAAAAATCTGCGGCTGATTGTCCTTACAAAATAGTCCTTGTCGCCTCCAACACAAAAAGCGCCTACGCCTTGGAGCGCGCCGTAGCGGCCGGGATTCCGACCGCGGTAAAAAGCCCGGTAAGCGTTTTGGGAAAGGATAAGGCCGCCGCTTCCAGCCGCGAAGAAAAAATGCTTGCCGTTAGCGACGCAATGCTTGCGCTTTGCAAAGAGCATAAGGCCGACATAATTGTTTTGGCCGGCTACCTCAGCGTTTTGAGCGGCGCGATTGTGCAAGAATATTCGGGCCGCATAATCAATTTGCATCCGGCGCTTTTGCCAAAGTTTGGCGGCGTCGGAATGTGGGGCGAGAACGTTCACAAGGCTGTTCTTGCCGCTGGTGAAAAAGAAAGCGGCTGCACGATCCACTTGGTTGACGCGGGCTGCGACACCGGAAAAATTTTGGTCCAGAAAAAAGTTCCTGTAATGCCGAACGATACGATTGAGACTTTGTATGCCCGCATCGCTCCCAAAGAGCACGAGGCGATTGTCGAAGGCCTTTTGGAATTGTGTAAATAATTTGGAGATATATACAAAATGTTCTTGTCTGTAAAAAAATCCGCGCCCATTTGCGCGCTGCTTCTTGTTCTTGCTTTGTTCGCCTCGTGCCGTTCCACCAAATTTGTTGACGAGCGCACGCAAATAATGAGCGACGGTTTGGAAATCAACGCAAGCGACGATTTCTTTAAGATTTACGACGCGGATTTTGACGACGGCAAAACAAGCCCCGCAAATAGCGGAGCCGCTTCCGACAAAAGAGAATACATTTTCATGCGCCTTTATTATCCCGAATACGACAACAAGGCTTCTAGCGTAAACATGTTGAAGAGCCTTATAATTATGGCCGACCCCAACCCGGAGCTTGCAAGCCATTCTTCAATCGGTTTTGGACTTGAAGACGACTTTTACGGCTTGACCTTGTATTCAAGAAAAGACTTAAAAAAAGAGCGTTGCTTGACTCCTGAAGACAACTTGTATATGAAGCTTTGCAATCCCTACAAGTCAACTCAAACAACGCTTGCGATTGAAGTCACGCCCGAAGAGTACGAGGCCGCCAAAAAAATGTTGGAAAAAGATTATGCCGAACAAAAGGTAAAGTATTGGGCCACAAAAAATTTGGTTGTCGGCGTTGAAGGCTTTAAGCGAAAGAGAATGCCGCGCGAAAAATCAAGGTTGGGCGGCCGAGACTTAAAGAAGGGCTATATCAGTTCCGCAAAAAAGCAAAAACACTTTGTGTGCTCCACTTACTTGGCCTACGTTTTGCAGACTTGCGTAAAAAAAGTCGACGATTTTTTTAAGGCCAGGAACGTGGCTTACGACAAAGTTTCGCCGACGGATTTGTATTACATTCCCGGCTTTAAGGTTTTGTTCACTTCGTCTTGGGTGGATTACAAAATCGCGGCCGCGGAATTTGTAAATTCCAAGCCGCGTTTTTCAAAGTATCTTACTGATTAGGATAATCGTATTCAAAGTCTGACTGGCCGACCATCTCGTTTACGGTGTTGCCAAACTTTTGGGCGATGTTGTAAGTGGTTTGCTTGATTACGTTCTTTTTGTCGTCATACTTGTAAAAGACTCTAGAGCGGCGCTTTCCGTCCGCTCCGTAAACAGCGTATTCTGTAAGAAGGCCGTCGGCGTTGTAGATGTTCACCTCGCGGGCGATTTGCTCGTTGAATTGATTGTATGAATCGATTTCCGCAAGTTTTCCGTCGGTGGCGTAAACAAAGATTTTCTTTATGTCCAACGTTCCGTTTGAAAAATAAGAGCAGTTTTCAACCAATTTTTGCTCGCTGTTGTACTTGTAGGTGTTTTTCCAAATCAAGTCGCCGCGGGAATTGTAGTAAGTTTCGTCTATTGAGTCGGAGCCGTCGTACTTGTAAATTGTTTTTCCAAGCAAGGCGCCTTTTGAATCGTATTCGTTTTCTTCTGTCCTTCTTCCGTTCTTGTCAAAAACCGCGCTGACTTTCCAAAAAAGGTTTCCCTCTCCGTCGTAGCAGCTTTGAGAGGCGATCTGCTTGTCCGGACCGTATTCGTAAACGATTTTGCTGGCCAATTGGCCGGCGATTGAGTATTCGGCGGACTCGATTTCCAAGCCAGCCTCGTTAAATGTATGCTTATATTTTACGGCGGGGGTTCTAAAATAGTCGCCAAACTTTGTGCTGATTGTAAACTCAGTCTGTGTGTAGCTTTTTGGGGCTCCGTTGGGCTTCATGAAGGGCGAATCGTCAAAAGCGAATGCGAAAAAACCTGCGGCAAAAAACAATGCTGAAATCAAAACTTTTTTCATAAGTAAATCTCCAAAGTGTCTATATGCTATTGTAATTATCGGCTAAAAAGCGAAAAAAGTCTAGTGTCGCGGGCTTGACCCATTAATCTTTTTTCCATTAATATGCTTTTATGTATTTAACCGTTGCCCGCCAGCTTGTAGTGATGGCGATTATCGTCGTTGTAAGCTTTTTCTTTTCGCGAAAGAACAAATTTGGCCAAAACGCCTCGCAATACTTAAGCCGCCTGTTATTGTATGTAATAAATCCTTGCATGATCGTCTCAACTTTTGACGTGGAATTTAGCGGCCAAAAACTGAAGTCTTTGGGCCTTGCGATTGGGGTAAGCTTTGCCTTCCATCTTATTATGATCGCCATCGCGACGCCTTTGTTCGGGCGCAAAAAATCTTCGCAAGACCAAGAAGCCCGCGACGGAAACTTAGTTCAAGACCAAAATCGCGGCCGCGACTCGCTTAGCAAAATCGGAATCGTTTTCACTAACTCCGGCTTTATCGGCATTCCGCTTATAAACGGCGTTTTTGGAGGCGAGGGCGTTTTTTACCTTATGGGCTATATTCTGGTCTTTAACGTCTTGCTTTGGGTTTGGGGCGAATGGCTTATGACCGGAACGATGCGGCCGCTAAAGATTTTGACAAATCCAAACGTTTTGGCTTGCGCGGCCGGCCTTGCCGTTTTTTGCCTGCCGTTCAAAGTTCCTTACGTTATAATCGAGCCGTTAAAAATGATAGGCGCTTGCAACGGCGCGGTCAGCATGATTTTGCTGGGCCTTTTGTTCAGCGCCTTTGGCGAAAATAGCATGGAAGGCCAAAAACGCGCTGCGTTCGCAAAGCCCTTGGCGCGCGACGTTTTCTTGCGCCTTGTTTTTTGTCCTTTGATTTTGCTGGGCGCGACGCTTTTGTTCTTGAGCGCTTTTTCTTCCGTTCCAGAAATCAATTTGATTATGAGCGTTCTTTTTATCGCGGCATGCTGCCCGGTTGGAATGAGCGTTTCCAGTTTTGCAGTTGTGTTCAAAAAGGACGCCGATTACGCAAGCCTTTTGGTCGCCGTTTCAAGCGCGGCTTGCGTCGTTACGATTCCCCTTTTGGTCGCGCTGCTTGAAGCGTTGGTGTGACCAAGAAGGACCCGCCTATATGGTCCGCGTTTTTTACGCCTCGTCGGCAAGCCGCGCTATCCATTCATTATGCGCCGCGATCTCTTTTGTGGTTCCCGCCTCTTTAAGCGACTGCATTTGCGCTTCTTTCTTTTGATTGCGCTCTTGGCTTAGGCGGCGCGCTTGCATCAAGATTTCCGTGGCGGCGTCGGCCTTTACGCCAAGCGCTTGGGCGACGTCGGCCTCTTGGGCGGCTGCAAGTTTTTCCAAAGTCATGAATTTTTGGGTCAAAATCCGCTCGCGCTTGGGACCGATTCCCGGAAGTTGCGAAAAGGCTGACACGACGTTTTCCTTTGTCCTAAGGCGCTGGTTTCGGCTGGTGGCAAAGCGGTGGGTTTCGTCGCGCACTCGCTGCAAAAGACGCAGGGCGTCGCTGCGCTTTGGAAGAGTTATCGGCGTCGAGTCGCCCGGCTTGTAAATCTCTTCGTCGCGCTTTGCGAGGCCCGCCACCGGTATGTCCAAATCCAGCGCCTTTAAGACGCCTTCCACCGCGTTGACTTGGCCGATGCCGCCGTCTATCAATATCAAGTCGGGAAGTTCCGTTCCTTCGTTTAAAAGCCTTGTGTAGCGGCGCGTCGCGGCCTCGCGCATTGAGGCAAAGTCGTCGATGATTCCGTTGGTGGTCTTTAGCCTAAAGTAGCGGTAATTTTTTTTGTCGGGGTTTCCGTTGTAAAAGCTGATTAGCGACGCGACGGGGAATTTTCCTCCGATGTGCGCGATGTCAAAGCCTTCTATTCTTACCGGCAGCGTTTTAAGGCCAAGCTGCTCCTTTAGCTCTTGCAAGGCAGGAACGTCGCCACGCTCGCGCAAGCGGCGGATTATGTCTTCGTGGGCGTTTTGCTGGGCCATGTCCAAGGCGGCCTTGTGGCGCTTGTAGTTTTCCATCGGTTCCGCCACCAAAACGATTTTTGTCTGGGTGGTGAAACGCTCCTTTAGCCAGCGTTCCATAAAGTCCAAGCCTTCTTGCGTGGGAACGTAAATCGCCGGCGGAAGGTCCGTCTCTTCGGTGTAGTAGGCGTTGATGAATTCCGGCATAAGCTCGTCGTCTTCGTTAAGGCTTGTGACCCGGTAATTGTCGCGGCCCTGGACCTTTCCTTCGCGGATTTTGAGAACGGTAAAGCTGGCCAACTCGCCCTCGCGCCAAAAGGCGATGTAGTCCCGGTCTTCGGCGCTAAAGTCTTCGACAATGTTTTGGTTTTGCATTATCATCAAGGCCTTGAGGCCGTCGCGGATTCTGGCGGCTTTTTCAAAGTTAAGTTCGGCGGCCGCGGCCTTCATTTCGTTGGAAAGCTTTTCCTCGGTTTCCTTTCCTTTTCCCTCAAGCAGTTCGGAAATTTCTCCGATATAAGCATTGTAGGAGTCTTTGTCGATTTTTTTGCAGCAGGGCGCTTTGCAGCGGCCGATGTGATAGTAAAGGCAAGGATAGTCGCGCTCCTTAAACTGCTTGCAGTGGCGCAAGGGGTAGAGCTTGTACAGGGTGTCGATGAATGTGTCCAAAGCGGTCACGTCAGGAAAAGGCCCAAAGTAGAGCGAGCCGTCTTGAACCATCATGCGGGTCTTGAAAAGGCGCGGAAATTTGTCGTTGGTTATTCGCAAAACCGGATACGATTTTCCGTCCTTTAAGTCGATGTTGTAGCGCGGCGAGTATTTTTTTATTAAATTGTTTTCCAGCAGGAACGCTTCGTATTCGTTCGCTGTTGTGATATACTCAATTGATTGGGCGCGGGAGATTAAAATGCGAGTTTTGATGTCCTTGCCTTTTGAAAAGTAAGAGCTAAGGCGGTTCTTGAGATTTTTTGCCTTGCCGACGTAAATGACGGTTCCCTGCGGATTTCTCCACAAGTAAACTCCGCTGGAAGAGGGAGCCTTTAGCGCGGTTTGGTGTAATTTTTCTCGGTCCGAAATTGTTGAATTCATAGTTGGGGACAAGCGATGAACGCTGATAAAAAGATAATCATTTTTCTCTGCTTTTGTCTAGCCTTTTGGCTAACCTTGGGGTGGAATTGTTTTGCGGAAAGCAAGGCGATTGTGTTGGGCGGAAAAACCGGCTGGCCCGAGCTTTCCTACAAAGAAGGCGTAACCTTTGGAACGGGACGCTTTGGCTATGAGGCGATGGAACTTTCGACAAACGCCCGCTCCGTCACTGGCGAAACCGATTTGCTTTTGGACTTTGAAAATTATGACGCGACGCGCGAAACTTTTAACGACAATAGCGGAAATTACTCTGTTCAAAGCAACTCGCTCTTGCGCTCGCCAAAATCCGCGATGGGACATTATTCAGCCTTAAGCCGAGGAAACGGAAAGGGCCTTGTGCTGCGAGGCAATTCCGAGACGATTTTTGGCCGTCAGGGCGGAACGGGATCTTGGACTATTGAATTCTGGCTTTGTCCCGCAATCGCCGAAAACGGAGAAAAAGTTTTTGAGTGGCACTCGTCTAGAATCTTGGGCGACTACGGTTCGTCGCAGCATGTCACGTTCCAAAGAATAGAAGCTTGCTTTTTTAACAATAGAATGCAGTGGAACTTTACCAACATTTTTGACGGAATGACGGACAACAACGGCGAGGTTACGCTCCTTAGCTACAGCGCCTTGATTCCCAACAAGTGGAGCCACCACGAAATTTCATACGACGAAGAGAGCGGCTTGCTTGAATGCAAAATCGATTCACGGGTCGAAGCCATAAAGTACATCACAGAAGGCGGCCGCGAAGGAAAGACGATTTGCCAGCCGGTTTTGGGCGAGGTGGCTCCGATCAGCATCGCGCCGGCTTACACGGGCTGCGTTGACGATTTTAGAATTTTGTCAAAGGTAACCGACTCGTCACAGCCGCAAAATTTAAATTACGACAGGTACAAAATTGACGGCGGCCGCTTTGAAAGCTTGCCGATTATGGTCACGCCCGGTTCCGTTATGAACAATCTTCAGATTTTGGACAACGTTCCTCCGCAAACAGAAATTCGCTACTACGTCCGAGCCGGCGACAACTTTTATAATTGGTCCGACACAAATCCCCGCTGGGTTCAAGTGAAGAATCTTGAAAAAATCAAAAACGTAAAGGGCCGCTACTTCCAAATCGCCGCCGACTTGTTCCCGGACGGAGCAGGCCGCCACACGCCGTCGGTTACGGAAATCAAAATCAATTACACGCAAGTTCCTCCGCCGACCGCGCCCTTTAGGGTCAAGGCGGTTCCCGGCGACGGCATGGTTGACTTGTCTTGGTCGTACTCGGTTGACGAAAACGCCGGCGGCTATTACATTTTTTACGGAAACAGGCCCGGCGAATATTTGGGAACGGACGCCGACCAAGGACCGTCGCCGATTAAGGTCGACAACATCACGTCTTTTAGATTGACAGGATTAAGGAACGGAGCTATTTACTATTTTGCCGTTTCGACATATTCTAAAGAGGAAGAACAAATTAGCGGAAACCTTTCAAACGAGGCGGACGCGCGCCCCGGAAGGAGATAGTTAAAAATGTCTGAAAATTCTTTGTTGATGAATAGAGCCGACTCTGCGGTTATGTCGAGAGACTACGCGCTTGCGGCTCGCCTATATTCAACCTTGCTCAAAGACAAGTCCGACGACAAGGAATTGTTAAAGCGCTTGGGAAACGTTTACATTAAAAGCGGCGAAGATAAAAAAGCCCAAGGCATTTACGAAAAGCTTTTGTCGCTTGAGCCGAAAAATCCCGACTTTCTTTTGACTTTGGGCGGAATCTATCGCCGCGTCAAACAGTACGACAAATCAATCGAAGTTTTGAACAAGGCTTTGGACGCCGGCGCCAAGGACGTTCAGGTTTACTACAATCTTGGCTTTACCTACAAGTTCCAGGAAAATTTCAAGGACGCGATTGACTGTTTTGAAACAGTAGTCACTTTGAATCCAAACGACGTTTTGGCTTACAATCATATGGGGTCAATTTATGAACTGAAAAAAGAGTACCCCGCGGCGATCCAAGCCTATCAAATGGGACTTAAGGTTGACCCCAACCATCCTATCTTGCACTTTAACTTGGCCAAGACATACGAAGCGTCGGGCAACATCAACGGCGCCATTCGCGAATACGAAGCGGCCCTGCGCTACAAGCCGGGTTGGAAGGAAGCTTATGTTGAATACGCTCGCTTGTTGTTTAAGAGCGACCGCATCAAGGAAGCCGAAAACATAACAGAACAAGCGATTAAGGTAAATAGCGGCAGCGCTCGCCTTCAGTCATTGATGGGCGACATTTACATGGCCGAAGATTTTTACGAGGGAGCGGAGGAAAGGTACAACCTTTCGCTTAAGTCTGATCCAAAAAGAGTCAAGGCCTTGCTTGGCTTGGCAAAGGCTTTTGAGGCGCAAGGAAAGAATGCGGACGCGGTTGAGGCGATTCAAAAAGCCAAGACAATCGCCGCTGACGACGACCGAGTGATCAAGGATTCTGTCTCGATTAATCTAAGCGCAAAGAAATTTGCTGTGGCGGACAAAGAAATAAAGTCGCTCATGGCAAAAGACCAAGACGATTTGGAAACCCTTGATCTTGCCGGCCAGTACTACATTTGTTCTGACGATGAAAAGCGCGCCGACTCTTGCTATAAAAAAATCGAAAGCTTTGACCCTTCGTATAAAATACACCTTAAGAACGCTTCCAAGCGCTACAAGCAAAAAGGAAAGTTGGAAAAGGCTCAAAGCGTTTTAAAAGAATACATCAAGCAAACCGCTCCCAGCAACGCGACAACTTATGTCGCCCTTGGAAAAATCGAAGAAGAGATGGGAAATCCCAACGAAGCTTTGGCCGCTTACAACCGCGCTTTGGAATTAGGAAGCGAAAATAAGATGGCAAAAACCGCTTCGACAAGAATCGCGGCTTCCATCGGAAAAGAGAACGCTTCTTCTGACGTTGACCTTGGCATGGACGAAGACCTTAACGCCGGATTTGACGAAACCGACAGCGTTCAGATTGACATGGGCCAAGAAGAAAACCTTATTGAAGAAAACAACGAAGAAGACGACGATGTTTTGACAACGGACGACTTTGACTTTGACGCCTTTGGAAAGTCACCGCTCTTGGACGACGAGCCCGAGATTGATTTTAGCGACATCGCCGACACGACGGACGAAGAGGAAGAAGAAGACGAAAAAGCGAACGACATGAATCTTCTTGACGATGAGTCCGCGTTGAAGGATAAGCCCGAAGAAGAAGAGGAAAAGCCGTTTGACTTTGACTCCGCGCTTCCTGACGAACCTTCTTCTGACGAACCTTCTTCTGACGAGACGGCTTCTGAGGAACCGCCATATAGTTCCGAGCCGGCGCGCGAAGAAGAGCCGTCGTACGAGACTCCTGCCGAGCCCTCGTATGAACCGCAACCTCAGCCTCCGCGCAACGAACCGCCGTACGATTATCCTCCTCGCGACTATCCGCCTCAAAACTACGCTCCGGATCCGCGCGCCGACGAACGCTTGCGCGAATTGGAAAACGCAAACCGCGATTTGATGAACAAAATGGCGCAAATCGAAGACGACGCCAAGAAGGCCAGCGACTCCGCCGAAAAGGCTTGGTACGCCGCGCAAAAGGCGGCCGACAACGCGCAAGCTGTAGAACAAAGCCAAGACGAGTTGAACGAAAAGATGGCCTTGATGGCTGAGGAAGCGGCAAAGAAAGCCGCCGACGCCCTTGAAGAATACAAGGCCGAAAAAGAAGCGGAAGAAGAAGCCGCTTCCGCCGCCGCTGAGGAAATTCCTGAGGAGCCGCAGGAATCGCAAGAATCGGAGGAGCCGTCGGAGGAAGACGATTTTGACGACTTGTTCGACGACATTCTTGGAACGACCGTTCCCGGCGAAGAGGAGCCGGAAGAAGAGCCTGCCCAAGAGCCGGTCGAAGAAGACGTGACCGACCAATTCGCCGACCCGGAGCCGGCCGAGCAAACTGAAATTACAATTGAGACCGAGCCGGAAGTAGAAGAAGGGCCGGTAGAGGAAAGCGAGCCTGAACCAGAGCCCGAGCCCGAACCAGAGCCGCCGACTTTTGACAGCGCCGTGCAAAAGGCCACCGAAATGATTCCCGCAATTGAGAACATCTTGAAGAAAGAAGGATCGGAGCGCGATTATTCAGCCGAGATTAAGCTTTTCAAAACACTGCGCGCCCTTAGCGAATCCCTTCCCGAAAACGAAAGAAAGGAATTTTTGCAAAGCCGCACTCGCGTGACTTTGGACTACTTGATCGCAAAGCTGGAAGGAAGGCCCGGCCTCTTAAAGACATCGCACGCCTTGCGAAAATCGGGCGCGCTGACGGACTACGTTCAAGAGGAAGACGTAAACACGGACTATCCCCGGGACGAGCTTGCCCGCATCGTTGTCACCGACATGAAGGCTTTGGTTGGCTTTCTGGAAGAGGACGATTTGGTCATCGCCTTGAACAAGCTTGCCGACTCGTTTTTGAACGGCCAAGATTAAATTGAACACAATTTACTTGATTTATTTTTAATTTTACGCTATACTTTGAAAATGCAAGTAGATAAGAACGACCCGGAGCTTTTGCGCCTTGACAACCAGCTTTGCTTTGCCTTGTACGCTTGCTCCAGGGAAATCATAAAAGTATACAAACCAATTCTTGATCCGCTGAACTTAACGTACACAGAGTACGTCGTCTTGATGGCCTTGTGGGAAAAGGACAAAATTCCTGTAAAGGATTTGGGCCAGAAAATTTTCTTGGATTCGGGAACGCTCACTCCGCTTTTAAAAAAGATGGCGGAAAAAAATCTTGTCGCGCGCGAACGCTCTGAAAGCGACGAGCGCAGCGTAATCATTAGCCTTACTTCAAAAGGCAAGGCGCTTGAAAAAAAGTGCCGCGACAATCCCGACAAGTTGATTTGCGCCGCAAAGCTTGAGCAAGTTGACGGCGACGCTCTTATGAAAAACCTTCACAAAATGCTTTCAAACTTTAGGGACGCGGCGGACTAGCGCTCGACAAAGCCGCAGCCCAAGCCGTTCATCAATTCGTAAAAGCGCGGAAAGGAAACAGCCGCGCATTCAGCTCCTACGATTTCAATCGATTGGCCGGCGTCAAGCGCAAGGCCAAGGCAGGCCGCGGCCATCGCGATTCGGTGGTCGTCGTGGCTTTGAATTTGCGCGCCATGCATTTTTTGGCCGCCGTGTATTACCATGTAATCTGGGCCTTCTTCGATTTTGGCGCCGGCTTTTTCCAACTCAACTTTAAGCGTGGAGATGCGGTCGGTTTCCTTGCGGCGGCAAACGGCGGCGTCTTCGATAATCGTCTTTCCTTCGATAAAGCAGGCGGCCACGGCCAGAGCGCAAATCGCGTCCGGGAATCCCGAAATCGGAACGCGCAATGTTTGGTCGGGAAGATTGCGCGCGCTCAAGGGCTTTCCGCCGGTAACGGTAAGGGTCTTTGCTTCTTTGTCGCAAATGATGTCGGCGCCGACGGAGCGCAAAACGTCAACGATTTTGTCGTCGCCTTGGCTTCCAGAAAAGTCCACGTTTTCTATCGTGATTTTGCTGTCCGTCAAAAGCGCGGCGATTAAGGGGAAGGCCACTCCTTCCCAGTCGCTTGGAATGGCAAAGTCTTTTGCGTCAAGCCGCGCGGGCGGCGTTACGGAAATCTTTTTAAAATCGTCCGACATTTGGACTTGCGCTCCGAATTCTTCTAGCCAAACTTTTGTCATCGTAAGGTAGGGCGTTTCCTTTGGGTCGGACAATTCGATGTTAAGGCCGCCGGGAAGGCGCAGCGCCGCCATCATCATTCCGGTTATGTATTGGCTTGAGATTGAGCCTTCTGTTTTGACCACATTTTTTCCGTCGGCTTTTCCGCGAACGATCAAGGGGCAAGTAGTCGCTCCGGGTACCGCGCACCAAGCGTCGGCTCCCATTTGCTTTATCACGTCGGCCACGTGATGCACTGGCCTTTTTCGGATGCTTGAGTCTCCGGTAAAGACAGCCGTTCCTTCAAAGGTGGAACAAATCGGAGACAAAAAGTAGAGGAGGGAGCCGGAGTTTCCTACGTTCACCACGTCGTTTGGAAGATGGATGCTTTTTCCCGCTCCGCTTACGGTCCAAACGGAACCGTCGCCAAAATCCACGCCCGCTCCCAAAAGAGGAATCGCATTGGCGGCGCTAAGGCAGTCCGCGCTGGAAAGCGGATTTGAAATCTTTGACTTGCCTTCCGCCAGAGCGGAAAGAATGAGAGCCCTTATCGTGTGGCTCTTTGAGCCCGGCACCGTGATTTTGCCGCCAAGCTTATGCGGCGTGGAAATTATATTCATGGGAATATTCTATCGGAAAAAAAGCGCACGTGCAAGACGGGGCTCTTCCATTTGCAATTCCCGCCTTTTTTTGGTAGACTAATATTATGATTCGATTGGCGGCATTTTTGGGGAACATCGGTTCCAACTACGCAAAGAACAGGCACAACACGGCGTGGCAGTTTGCGAGCGCCTTGCCTTTTTATGGGGAACTCAATTGGCAGCAAAAATTTAAGGGCGAATACGCGGTCCTTTCTTTTGACGATTTTGCGCAAAAGGTTGAGCGGAACTTCCCCCAGCTTTTGAACAAAGAGGGAACGCTTGCCACGCCCAAAAATCCGCCCGACAAAATTTACTTTTTAAAGCCCGGCACTTTTATGAACCTGTCCGGCGAATCGATTTTGGCCTTGGCCAACTTTTTTAAAATCGAGCCTTCCGAAATTTTAGTTTGCCACGACGAGCTTGAGCTTCCGATTGGAACCTTTAGCTTAAAGTGGTCGGGCGGTCTTGCCGGCCACAACGGCCTGCGTTCCACAAAAGAAAATTTGGGCACCGCCGACTTTTGGCGCCTGCGCTTTGGCATTTCCAAGCCGGCCGGCGTAAACATAGCCGACTACGTTTTGAGCGACTTTAAGGGCGACGAGGCGATCACGATGAGCTTGGTTTACGACAAAGCCGGCGAGCTTTTTTGCCGAGCCCTTTTGGCAAACGACCCACAGCGCCTGCTTCCCCAGTGGGCCAAGGTCAAAATTGACTAGGCCGCTCGTATTTACGCTCAACTAATCCCCTAAATAAGCCGATAATAAAATCGATGCATTTTAAAAACCGTGATGTCAAGGGGAATTATGAACAACACTGTTCGCACTTTTATTTATAAAATCGGCGACGCTCAGGCTGACAGAAAAATTTTGTCCATTATGAGAGAGGGATGGAGCATTTCGGCAGTGACGCCCAATGGCTCAGTCCGCATTACGACTTTTAGCAAAGAAGCCGCCCCAATCACGGCTGCCGTGTCCGCCCGGCGCTAATTTTGTTGAAAAATTCCAAATCCTATTGTATAATTGAGAGACATGCAGGCAAGCGACGTATTTTTTCTGACAAACAACAATAAAACTCTTTCCAGCGTATATGAGCAAAACTGCCCGGCAGAGCTTACCGTTCCGCAAGGGGTTGAAAAGATTGAAAGGCGCGCCCTTGCCGACGCTCCTATAAATCAGCTTGTTCTTCCTGACAGCGTGACCGAAATCGGCTACGAAGCCTTTGCCGGCTGCGACGCGCTTCAGTTTGTCCGCTTGCCAAAAGAACTTAAATCGGTGGAGCCTGGAATCTTCCGCGGTTGCCTTTCATTGGAAAAAGTCGAAATGAGCGACACGATCAAGGCTTTTTCTGAAAGCATGTTTGAGTGTTGCGCGTCGCTTAAGGACATTCCTTTTAGGAACGGAATCTTGGAATTGCCAAGGAACGTTTTTTCGGAATGCGTTTCGATTGAATCAGCCACTTTGCCGCCTAGCGTCGCCGTTATAAGGAGCGGCGCCTTTGGATATTGCGATAATTTGGAGACGGTCGTTTTGCCGGCCGGCCTCAAGCTTATAGAAGACGATGCCTTTAGAAATTGCCCAAGCCTTTCGCACATTCGTTTTGCGGACGACAACCCCGCCTTTTTTGTAGACGACGACGGCTGTTTCTTTGCCCGCCGCGACGACGGAAACTTGACTTTGATAAAGGTTCCCGTTACAGCGCGACAGGTTACGATTCCGCAAACGGTTATCCAAAGCCACAGCGAAGCCTTCCAGGGCTGCGACGCTTTGGAAAAAGTTTACATAGACTGTCCGCTTGTAGAGCATCCGATTTTTGTCGCCCTAAAAACAGAAGTCGTCGCGGAGATTGTCGACACCAGTTCCGAAGAATACCAGGAAGAAGCCGCCGCAAAAGAAAGCGCGGAGGCCGCCGCCGTTAGCGACGAAGACATTTTTGACGATGAAAACGGCGGAATCGAAGAAAGCATTCTTGACGACGTTGAAGAGCCGATTATAAACGATGAAAGTTCCGCAGCTGATTCTGACGCAGAGCCAGCCGAGCAAGACTCCGCCTCCACGGACGATTTGCTTGCCGACATTCTTGGACAGAACGCTGGAAGCGGCGACGAAGGCCAGGACGAAGATGACGAGATGGAGAACGTCCGCATCAAGCCTGAAGAATTGGATGACGCCGTGGCGCGCGGAGTGCAGGAAGAAAGCGAAGAAGAATTTGCCGCCCGCATACGCGACGCGCAAGCCCACGCCCACGACGGCGAGGGCGACGAGCCAGTAGAAGAAGAGCCGCAAGCGACCGAGCCGCAGGAGCCGCGTTTTGTTTACGGCATGCAGAGCGTGTCGGAGGCCTTTGAGGTTATTGACGAAAAGACGCTTTATCCCGACAGGCCCGAAGAAGAGCTTGACAAGCACGAACCCAACGAGATTGAAGACATAACGACATTGGTTGTCGTGACGGAAAAAGTCACCGAACAAAAAACAGTTTCGCCCGCTCTTAAAGCGTTCTGCGTTGAGTTGGCCAAAAAATACGAGCTTAAGCGCGTTTACTTCTTTGGCGGCCTTGGCTTGGACAACGACGAGTTCTTGTTTGGTTTTGGAAAATTCGCCATGTACCGCAACGTGGTTTACGCCGCGCTTGCAAGCGACGAAAGCGGCCTAAGCAAGGAAATAAAAAACTTTGGCGAGATCGCAGAGCTTATGTCGCCGGTAAGCCCCTTCCAAAAAGTGACAGAGCCCGACGCGCTTGAATTGGAAAAGCCCTTTAAGATTTACGTTCAGGATTCTTTGGACGGAGCGGCGGCTCCAGCGGTTGAGGCCGAGCCGACAGTCGCGGCTGAGCCGGACGTTCCCGCAGAGCCAGCCGTTGATCTATCGCAAGCCCATGAGTCGGCCGCGAAGGGACAAAAAAAGGGCGAAGGCCTTATGGTCCGCGCCCTTAGAATTCTTGGCGAGCTTGATTAAGTTTTCGCTTGATTTACAAATTGGCTTGAACCGCGCGGCCCTTGATAAAGGCGTTAAAGAGGTTGGCCACATATTCAACAAGCGAGCCGTAGCTCTTCTTTTCTTTTTTTCCAATCATTTTGGCCAAGTCGTTTCTTGTAAATTCAGAACGCTTGTTGCCGCTTGAATAGGCGACGGCCAAGACTTTTCCGTTGGAATTGTCGGCGGCCTCTTGGGCGCGCTTTTGGATTTCCTCTTTGTCGTGTTTTTTAAGGACGCTGTTGTTGGCGATTTCGTAAACGACGGCGTTCAAAGTTTCGGGGAGCAAATCCATTTTGGCCGCGCGGATGAATACCGCTTCGGGCTTTTCGTTTTCAAGGGCGGAAGCGACTTCGGCCTTGCTCATATCGTAGCGCAAAAGCGCGGCCTTTGAGCCGATCGCCAATACGCTGTAAAAGCTTTCGATCGCCTGCGGAGAGTCGTCGATAAAAATCGCTACGCTTTTGGGCGTTTTTCCGCCGACGCGCAAAACGTTTGAGGTCTTAAAAATGTCCCAGCGCATGTCGTCGTAAGAGATTTTTTTGTCGCCGCCCAAAATCATGGCGGGCTTTTTGGCGAACTTTTGAAAATTCTTGGCAAAAATCTCGGGCAGCGAGTATATAGTCTTAAAAAGATTTTTCTTTCCCATTTTACTTTCCTCTAACTATTAGACAACTTAAGGGGGAATTTGTTGCGCCCGGCAGGGGATTTTTGGGCAAAAAAAGACCGCCCGTTTTGGGCGGTTTAGCCAGTCCTCAAGGGGGCCGGCTAAGGCTTTTTAGGCCTTTAGACTAGAGGCGCTGCCATTCGTAGGCTTTGGCGTCTTTTCCCATTACGGCTACGATTTTGTCTCCGTCCTTTAAGTCGGCGACAGGAACCGTGGCGCTGTCGTAGCGCTTTCCGTTCACTTCGATGTATTCAATTCCCTTGCAAACGTGGCTTGGGTTCTTGACCTCAATGCTAAGGTTCATTCCGCGCCAGCGGCGCTCAACCTTAAAGCCGTCCCACTTTGACGGAACGCAGGGGTCGATCAAAAGACTGTCGTACTGCGGCCTGATTCCCAAAATGTATTGGGTGATCGAGTAATAGTTCCAAGTGGCGGCTCCGCTCAGCCAAGAAACGCGGGTGTTTCCGGCGCGGGGCGAGAATGTCGAGTAGGTGGTCTGGCCAACGACGTAGGGCTCGCTTTGGCGGATCTCGGCCTTGTTGTTGTAGGCCGGCGGAATCGAGGCCTTGCTGTATTCAAAGGCCTGGTCGCCGTTGCCCATCAAGGTTTCGGCGATTACGCCCCAGCCTTGCGTGTGGTTGAAGATTCCGGCGTTTTCTTTGATTCCCGCGTTGTAAACTACCGAGCTCATGATTGTGCGGGACGCCTTTACAAAGGGCGGGGCGCAAAGCATAAGGCCGTAAGGAGTGGCAAGCTTTTCCTTTACTGTCTTCATGCATTCGCGGGCCTGGTCGGCTGTGGCCGCTTGGCTCATTACCGCCCAAACCTGGGTGTTAAAGTAAACTTGGCCTTCTTCCATTGTGTGGGTGCCGTAAACCGTTCCGTCTTCGGCGACGGCCCAGATGAACCATTTTCCGTCCCAGCATTTTTTCTGAATGTTCTTGTCCAAAGTTTCGCGCTCTTTGAGGGCCCAGTCGCTTTCGGCGTTCTTTCCAAGGCGGCGGGCGATGTCGGCGTAAGTCGTAAGGCCAAGGCGCAATTGGAAGGCGACGAACAAAGACTCGCCCTTGTAGCCCAGCTTAAGGCAGTCGTTCCAGTCGGCCAAGAGTCCGCAGGGAAGGCCGTCGGCGCCCATTCGCTCAAGGTTGAACAAAAGGGCTTGCTTTAAGTGCTCGAATACCGTCGCCTCGCCGCCGTCGGCGTAAGGAACGACCTTGTTGTAAAAGCCAAAGTCTCCGCTTTCGGCAACGTAGCAGGGAATCGAGTTAAAGAACCACTGGCAGTCGTCGCTGCGGAATTCTTCCGGGGCGGGAGCCTTTTCGTGGCCGGCGTTAAAGTCTTTGGAAATGACGGGAACCGCGCCGCCGTTTTTGCACTGGCCGCTAATCATTCGGACAAGGCGCGCTTCCGCCTCGTCTGTGATAGCCGCGGCGACGCCCAAAATGTCCTGGACGCTGTCGCGGTAGCCCAAACCGTCGCGCTCTCCGTTGTATACCAAACTGGCGGCGCGGCTCCAGGCGAACGTTATAAGGCAGTTGTAAAGGCCCCAAACGTTTACTGTGTGGTTAATGTCCTCGTCGGGAGTCATAGCCTTAAAGCTTCCCAACTTGGCGTGCCAATTCTTCTTAAGCTTGTCCAACTCTTCGTCGGCGCGCTTTACGCTTCCAAACTCGGCGGTGATTTTCTTTCCGGTCGTCCAAGCGTCTCCGATTCCAAAGAGAACCAAAATTTCCTTTGTCTCTCCGGGAGCCAATTCAACGTCGCTCTGGAACGAGGCGCAGAAGTTGTCGCCGTAAGCCTTTGAGCCAAAGCATTTTCCGGCGATTACCGCAGCCGGCTCCTTGTAGCTTCCGTAAGTTCCCAAGAAGGCTTCGCGGCTTGTGTCAAAGCCCGAGACTTTTCCCTGGGCAAGCGACATCCAGCAAAGCTGGGCCTGGCCTCCGAATTCGTCGTCGGGGAACTGCTTGAACAAGTTGTCGTGGATGGCAAAGCGCAAAAGGTTGTCATTTTGCTCGCCCTTGCAAATAAAGAGGGAGTACTGCAAGTTTACTTGGTCTTGCGTCGTGTTCCACTGGTTTGAAGGCTCGCAGTAGGTAAAGGCCGAGATTTTTCTGGCTTTTGAGGAGTTGTTTGTAAGCTTGAGGCGCCAGTATTCAAAAGTCTGTCCAAGGGGAACGTAGTAAAGCGCCTCGGACTTGATTTCCGAGTATTCAGACGTGATTTTTGTATAGGCCGTTCCGTGGCGGCATTCGCTCTTGTACTGGTCAAGCGGCTTTCCGCAGGGCTGCCAGCTGGCCGACCAATAGTCGCCGCTTTCCTGGTCGCGGAGGTAAAAATATCGTCCGGGGGCGTCCATCGGAACCGAGTTAAAGCGGAGGCGCATAAAGCGGCCCTGGGCTCCTGACTTGTAAAAGCCGTAGCCGCCGGCGTTGTTGGTGATTACCGCTCCGTATTCGGTGGAGCCAAGGTAGTTGCTCCAAGATGTAGGCGTGTCGGGCCTGGTGATTACATATTCTTTTTGCTCGTCGTCAAAAAATCCGTAGGTCATAGTTTCTCCTATAAAAAAATAATAAAACATTTTACAGTAATTAATAAATAAATTCTAGGGTGAAAAAAAAGGCGGGTCCCAGCGACGAAAAAAAATCCTTGGAGCCTCCCGTCCTTAGCTCTCGTCTTGATGCCTGCGGCCAAGCCGAGAGCTGACGGGTCCTTCCAAGTTTTTTTTTCTGCGTCCCGCCCCTTCGTTTACCTAAAAATTCTTTTATATAATCTATTTTTTTCAAATTCCGATAATAGACGTATGGAAATAATAAGTTATGTGGGCGGAGCGGCCGCTGTTAGGCGGGGAGGATTAAGCCGAGGGCTTTCCCTTCCAAGGTTGTCCCTTCCAAAAATAAAGTTTAAGCCCTTTTATCCTCTTTTGACGCTTAAAAAAATCGGTTCGTACTTGTGGACCCTTCCATTGCTCGCCGCGCTTGCCTTGCTTCCTTTGGGAGCCAACAAGGCCTACGAATGCTTGCAAAACCGCTCAAATCCGCTTTCGCTCAAAAATGAAGCGATTGACGAAATGAAATTCATCAACGAGGCGATGTCAAAATTCGCCTTAAGTTCCGGGGCCGCCATCGACGACGACGGAAATGTTGCCGGCGCTTCTTCCGCTCCGCTTTTCCAGGACAAGGTGACTTACCAAACATACAAGGTAAAGGCCGGCGAGACTATCGGCGGAATCACAATCAAATTCGGCCTTAAAAACATTTCTACGATCATCGCGGTGAACGGAATCGAAAACGTTCGCCAGGTTTATTCCGGACAAAAGCTTATAATTCCTTCTTGCGACGGACTAAAGTACAAGGTCAAGGCCGGAAACACAATCCAGGGAATTTCGGCCAAGTACGGCGCCGCGGTGGAAGACATTCTTGACGCCAACGATTTGGACACGATGACATTGACTGTCGGCCAGGAATTGTTCATTCCGGGCGCCAAGTTGGACAGAGACGCTTTGCGCCGCGCGATGGGCGAAACTTGGGCCGTTCCTCTAAAGACAAAGTGGCGCCTTACTTCAAGGTGCGGCTGGCGCGGAGACCCCTTTACCGGAGTCAAGCAGTACCATCCCGGCTTGGACATGGCTTGTCCGACAGGCACTCCGATTTTCGCGGCGCTTGGCGGAAAAGTTTTGCAGGCAAGCTTTTCGCGCATTTACGGAAACTACATCATCATCGACCACGGAAACGGCTACCAAACTTTGTACGGCCATATGTCAAAGAAAATCAGTTCAACCGGCGACTACGTTCAGCAAGGACAAAAAATCGGCCTCGTCGGATCGACAGGCTATTCAACTGGCCCGCACTTGCATTGGACTGTTTACAAAAACGGCAAGGTCGTCGACCCGCTTACGCTAATTAAATAGGAGTTAATAAATGGAATTTCCAAAAATGACCGCTGTGTGTGTTTGCGGCGGATGCGGCCGAACAATCGAAAAAGATTATGTTTTTTGCCCTTGGTGCGGAAGAAGCCGCGTGACTGACGAAGACTGCGAAGAGGCGATCGATTCCGCTTTTGAGTGTATGGAAGAAAAACAATTTGAAAAGTATTTCCAGCGCCTTGAAAAAATGGAAGAAAAGCTTAGCCATTTGGAAACTGATTTAAACGCTCTTGCTTTGAGCGCGGAGATGCATAAATGAAATCTTTTTGTCGAATTAGAAATTTATTGTTGGCTCTTTTGGCGGCTCTTGCGTTTTGCGTTTCGGCCGCGGCGGAGATAACTTTTTCTTCTCCAAATTTGAGCGAAGAAAACGAGCTTTTGTTCGCGCTGACTCATAAAATTTCCGGTTCGGCAGAATATACAACCGTATTTAAAAGCAAAATCGTCAACGGCAAGGCGGAGGCGTTTCCGCAAGCGGTGACTTGCTTTCCCGAGCGCCTTTCGGTTTACCAGGGAGCGAACAGGCTTTTGGTAAGGAACCGTTACGGTCGCGCCTATTATGATTTTTCGCAAAAAAAATTGCAGTGGCTTAACAATGTTTCTTCGATTCCTGAAGACGCCGCATCTCCATTGCCGGCGGAAATCAGCGCTACGGGAAAATGGTATTGCGCTATTGAAAGAAAGGATTTCTTTAAGGGTCGCCTTGTAATTGTTGACACGATGACTTCAAAGAAAATCGTTTTAAACGACGACGCTCCATTTAGTTTTTCAAGCGTTCCCGTAAAATGGGCTCCGGACGGAAAGAATTTTCTTTATGAAAAAAACGGCGTGATTTATTTTTGCAATCCCGAAATGCTTTTTAAGAATCTTTTGATTCAAGAAGAGTTTAGAAAGCTTGGCGACGGAACGATTCACAACGTTGTTTGGAGCGACACGGGCTTTATCACATACCTTTCAAAAGATTTGATTTTTCAAATCGACATAAAGGAACTTTTTACTCTTGGCCTTTACGGCGACTTTATTCAAATCGGAAAAATCATCGGCCGCCTTCCGCAACAATTTGACGGAAACTTTGATCGCTTTTGGGTCAACAAGAACGCCACTGAATTTGTTGTAATCAAGGGAAACGAGGTTGTCTCTTACTATAAAAGAAAGACGCGCGAAGAAGCAGGCGCCTTTGTCCAGATTTTGTATTCTTGTTCCTTTGCGGAAACTGACATGGCTGTTTTGGGCTTTAACGTGTTCTGGACCAATTGGGGCGAGGCGACTCTTTGCGCAAGGCTTGCGCGCCGAGGAAACGGAAGCCAGTGCGCGGCGATTTATACAGTTAATTCAAACGGAAAGATGTCGCGCCGAATTTTCGTAAAGGACACCCATAACGGAATTAGCGTTAGCCCGGACGGAATGTTTCTTGCCATCACTAGCGGCGAGGACACGTTCATTTATTCCGTCAAGAATTTTGAATTGTACTATCAAATCAAGAACCAAAAGATTCACACTATGGTCTGGCGCGACAACGGCAGCTTGATTCTTGGCGGCGCGCGAAATGTTTCAAAGTTTTCGCTTGCCGATTGCTCAACGGAAAATTTGTTCGCCTCCAGCGCCCAGCAGGCTTGGTGGAACGAGGCAGGCGACATTGTTTTGGACAACGGCATCGACCAAGAAAAATTCATTGTTAACAAAAACGATTCGACTTGGAGCAGGGAAAACGTTCCCGCAAAAAAAGCTGTTTTGCAAAACGAAAGCTATCGCGTTTTCTGCGGAACAACAAAGAACGCCCTTTACTCAAACGCTCTTTATGTCAGGAACCTTTCGGGCGACATCACAACCCGCGCCCTTGTCGCTCAAAGCGCTCGCCTCAACAACGGCAACAGGCAAGTTGCTTTGGTCTTTGACGCCGACGAAAATCCGGACGGCTTGGACATTGTTTTGGCCTTGTGCCACAGTTACGGCATAAAGTGCAACTTTTTCTTTAACGGAGAATTTGTCCGCCGCTATCCAAAAGAGACTCGCGAAATCGCAAAGAGCGGCCATGAGTGCGCGGCGATTTTCTTTAACAACATTGATTTGACAAACAAGTTCGTTTACGACGACAATAAATTTGTCTCAAAAGGCTTGGCGCGCTTGGAGGACTTGTTCTACCAGTGCTCTGGCCACGAGCTTAGCCTTTACTGGCACGCTCCCAACCACAAGGCGGACGAAAAGATTCGCCAGGAAGGAGCGGCGGCCGGCTACCAATACGTTGATTTTGCCGATCCAAGAGTCATCGAAATAAAGGCTGGAAAAAGCGGCCTTTCCGGCCCGCGCCTTTATGAAAAGTTTGACTTGATGGTGAACGAAATCTTTGCCACTGGCGCCGACATCGTCACCCTTAATCGCTTGCGTTAAATTTTGCCGCGGCTAAATCCGGGCCGAACGTTCTTGCAAGAGCGCGTCGGCGATGACAAGCGCGGCCATCGCTTCCACGACGGGAACGATGCGCGGGCACAAACAAACGTCGTGCCTGCCCTGAATTTTTAGGCTTGTTTGGGCCAACTTTCCGTTTTTATTTTTTACCGTTTCTTGCTCGACAAAAATGCTGGGCACAGGCTTAATCGCAAGCCTAAAAATTATTGTGTCTCCGTTTGAGAGTCCTCCCAAGACGCCGCCTGCGTTATTGGTCGCAAAGGCAGCCTTGCCGCCTTTCACTTTCATAACGTCGTTGTTCTCTGAGCCTGTCATGTCGCAGGCGGCAAAGCCCGCGCCAAATTCTATGCCTTTGACCGCTCCGATGCTGAGCATGGCGGCGGCAAGAGTGGCGTCCAGCTTTTCAAAGACCGGCTCGCCAAGCCCGGCGGGGACTCCCTTTATTTGGCATTCGACGACGCCGCCAGCCGAGTCTCCGGCGGCCCTAAGCTCTTCGATTTTTTTCTGCATGGCGCGGGCGGCGTTAAGGTCTGCCGCGCGCAAAGGGTTTTGCTCGATTGCCTTAAGGTCGATTTTTTGGCAAGAGATTCCCGCGGCGCGCAAAGTGTAGGCGGTTACGCTGAACTTTTTGCCGAGCGTCTGCTCCAAAAATTGCTGGGCGATCGCCCCGGCCGCGACTCTGGCGCAAGTTTCCCTTCCGCTGGCGCGTCCGCCGCCCCTGTAGTCGCGGAAGCCGTACTTTTCAAAGTAAGTGTAGTCCGCGTGTCCCGGGCGGAAAGTGTCCTTTAAGTTTGAGTAGTCGCTTGAATGCTGCGAAGTGTTTCGAATTTCTATCGCGATTGGAGTGCCTTGCGCCTTTCCTTCAAAGACGCCGCTCAAAATCTCTGCCTTGTCGGCTTCGCTTCGCGCGGTGACTGCCGCGTTGAATTTTCCGCCGTTTTTCGCTCCGGGGCGGCGGCGGTCAAGGCGCTCTTGGATTTTGGCCAAGTCGATTTTTGTTCCTGCCGGAACTCCGTCCACTACCACGCCAAGCGCGGTTCCGTGGCTTTCGCCAAATGTAGTGGCCTTAAAAATTTTTCCGAATGTCGATCCGCTCATAGTTTAATTCCAAATTGCACGGTTGGGAAAATGCTAAAGTTATCGTTTATTACCCAAGGGTCGTGGCGATATTTTATGTAGTCTCCGTAAAAATAATCTTCGTTCATTTCGTGAATGTTGAAGTTCAATTCAAGGGCTGAGTAGAATTGAATGCGCTTGGCCGGCTTTATCGAAAGCATAAAGCGGGTTGCCGGAATCATGGCAAAATGCCATTTTTCGGCATAAATGGAGTCTTCTGAATATGAATAATATGATGTGTACCTTGCAAAGCGCGCGTAGGCTTCCGCGTTCAACATGACAGGTCCGCAAAGACAGTGCTGCGTTCCGAGACCCAAGCTGAACGACTGGGTGGCGTTTGGATCTTTGATGACAAAGCCAAAAAGGCCTACCATATAAAGTTTTTGCAGGCCGCTGGTCATGCCGACTTCCAAATAGCCGTCGGTGTCGATATGGCTTTCAACGCTCATGTGCGAGACGTCTGTGTTTTTTAACTTTCCGTCTTTTATCGCTTTTTTTGCGTCATGCTTCTTTAGCTTTTTGTATGAGGCGGGGCTTCCGTCCATTTTTGCAAGCGCTTCCTTTCCGACGTCAAAGCTGTAGACGTTGCCAAGGTGGGCGCCGGCGCATTTTTTGCTTATCACGCCAAGAAAGGTTCCGTCGGAATCGTAGCGCTCTATTGTCACTCTTACCGGCGTGGGGATAAGCGAGTCGCGGTAAACCAAGAGAGAGAATTTTTGGGAATATGGAAAGCCGATTGAAATCGGGCCAAAGTTTCCTAGCGGGATTTGCCAAGCCGCGAGCGGGGCTTTTGTTTCGCGAATGTGGAGGACGCCGTCGTAGATGCGCGCGTAAATGTTTCCCTTGTCGTCAACGACCGCTCCGTTAAAGACGCCCTTTATTCTTACGATTGTGCTTTGCCTGCTGGAAAAAAGGTCAAACTCGTCAAGAGCCATAAGCCAGGACAAGTAGGATTGCATGGCGTGCATGTCAACAAAGGCGTTGAGACTGTACTCGATCAAGACTTGCGTTCTTGTGTCGGCCTTTTTCTTAATCGTGTAAATGAGGCGCCTTAGGCCGGTGAGCGAGTCGTCGCGGCCTTTTTTTGCCATGCCCCAGGCTTCGTCGCGCTTGCGTTCCTCCGCGGACGAAAACTGTTTGGCGATTGTTTTTGAAAGCCTCTTGTGCAAGGGGAAAATGCTTTTGTAAAACGACCTTACGCTTGGGTTTATCACGGCGAGGCTGTCTCCAAGCTTTGTTGGAATGAACGTTCCTGTGTTGAAGGGGTGGTATTTTCGGCCAAGCAATTTTGTGTAAAGGGCGTTCATTTTTGGAACAAAGTCTTCTTGGTATTCTTCAAGGCTGTCGCAAGTCCATGAATTTACAATCGCCTTTGAGACGCCGAATTTTGTGAAGCGCCATTTTTTTTGATAGATTGGAGACGCGGGAACCATGTCCTCGCCGTTCAGTATGTTGAAAATGTAATCGTATTTTTCGTCATGCGCGTCTTTTCGCGTCGTAACGTTCGGCGTGGCGTAGGTGTATGAAAAAACTCTGTCCGGCGAAACTATGTCTTCGTCAACCAAGACGGCGCTCAAAAGGTTTGACGAGGCGGCTCCGCGCGAGTGTCCTGTAATTAAAATTGAGGATTTCTTTAAGTCAAGCTTGCGATTTTGAGCGTAATCAAGCAAGCTTTCCTTTACTTTTGTGACGGCTTTTAAAAAGCCTTCGTGGTATTCAGGCGGAGCGCTTTTTAGGAGCTTTACGGAGCTGTCCTGGATGTTGATGTTTGAAAGCCATTCTTCTTCGTTGCCTGGCGTTCCTCTTATTACGACAAAGACCAAGTCGCGGCCGCTTGGAAGCCTTTTAAAGCCCAAAGAAAAGGCGGCCTGGTTTATTCCGTAAACTTCGTCTGAATAGTCGATGTCGTAATGCCATTCGATGTTTGCGTATGGAACGCCGTACTTTGCGTAGGCTTGCGCCAAAGCGTTGTCAGGCGTTTTGTCCTTGGCGTCGTAAGCCAAGCAACTTAAGGCGCCGGCCGCCCTGGCCAGCTTGTGGTTGTAGGCAGGCTTTTCAAACGGCTCGAACCATGCGTCGTTCCATTCCACTGTCACGGGAACGAGGGCGTCTTTTTCGGCTCCCCGTCCTTCGACATTCACTGTCACTTTTTGCGCGGCCAATGTTCCGCAGAGAAAGGCTGTTAAAAGCGCGGCGGCTGTTCTTTTCATTTTTTAGCTTCCCGTTTATAAAAAAGGATGAGCAATTATAGCGTATTTTCGCCGTTTTTTTCTAGTGGAGAGGCTCCAAACTTGTGGATGGGCTTAAAAGCCGCGCCGCGGTTAATACGCGGCGCCAAAAAGCTCTTTTAGCGCGGCGATAAGATGGCTTGAAGTTGTATTGTTGTAGTCGTAGAACCATTCGTAGCTGTCGCCGTTCATGAGCGGCTTGTCCAAGTCGGCGCCACCTTCTACTGATTTGCTAAAGTCTTGGGCGCAGAGGCGGGTGTTGCATGAATAATTATATGGAAATCCGTCCGCCGTTATGCCCGCGCCGACAACGCAGCTTCCGCCGCCGGAGCGCTCGCCGATGACTTTTATTCCGCGCTCGCGCGCAAAGAAAGGCAAGGCGTTTCCGCAAGAGAAGGAGTCAAACGAAGTCAAAATCGCGACGTTGAGGCCTTTGCATGCGCTTGACCTTGTTCCAAAAAGCCTCGCGCGGAAGATCTCGTCCTCGGCGCCAATCTTTCCGTCAAGGTTTAGGTCGGTCTTTGTGATTTCGTGGAATTTTCCGCCTGTGTGGACGTCGTCGTAATAGACGTCGCCGCGCCCCGTTATTAGGTAAAGAATGTACTGCAGCGCAAACTTGGCGCCGCCGCCGTTGCACGAGTCGTCGATGAGGATTGTGGTGACATCTTTGTATTCATCTTTATGCAAGATGTAATAGCAGGCCTTGTAGAAGAGCGTGATTGTGTCGTCGGGAAGATTTGCGGTGTCGCTGTCGGGGTCTGGTTCGGCTGTTGTGGAGGCGGCGTAATAAGCGTTCCAGTCGCTAAGTTCAAGGTCAAAAGAGTCAAAGCGGATAATGAGCGTTTTTCCGCCGTCTATAAGCTCCAAATCCTTGCCGCCTATTAGCTCTCCGGTTGCGTCCACTATGCCCTTTTGCTTTCGCCACCAGTTGAGGCTGTTGCTTTTGTCTATGGAACTTTTATTTCTGTCGTATGTCCACTTGCCGCTGCAGCCGTTTTGCCTTATGTCTTCTACCGCGGCCTTTATTTCCGCGTTGTCAAACATTAAAAAGTTTTGCCATTTTGCGTTCGCGTGCTGGTCGCCGTAAGTGTAAAAGGCCAGCTTGGCCAAGCCCTTTAGGTAGTCGGGATAATTTGTTGACTTTAGCAAGGCCTTCGTTTCGTTGTCGTACTGCGTGAGCATGGCGTCAAGCGAAAGCGCGTCCGCGGCCGCGACGACATCCGCCTTTGCGTAGCCGTTTCCGTCGTCGGCAAAGCCGTAGTAGCCGGGGCGGCCGTAAAGGTTGTCGTGGGCAAAGCAAAGCAAGTTGTACGAAGCCTCAACCAAGGCGGCGGGACGCTTGTTCAAGTCCGCGTACCAAGGGCTGTCATTAAAGGTCGTGTAGCTTTCGCTTCCGCTGTATTGGTAAATTTTTTTTCCGTTGAAAAGAAATTGCGCGCCCTTGAGCGCGGCGGTAAAAAGTTGGTTCACCACGCAAATGGGAGCGTAGGCGTCGTCAATTCCGCCGTAAATCTTAAAGCCGTATTTTCCAAGGTTGAACGTGGCGGCTTTTTGCCCTTCGAACAATTTCTTTGAGTCAAGCATCGTCGCCGAGCCAAACTTCAATGTTGGTTCCGGATCGAAAAAGCCCGTCCATGTCGGACAGTAAATCGAGCTGTCTTTGACGTTGACCACAAGCGGAAAAGATTTTCCCAGCGCCGTTCCCGTTATTGTGTATTCTCCGTCAGAATAGCTCATGCCTTCGATTTTTACGTCGCAGACGTATTCCAGCCAATAGCGGACGCCTGTGTATGGAATATATTCGTTTTTGTCGTATACGCGGGCGAAAATCGTGGCCAAAACATTGTCGTCCGTTCTTGACACAAAGGGAATCGAAAGGCTTTCAAAATTTTTGTTTTCCTCTTTCGCGGCTCCTGAGAGGATGTAAATGTTGGTGGTGTCGCCGCCGTTTTGGCAAGATGAAAGGCAAATCGCCAAGGCGGCGGACAACAGAACGGCCGACAAAGCGGCCGAAAGTCTTTTCATTACTTTCCGTTCTTGATTGTCAATATTGAACCGATGATCAAGGCGTTCTTTGCCAAAACCAAGAGCCAGTGCAAAACCAAAACAGACGTCCATTCCTTGATGTAGAAAATCAAAGTGATGACAGTTACGATTATCCAAAGGACGATTGTAACGTACTTTACATAGTCGTCAAATTTGCCGAAGTCGATTCCAAAGGCCTTGAACGCGAACATGATTCCGCAAACGCCCAGAATGATTCCGATAAGGACGCTGATTACTGGAGCGGCCTTTCCGAAAAGTCCCGCAACGGCGTTGATTTCCGCCGAAGAAATAGACGAGCCTACCTTTGTGATAAGGCAGATCGCCGTAACGATTAAATAAATCGACAACGCCAATTGGGCGATGAAGATTCCCCATGTTCTTGCTTGTTTAGCCATATAAGCCTCCTTTTTGATGTTTCCCATTATATAGCGATTTTCGCGTTTTGGGCAAGAAAAAAAATCTTATTGAATTTGTTTGAAAAATTCATTAAAATTACCGCTAATATTTTCCCAATGATTGGGAGCCGATAGGAGGCAAATATGTTAAAGTTAAAGGGAACTTACACAGCGATGATCACGCCGATGAAAAAGAACGGCGCCGTGGACTTTGAGGGATTCAGGAAACACGTCAAAAACCAACTCAAAGCCGGAATCGACGGACTTGTTCCTCTTTGCACAACAAGCGAAACTCCTACTCTTGACGAAGACGAAGAAGACAAGATGCTCGACATCATTATGGAGGAGCGAGCGGCATACAAAAAATCAACAGGCAAAAACGTTCCGATTATCGTCGGAACGGGAAGCAACAACACCCGCGACGCGGTGCGCTACACCCAGCGCGCCAAGGAAGCCGGGGCCGACGCGGCTTTGGTCGTAACGCCTTATTACAACAAGCCCAGCCAAGAGGGAATCTACCGCCACTTTGCGGCCGTCAGCAAAGTAGGACTGCCGATTTTGGTTTACAACATTCAGGGCCGCACCGGCACCAACATCGCCACCGACACTTTGGCGCGCATCGCCGATTTGCCCAACATCATCGGCGTTAAGGAAGCCAGCGGCAACATCAACCAGATGGCCGACGTTCTTGCCAAAGTTAAGGCAAAGCATCCAAACTTCGCCGTTTTGTCAGGCGACGACGGCTTGACTTTGCCGCTTCTTTCGCTCGGCGGAGACGGAGTCGTTTCGGTTGTTTCCAACTTGGCTCCCAAAGAAGTAAAGGCTATGGTTGACGCCGGCCTTAAAGGAAAGTTTGACGAAGCGCGCAAAGCGCACTTCCGCCTGCTTCCGATTTTCAAGGCCGCCTTTGTCGACGGAAACCCGACTTCCATCAAGTACGCGATGAACCTTAAAGGCCTTCCGGCCGGAGGAGTTCGCGCGCCGCTCGTTGAAGTGAACGCAAACGCCAAGAAGGTAATCAAGGCCGCATTGCAGGCTTGCAAGTTGTAAGAACGGTCAAGGCACGCTTCGCTTAAAGCCTTGACTCGTTCTTTTTGTGGCGCGACAAAAATTATCGCGCCGCAATAATCTTTATTGGAGGAAATTATGGCAGAAAATAGAATTGATGTTGGCGTTTTGGGCGCGACTGGAATGGTCGGCCAGCGCTATGTAAAGTTGTTGGAAAACCATCCGTGGTTTCGCGTCACATACGTAGCGGCCAGCCCCCGTTCCGCCGGAAAGCCCTACCGCGAGGCCGTGGCCAACCGCTGGCTTATCGGAGCGGAAATTCCCGCCGACGCGGCTGACTTGATTGTCCAGGACGCCAACGACGAAAAGGCGGCGCTTGGAAAGTGCAAGTTTGTCTTTAGCGCGTTGGAAATGTCCAAGGACGAAATCAAGGCCTTGGAAGAGCGCTACGCCGCCCAAGGAATCCCGGTCGTCTCAAACGCCAGCGCCAACCGTTGGACAGAAGACGTTCCGATGCTGGTTCCCGAAATCAACTATTCGCACCTTGACGTTATCGCGGAGCAAAAAAAGCGCCACGGCTGGGACAAGGGCTTTATCGTTGTAAAGCCAAACTGCTCGCTCCAAACTTACATGATGCCGCTCCACGCGCTTATACAGGCCGGCTATCCTGTAAAGAGAATGATCGTCACAACCGAGCAGGCTGTGAGCGGCGCGGGCTATCCCGGCGTTCCGTCGTTCGATATGATTGACAACATCGTTCCCTACATCGGAGGCGAGGAAGAAAAGACCGAAAAGGAATGCCTTAAGATTTTGGGAAAGGTCAACGGCAGCAAGATTGAAAATGCCGCCGGCCCGCTTGTTTCTTCTACCTGCACCCGCGTTCCCGTAATCGACGGACACACCGCGATCGTAAACCTTGAGTTTGACTTGCCGGAAGACAAAAAACCCAGCGTTGAAGAGATCGAGCGCGTTTGGACTAGCTACACTTCCGTTCCGCAGGAGCTAAAGCTTCCCAGCGCGCCGGAACAGCCGATTGTCGTGCGCCACGAAGAGAACCGCCCGCAGCCCCGCCGCGACCGCGAGACCGGAAAGGGAATGGCCTGCGTCATCGGCCGCTTGCGCAAGTGCAACGTGTTTGACGTAAAGTTTGTCGCTCTTAGCCACAACACAAAGCGCGGCGCCGCTCTTGGCGGAATCCTCAACGCCGAACTGCTCAAAGCGAAGGGATTCTTCGACAAGCTCTAAGAGTGGTTGATAAGCAAACAAAAAAAACGCCGCGATTTTTCGCGGCGTTTTTTGTTTTAGTTTAACTTTCCAGTTTGCGCGAGCTGGCTGAACCAGTAGGCGCTGTCTTTGGGAGTGCGCTTTTGGGTCTCGTAGTCAACGTGAACCAAGCCAAAGCGCTCGCCGTAGCCGCGCGCCCATTCAAAGTTGTCCATCAACGACCAGTAGAAGTAGCCGCGAATGTCGGCGCCGGCTTTGATCGCTTTTCCAAGCTCTTCCAAGTAGGCGCGGACAAAGTCGATGCGCTGGATGTCGTGGCACTTTTTGTCGGGGCTGAGGTTGTCGGCGCAGCTTATGCCGTTCTCCGTGATGAAAATCGGCTTTTTGTAGCGTTCCCAAATGAATTGGAAAAAGTGGTTCATAGACTTTGGCGTTACCGGCCACTTTGCGTGCGTGGCGGGATATCCGTGCGGGAAGTCCACTACGCCAAAGCCGTTCTTTTTTTCTTGAGTGGTCTTGGGCGCGCGGATTGGAATACCTTCGTAGATGTTTTGGCCGTGGAAGTCAACCGGAGTGGAGATGATCTTCATGTCGCCAGGAAGAATTTTCGGGAAGTCTTTGCCAAAGGCTTTTTGCGCGCCGGCGGGGTAGTGTCCAAAGTAAATCGGGTCGCACCAGTAGGTGAGGCAGTGGCCCATAAAGAGGCCGCTTCCTTTTTGGAAGCCGTACTTTTCGCCAGGCTCGCGTTCAAAAACCTCGACCGATTTTTTAAAGGCCTCGATGTCTTCTTTGCTTTCCGAGACTGGGTAGTTTCCAAAGCCGGTGTGGGCTAGGCAAATCTTTGCCTTGGGAGCGGCCGCTCGAATCGCTTGCGCCATCGTTCCGTGAGTAAGAAGAATGTTGTGAGCGACGTTCAACACTTCCGCCTGCTGAAGCTGCAAGCCCGGCGCCATCCAGCCGACGTAGCCGCCAAGAACGCAGGGCATTTCGTTAATGGTAAAAAAGTTTTGCACGCGGTCGGAAAATTTCTTTACGATAAGGTCTGTGTACTCCGCGGCCCAGTAACGGATGTCGCGGTTGCGCCAGCCGCCCTTTCGCTCCAACTCCAAGGGCAAATCCCAGTGGTAAAGGGTAAGCCAAGGCGTTATGTTTTTTGCCAAAAGCTCGTCGATGAGGCGGTCGTAAAAGTCCAAGCCCTTTTGGTTGGGCGTTCCGTGAATCGCGTTTCCGCGGCTGTCGGGACTGTAGCCCATGACGCGCGGCCAAGAAACGCTAAAGCGGTAGTTGGGGATTTTTAGGTCCGCCAACATTTTGACGTCTTCCTTGTAGCGGTGGTAGTGGTCGCAGGCAGTCTCCGGCGAGGCGCCCCAAAGGGTCTTTCCGGGCCAGGCTGAGAATTGGTCCCAAATGCTCGCTTGCTTGCCGTCTTCAAAGGCGGCTCCTTCAACTTGGGCCGCGGCTGTAGCCGTTCCCCAAATAAAATCTTTTGAAAATTGCATAAGGGCTATTAAATACAGTTTTTTGGGAATCTGTCAAGAGACGCTCGCGCCTAAAAAAATTTGACAATTCCTCTTTTTTTTATTAAAATAAAGCAAGGGCGGATTTTTAATTTTGAGGTGGACGTATTTGCGTTGATTTGGCGTTTGCCGCTATAATTTAAGGAGAGATTATTATGAAGGGTCTTTTAGTATTCGCGCTTTTCTTTTCTTTTCTTTTCTTTTCTTGCAGCAATTCTTCTTCAAGCAATGCCTCCAGTCCGGTGGTTGACGAAGAATTGTCCGGCGATCTTGTTCTTTCCACTAAAAATCTTGACTTTAGCGTTAAAGAAGCTAAAAACAATGCCAAGGTGACGTTCACGCCTGAGATTGCGGATTTTGACACAGTCTATGGAGACGACGGCGACTCCGCTCCGTATGTTGCGTATATATGGAAGATTGACGGCGATTTGGCGCAAAAGGCGGCTGGCGCCAGCGTGGATTCAAAGACCGGCGTCCTGACAATCGATACAAGTCAATTTGCCAAAGACGCATACCAGATAAGCTGCGTTGCGGAAATTCTTTACAAGATTGAGGTTTTAGGCGAGGAGTCAACAATAAAATTGGCTATATTCTCATGGCAAGGTTCATTGAAGGTCAACTAAGGAGGCGCAAGATGAAAAAATTTTCCTTGTTAATCACGGCTGTTTGCGCAATGGCGTATTTTGCCGCGTGCTCGGATTTAATTGGCGACTCAGGAAATCTTTCTGCAAGTGAAAGCGAACTTTCCGGCGGAAAGGCCATCCTTTCATTTTCGCTTGATTCTGGAAGCGCTTCTTCCCGCAGCGCCTTGCCCTATGTCAGCGCCGATTCTTTTAAATTGATAACCATTTACTACAGGCCTGTCAGCGGATCGGCAAATGATGACACAGAAATAGGCACATGGTATTCTTACGGCGCGTTAAAGGCCGAAAGCGTTCCGTTCAATACAGGAACATGGCTTTTTAGCGTTTTGGCCCACTGCGACGCAGGATATTATTACACTGAAGCGACAAAGACGGTAAAAAGCGGAAAAAATTCTCTTTCGTTCACCCTTGTTCCTATGATTATGCAAGAGCCTGAGGAGCGCCACGGCAGCGGCTCCCTTTATGTTTCCGCCTCGTTTCCGACGGACAACCTTGCCCTTGTGACAGGCGGCCTTTATACGATGGACGAAGAAAAAGTTCCTGACTTTGCGGATGAAGTCTTGGAGGTGGATCAGACTGGAACAACGGCTTACGAAAAGGACGAGGTTCCTGCCGGCGACTACATCTTGATTTTTAAGTTTTACGCCGACACGGGAAAAAAGCTTTTGTTGGGAATGTATCGAGAATATGCCGGCATTTACGGACTTGCGCGAAGCGAGTCAAAAGTGACTTTGCAAAGCCTTTCAGATTTGTATTCAATCAGCTACGAAACAAACGGGGGCTCGTTTGCCGACGGTTACAGCCCCAGCCTTTCCTACACAAGGCATTCCCAAAGCCTGTCGCTTCCTGACGACACTCAAATTACAAAAGACGGTTCCACTTTTGGCGGCTGGTATGAGGACGAAAATTTTGAAGGCCCGCTTGTTGACTATGTTCCAAGCGGAAGCGTAGGAAACAAAAAATTCTACGCAAAATGGCTTGACACATGGACTGTGACATTCCTTCCAAACGGAGGAAGCTTTGCCGACGGAAGCAAGGTCAAGACCCAGCAAATCGCAAGGGGAGCCACCGAAAATCTTTCCACGGCAAGCGATTTGGGCCTTGCAAACGGCGAAAGAAATTTTTTGGGCTGGATTACAAGCGTTGAAAATGTGGGCGCGGATTACGCTGACGGAGGGGCAATCACGCCTGGCGAAGACATTGTGTTGATGGCGCTTTGGGCTCAGGGAAATGTGTCGTCGAATGACGACGGAAAGGCAAAGGACTCTGACGGCGACGGCGTCTCGGACTACGACGAACTGTATAAATTCTTTACCGATCCGTCGAACAATGACACCGACGGCGACGGCTGGACTGACGGCCAAGAGTTGGCTTATTACACGGAAGGGTCAAACACCTTTAATCCGCGCATAGCGGACGTTCCTCAATTGGAAATCCAGTTTGTGGGCCGTCCTGAAATAGGCTTTAATTATCAAACGTCGTCAACCAAAAATGTGGCAGAGTCGCTGACCCATACCGACGGAACTGTTCACAGCCAAAGCGAAACAAACACCAGCTCGCATACGCGAAACCAAACGCACGGCTGGCATACAAAGGTGGGCGTTGGTTTTGAATGGGGGGTTGACGAAGGACTCGGTTTCTTTTCCACGAAAGCAAAAAGTTCCGTCAATGTGGAGGCCGGCTATAATGGAAGCGTCATGACAGGCGACACGTTCACATACTCAAGAAACCAGAGCGAAAGCTTTTCCCAAAGCATAACCAGCGGGCATACCACAAGCGAAAGCGAGGGAAAGACGGTGACGGGCGGCACAATTCTTGTAAGCGCAAAATTTAAAAACCCCAGCAATCTGGCCTATACTGTGCGGAGCGCCACTGTAACCTTTACAGGAATTTCTGACTTTAGGCAGCCTAACGGCTATCCAACGCCCGTCGCAAGCGTGGACATTCCAAATGTTGGAACAATTGCGCCAGGGGGAGAGACCGGGGCGATGACGATAATGTACGGAAAACTTAGCGTAGATCAAACGGAGGAGCTTTTAAAGTGGTCTTCCGGCCTTAACATGAACATCACAAACTACACGATTGCCCTCCAAAAAGAAGGCCTTGTCAACGGAAACGACTTTACAGGCGCCCTTACAACTGTAAACGCCAAGACAGCGTGCCTTACCATAGATTATGGACCTTCCGCGCAGCACAAGGCCGAAACTCATCATGTGTCCACAAAGTATTCGTACAATCCAAACGCTAGTGACATCAACGGCTTGTATAAGCCGGTCACGATCAAGGATATTTTGGAGATAGCGGGCTTTTCAGAAAGCAAGGGAAACCTCGCTCTTGGAAACGGCGGCCGCATAAAAAGAATCAGGGACTATAACTATCAAGGCTACCAATACGGAGCCTGGTATGTCCAGCACACTTACACCCGTGGAGATGGATCAAAGTCTGACATGTATAATTATTATGCAGAAATAGAAGATGGAAAAGAGGTGGACATTTCTAAAATTTATGTTCAGGCGGGGGATTCAATCAACATTTTTTACAGCATCGACAAAGACAACGACGGCGTTCCCTATAACGAAGAGCTTATATGCGGCACAAGCGACAACAATCCCGACACCGACAGCGACGGACTTACGGACGCGGAAGAGTTGTACGGCTGGAAACCGGCGACAAAGAGTCGCTCAATTCCAGACGGAAGCGAAACTGAGCAGCATAAGAAAATTACGGATGTGAACAAGAAAATTATCACAAATCCAAACAATTCCGACAGTGACGGCGACGGATACAGTGACTTGGTTGATCCAGACCCTATAGAGCCAAAGCGGAAGGACATCACAAGCCTTAGCGCGATTCAATATAAAACAAGCGCAAGCGAGAACGTCAAATTTAAGGATTTTAAATTTGAGTCGGCGCAATTCTTGACTGACATCTATGACTCTTTATATTTGAATCTTGTTCCGAAGTCTCCGCAGGCAAAGATTGAATGCAAGATGTCCGAAGAAGCCTCTTATGAGGATTTTTCTTCCGCCAAGGAATTTAAACTGGATCTTGGCCAAAACAAAATATGGATTAAGGTCACGGCCGCCGACGGCTTTACTACAAAAACAGAAGTCGTGACTTTTGAATCCCGCTTGAGGCCGCTTGAAAATTTGCAGATGCGAAGCCCTGACGGAGCGGGGAATGCTTTGACTTTAAGCTATAAAGCGTATTCGGACAGGCGCATAGTAAAGGCGGCTGACAAAACGTCAGGATTGTTATTGCATATCGCGCAAGGAAGCGATAGGCGCCTTCATAGTTCGCAGGTGGATGTGGGACTTGCCAATCCGTATGATTCGGCCACCTTTAAAAACCTTGTTTCCACTGCCAAGGATAGAAGCAAAATAACCGAGGACGACTATGACTTTTGGACTACGGTCAGCGTGGCTGATTTAATGGCTGGAACCACTACGATAAGCGGCTTAAAAAGTCAGACTGGTTATTCCATTGACCCAATCGCGTTCTATGAAAGCGGAGGAAAAAACGCAAGAATTGCCGCAGATTCATTTTCAGCTTATACGGGAGATGTTTTTTACTGGCCCAAATGCGAAACCGGAAAAAGCAAAAAGGCCACGCTTACATTCTGGATGCATTACCTTAAGGCGGAAGAAGACGAAGACGGCGGATGCGATCCGCAGTATTATTGGTCAATAGAATCAACAGAGGAGTTCTTGAAAAATCTTTCAACTGAATGCTCGACCATGAAGGACAAAACAAGCCGAAAATTTGACGACGACGATAACATGTGCTACACTTTTGGAGACCAACAACTGAATGGAACAAATATACCGGAAAAGGGAACCTCTAAATGCAAATATTATAAGGGCGTCTATGATCGCTTTGAAAAAAACCGCGAGTTTACGATTAAATTTAAGTGCTGGGATTATGATTCGGGTTCTTCTGACGATCTTATTGGAGAGGTGACGATGACCGTTAAATACAGCGTGAAAGATGACAAATGGTCTTTTGACTGGAAGGGCGAACATACCGAAACTGGCAGTAAGAAAGTAAGTTTTAGAGAAGGGCGAGTGGACGACAAGTGGAACATTCCAAATACATCTGAGGGGCAGATTTCTGTTCACTGGGGCGCTGAATGGAATGACGAGCCTGACTTCCAAAGCAAACCGCAATAAGCCGCTCGTGCCTTTGAACGCAAGACTAAAAATGTTTGTTCGAGCGGTGCCACCGCGTCCTTTGTGGACGCTGCCTGGGCCGCCCGTGCCTTTGAAGGCAAGACCATAATAGTTGTTTCGGGCGGTTTCGCCGCGTCCTTTGGGGACGCTGCCTGGGCGCGCGTGTTTTTTGAATGCAAAACCGTAATGGTTGTTTACGCCGCTTTATGTTGTTTTGCTTGTGGAAGTTTATTCAACTGCTCGCTCTAAGAGCTCTGGCAATCGGGCGCTTCTTGCCAAGAGCGTTTGGCTGAGGCTGACAAAATCTATTGCTGCAAGCGTTGAAACTATTTTTCATTTAATTTATTATAATAGTATGAAGACGATTTTTGCGGCGCTGATTTTCGCGCTTGGAGCCGCGGACGTTTTTAGCTCTGGTTGGACGGAATACGAAAATTCTCTTGTGTTGGGAGCCATGCAGATTCGCCTTGACTCGCGCTCTCAAAAGGATCAAAAGACGTCTTTGGAATGGTTGGAAAAAAAGCGCGCGGAGTTTCTTTCTTCAATAAAAAAAGGCGAGGCCGGCGAAGAGGCTTTGCTTGCCGTTGAAAATGTTTTTGTCTGCGAGCAGTACCATTACGTTTGGGAGATTGACTCCAAGGCAAAGGCCACGGGCGATTTGATTTTGTCGCAATTCAACAAGGTGATGGAGTGGAACCAAAGCCGCCCGCTCGAAAAGCGCGGAGAATGGTACACGTTGACCGCCTGCGAAGTCGTAAACAACGCGATGCCCTGGTTCAAATATTCCAAAAGAATTTCTTTGGGAATGGACAACAAAAAGATTTACGAATCGATGTTGGCGTCGGGATGCAAAAAGGGCCTTTTGTATTTGCACACTGGCCTTTGGTACGCCTTTGCTCCGGCAATCGGCGGAGGAAGCGACTCCAAGGCAAAAAGGTATTTCGCTGTCGCGCCCCACGTTGGACCCAGCGACTACGAAAAATTTTTTGGCTATGTCTTTCTTTCCCAAATTGAACTAAAAATGGGCGACAAAGCTTCCAGCCAAGAGCATTTGGCCGAGGCCGACAAGATTTCTCCCAACAACATTTACACAGACTTTGTCCGCTACCTGAACAAGGCCGGCTGCGCTTCGTTTGACTACGCCACAGACAGAGACGACGTTGAAGAAAAAGTCAAAAAGTACTACGCAAATGCAAAAAAATAAAAGCGCGCCGCGTTGAAACTATTTGCCTTTTAATTTATTATAATAGTATGAAGAAAATATTTGCGGCGGCAGCCGTTTTTGCGCTTTTTGCGGCCGGAGCTTTTTGCGAAAAGTGGACAGATTACGAAGAGTCTCTTTTTAAACAAACCCTGCAAGTCAGGCTTGAGTCGCGAAAAATCGACGGCAACAAGGCGGCGCTGGAATGGATTGAAAAGAAGAGCGCGGAATTCTTTTCTTCAATAAAAGAGGGAAGCGTAAGCCAAGAGGCGCTTTTGGCTTTTGAAAATAATTTCGCTCTTGAAAGATACCATTTTTTGTGGGAAATCGACGGCAAGTCAAAGGAAACTAACGATTGCATTTGGAGCCAGTTCAACAAAACCGCGGCCTGGAACGCGGCGCATCCCAAAGACGAACGAAATCCCCTTTATGATTTGACCGCGTACGAAGTGGCCAACGGCGCCATGCCGCTTATGAAGTATTCGCAAAAAATCTCAATCGGCTTGGAAGAAAAAAAGTTTTACGACGCGATGATAAAGCAAGGCTTTCAAAGCGGCTGCTTGTACATCAACGCCGGCTTGTGGTACGCTTTTGCGCCAGCTTTTGGCGGAGGAAGCGATTCAAAGGCTGCGGAATATTTTAAGAAGGCGGCGGAAATCGGTCCGACGGATTTTGAAAAATTTTTCGGGCTTGTCTATCTTTCGCAAATTGACTGGAAAAAAGGCAACGCCGCCGCTTGGGAAAAAGACTTGCAGGATGCGGACGCTGTCTTGCCCGCGAATGTTTACACTGATTTTGTCCGCCGCGTCAACAAGGCCGGCGCCGACATTTTTGAATACGCCGACGACAAGGACAAAGTCTTGAAAAAACTTGAAAAATTTTACGGAAAAAAATGATGAAAAGAAACTTAATGCGCAATCATGCGTTTGCAAAAAAAATCATTCTTGCCGCCGTTGCGCTTGTTTGTTCAACGCTTGCTTTTGCCGGCGACTTTAGCGATTACGAAAAAAAATTGCTGGCCGAGATTTACGACATGCGGGCGCGTTCAAGGCAAGAAAAAGATTACATGGCCTCGCAAGAATTTTTGGAAGCGTATCACAAAAAAATTTTGAGCGAAGACGTTCAGTCCCAAATCAGCGACGAGGCGCGTTTGACTTTTGACAATTTGCTTACTTTGGAACGTTGGCAATACCTTTGGGAAACCGATCCAGAGATGGTCGGCCTTAAGCCGATGATAACGGCGCAGTACGAAAAAATCATCGCGTGGAACGAAGGTCATCCCTTTGACGAGCAAAATCCTTACTTAAAGCTTTCGGCCTTTGACTTGATAAACTCCACAATGCAATACATGAAACGCGGACAAATGATCAAGCTGGGCTTGCAGGAAAAGAAAGTTTACGACAAGCTGCTTGTTTCTGATCCTGAAAACTGCGTTGTCTACCTAAACGCCGGCCAGTTTTACTACAATGTCTCGGAAGTTCTTAGCGGCGCAAAGGCAAAGGCCAAGCGAATCTATTTAAAAGCGGTGGAGCTTGCGTCAAACAATTACGAAAAATACTTTGCCAATATTTTTATCGCGCAAATGTTCTTGGAAGAAGAGAATATGGATGAATACAACAAGCATATTGAAGCTGCGGAGCAAGCGATTCCAAAAACGCCTTACATGGACTTTGTAAAAGCCGTCAACGAAAAAGGCTACACTCTTTACGAATACGCTTTGCATCCCAAAAAAATCAAGAAGAGAGTCTTTATAGACAAGAAAGCCAAAGTAAAAATGAAATGATTGTAAAGAACATAATCTTTGACTTGGACAACACTCTTTACTCTCCCACAAGCGACATGGACGCTGGAATTACCAGGCGCATGATGGACGCGGTGGCCGATTTTTTGGGAATGGATTTAGACGCCGCGTCCGAGCTTAGGCATAAAAACGTTCCGTATTACAGCACGACGCTTGAATGGCTTAGAAGCCGCGGCTTGACCGACGTTGAAGGCTACTTTGCAAAAGTTCATCCCGACAACGAAGCGGACGAGTTGGCGTTTGACAAAGACTTGCGCGCCTTTTTGCAATCGATTGAGCAAAAGAAAATCGTTTTGACTAACGCGCCGCGCGAGCACGCCGACCGCGTTTTGGAAAAACTAAAAATCGCAGACTTGTTTAGCGCCGTGGTCGACATTCGCGCGTGCGGCTTGCTTGGAAAGCCCTACGCCAACAGTTATAAGATCGCCTTGGAAAAATGCGGCGGAACAATTGACGACACGATTTTTTTGGACGACCAATACAAGTACACCGACGGCTTTGAGGCTTTGGGCGGAACCGCGCTTTTAGTGGGAAACAAAAACGGCGCCCGCTTAAATCCAGAGAGCGCCGCTTATAACAAAGACGTTCCGCCGCATCCGGGCCGAACAATCAAGATTGAATCTGTTTACGACTTGCCGCGAATTTTGCCCGCGCTTTAAGGTCTTGCAAAACTTTCAAGCAGCCACGTAGGCCTGCAAGTGGCGGGCGGCCGCCGGAATGCGAACGCGGTCGATGGCGTTCTTTTCTATCTGGCGAATGCGCTCTTTTGTAAGCTTGCAAATGTCGCCGACTTCTTTAAGAGACATTGGCTCCGCTCCGTCTAAACCATAGCGAAGCCTGATAACCTGGGCCTCTTTTGGCTTTAAGGTCTGGAGCGCGTCGCGCACCTCGCGCTTCATCGCGCTGTCAAGCGAGCCTTCTTCTGGTCCCTGGTAGCGGGTGTCTTCGATAAAATCGCCGAATGTTGAAGTTTCGCCGGGCTTTGCCTGAACGTTCATGTCCAAAGAAATCATTTCTTGGCTGATGGCCAAAAGGTCGCGGACCGTGTCCTGCTCCATGTTAAGCTGGGCGGCAACTTCCTTGATCTCTTCTTCTTCGCTCTTGCGGTTTCCAAGAGACTTCTTTGCCTTTTTGATTTTTACCAATTCGTTCATGCGGTTAAGGGGCAGGCGAATGGCGTCCTTTGTTTCGTAGATCGCTTTAAGGATGCTTTGGCGGATCCACCAAACCGCGTATGAAATAAAGCGGTAGCCTTTTTGCGGGTCAAACTTGTCGATGGCGGTCATAAGGCCAACATTGCCCTCGCTGATGAGGTCTGTCATGTCCATTCCGCTGTGGCGGTATTTTTTTGCGATGTTAACCACAAAGCGCAAGTTGGCGCTGGCGATTCTCTGGCGGGCGGCCTGGTCTCCGGCCTTTGCCTTTGCGGCAAGGTCGTTTTCCTCTTCTTTTGTCAAAAGCGGAACCTTGTTAATTTCCTGTAAATAAATTGAAAGAATCTTGTCGCTCGCCATAGTTTCCCCCTTGCATGGTTTGTTTTACTATATTTAGAGCAAGAACTATGCCAACTTTTGAAAAAGTGAACGGAAATTCAAAAAATGCGCCGCGTTCTGCCAAAAGCGGTGAAATTTGACGATTTTTAGCGATTTTTCTTGCCGATTTGAGGAATTTTTATTAAATTAAAAGTATAGCTTGGAACATTCTGCGTCAGATTGACGCATTTGTTGTATTTTGAATGAAATTTGGGTCATTCTGACCCATTTTTTTAGGGTCATTGCGGATTGATAATTTAAAAATCAATCCGCAAAACGAGCGAGTCAAGGCCTCGAGCGTCAGCGTGCCTTGACCGCTCGTATTATGACGCGCTTTATTGGCTTTTCTTTGCTTCTTGAACAAAATCCTCTGTTGTCATCAATTTTACGTGGAGCGGCGACAAGCCTTCTAGCGTAAGGCAAGTGGCGGCGGCTTTTTCTTTTGTAAGGCCGCTGGTCGCGTCGGTCAAATAAACCGTGTAAACGCCCGCGTCAATCAATTCAAAAACGGTGGAAAGCACGCAACAGTCGTCAACGACGCCCGCGACCACGACGCGCTTTGCCTTTAGCGCCGCCTTGCGGATTTGGGGAACGCTAAGCGACGAGTACTTGGATTTTTGGTAAACCTTAAAGCGTCCGGCCAACGCGGCGATTTGGGGCAAAAGCTCGTTGGCGTTTTTGTCGTCGTTTATCGATTTGTATTTTAGGTTGTAGTCCTTCCAGACGCCGCGCGGTTTTTTGTCCGCGATAAATTTTGTTATTATGGCGGAATCAGCCGCGCCGGACTCGACAACGCGCAAGATGTTGGCCGCCGCGCCTTCGGTGTCCATGCATTCCCATTCGCCGCCCTTTGCGTAAACCTTTTGCATGTCGATTATCAATAGCAAGTCGCCTTTCATTATGGTCCTCCTAATATTACGGCTGTTGCCGCTTATGCGGCGCTCTAGCATTTTGGGCTTGCCAGCAATTTTTGCGCCGCTATTACTCCTTGATAAGCATAAGCTGCGCGGCTTGGTAGGCCGGCAAGAATTTTTTTGTTCCGCCGTTTTGGAACTGAACGTGAATCACGTATTCGTTTTCGCGGATTTCGGCTTTTACGATTTGTCCCTCTCCGTAATCGTCGTGGTAGACCGCTTGGCCCAGCCCGTATTTTTTGGACAGCGGGTGGTTTATTTTGGGAGCGGAGGAAAGGCCTCCACCGTAAGCGTTGGAGGCGCGGCCCTGCGCGCCAAACTGGGGCGTGTCGTCGTAAAAGTCCCCGTCACTGTATTCGCCGTCGCCGTAATCGTCTTCTTCGCCAGAATCCGCGCCGCCTAATGCCCGCTCAAAACTGGGCGGAACGTTTCCCAAAACGCGGAAGGTGTCCGCGCCCGCTTCTTGCAAAAAGACGCTGGGCTGCATGAACTCTGTTCGTCCGTACATGCGGCGCGTGGCGCAGCTGGTTATGTAAAGCTCGTCTTGAGCGCGCGTTATGCCGACGTAAAAAAGGCGGCGCTCTTCTTCCAGTTCGGCGGCGGACTTGTCTCCGCGCGGAAATATTCCTTGCTCCAAGCCTGTGATTATTACGCGCTTGAATTCCAAGCCCTTTGTATTGTGCAGAGTGATCAGCGTAACGCGGTCAAGGCCTTGGTCCTCTTGGCTTGCTAGCGTTCTGTCCAATTCGATTGAATCCAAAAATTCCAAGAGGCCGTCCATGTTAAGCGGATAGAGGCCTGCGTTGTTGGCAAGTTCCTGCATGTTTGCCACGCGTTGGGTTCCGCTGATTTCGTCGTCGGCCTGGTGGTATTCTTCCAAGCCGCTTTTTTGCATGATCTCTTCGACAAAGAAACCAAGCTTTTCTTCCGCCTTTCCGTCGGAAAGTTTTTGGCTGAGGGAATCAAACAGTTTGCAAAAATTTTCTATACCCTCGCGCGCTTTTTTTGAGAGCGTCGCCGCCAAATCTTTTGAGGCTTTTATCAAGTCTTGCGACTGCGCTTTTGCCGCGTCAACTATTTTGTCTTGCGTCGTTGGGCCTATGCCGCGCGCGGGCTTGTTAACGATTCTGCGAAAGGCGATCTCGTCCTTTGGGTTTGCGCATAAGGCAAGAAAGGCAAGCAAGTCTTTGATTTCTTCGCGCTCGTAAAACTTTAGCGTTCCAACGACTTGGTATGGAATTTTTTTGTGGAGGAATTCGCTTTCAAAGCCAAGCGACTGCGCGTTGGTTCTGTAAAGGATCGCCCAGTCTGAATATGTTCCGCCTTTTTTCACTTGCTTTTTTATTAGCTCGGCGCAAAAGGCCGCCTCGTCATCTTGGTTTGGCAAAAAAATCAAGTCGGGCTCTTTTCCGTCTCCGCGTTCGGCGACCAAAGTTTTTCCAAGGCGGTCGCTGTTGTTTTTTATGACGCAGTTTGCGGCGTTTAGGATGGCGTTTGTGGAACGGTAGTTTCGCTCCAAGCGGATCAATTGCGTTCCCGGAAATTCTTTTTGAAAGTTAAGAATGTTCTGCACTTCCGCTCCGCGAAATTTATAAATCGACTGGTCGTCGTCGCCCACGACGCAAACGTAAGTTCCGCTGTCTTGGTCAACGCCGCTCAAGGCTTTTAAAAGCAAAAATTGCGCGACGTTGGAGTCCTGGTATTCGTCAACCATAATCACGCGGTAACGGTAATGCATTTGCCGCGCTATGTTCTCGTTCTCCGCAAGGACTTGGACGGGAAGCATGATAAGGTCGCCAAAGTCCACGTTGCCGGTGGAACGCAGGCGTTTTTGGTAGGCCGCGTACACGTCGGGAAAATACGGTTCGCTTGAAATTTCTCCCAGCCGCAAGCTGTCGGGCGGAAGACAATAGTCTTTTGCAAGCGCGATGCTGCGCGCGTATGAAGCGGCCTCGGACTTTTTTAGGCCGGGCGTAGATTTTTGTATGAGCGTGACCATGTCGTCGTCGTCGTAAACCGTAAAGTTTTTGTCAACGCCGGCGGCCTCCGCGTAACGGCGCAAAAAATACGCGCCAAAGGAGTGGAAGGTTTTTATTTGGCTTTCTTCCGCGCTTGGCTCCATCGCCTGAGCCCGCTCGCGCATTTCGTTGGCCGCTTTTTTAGTAAATGTTACGGCAAGGATGGAGCGTGGGTCCACGTTTTTTTCTGAAATAAGCCAGGCGATTTTTGTCGTGATTACGCGCGTCTTTCCGCTTCCCGCTCCCGCCAAAATCAAAAGCGGCGACCCTTCGTGCTCCACGGCCTGCTTTTGTTCAGGATTCAAGAGAGAAAGATATTTTTGCAATTCTGGCGTCGCGGGCATAGTTTTATACTAGCGCATTTTTTAGAAAAAATCCACAGGTGGAGGAACGATTGAAAACGCGAGGTTTTTGTTGTAAAATATTCTCCAATGTTCGGCATAAAGAAAAACGCAAAAAAAGAATTGGAGCGGCTCAAAAAAAGCGAATGGTCAGAGGACGACGCGCAAAAGGTTTTGCAAAACGAAAAGAAGTTGAACAAAATCGCGTTGTCGCCAGCGCTAAAAGAATGCGCGGCCGACGTAAAATTGTTTTTTGCTATGCTAAAGGATTTTGTCACAAAAAAATATCCCTACTTGCCCTTGCGCGTTTGCATTGTCGTGGCCGGAGCGTTGGCCTACCTTTTGGCGCCGCTGGACTTTTTGCCGGACTTTATTCCAGCGCTGGGCTTTGTTGACGACGCGGCCTTGATAGCGCTCTGCGTAAAATTCGCCGCGCAGGACATCGACGACTACAAGGCTTGGCTAAAAGAAAAGGGCGCGGAAAATTCTTCCAGCCCAAAAAGCGGAGGCTCAAAATGAACGGCGACAACGAAAATTTCATCCTTCCGCAAACGGAAGCGACGGTTCATAAAATAATCGGCGGCGCGCAGGCCTTTTTTATTTGGGCCAGGATGGGCCTTTACGCCTTGTATTTTTTATGGGCCTTGATCCGCGTTTTTGTTTACGCTGAATTTTTTAGGCTGAACCTTGTCATCGCGGCGGCGGCATTCGCGCTCGCGATTTTTTATTTTTTGGAAAATTTGCTTGGCGTCCGTTTTCCTAAGGCGGCTAGCGTCGCGTTAAAAATCGTTTGGCGCCTTGCCTCGCTTTGCATGGCCGTCTTTTTGTTCAAGGGTCTTTTGGATTTTGCCGCGGGCAAGGACAGCGGAACAAGCGAGCGCGTCTTTGCCTTTGAGATAATCTTTACCGTTTTGTTCATGCTTGGCTGGACGCTCGCGATTTTGGGCGACGTCTTTAACTTGACCGTTCCCATGTGGACGGAACAAATCTTGCAAAGCTTTAAGAGCGACATCGAGCCAAAAGGCCTTGCCCGCCGTTCCATCAAAAAAGTGGAGGAAGCCAGCGGCGACGCGCTAAGAAAGGCCGGCCCCAAAATCGCCGCCGGAGTTGGAGCCTCCACCGTGGCGCTGGGCCTAGCCATGCTAAAAAGGGCGCTGCGGAAAAAGGGCGAGTAGCTTTTAAAATAAAAAAGACCTTTTGATTTAACAAAAGGTCTTTCCTTCGCCCCCTGCTGGGCTTGAACCAGCGACACACGGATTAACAGTCCGTTGCTCTACCAGCTGAGCTAAGGGAGCATTTGCGGTTTATTTCCGCGAATGTGAAAATCATTATATCAAAAACCGCGTTTTTTTGTCAATAGCCGCGCGAGATTTTTTTTGGGAGGTTGAATTTTTCTTATTTTTGCGCTACCTTTGTTCCTATGGCTTATGAGGTAACGGCGACTCGCCGAAGGCCGCAGAAATTTGAGGACTTGATTGGCCAAGAATTTGTGGCGGCTACGTTAAAAAATTCCATTCAATCAGGAAAGATCGCGCACGCGTATCTTTTTTCGGGCCCGCGAGGTTGCGGAAAGACTTCCACCGCGCGCATTTTTGCCAAGGCCCTCAATTGCGAAAAAGGCCCGACGCCTTCTCCGTGCGGCGAGTGTTCCGCCTGCAAAGAAATCACAAAAGGCTCAAGCCTTGACGTAATAGAAATCGACGGCGCCTCCAACACCAGCGTAAACGACGTTCGCCAAATCAAGGACGAGGTTCAGTTTCCGCCCCAATCAAGCCGCTACAAAATCTACATCATCGACGAAGTCCACATGCTTTCTAACAGCGCCTTCAACGCATTGCTAAAGACGATTGAGGAGCCGCCTGAGTACATCATATTCATTTTCGCCACGACCGAATTGCAAAAGGTTCCGGCCACAATCAAAAGCCGCTGCCAGCAGTTCAACTTTAGGCTTGTTCCGATAGAAAAAATCAAGGAGCAGCTTGCGCTTGCCGCCGCCGAGATTAACATTCAGGCCGACGAGGAGGCGCTTTATTGGATCGCCAAAGAGTCAACCGGCTCTATGCGCGACGCCTACACTTTG